>Ga0268249_1000012_pt1:12500-102607 | contig 102607 bp, 62 predicted proteins | sample AgamicAtPe_FD_200257 | JGI IMG/M metagenome (GOLD analysis project Ga0268249, IMG submission 200257) | Agave microbial communities from Guanajuato, Mexico - At.P.e (v2) (version 3) | ecosystem: Host-associated > Plants > Phyllosphere > Phylloplane/Leaf | place: Guanajuato, Mexico... | reverse complement strand
AGCCGCCCGGTGGTGTGGTACGTAGTGGTAATAGTACGCGCCCCGCTCCGAAACAAAGAAAAAGGTGCGTGCCGCACTCACGAGGGACTGCCAGTGAGATACTGGAGGAAGGTGGGGATGACGTCAAGTCCGCATGGCCCTTATGGGCTGGGCCACACACGTGCTACAATGGCAATGACAATGGGAAGCAAGGCTGTAAGGCGGAGCGAATCCGGAAAGATTGCCTCAGTTCGGATTGTTCTCTGCAACTCGGGAACATGAAGTTGGAATCGCTAGTAATCGCGGATCAGCATGCCGCGGTGAATATGTACCCGGGCCCTGTACACACCGCCCGTCACACCCTGGAAATGGGTTTCGCCCGAAGCATCGGACCAATGATCACCCATGACTTCTGTGTACCACTAGTGCCACAAAGGCTTTTGGTGGTCTTATTGGCGCATACCACGGTGGGGTCTTCGACTGGGGTGAAGTCGTAACAAGGTAGCCGTAGGGGAACCTGTGGCTGGATTGAATCCTGAGCGATGGAAATGCCCTCGCCTACTTGACTAAACGGAGGACCTGCAAGCAAGGCAACGGATGCTTATGTTGAAAGTCGACTTTTCCGCTCCGCGCCTTCTTGTTCATCAATCTCCAATCAAGACAAACCGGGCACTACGGTGAGACGTGAAAACACCCGATCCCATTCCGACCTCGATATGTGGAATCGTCTCACGCCATATGTACTGAAATTGTTCGGGAGACATGGTCAAAGCCCGGGTTGAGAAGAAGGAAAAAAATACCCCATCCAAAAAGCAGAGAAATGAAGAAGTGACGTCCAAGCCCGGTGAAGAAATTCAAATTTCAAAGATTCTGCTTGTGAGCGTTCACGCTCTCAGTTTCCGACACCGACGAATAATAGAGGGGGGGGTGACCAAACCTTGGTTGGGAGGTCGCCCTAAGGTTACGATCCGTTGGGTTGGGAAAGCAACCTGGATCCTCTTTCCTCCAAGAGCCCTACCGATTGAGAAGGCGCGTAGCGGTTGAAAACAACTGAGATCGGATCTCTCACGGAAATGGTGAGGTTATGAAAGAAATTAATTCTGTCTTTCTTGTACCTAACCAAAAGAAAAGTAAAAACAAAAATGACCTTAATCGACAGAAAAACGGCCAGTTTCCCGCGAAAGAAGAGGGAAACGAATGGGATAAGACCCATGAGAACTGATATGAGTGTAGTAAGCCAGAGTGATATGTATGAGGGTGCTAATATGAGTAACAAAGGTCTTCGAATGTCTAATTCTTTGGTCAGAATTTCGATCGTTTTCTTCTTCCTTATTTTATTCTACTTGGCATTTCTATTGATTGACATTGATTTCGATCTTTTTTGGCTGAAAGTCAAATGGACCATTTTCAGCAAGTCTCTCCGCCTCCTCTTTAGTCGGCTCGGGTTCGGGGGTCTCTGCTGTATAGGAGTCATTTGTGCTCTCTTGGATCCAGAAAACGTAAGTAACTTTATGGGGGAAAATTTGGAAAAAGAAGGTAAGTTTACTTACGCAAGCGCCTCTGGCTCTGGGAATTGGAGGCAATATATAAACTTATCCTCAGATAAAGAAGGAGATTCCGCCCCCGAACCATCCACCGACCGAACCCCGGGGCACCTGCCGCAAGGAGGGGGGGCTCCTGGTCAACCCGCCGGGGAAAGGGAACCGGAAGCACCAACTATAGATTTTTTAAAAAGGAAAATGAAACTCGTTTTACGTGGTCATCGAAAGCTGCGCTCTGACGTTCTGAAAAAGATCCAAGAGGATATTAGGCTAGAAACAGCTTCCCCTCAGAAACGGATTAAAATGAGGGAGTATCTCGATTACGTTTCAAACAACCGAGATTCCCTGTTAAATTCGGGTCAAAGCCTCGTCTACGAGTTCACTGTCAGGGTCAACGATTGGGAAAGGGAGCAAAGGCACTTCCCAAACCCCGTGGACGACGTACCATAATACTTTCTGTTTATTACTGTTACGGGTAGCACTCAGAAAACCGGGGTGCCGCCCTAATTAAAAAAGGTGAGGTACCGAAGCCGGACGGGCAGACCTCTAAGGATCCGGTAAACTGGGTAGCCCCAGGTACGCTTGGGACTGGATTGAATCCTTTTTTCCTAGTAGCGAACCTTTTACTCGTTCCCACAATCATCTTTCTTGTACCTCGATAACCAAATCCCACATGTACTATCACGAGGAACTGGCTTTCACAATAACTTTAAATAAAGGGAAGTGCGCCGGGAAAGCCACCGGAGATGCTGGTTCAATTCCAGCTTGTGAATCAAAGAAAAAAGGGGAGGCGCACCGACCGGAAGTGAGGAGCCAGAAAGCATAGATTTCCAGGTCTATCTATTAGACGTTATTTCACCGATGCGAGTGCCGAGTTGTTTCGAGTCTCAGAAAATCCGATCCTCGCTCAGCTCCAGCTTCAAAGGTATGATATGTAGGCAGATTTTCCGGTAGAAATGATGGGTTGAGTCGGTCAACTGTCATGTAAAGAACAGAAAGGAGAGACTTTCCAGCTTTACTCAAATAGGGGGTGTAGCATCTGAGTTTTCCAGCACTATCACTGAACTAGTACCGTACTTTCCATTAAATCAATGACTAAAACTATCAAGGTCCGTCCAGACCAGAGTTTCACCTCACTAACTTGAAAGAGACTACTCCTCTGGAAGGAACGACTCTATATAAAGAGACGCGCTACGACGCTGGATACTCGATTAAAGTAAATTGATCCCGCGGGGACGGAAAGCAAAATCGGGCAGGATTCGCTCAATCAAAGACAGTTCAATTCGATCTTAGCCGATCTAAGGTTTACCGTCTCTCCGGCCCCGTTTCGGTGCACTATTGGAGAGCTCACTGGGCCCGCTGCTTTATCAATCGAAAATGGAAACTTTCAAGATTAGCGTACTGAACGATTTCTATTATTATATATGTTATTTCAGGATTTCTTTTCGTTGATCGGATCGAGCACATAGGGTGCGAGCCCGAAGTCAATTAATTCTCTTTGGCTGAAAGCAATCTTCATCAAGACAGCTGACCGAGGCGAAACCTACTGCTCAAGTCTGACGAATGCCGTTTATGTTCCTGGTGAAAAAGAAAAGAGTCGCTTTCCTTCCTTCCCCATCTCTATTTGAGACAGCTAGAGTTTTCACACAAACGCCTTGACTCGCCTATCCGAATCCGAATCCTCTACTTTCCTTGGTCGTTCACCTGCCCGGTCTGGTGAACCTTACCCGCTGGCTTGGACGAGTACAGTTCACTGATTTGAATCACTTAAACTAAAGCTCTGATATCCGTAGTACTTCAACCTTATTTTCTTACTCGTCACAGTACAGATCCCGCGCATCAAATTCTTACTGACTTGAACTAGCACTTGCTGCTATTCACTCAGCAGACGATCAGGCGAGATGCTAATTGGAGAAGGACTAACCGGACCTGCCTTCCCGGAAAGCACGAGCATACAGATTCGAAGTGTTCGTTCGGAGATTCCACTATACCCTTTTCACTCGGGAAAGCAACTCTAGCCTATACTCTTTGTCTTGAATCACAGAGGAAGGACAAGAGCTCGGACAACAACTATCAAAACTGGAAATGCAAGAACTACTTACTAGCTATCTGACAGTAGTGAAGATATGCGAAAGAGGGAGAATGCGCTACATCGGATATTGCTGTAGTTGATGAAACAGCTGTAGTGAAAGGCTAGTTGAGTCCTCCAGTAAATTGTTGGCTGAGATAAGCTTTCTAAATGAGATGGACTTCCACGGCTAGAAAGATGCTATTTGCTGCTATTCTATTTATTTGTGCATTAAGTTCGAAGAAGATCTTAATCTATATACTATTTTCTCTGGACTGGCTCCTTTCTATAATGGAAGGATTCCCTTTGGAAGATGGAGGTAGTTCAGGCGGGGTCGGGCCTTCACAACCAAGGCTCCCAGATCTGAACGGGCCTGCACAACCAAGGCTCCCAGATCTGAACGGGCCTGCAAGCCCCGAGTCTGAACAACCTCTTTCTCCAGAAGAGGAAACACAAAGACAAGAACTGCAACAACGAATTCGACAATTGTTCGCCCAATATGAAAGCGAATTGAAGAAAAACCACGAAGTGCTAGAGAAGGTTTCCAGGTTACTATGGAACCGGAAACAACTTTATAATGCCTATAAATTTTGCCGCAATTTTTCACAATACTTGGAGGATCGGAGACGTGGTAGGTAATTTTTTTGAATTCCGAAGCCTAGCGTCTCCTGATAACACTCTATCACCTTAATCCATTCTTTTGTACAAGATACTGTATGGTTCCTTCGTGCCTCCCCGAGTTTCTAAAAAGGGGGTCAGCTGTGCTTCCAGTCAGTGGTTAAAGAGCGGGAACCACTATAGAACAGAAGAGAAGAACAGAGCGCTCACTCCTGTATATGCCATTCAGCGCGGTACCCACTTGCTTTCACCGTCCCATCTCTCCTTCCTTTTTACATGGATCTGACCCACAGCACGGATAAACAGGAATGGAATGATTATTGTTCCGTAACATGAATTGATGGATTATTCTTCTTAGGGGCACTAAATCAGACATTGACCTTCGGCAGTGGACAGCTAACAACCCGACTGAAGTTGCTAACTACCATCCTTGACTCTCAATTGTATAATCAAAAATCTCTCTTCTTTGTCTACGCCCGTTCCCGTCCTATGTGAAGCTCTCCCCCAAAGCTTCCAAATCCTTGCTAACAAGAAATGATCTATACGACCTCGCATTGCCGGTTGACACATCCCGCACGCAATGTGACCTGGGATATTAGCGGTCAACACAAATGGTTACTCAGCCGTCTCACACGGTCTCGATAGCAAGGATCTTGAGAGAAAGAAGGATGGCTTCGAGAACAGATATAGAATCGATCTACATCTATATATATATATATATTACGCAATTTGGCCGAGAATCCTTGTTTTCTAGTCAGGCATCACTACAGCACAGGAAGTGGGCGGGCTATCTCACTGAGGCTAGAATAGATTAGAGCACGGTCCTCAACACGCATCTAAGGCCACGCTCTAAGCCCATTTTCCCGCTTGTGATAGGTCTGGGTACGAGAAGGAAAATAAATGGGAATAAGACGCATTCTAATCGGCCCAAGAACGCACTTATAAATAACATAGTATGGTATGAACCAGTGAGAAAGTACGGTTTGAAAGAGATTAGAGGAGAAGGCGCGGAGCGGAAAAAGAATAAAATGAACCAAGACCCCCGGAAAATGCAATTTTGTTGATGTGCCAGCCCCTTGCTTATCTCATTCCAGCTTCTTTTTACGTGAATAAGACCAAGACCAAGTATTACCAATTCCCATCGAGAAAGCAAGCAATAAAGGAGCAGCCTAAAAAGAAAAATAAAAGTAGGTAGAGTATTCATAAACAAGCATAGGAACAGGTTCCCACGAGTAATAAATAAGGAAAAAACCTCACTTAAGAAGAAGGACATGGGGCGGGGCGATTAACCACTACAAACAAGCTGAGGATTTGAGATAGATAGAAAGGAGTCCAATCTAAGCAAGCTTAGTGAAGGGAGAAACAATCCTACTAGTAAGCAAGTATAAGCAAGCGAGGAATGAGTCCCTGCTAGTGCTAGTATTGGTTGGTGTTACTTTTTCATACATAGGATTGTGGCAAGCAACAGAAACTCAAGTTAGTGTTAGGGTGCAGCGTGAAGGCCCCCTCGAATGTTCCTTGAGTTGACGTCACTGGGACATCTACCGCGAGGATCTGCTTCAGCAAGTCTTCTCCCAAAGGCTGCTGTTCATTGACTCCCTTTGTCGTGTTCCTCTTGCTATCGCAGGCTGAGGTGGACTGGAGTTTTTTCGTGAACCAACGAGTTCAGTCGTGTTGCGTAACGAGTCTAAGGGAGTGGAGTATACTTTTTCAAACTATGATATAAAACAAATAATATACTAGGTGAATCAGCAGTTCTCCTCGCCTACTCTATAGTTCTAGTCCGCCTACCGAACGGAGGAAACAGAGATTATACCACATTGCTTCGAGACTGGAAGGAATGTCAGTCATAAATAATGAAATCCATATAACTCTACTCCGGGTTGTGAGAACATCGTGCCTGTTGCGATTGTGTGGCTTTTCCGCATGGTTGGAGACCCCCTATGAACAAACAGTAGGGTGGTGTAGGAGAACCTCGACTCCCTAATGCAAGATAGAGCTCTTAGGGTGCGTTTCGTCTTTGTCAGGAAGAAAAAAGTGGCAAGAGGAGTGTATCCATACCCGTACCGAAGAGATCTTGGGAAGGCATCTCTATAGATTTAGTAGTTGGACTACCAAAGACCCAGTCGGGTCATGACAGCTGGGGGTAGTCGATCGATTCTCCAAGATGGCAGGCTTCAATTCGCGGAGGATCACGAATGATGCAACGGAGCCGGGCTTTTTTTGGATGCCAAACCTGCCGTAGTCGGTATCGCAGCAGGGAATAAGACGGCGCATAGTTCCGGTGACAGTTTCTGAAACCGGGGAGGCCCTTCTCTCCTGGACTGAAGGCGGCTGATGTCAACTTTGTAGTCGGCATTCTTAAGTAGCGTAGCAGCACTAAAGGTGTCGATGTCTAGGGTTTTATGTTTCAAAGTTGTAAGTCAACGTGTCTGTACTCGGAGGAGACTGTGTAACGAGCGCCGAGGCTCGAATGGTTTCATGGTTGGAAGGAGAGCGGTCTCGCTCTTCCGCATCGCTTTTGCACCCTGAAAAAAAAAGCTTGGTAGGAGCATTAGAAAGAATCAGATGTTTTAAAGTATCGATTGCAACATCAAAAATGACTTAAATTTTGTTCAACTCAAGTGAGAATGGCCCTCTGGTCTGGTGATTTAGGCGGTGTTGATCTGATGTCTCTGCATTTCCCTCCCCGTGTGGGATGTAGGTTGTTGAATCGGGAGGGCTATGAGTTGGTTGGACCGAACTATGACTCTCTTTCTTGTATGCTCCCATCTGATCGTAGACCACCCTCCTGTGCTAAAAAAAAAGCAGCTAACTGAGAATCCGCTTTTCCTGGACCCGGCAAAGCACCAACCAGTTTCGGCTCCAGCAGTCCGAGCACAGTCAGTGGGACAAAGAGTGGAAGTCGGAGCAAAAGTATACCGGCTCTCATGAAAATGATAGAGTTGTGGAATCCTGTCCCAAAGGGAAGTACTAGTTCTCCCACAAAGAGGTCGTGACCAGCAAATAAGTGAGCCGGGGCTTGAGTCTCAGGAAAGGCAATTTGTGCTCAACTGAGTTTTAGAGGGCAGTTCGAAGAGGAAGGCAAGCGGTCTATGGTTCTCGCTTTCGATAAAGGGGTCTCCGCCAGAAAAGAAGGGATTTCGTAGATCAGACAACAGTAGTTGGAGGAGCCCAGTTACCGAAAGAAAGTCACAAATACGACGAAAATACGGGTTCCATGGACAGAGTGTGAGCCAGCCAAAGAGTTCGGCCAATACTGGAATAGTCGACTCGTGAGCAGGGCGGGGAACAAACAAGAGAAGATCAGGTCAGGCAAGAGGGCACAGTCCGAAGCGTTCGGCAAGCGGTCTCACCCAATCATCGGTCAACTGAGGTTCGGTCTACTCTGAAACTCGCTTATTCCTCTCGGAAACTTTCTTCTGTCTATTCCTTTCTAACAGTTAGTTACCGGTCCGACTACCAAACTCTGTTTGCTCAATGAAAAGTGAAGGTAGTCTACCCGCATCGTCAAAGAAGATATCATGATGCTATCTTTTGCGAATGACGACAGTACGGTGATTTCGGCTTTTCAAAAGGGTGACATTGTAGGTTAGATTCCTACTTGTTGAAGGTCTATAGTGATGTTATGTTATAATGACAATTAAGTAGTTACAGTAGTCTGCCTATAGTCTCATTCATTGACGTAGATAACGAGATCACACTCTCGTTGACTACCTGCTTCTAGTGCGACAGAGAATGCAAGCAAACAGAGCCGCCTCTGCCGGTGCCGTCGGCCTGCAAGCCGATGCTAGATTAGTTGGAGCCCCGAGCCCGCACATTCGGCCCGAGACAAGAAGCTTCCATTAGATAAATAAAAAAAATCAAGTAGAATTACGACACAGACCACTACTGAAACAGAAAGGTGATAAATCAGCCGTACTCTTTCCCAATCCATGCTATGTATGACATACCGTGTCGAAATACACCAGCTGCGTAACCGACCAATAATATCTTAAGGCACCTATAAATTAGATTTCAAACTCTCGTTGTGAAATTTTTGATTTGCCCGTTCCTAGTCGTCATGGGGGCAGAAATAAGAAAGAGATTATTCCCCTAGAGCTTGTCCAGTACTACCAGTACCAGAAATGCATCTCCTTCGCCCGCGCGCGTCTACCTGGCGTGCCGCCTTGCATGCAAGCGAAGCGCTATTGGGGGCAATAAAGGGATCACTGAGCGATGATTGATGCAGCCCCTACCTCTGAAAGCTGAAGGAAGGCAGTGCCCTCGATTGTTCCAGAGAGAAGGATCATGGCGCCCCAGAACCGTGACATCCAGCAGCAGCATCTCCTTGCGCGCGAGAGACTTCTATGCCAGCCTTCCTTCTCGGCTCTGTTATGAAAGAAAGCGGCAGACTCATCTTACAGGTGTTCCATAATGAGGGATTTTAGGAGATTAGGGTTCTCCTTTATCTCCTCCACCCATCCGCGGAGGGTTTCAGTATCCATCTCCGCAGATATTTCCAGATCGCGAGACATAATGTTCTCTGCGGCACTGGAATATCTTTCTGCCATTTCCGGAAAGTGAACGGACAGCCGCCCTTTCCCCTTCTCACAATGTTCCCGAACTTGCTCAAGAATCAAAGTGTGAATGGCACTTCGAAGTGCCTCACGTTGTTCTTGATGGGGATCGGCGTGGGGAACTTCCACCGGTTCTGGAGCCAGCGGGTTCTGAATGACCTCCCTCTCACGGTTAAAAAAGTGGTTAACCATCTCGAATAAATCCATATCGTCCATCCATCAAAGTGGTTTGTTTGCCAGAAAAGATCAGATTGATTTACAAAGGCATGACCATATTCCTTTTGAATCTAATGGCAAACATCCTGGCCCTCTCGCTGACACCTACTGGCTTGCCTCAAATCAGACTGGACTAAGTGACCGGATGCTTCGGCCCACTACTGACCACCGGATACCGGATACTGACCGGCGTCGGCTTGGGACTGGCTAGTTAGAGTCCGACCAATAGGGGACTCATCTTCGGTTACGGAAAAAGATGGACTATGAATAAGACCTCTACCGTGGGAAGACAGCTTGCTTTATAAGCCCGCTTAGCGATCTCGGTAGAAAGTCTGATTCACCATAGACGTGACGATTCCCCCAGCGCTTTACCTATTGGATCAAGTTAGCAGGCTAAGCCGAAAAATAAATGGAATGCACCCCGTTTAGGCTCAGGTACGGCATGCCCACTCCTTCCTACGAGTCCTCATTTGAACTTCTTTCTTACTGAAAGCGAAAGCCTAGGCCTACTTCACCACTACCTTTTGAAGAAGGAGGACGAAATCCATCCTTTGGTTTCACTACGGCTACTGGTCACTTATGGTCAGCTTTTGATTCGATCGAGGAATGTCAGCCAAACCTACTTGCTTCTTTCCCTATCGATGACATGAGCCTACTCGCTGAGACCTAATCGCTGACAGTGACCTCTTTTGACTAATAGGACTACAACAACCGGGACTCCCTACTTTATGGTCTCTTTCCTTGTCTTAATAAGGAATCCCTGACGGTAAGGCCCATCTTAAAGCGGTAAAACAATAATTGGATTGGCGATCGCTCAACTGCTTCCTTTCCCGAAATAAGATATAGGTCTCGCTCCTCGTCCCCTTGGTCGGGTAAGTTCACTTCACTTCTTAGAAAACTACTCTTTAAGTCAGGGTCGGGCACAAAGCGGAATTTGGTTTAGCGGTTTCACTTGCTAGCAGCGTGGAGAGCTTATTCCAATAAGGAGGAAGGAAGCCTGACAGCGGGGCACAGGATAAAGGAGGAGAATAGAAGGCTTGGCATACACACTTTCATTTTGAGACTACATTCGCTTCGCAACAACCAAAAGGGAAAACGATTCGAGCCAGTTGGTTGGAGGTACTACAAAAGAACTCAACCGGATCCTGGTTATGCCACCGCCCCAACTCTTGCTTTTGCCTTGGAATTTCTGTTAGGTAACAAATGTTGGAACGCGTTACACTTAGAGTTGGACTTTTCAGTGCTCTTAGAGACCTACCCATTCTAAGCTACATAGATTACTGGCTTCAACCCTAAAACACTTTGCTTCATTACGCGGTTCGAGGAGGGTCAAAATTCTCCCTTCTCTCTTAGCTTTGAAGCTTCACTTCATCCTATGGATTTTGAAAGACTACACCTGAAAACCCCTCCTAAATGAGAGAAGGTTGGTCGTCGATCACGATGGACGGGATTATCACTAAGATCTTTTTCTTCGCCCCAATGGTATGGCAGGCAGCCTTTCCGATCACTCGGTTCTTCTATCTGTTTTAGACAGATAAAGACCTTCACTCAACCAGGAACCGCAGCTGCCCTCTATGAACTCAGAGCTTCCATCAATAATCAATAAAGACATAGCGTCAGTTTGACGCAACAGAGCTCGGTTCGGTTCAGTCTTTGGTTAACAATGCCAATGCCTTGACCAGATTGAAGCATGGATTGCGGCATCCAATGAGGCTAATCCAGCAGAGAAGAGAAGAGCGAATTAGACTCACTTTCTTTCATGAATAAAGGTCGCGTTCATTCTCTGCGTGGTACAGAACGTTCTAGCGTAGCGTGCTGTTCGCGTACGTAGCGCGCTCGCTCTTCCTTTGCTGCTTTCGTGTGCGGCGGGCTGGGCTGGCTGAGCAGTTTCTCATTCTGCTCCTGTGGTGTGGACAATTCCACCACTACTGATTGACCCGACTGACTAATCTACAGGAGCGAAGCATCCTTTCCAGCGCCGTTCACTTGAAAGGGACCCCGCTGGCCGGTGTTTCGAGGATGGAAGGGTGGTCTGTTTCACGCTTTCGCATCGCTTTCGTGCCCTGTGGTGCTTGTTAGGAGCCCCGTGCATGCATTAGGAAAGAATGACGCGAAACAGGCTGCTTCCGCTAGGCAAGCAGTCAGATCACTATAAGAGAATATAGCAGGGAAAGGGGATGGGAAATAGGTAAGCCGGTCGAAAGGACCTCTTCCTAGGAGTGTTTCCTGCTTCAGTTGAGAGGAGTCGAAGATGTGAGGTCATGCTTCACTTGGAAAGGGAGGGGCTCTTCTCTTCCTGTCATCGGGCAATCAAAACATCTTGCGATTTTTGCCTTCCCGTCGAAACTAAGCTCACGAGAAGATCCTTTGATTACCAACCTTTTCTATTGATGATTCTGGACAAAGAGCCCTTGTCTCTCAACTTGTCCGGGGGTAAGTAATTGGAGAAAGAAACACTTTACCTTTAGCGGCTGAGGCAACACAAAAACAGCCAACCTTTCTATACGAAAGATTTCCCCTTAGATGCATTTTACCCCTGAGCAAGGGACAAGCCAAGACTTGTCTGATCGAATGCAATAAGCAAATGAATTGTGTGCGTCATCCATAACGAAATCGACATTCTTCTTTCATTTCATCAACAAATGAATGATGGATTGTTATGTGCGCGCCGTGCCCCCCTGACTTTGGTTGGAGCGCTTCGCTTCGCTAGTGACAGTTGTGCTATTCCTTCGCTGATGAAGCCCTAGGACTGTGCTGCTGGCTGAGCCGCTTCTCTTCTCATTGTGTCCGGTAGTGCCCAACGGGCTATTCCATTACTCACTGACCTGTCTCAGTCGTTGAAACCTCGATTCGATACCTACAATGAATTGCGAGGCTAGGCTTAGGTTCTGTTCTGGACAGTTAGGCTCTGCAAAGTGTAGAGGAGAAGAAGCATAATCCTGACGTATGGGGAATACTCGAGACAAGGGGCTGCTACCCTTGCTTTCTTTACTCGTTCGTTGAGCTCTTAGCTTTGCTTCTGTCGGCTGGATTGGTTACGCTGTGCTTTCTGTCTACTATAGTATGCTAGAGCTTGCAGGCCGAGCCTCCTCATTCTGCTATGCCCGGTGATCTAAAGCACGGTTCAACTGCGGTGTGTAATGTGATGTCTGAATTGCCCATTAAGGGCTGACTCCGCCAGGCAAAGGCAAGAGGACCACTACTGTGATGTAACTGATGATCAGTGGACTCTTCTTCCTCTACTACTGAGACTGACCGACCTGCTAAGAGGGTGGTAGAGACATTTTAAAGGATATCGGGGGGAAGATAAATAGAACCTAGAAGGAAAGGGAAGAGCTCTTCCTTATATCTTATATATATATATATAAGGCACGATTCCTGCTTAAAAAGAGAAGGGCTGCATTGCTAGGGTCTACTATTCCTGCTCAAAAGAGGTCGTCCCAAGGGAGTGCCCCTTTCCTTGCTTTTAAGTCCTTGATGGGTGTCCAAGGGAAAGTCAGTCTTAGTTGTTCGTTCAGGTAGGTGTGAGGGTGGGGAAGAGGAGAGATCGAGGGAGTCTTAGTGCCCCTTACAGCTCTAGCTCTTCAGTAACCCACGTTGCGGAAGAGCATTCGTACTTCTCACCTTTAGTTCCTTTATGTATTCTCCTCTATCCCGTTCCGGAAGTAGGAGATGCTCTAAAGGAGCTATAGGGTAGGGGTTTCTTCCTAAATTCGTGTCTTTCTCTATGCCATGCGAAAAGGTCTACTCAAGACCTAGCTATGTATGGGGGCCCGACCCGGATCCAAGTAGCGGATGGGGTTTGTGGAAGATTACACTCCTCTACCTGAGATTATGAGTAAGCTTGGTCGATCTCCCTGGAAGCACCCCACTCGGGGTGAGTGGGATATAAGGTTGTAACAAATTTCCCTTATCAGTGAAGATGAAATGGACAAATTCTCCCGTAGCAGGCAGGCGGGAGAGGTTACTAATTTGACATGGGTGGGATCTAAAATGAGAACTGTGGGATCAAAAATCATAATGGGAAGTTCTACCCGGAATATAGAGGGGAATGAATCGATCAATCGCACCGGATGAAAAATGCACTTCGTTACATGAAGCATGGGTGATATTTATGAATTGGTCGGAGGGTGGGAATAAAAGGCATTGATTTATCAAGAAGAATAGTTTGAATGTCGTATATGCTTCGCCCGTACTGAATAAGTAAACAAGCATCAAACGCCTGCTCTTCCCCTTCTTTCCCCCGCCTCCCCTGGAGAACCTCACTCTGATTGTGACTGATTGGTCGGAGCCCCGCCTGGACTTTTCTCTTCTCCGGATGAGCCTCGCTTGAACTTCTCCCTTCTCCGGCCTGGACAACCCCACATGCATGAAATGGTTGGATCAACGACGATAGGCGATGGGGAAATAAGACAAATTTGCAAATGAATCCGCTTCCTATAGACTATTGATGCTCCGCCCGAATCCCGGAATGGTATAGTGGCCTGAACCCTCTGCTCGCTGGATTGATAGGAGAAATTTGTTTTCGGAGTTGGCCGGTGTTATCTGACTGAACATGGAGTTAGCCAATGTTACCTGAACATGCAGGATATATGAGTTAGTGAATTGAACCCTTCGGGTGGAAGAAGTAAGGCAAGGGAGCTGTTGAGATGGTACGAATGGGTATGTCATCCGTGGATCCATATGCATTGTATAAGAAGGGACATAGAAGGAGCTGCTAGTAGTAGGATGCACAGAGGGACTTTAGTCTCATATTCATTCCCAGAGTAGGCTGCTATTGAATGTGCTCTTGTTGCAATTGAATCAGCCGTTGAGTAAATAGACGCTCTGGATCTTTCCCCTGTTAGTCTTGCCGCTGCTTAACTATGAGTACGAGTTGGAGCTCTTGGGTTCATGACTGGTGCTACTGCTATTGAATCATCTCTTTGAAGGCCAAATGCCACATCAGTAAGAGAAGTGGGAAAAAAAGCTGCTCTCCTAACCGGTACCGGTGGTGGTGTCATAGAATTAAGCGCTGTTGTCGGAAGGAGTAAGGACTAAATGCCCAGAGTCAACTGCTGGTGGTTCAGGAAGTTAATCAGATTCATCCTATAATAAGTAAGAAGATGGTACGAAAGGGATTGATTGGGAATTGGACTCTAGTTCGCAACCGAGAAAAGGAAGGAAGTAGGTATAGTTCTACAAGAGCGTTTGGCAACTATCGCTAGAAAGAAGAAGCCAAAGTCAAAAGGTCAGTTACTCGACTCGCTACAACAGCTCCACCAACTAAACTAGCATGTAATGTTGCCGGGAGGCCTGAAGAATGAAAGACGCTCCCTAAAGCAGCTGCTACTGAAGACGTTGAACTCGGGTCGGGCTTCTTTGTTTGTATTACTTTATATCTATGCCTGGTTCCGCTCAACTCTCCCTTCATATCCCCCCTTGCCTGAAAGCGGAAGAGGGAGGTTACTAACCAACTGGAGCAAGTAGTCTTGTCCGAAAGCCTCAGGCGAAAGGGCAGCTCAAAAGTAACAAGGTTCTGAAAGAAAGACAAGCCTTAAGGCAACTAGAGCTAGGAAGGCAGGTTAAAGCGACTAGTCTTTCTTATCCGAAGGCAAGCAAGACAACAAGGGAGGTTTTAAGCAACTCGCCGGTTTCGAGATGGGTTTCCTTGCGGGTGTGTCCACTTGTTTTCCTATTCCGGTTCTGGTTCCTATTCCAGAAAGTTCAGATTGTTATTGCCACCACTTGCCCTACACTGGCTGAAAGGTCAAATGGTTTTTTTTATTAACTTCAGACGGAAGCGTTCGGTTAGGTTCTTTACGCAAAGAAGTCAGAGCTTCTTCCAGGTAGAAGCCCATTCCTTGTCAACAATCGACGTTTCGAAAATTTTGATAATTTCTAGTTGAGATAAGGGGGAGTAGGAGACGGAGAGGAGGGCAGTCACCAGTGACGAAAGGCGCGAGTTACCATAGGACTACAGAGAGGAGAGCGGACCATAGAGGCTAGTTACCAGCTGACTTCCTTTCCTATTCAAACTAATTATTTCTTGTGCTTCCTTTTGTTCCGGGTACGAGTGAGCTTGGGGTTGGAGTTGCGCCGCTCGACTAGAAAGGTCCATAGCGGGATCATGCCAAAAGGGTTCAGTCATTTTATAATATTTATATACAGAGTCGCGGGGACAGCTACATATTCCGAAAGCTTTACTACTGTCTTCTGGGGCGAACTCCCTATCTTGATCGAAGTCCTGAAAGGCTTGGTTATGGTAGTCCTAGGTCTATAAGACGTAGGCTTATCAAGCTGAGGGAATTGCAGAGTCAAGAGGAACTAAGTGCTGGTGATCGGAGCGTGGGGAACTCAGGCCGCTGGTAGTAGAGGAGAGGCTCAGAACCCATTTCCTGGCTCATACTATATGAGATGGCCGGTTTGCTCAGCAGGCTCTCTATCTCCTAAAAAAGATCTTGTGGGTTAGCCAATCCAGTAAAGGGGCGGCGTGCAGTCTTCCTCCTTTCCAGCTCTGAATCAAATAAAAAATTTCGGACTGAAAATGATGACTGGAATGATTAAAGAACTGCATCTCATTCCTTCGGGGCCTTATCTTTCGAAAAAGAGTCCCTACTTGATAAATAAAGGAAGCTAGCAGCACGTCAGAAAGAAATTTCTCTGAATAGCTACCTGCCGAAAGGAATACAGACAAGCATTGAACCGTAAAGTGGTTCGACTGACGGGGGAGAAAGAGACATTCATCTGTATTGTCAAAACAGATCAACGAAGGCATACCGTGCCACCGAGGGTGACGGGAGCGCGCCGTACTGTATGGAGGAAGGCAAGATAGCTCTACCCATGCCATCCAGTCGAGCCCCAACCACTAACATCAACCCGCACTCAAGAATGCTCATATATAGGAACCGCCCATGTTAGTCTTTGGCTATACAGGCAGTAGTTATACGCAACTATAAGTAAGCCGATTTCGCACATCACATAGGTCGGAATTCGTGTAACTCAGGAAATGGGACAAAACCCTTTTTGGAAGGAAGTGGGAGCCGAGTGCTTCGTTTGATGGAAGCACGAGGTGAGCTTCAATGCTTTCTTCTCTTCCTTAGCGTTAAGCGTTTGGTGAGAGAGTGACTTTAACGCGTTAAGTTAATAAGGAGCGCCCGCCTGGTCTCGCGGAAGTCCCCCCGGGGGGATTGAGGATTGGTTGTGTTTGTTTTGTTTGATAAGTATCTCCTTACTAGCTTGTTTGAGTGACCCAGGAACTCTCCCTTAGGGTGCATTCCTGGTGAGTAAGCCGAGTCCTTCTTGCTTGAAAGGAAAGGACTTATCCTACGGCCTTGAACGGACAAGTCTGAGCCCGACCATAGAAAGAATAAAGGCTTGCCAGCAGAAATCCTGAGACCCCACTTTAAAGCTAGCTAAGACTTCCGACGAATTTCATTCTTTTATCCGATTTTTTAAACCTTCCATTCATTTCCGAATTCATTTTCAATTAAGTTATCAGTCTGGTCTTGTTCCGCTTGTACGCCGCTCTTTTGTGCTGCTGTCGGCGCGGGTCTGCGCTTGGCGAATCCATCTGCCTAACAATCTCATAGATGGAAGTAGATCCATTTCGGTCTACACCTTACTGGAGGAAGAGGTCGGATTGCCTAAACTAACCAATACTATTCGCCATTCAAAAGAGTCCACTAGAGGTAAAGACTGTAATCAAAAAATGTCGTGGATAATACTAAGACCTTGATCGAAGATAGCCGAATTGGCGCGAACAAGACATACAGCAGTAAATCGAGCCCTGGGAACGATCTACTACTGCCAGCCGACGTTTAGAAGGAGGAGCCCCCGCGACTTCCTTTACAGTCCTCTGATAGATGTAAGCAATCCTGATTTTGAGTGAAGCTAGACCAAGAAGTCCTTACCCCGTGGGTCATAGGCATTAATTGGGGTCTTAAGGATGCATGAGGCGAGCGAAGTGAGGTCGTCGAAGAGCCTCGCGAAACGGCTAGGCTATAGTGAGTGCTATACTATTTGTTTTCTCATTGCTTGTCGGTGTGATCTTCTCTTTTAGTCTTTGTGAGTCCCTCACCCTACTATGATTGAAGATCTGGATCGACTGTATGCTTTCCCCTCTTGTTGGTAAGAAAATCAATGTTTTTAGTAGCTATAGTTTAGTCTTGTTTCGGTTAAGATAGAACCCTAGAGTTGAGTTCGATCTAGCATTCCGACGTGTATGAGTGAAGTGAGGCGCTGTTAAGCCGAGCGAACGGCGCCCTTGCTCGATCGCTTGTTTGTGGGAGTGCAGTGAGGAACGAACGAAAGGGAGAAGATGCTTGAGTTCGAGTTCGCTAGCAAGATTCCAATTCGGAAGGGGGATGAGGAGCGGAGAGTCAGAGTTCGAGTTCGCGCCTCTTCGCTTTCCCTCTTCTGTTTTACCCTTTTGTCTGATTCCCCTGAGTGTTAGTAGGGGACTCGAATACTGTTGAGTTGGAGTTCGATGCAAGTCCGGTTTCGAGCAAGTAGGAAAACGACGTGCCCTGAAATAAGTAAGTTAGAAGTGGGAAGTCCGGGGAGCAAGTCTATAAAAACGTACATGGGATGAAGTGGCCCATCGACTACCCGCGAAAGGTAGGCGGAAGAGTAAGAGCGATGAGTACGTTAGCGATCTCGCTAGAGTCTGAGTGGAGCTAGTTTCCATATATCATATTTGGATAAAATAGTATTAGCTCAAGCGCTAGTGGGCGGGCAACTTCTTGATGAAGTCAGAGTGTCAGTTAGTTCAACCAGAGCAGCAAGGGCAGTCCGATCGGAGCAAGAAGTGTCGCTATAAGCCGTTCTTTTTTTTCGTATCCAAATCCAAAATGAGATTCAGAGGCGAATGCACCGAAGACGCACCGCTTTTTCAGTGTAAAGGGAAAGAAAAAGAATGAAGAGTCTATGTAGCATTTGGAAAAGAGAGCTCAGTCGATCGATTCGCATGTAAATAATATCTTTTTGAGTTTTTTTAGAGTCTCCCTTAACTCTCTCAATTTCTTTGTTCAAGTATGGAATTCTCTCCCAGAGCTGCGGAACTCACGACTCTATTAGAAAGTAGAATGACCAACTTTTACACGAATTTTCAAGTGGATGAGATCGGTCGAGTGGTCTCAGTTGGAGATGGGATTGCACGTGTTTATGGATTAAACGAGATTCAAGCTGGAGAAATGGTAGAATTTGCCAGCGGTGTGAAAGGAATAGCCTTGAATCTTGAGAATGAGAATGTCGGTTATTTCTTCCTTGACAAGGCGTATGACTCGGTGGACAGGTTGTTTGTGATCCATGTAATGGAGCGTATGGGGTTTTGCAGGAAATGGTGTGACTGGATTTGGGAGTGTATTAGTACCTCCTCCTTTTCGGTTCTTGTGAACGGGCTGCCTATATCCCATGTAGTGTTTGCGGATGATTCGATGTTCTTCCTTCGTGCTTCTAGGAACAACGCAAGGAGTGCAAGGAAATTGATCAGCAAGTTCAGCACCCAGGCAGGCCTAAGGGAATTCGGGAAATCTTTGGAGTGCGAGGAGGGAGTTATCCCGGTCAAGTACTGGCGGACTTCCTCTCTTCTCGGGTAGAATGAAATTTCATCACAGCTCTCCGCTCGCTTGTGGACAAGATCAGAAAGAGGCTGGCGGCATGGAAATCGTGAGTCCTTTCCCAAGCCGGTATCCGCTGGTATGTCAGCTTGGAAAGCTTCGACAATGGATACTGGCTTCCTTATCGGGGGAGAAAAGTCAAAAGTGGGGGACCTGGAGAAGCGGAAAATCGGCAATGAAAAAGAGAATAGAAAGTGGCAAGCCACCGGCGGGGCCTGATTTTCCAGTCAAGCTGGGGGTGGTGCCTATCGTCGGGGATGGATGATAAACCGAACGGAACTCCCCCTTCTGGCGGGGATAAAGAGACCATGTTCCCTATTGTCCTCCTGCTATGAATTCCACTATGTCCCAACTTCGCTTGATGACTTTTGAAGATCCCTCCTACCACTTGACAGGAATGCGCCTGTTGACTCAAACCCAGAAGCCTCCAGGAGAGATGATTATCTTACCACTGATTCCCACACCTCCTACTCATTCTGCAGGTCAGAAAAGAGCAGTTGGTTATTTACAAAGGCGGGACTGAAAGTGAGGCGCGAAGCGAAGATGTCGAGACTCTTTTTTTTTTACCCTTTCTTTTTCTTGTCAAAAATGCGGATTTTCGGGTACTCTGTAAGCTCAGCTTGGCGAGGATAGGTCTCTGGAGACCAACAAAGTCTGACTCTCTACAGCGTATGTCCTTGCTTTTCCGCTGTCGCTTTTTTCAGTCCAGCTTGCCCGCTTGGCCTCCTTTCTCACTTCTATTCTGTTTGCCAAACCGGCGCTATCGAAAGCTCGGACGAGTAGGATTCGATACAGCCCCCCTGCTTGCCCTGTACCTCTCGTTCGACCTACCAGCAAGTGGATTCTTCGGCTACAAAAGGTCAGTCTATTCGCTCACTCACCCGAATGCCCGGTGGGACTTGATGCCCGACCGAATGCGCACTTTAATCCCCGGTGGACGGTACGAGCGGTGCCAGTTCTTTCTCGGCAAGGGAAAAGCAAGCCTGGGCCGGTGATGCTACCCCGAAGCTCTAGGTCCGGTAAGTGTGAATCTCGGTGCCGGTAAGAAACTCGGCCAATTCTTCTCGGAAAAGAAATCGGTGCGAAGACGCTCCGGAAACCCGTCTCGGCTCGGTTAGGCGCTGCTTTCGGCTCACCTACCTACTCCTACGCCTTCCGCACTCACATACTTTGTATCCTTCTCCGACGCCTGGCTCACCGACTCTGTAGCCAAAGCCGGTCTCAGGCCCTGCTGCCCCTCTCTCACATGAATGCGCGGTGGGAGACTGCCCGTTCTTTCTCGGCTAGGTGCTTTAATCCCCGGGGACTTCCCATACGGTGATGCCAATTCTTCTCTTATATGCCCGCTCTATTAGGTAAGAGATGCGAGATGGTATGTGAAAAAAGGAAACTCACCATCTTTTTTTTAATAAACCCCGTCTTCGCTCCGCGCCTCTTTTTAGCCCTGCCGATGAGAAAATGATGCGAACATATAGGGCTTTTACCGTTCTTAACACCTACCCGCTTGGAATGAGACTCCGTAGGTGAGCCTACTCTCTTACCGTCACCGCATAGCACCGAGTCCATTCTTCCGCTTCGGGGTAGCCGGATCGGTCTGGTCTGTCTGGTCCCCGGGGAGTACCGCTTTTCCCTTCGCCTTTCGGCTCAGCTACTAAATACCCTTCCACTTCCCTCTCGCTCGACCACCAATGTCTTACACTGCATTGCCAGTCCACATTGGGACAGAGCCTGCTCTCCTACGAAATCCATGCTACCATCCTTCAGTTTCCTCTGGCAAAGCAAAAGAGGATGTGACGCTCAGGGACGCCTACAAGATGATATTAGATAGTCTTGGTAAAGGGGGTCAGTCAAAAGGGTATATCATCCCCAGGCATAGAACTGATCTACCAGGGAATTCCAGGGAGGACCACAAGCTCGGGGCTGTGTCATGCCCTGAGTAGAGAGAAGGAATGTAAGATCGCCTTCACCACCTACTCTGTATCCACTAGGACAAAAATGACCAGTGGAGGCATCAGGCTTGAGAATTGGCACTGGGTAATGGATAGCAAAATAGGCAAGAAATGGTCAGACTTCCATAGAAGATGATGAAGATAGATTCGGTCAGTTCCGCATTCCTATTGGAGCATCAAAGCACTTTTCAAGGGTGGACGCAAAGCCCGTCCCGTCATGTATGTAGTACCAACGACAGTATCGAAGCCAAGACCTTACCCATAGGAAGACTCTATTCAAGGAAATCCTTCCTCCCAGGCATCTCAATCTCAAAGAGATCGCCCGGAACCTCACTCTTGTTGTGCCATCTCCTGTCGAAGAAAAAGCCTTCCACGTAGCAATGAAAGGGAAGGCCTCGCCCCACAGCCACCAATTGGAATGGTAGCGAAGGGCGGGTCCACATAGACCCTCTCGTAGTGAGGAGACCGAGCATGGTCGATTTGCCCAAGGGTTTGATAACGGGTACTCAACCGCTTGAAAGCCTCTTTTTCCTGAATGGCAATTCAGCAACAGGGGTGGAAAGAGTGAAGCAGTGCTCGAACTAAGACGGGGAATAAGTCTACGAGTCAAGAACCGCTTAGCAAACTCGGCTGAGCCTGTATCGGAGATTAGGGACTTCGCATAACTAATGCTAACCCCCAGTCGTCCCAATGCAGACTCATACTTAGCCACTTCCTGAAAAAGTAATGAGTACATCATCACCGACCTCCGGCCATACTTATCAAAAGTGCGTCCAGGGTACACTTGTTCCGCACACCACCAGGATGGGATAGTGCGAATAAGGGCCAAGAGGCATGATAACCGAGAGGTTGCAAGAGATTGGATGCGGGCACAAGAAGAATGGGATCAGTGGCACTCAAAAGAGAAAGAGTCTTGTTGCCAACTAATCTACGTAACGGTTTGGTTTGGTCGAAGGTCCCATCCTTGCCGTTGCTTTATGTTGATTCTTACATTCCAGGTGGGGGAACAGGGCCAATCATCTGCGGTGTTCTCCTTCGTCTATGCTAAGTGTACAGTAGGGGAGAGAAGAGACTTGTGGCAACAGCTGTCGATGCTATCTGCATCTATATCACTCCCATGGTTAGTGGGGGGGTGACTTGAATGCTATCCATGAGAAGCTGGGTGGTCACTCTCCAGAAGCAAGAGCCATACAAGGGCGCTAAGCATGATTTTTCTATGTTTTTCTCCGTTCTCATTCTCACTATGGGAATTTTACACCATATATGAGGACGGGACGGCACCGTGATCGTCTATCCACATGCGTCCTAAAAGTGGGTGGAATGTGGTGAACTACATGGGAAATTTTGTCACTCTCTCGATTGCATCCCCTTAGTTTAAGGCAAATAGTCCCTAGCCTGGTAGTTTTCCCTAGCTTGGGTTGACCCGTCATCACCCTTTACGGTTATGATAAAAGGGGCCACCAAGTCTTCTTCGCTTATCCCTAGGGCTTCTGCGATTTATAGGGTGCAGACGTTGATTCCTTCCCCATTGTAAACCATTCTTTGCTGTCTCCTACGTAGGCACTGCATCTAGGTGTGGGTGTCTCCCCGCATCTATATCCTCATCCGAGAATGTTCTTGGTTGAGGTGCAATGATCTGGGAAAAGATAGACGGTTCAGTTCTCTGTCCCGCAGGATTCGTGCTTATCTAAGAAGGGTATAGAATAGGTGAGCGGATACCTGCCCGAATGGGATTCTCGGAATAGGCTCCCCGCCAGGCTCAGGGTATAGAATAGTTCGGCTTGGGGAGGTCTGAAAACAAAATGTGTGCTTCTCAGTCATAGGGAGGGATCTGGCTATATCCTGCTGCGGTCACAGAGTGGCCTTTGGTTCCGGATGTCCTTCCCCTACAGCTTGTTCTGGTCTTTCATAGGTGGATCTAGGGTTCCTTACTAAAGTATAGCGCGAAGAGAGGCAGAAGAGTTGGAATAAGCTTTGACCCGTGTAGAGCTTGCCTAGCTAGCGACCCGTATACAAGTTATTCAGGATTATTTCTTTCCCACTCTCATGCTCCCCAGGCATGTTGATGAACCATTCCTAATGTATATAACGATTTAGGCTTTGGGCGAGTCCTTCTGAGCCTTCCTTTCTTTTGAGGAATAGTCAAGATGGGCTGGAAGGGAAAGAAGGATCACAACGACCGACGTAATTGATTTGAAATTCTGGTTAGGTTTCATCCGCCTGGTTAGAGGTTTGCCTGAGGGCTGCGTGCGCTTATAGTCTTTCTACTCCCCGGCCTTGTCCCATGCATCAGGAGAAAGGGCTCGCCGATCTCCTTTAGGGGGGGGTGGTCGACATTGCTTCTTTGCCCGGTTCGCACTTACTTTCGGAGCGAGCAAAAGCGTACTTTGGGGCAAAACCCTGGCTCTGCAGTGCGTTATTTGATTGGTGGGGCATCTTGGATAGGGCTTGAGTCTTTTTTGGTTGTTTTCCGAGAGATCGTGTTGTTGCTACTGCCCGCCATAAGAACAGGGCGAAGTCACAGGTTCACCTCCAGAGGGCCGATTTTCCGACTCTATCTATACTCTTTGGACGGAGAGTTCCTTCCGCAGCTTGGCCTCACCTTACCTGGAGGAATTCCTTTGATCTTCGAGCCGATTCTCACGTTTAGGTTGGTCTTTCGTCTTTCGAATGAAAGTGTCGATTGGTTTGTGTGAAGCCACCTAATTTCACTCCTCCTTTTTTATGCAGCATTTCGGCTGTAAACTCTATGACCTTTCCCCACGCACTGAGGTTCGCTAGCCATCTTCCATTGACGGGTTGACACCCTAAAGTCCTTTCGTTCGACAGAAGTGCGCTTCGGGCGAAACTCCTTTCCCTTTGTTTTGCTAGTGGGCTGGTGCAGAATGAGTCTATAGTTCTGGTCTTGGGAATCTCTTCGTCCCTGCGATGATGGCTGCCAGAAGCATCGTGGGGCTTGTCAAGGTACAGCTTTTCTGACGGATTTCCAACTGGAAAATTCAATCCAAGCTCCGCCTTTAGCTTTCCCCATCTGCTATCAACCGCTCCGCGCCTTTCAGTATAAATCGAAATCGAGCGTAACTCTGTTCATCCAAACTGGGATTTTAAGCGAAAGTTTGATCTTCCGGTACGCTTTCCCTAAGGCTACGAAGACTTTTTAAGTTTTAGTAGTTAACAACGTCGTCAACTCGTAACCGGGGACTAGAAGTCCGCCTCCCAAGACTACTCAATCCCTGCTGTATGCCCTGCTGCTGACCTTATCGAGACAATGGGAGTGCGTCTCATTTGAATAGAAAGGCTTGACCTCTCTTGTTGGACGGGGACTAAAAAGTGTTTTTCTAAAGAAAAGTCTTCCGACTGAACAAAGGGAGCAGGCTGGACACTCAAAGAATTCGATAAAGCGGGGGAATGAGGGTCCCCCGATTGGATAATACTAGATGTTCGAGTTGTTTTCGCGTCTGGGGTTGTTCCTCTCTCTAGGCCTTCAGCGGACGATTTTCCTTTTTAAGGAATAAGGGGAAGTTCAAGAAGAAGCTGCTATTGACTCAGCTGTGAATGCTACCGATACCGGAGCTGCTAAACTAAAGGAAGTGACATCTAATAAGGAATATGGCATCGAATGCAAGCTGCTAGAGAAGGGGCTTTGAGGGAGAAGGAATTCTTTCAAAGAAAACTTTCCGATACGGGTTTTTTCTCGGGAATTCTTTGCCGACTCTGCCCGCACACCCGATACCAGCCGGGGATTCGGTAACGGTGAAAGAAGATGCACACTTTCCTACCGTCAACACACTGGTCCGCGGGGAGTACCGCTTCCGAGACCAGTACCAAACAACCCGTCTCACCTATTCCGTATTCCGCCTATCGTATCGGCACCTATTCCCATAATCCCCATTCCTTCCATCCCCTTCGCCTTTCGGCTCAGCTACCGCCTTCGCGCAAGCGCTCAGCTACTCCGTACCCTTCGTGCACCTATTCCGTATTCCTTCCATCCCCGTGAGCCTGCACCTATTCCTTCCATCCCCTGGGGACAGAGTCTCATTCCAAACAACCGGTCCCAGCGGTGACGGTACCAATTCTTCCCGTCTCGGAGAGTAGGTTAGGTTACCGAATCCGCGGAAACCCGGCTCACATAGTCCGATAATGCCTATTCCGAGAATACCCATTCCGATAGATAATCCCCTTCGTGCACCATATCCCCTACCGCCTATTCCGAGAATACCCAGAGCCGGAGTATAGTCCCCAGGGGAGAACGGTGATGCCAATTCTTCTCTTAATGGTTCCCGCTCTATTGGGTATGTGTTTGGAGCGGTGCTGGTATCGGCAAAGAGAGTGCGCGGGTGTTTTACCGTTACCGAATGCCCGGAAACCCGTCTCGGTTAAAAGCGGTGCTTCCCGTTCTTTGTTAAATAATGCCCGGGGCCAGTGCGATAGCGCCATTACATGAGGGCCCTCTGCTATCCCTGGTGCGAAAAAAGCGAAACGTCGGCTCAGCGGAGTCCACCCCGTACCCAATTACATGTGGCTGGTTCAGGGGCCTGGCCTACCCAGGTGGGTGGCAAAGACCAACATCCTGTTTAGTCACATGAAGCAAGCTGGCGTAGTCACTCGCTCCTAACACAAAGTTGAGCTGACTTCGGCGGGAGCCTGGCGACGCTCCCCTCCGGTAGAAGGCCATCGCCCCTGGCTCTTCTAGGACCCTTTTCTATTCTTTTCTTCGGTGGAGGACATATTTATATTCGATCTCTGTGGATGCCTGGGTCCCAATGTGCTTCTCGCGCTTTGTTTTGTCGAATTGGTAAGCCTCTTTCGAAGTACACGAAAGTCTTAAGCAGGCTTTACCTCAAAAAGCTTCTGCCGGATCACCCCCAGAAAAGTAGACAGCTTGGCTTCGGTATCCATCAACACCACTACACTGCCTTCAGTCTACGGGGGATACACTATAACTATTACTGGAAGGGTTGGTTCCGGCAAGGGCCTCCGCTTCGAAGGCTCTACTCGTAGCCGTCGCCTTAATCCCGTTTTCTCAACATCCCCCCTCGACTTTTGCAAACCGGATGAAAAACGTGAGCGCACTCGCGCGACCTTCCCCACAAACTTTAGCTTGACTTTACTTTGCCCGACGCTCTTGCGCCTTTGCCTTCAGATGCTGGTGAAACTACATCAGAAGTCGTTCCCGAAGAGGAAGAAAGCTGATAAACATAAATCGTTCTTGCAGCAGCAGCATGCAGAACGCCACTTGTGTATGATATCGTCGCTCATATGGAGAAAATTCCTGCTATGGTTTCCATCTTTGACGCTCTACAATTTTCTTTGCTCCTGGAACAAAGGCTGCTTACCGAGGAGAGAGAGGATGTACGTTCATATGTAAATGAAACTCTTCCCATCCTTTCTTCTTCTTCGTCATACAACGGAAAACACTTCGTCCAGTGCTCAGGCTTCTTCTTCGAGGTTTGGTCCTACTTCTTTTTGTTACGAAAAAGGGAGGGTAGCCGTCAACCCGAATTCTAAACCGGCGTGGCACTGTACCTGCTCTCGTTAATGTTAATGGATAGCGATAGCCACCCCCGCACGTCACGCTGTCAAGCTTGCCAATCCTGCTTTCTTTCGGAACGAAATGGGAAAGGTATCTTCTCAAAAGGCTAAGCCTCGCATCCAACTGCAAGAACAACTGGTCCGGGAACAGATCTGGCAGTGACAAGAAAGACATCGGTTCGGTACCGAACCCCGCTTGAACAACGTCGGGTGACGAGATAGAGAAAAGAGGGAAAACCGTCGACTCCGTTTGAGAATATAGAAGAAGTGGGCGGGTTTTGAGCTGCCCTAGGAGAGCTTCCCTCTATCCGAGAAGAGTTCTCGCAGACGAAGGGAGTGTGGGGGTGTACGAAGAGAAGAAAAAAAGGGTATCAGAGGCTGGTTTTGCTTAAGTAAGAAAAAATAGAGTTTCGACAAGCCATTGAGTGAGACCCTGGTGGTCCGCTGGGAGCATGGTGAGGGGCATAAGCACTCCAGACCTGATAAGACTACAGAGACCTTTCCGATAGTTCCGTAGATCTCACTGCTTCCTGATGTCCTAAGGTAAGCCTAACTAAATAGCTCCGCTCCATCCCCTACTCGTCGAAGGAGGAAGAGGAAGAGAGCACTCAAGAGAAAGTCATGGAGTCAATTCCTCTTATTCGGAGTCAGGATTAGCGAAAGATGATCTGGGAAATGAAAGTGATCGTGGATCGTAGACTGCTCAAAATCACTGTCCCGCAGGCCCCGTTTAGGTGCTCGCATAAGAGGGATCATTAGCTTCGGCAGCTTCGCAATCTCCTTTCTTTCTCCTGTCATTTCTACGATCAAGAGAATAGGACAATGAAGGAAGCACCTTTCCCCGATTCGTTTTTGGCAGGTAGGCGGTGGACTCTTTGTTTGCACGATCTCAATGGGAAAAGAAAGGTGATCCGCGGTACCAAGAAGACAGGTGGGATTTGACCCATCCAGCTTCCTCTCTGTGGCTGTCTTTACCGAAGAGTGGGAATAGCTCGGCCATAGCTGCTTCAACCAAAGAATCTCGTCCCCTACCTGATCTGAAATAACCTAATCAGAAAGTCTCATATCAAGAAGATCTAGAGTCGACTTCGATCTTTGTTCTTTCACCGTCGGAAGAAGATCACGCTTCAGTTTCAGAATCCGAGCTTGCCTCAGAGCTTGCTTTTCTTGTTCCTGTCGTTTTTCCTTCTCGAGTGAAGTAAAGAACCTCTTCCCCAGAAGCAAGTCCGACTAGGGCAAGAGATCCCCTCCCCGCTTGAGAAGGGCTGTCCAAAGACGCAGCTTTCTTGGTTCAGGTCACACCCCCTTCTTTGGCTAAAGCACCATCCCCTTTCCGAGCTGACGGCACTAGCCCATACTCATCTTCCTTATCTAATGTTCTAGGCCCTAGACTCCGATACACCTGTTGATTTAGTACATTCCGCGATCAGGTTTTGTTCATCTATCCCTTTTCGTCGAAAGCGAATCTTTCCCCTACTTAATGTTCGTCAGCCCACTCTTCCTATGTTGATGAATCAGGCCCGGAACTCCGACAATAGCTTTTCTTTCATCACTCACATGTCCCAGCCCGTCCTTCCAAAGCAATGTTGATGGGCATCCCTTCTTCGATCTAAGCGCGGAGTATGCCCAAACAACGGAGGAATGTTCTCTTTGACCCTGCTCCGACGGCTGACGGAAGGGGACCCCGCTCGGGGAGAAAGACATACCTGAACCTGCGTCTTTGACATATTCAGTTGTTACAACATCGGGTTACTTTGGACTCGCATAGGCAGAGGCGACGGGGGGATGTTCATCCCCAATGGGAGTAGGGAGTACTACCGTCAGAGAGGCAAAACATAGGTTGGACTGGCCTGGGACAGCCTTTCCTCTCACCACATGCGGAAGGAAGCAAACCTTTTTTTTATGTACGACATTCCTTTAGTTTAGTTGCATGTTCACCCTAAGCAAGACTTTCTAATCGAATGCAACAATCAACAAATCTACATTTTCGAATCAAGAAATGAATGAGGAATTGTTATGTGCGTGCCCTCTTGGTTGAGCGCTTCGCTTCGGCCCTTCCCGTGTGCTCTCTACTCGGAGACGAGAGAGCGAGGGCAAGCTGAGCCTCCTCATTTGTGCCCGGCCCTCTCCTAAAGCTGCTTAGTAGACTGCCAATGTGCGATCGATGTCATCTGCCGATAATTGCGATATACAGAGCTTGCTTCCGCTAGGGCTAGGCAATCGGGCTATTCCACTACTACTGGGACTACTCATTTCCAGCACAAAGCCCTCCTCCTGACTTTCGCTACTCTCAAATAAGGCTCCTCCTGACTCTCTTTGCCGATTGGATGATAGAAGCTGGAAAGCGCCTACACTTCCTACCCCGAGTAAGCCTTAATATTCCCTTAGTGTGAAATGGGGAGTTCTCTCTAGGTAGTTTTCAAAAGTCGAAGAAAGTGGTTTTTTTTTAACCCTAATTTAGGAAAGGAAATGGTCGGTTGAATGCTTATTCCATTCAGGAAACTCTTCAACCAGGCCACAAAGGCTGGATCATCAGATCACTTGATATTACTACCCGGAACGAAACTTCATTCGAAAGTCGGTTCAAGGCGACGGATCAAAGCTCTTCCTTGAGGCTGGCTCATCCCGTCTTTCCAATTGATAGAGATTTCTCCGATGGAGGGGAAGGGGGGGAGCGCAGCTAGTGGGGAGCTCTTTCGAGTCCTCACTGATAGTAGTCAAACTACCAGCCGAAGCGGGTTGAGTGACCCTCTTATCATCATCCGAGGAGGATGAATCACAAGAAGAGGTGTTCAGGCAAGAACAAAGGGGGATCTCCGTAATAGCAGAGTCGCTATTACTCTCAGAACCGCTATCGTCGACTTTGTCGAGGAAGTTTACGTGCTCGACTATAAAGGAGAGGAATCGAATCTTCCTGACGGCTTTGAAATCGGTCTTTAGGTTTAGGTTTTCGTTGGTACCTATGATTCTTGTGCTTGTGCCAGTTGAAGGGGACGGTGCTACTCTTTGCTTAGTTAGCTTGTTCTTCAGGTGTACTCTTGTCTAGCTCTGTAGGGCAATATTATCCCAATCCATCTTTCTTTCGACGAAGACTAAGGAAGGGAACAGGAATCTGGTTACCCCCGTCGGATCAAGTCCAAATGCGACGATCTCCCCCCTGTCATTGTCACTCGCGGATCTTTTCTGTCTGGAAGGAAGAGAGGAGCGGGGCCCGCATCCAGTTCGTCGGGATAAGAAAAGCCTGTGAAAGTCTGATCACTCTGTCACCATCTCGCTAGTCATGTACAGAGAGATGAGGGCAGTATCCTCAGTCCTTTCAGGGTCGAATTGGCATAAGTCGAGATCTGGAGGCTAACAGTCTGCACGTGGGACGAGGCTTCCAACGTCGTCTTCGGTTTATGCACGCTTTGAAATAAATGGAAGAAAGTGTTTACAGTGCATATACCTACAGAGTGAGATCAGCACGGGGGAATTGCTTCTTTTGTCTCCTGTAGGCAGCGCATCAATAGAATAGGCTGATCGTCCCGACTTTTCCCCCGGCCACCAGATGGGCACTTAAAGTCGTCAAGCAATCAAACTATTTCCATGTCAACAGGAGAGTGCTCCGATTCACTTTCCCTTTCTCGTTCTGTGGGAAGTACATGAATCCGGGCTGATCAGTCGGCGAGTTCATGCCAGGATAAGGAGCAAGACGATGAATATCCGTGCGAGGACTAAGCGGATATAGCTAACGGTCGTGAGCTACAGGCAGGAATAAGGCTCCTCCTGACTCTCTTTGCCGATTGGACGATAGAAGCCCAGTCGTGGGAGTAATGATTGAAACGGAGGCGAGCTCCATTGGGTTGACTGCGGTACTTCGGAGTCAAAGCTATGTATTTACTGATTCGATTAAATAAAAAGAAAGAAATTATAGAAGTAATGAAATGTTTTAAGTAGAAGAAAGGGACCACAAAGAAATGAAATCAAAAAGTATATGCGAAGAACATCAATGAATATGACTCTGAGATATTGTCCATTCGTCTTGGTGCCAAAATGGGTGGCGGAAATCCTTGAGTTAAAGCCGGGCAGTTCGGCAAAGAGTCTCTTTTCTGCCGATAAGGAGAAGGGCTGGAAAGCGCCGTCGGTGAGGGCAGGAATAAATCCCCTGGTTCGGTGACGAGTGAGCGAGGAGGAAATCGAAGCCATCCAATTTTCTTGATTTACCTTGGAAAAGAGGTCTATTTGCGTCCCCAATTCTCCAATTTATAATGATTTTTTCGGAGTCCAATTCACAGTTCTCTTCTTCAATGCATTACCACGATTGTGAGAACCACTCGTAAACCAAGATATGAACAGTTCGAGACTCGTTCAGTGAGTGAGGCTCAAGGTAACGAGAATGAGGCTGGGGTAGCGCCAATGATTCAATAGTCATATAAAAAGTTGCTTCTTCCGGAGTTGCAAATGAAGGAAGGGTTGCCTACTCCCTGGATGCCCGGGAAGCAGGTAGGTTCTTCAAATCCAGCATTGGTGGGATCAACAGCAGCATCGGTGGAAGCATAAGAATCCAAAGCTGCATAAGCCGCAAAAGAAATGAAAGAAGGCGCGGAGCGTAAGGAATTCGACTAGTTGTTTGTCCCAGGCTTCTAGCTTGAGAACAAAGGCGTCGGCCGTTTGAGAACAGAACACCTCGTAGGCTACGTAGGTGGGAAGTAAGGGACCTGCACAAAATAGGTTGTGTTCGGGGATCATCTCCGAACTTCACTACACGGAATGAATTAAAACAAAGGAAGACGCCTGCGGGTACTAACTTCGACCCAAGAACAGCAATAGGAAAAACAGAAGGAAGGGGATTTGGTACTAACCCCGGGGGGTTGCCGTCAGCTACCAACAGCGCGACATCTCTTAGCCAGAGGGTGGGTGTCACAGGTTGCTCTAGAAACCGGCCGACGGGGGATAACACTACTCTGGATAAATGGTAAAATATATAACCATAGGCCCTACTTCAAATGCATGTTTGGGAGAGAAAAAGACCCCTGAAAAGGGCCACACCAGATAAAGGGGTGGCAGCTCGAGGGAGAGAAACTGGGAGACTAAAAGATTGGTATTCGACTTATAAAAGGAACTCCCCAGAGGTAACATCCTTATACGAAAGACTAGTCATAACCAATAGTAGGAGATGATTGAATTACCGGAGAATGGGATTCGACACGACACCCGGGCATTGGTCTCAGTACTAATTTTTAATAATGATATGAAGGGGATGAAATTTTTTTAATGGCATGAATGAAACAAAGACAAGATGATACCCTACGCTCGAACAACCAATTTGGATTGCAGAATTCCTTTATTGCTTCCGAGATCAAACCACCAGTAAAGGAGTCATCACTTCGTCGGTATGGTAACCTTGAGATCGAACTCTCACTCATATTTGGAACCCCACCCTGGGGATGAGCCACATAACTCGTCAGGACCTAACCGCACATAGCGATTGCTTGCATACACGAAACGGAAACAACTAGGGGCTCAGGCGGAGAAGCCTCGCTACCTACTTCTTTTCCATCTCAAAAGCATGGATTTGGGGCACCTCTGTACCAATTTCGCCAGCCAATTCATATGATTTTCTTATCAAACGACGCTTCTGTCCTTCACTTCTTCTTTATATCATTACTTTCACAAGTAGAAATCCCTATTATAATAATATATATATATTATATATAGTAAATCCCCAAAGACGAATGGACAATTTCGACACAATTGAGGCAAACTGCACTGGGCCAGGAAAGGGCCATAAAGACGTTGCCTTCATCGCCTCCCATACTTTACTTTATAGCGCCTCACCGAACTCTTTCCAAATGGAATGGATTCTTCGTGGATTCCGATTCACCACCGTCGACTTCTAGACCGAGCGGAGTGACCTTCTTCTTAACAATGTGGCAGACCTGATAAGCATGGTAAGAATCAGACGATTATTTAAATATATTACGGCTTCTCCTGCCGATACTGCCGATCCTCCTTCTCCAGCTGATGCTGCCGATCCAGATTTAGGGGAATAACCGAACGAAGGAGATTCTTTCCTTACCGGGAAGAACTTGCGTAACCACCCTTTCTCAGATCGTCGCCTTAGGGCTGTCTCAAACAACAGTTTTTATAAAGTTTGCCTCTTCGCAGTAATTCACTGCCGGGGTATTCTCTTTCTTTCCAGACGTCGGGGTTTGCCACCCGAGCTCTTCTCTTAAGCCTTCCATTGGGTTGATGAAAGAAGGAAAGCTTCTTCATTCAAACTGTACTAGTTGTGTGTGCGCTGTGCTGTCGCTACGCACCTTCATTTCTGATTGGCACATATGAATTTCTTTGAACCGAACCGACACGGTATTTCTTATGGGAAAGGCACGGAGTCCTTCGGTCACTGGCTTAGATGTAAGCTTAGACATAAACGCAGGAAGGCAGTGGAGAATTTCTCCAACTCGGATATGGAGATTGGGATCAGACTTCATCATTTGGATTTGAGCCAAAAATTCGTTCAAATCAATGGTCCCCAGTTACGTCCTGCAAAACACCGGAGACGCACTAAAAAATTCTCTACTTCGGGAACATCCTGTGAAGAAAGAACAGGAATAAGAGCACCCAGGAGATATTACCCAACCCCGGCCTTTGCCAATCAATCCACGTAGGGCTCAGTACTCGACACGGCTTCTCTCTTTCCTCGCGTCACGGAACCCGGATCTGTTCGAAATCCTTCCCCCGGCCCAACAAAGGCGATGGAATCCCTCTCTCCATAATATAGCAGATGAGAAGAAGCCCTGTAGACTATGATCCACCTGTAACATGGTTCCGTACGCGGTAAGCTCATAAACTAGAGCAAGGAATCTAGACTTAAGAGGTCCTTTTCTATACCGTTTAGGAACTTCTGCATAAGGGATCTTAACATTAGGGACTGCCTTCCTGGTGGGTTCCCAAGTGATACCCTGAGAAATAGGTATACTGGAAATCCAAGAGATATACCGATAAAAAAATTTATTACTTTTTTCTTTCAACTCAATCATAATTTCATGATAGGACATTTCATCCCCAGGGACCGGTAGTGAGACTATACTTTCAAAGGTAGCCTTCGTTATTGGCTTGGCGCGATTTAATAACCTTTGCCAGGCTAAACCAAGATAGATATAATTGGACGGAGTTGTCCGCCTTCTCATCCTTCCTGTAAATCATCAATCTATGGAAGAAAGGGATGATAGTGGGGTACCCCTTTCTGGTTAAAGAGACTGGGAATGGGAGTAAACCAGTTGATGGATCTCCGGCATAAGCCTTTTGTAGAGATGAACCACACTGTTTTAAATACAGTGCGGTAAACAACAAACCAGATTTACGTCTCATTCTCCGTATCGTTTTTGCGGAGAGGAAAGCAGAGATTCCCTTCCTTATAATATAGAATCCATCTCGGGCTCTGCCCCTGTCTACAGCTATGCTATCTCTCTCACTGCTGACGGGGAGGGTCGATCGCATCCTGATCCCGTCCATTCCTTTAGTTTGCTCTCAATGGGAATTTCTCTGTTTAGTAAAAAAAAAGCCAGTGAAAGCTCTCTTCTAGGCGCTGAGATCGGTCCGGAATCCGCCTCTTTAGCAAACAAGCAAGGGTGGTCTACGATCAAAAAGAAAGTCTCATCCCTTTGGGTACGAAACTACGCTATTCAAAGCATCGAGAAAATAAAGGCATATTATAAAATAATAACTGTCTCCCCTTCCAATTTCCCCCGAGTTGTAGCTTTCTTCATAAGTAAGAAAGAGTCTTCGATCGTCGAAGAACCGGATTGCTCAAAACGGTAAAAAAAGTCTTCCGTGGACTAAGTCTCTAATTCAAACTAATGAAAACATTGAATGGCAATTTGCTTCGTCGAATAGAGATTTGCTGCCTCTTTCGCGAGGGGGCATGATTCCATAAAAAAGTCAAAATCAAAAGATTCTCAAATGGTAGAGAAAATGACGTAGGAGAAATACAAAAATAAATGACGTTCTCCTATCGAATGATTCGGAACGGATTTCTCCAGGCGATACCCTCCGTCGCCTATACGCAGAGGAGCCTCTTACTCTATGAAAAGGCGAGGCCGAAAACCGGGGGGAAGAGAGAGAAGAAGACCCGCTGCGAGTAGGGAAAGAAGTATCCCGCTTGAAAAAGATAGTCCCGAAAACCTTTCGACAACAGAGGAGAGGTCGTCTCAGCTTTTTGGCAAGCGGCTGTGGGATGAGCGTCAACCATCCAACTTCCCGTGATTTACATGAGCCCTTTCGGGTCCGTAACACATTCTATGTAAACACGAGGAGTCCAAACACCCTGTTATCTTCGAGGCCCTTCGCACCATTGAAGCTTATAGAGAAAGAAATTGCTTTCTCTGGCCCGATGAAATGAAACATTTTCTTCGCTCATTCGGCTTTGATTTTGTAAGGGATTCGTGAATAGAAAGGCTACGAGCCGGCCGAATAAGCACTTTTTTACTGAGTGGAGATTCCGACGGGAAGAAGTTGAAAGCCCCTACTCCTCCAAAGTGATAAAGATAAGCATTCGCTTTCTTAGCCAAAGCCGGGACCGGTACCGAGAGATTTATATAGGCCGTCGTGAGGAAAAGATTGACACCGGACTCGCCATAACCCGATTTTAGAGTAAAGCATTCCCCAGAAAGAAAATAAGGCAAACCAGTCAGGCTATCGGGAGTGTGATTCCACACAAGGCGCTGTTAAGCCCTCAAGCAATCTGCCTTTCTCTGTGTTGAAGAAGCACGGGAAGCAGAGGCACCAATGGGGGAATAAGCATAAACAGTAGCAGTGGGTAGCAATAATTCCTAATGAGGGATTGGAGGTAGCAAGATACGGCTCAGCCAACAACACTGACCTCACTTCGCTCGCCTCCACTTGCTCAGGAAATTCTTTTCCATGTTGACGCTCGGCAACAACATTGTAAACAGCTCTATCAGCTCAGGCATCTCTAGCTGCTCGGCTTGCTGTTGGGTTATCTCAGGCAGCTGGACGTAGCAGCCTTTCGCTTTTGGCATCCGCAGATCGAACCACCATGGGAAGGTGAGTGCATGCCAACGCCTTTACCTCTCGGTATGGGGACGTCTCTCCCACAAATACTTGCTGCTCGAAACGTCTGATCAGTCAGTATTTATCCCGAAGAAGCGGTTTCGAACTTTGCCATCTAGAGCAAGTCCGCCCGCATTTCTTCTCTATCTTCAACTAGGTCTCTGAGTTGGGGTAGCTAGGCGTCAGGCTATTGGCTCTAGCACTAGTCGCTTCTTCCTTGCTTTATGGTCTATCGCCTTCTGCTTGAAGACAAGACTAGTTGCTTAAACTAAACCGCTCCCCGCCTTCCTGTGTTGCCTTCCGGCTTCGGCTTCTGTAGTCCTCTAGCCGAGCCACTACTAGCGTGTGTGTAATTCATGGCAGTTCACTATTATGTTATGGATCCCTTCTCTTTCTTTTCATTTTGATAAAGTATAGAGCGGTAAGTTAGTGCTGTTCTAAGGAAGTGGGGGATGTTCCAGTACACAAACAAGGTGGTTAGGGGTTTTCTACGCATCCCGCGCGCCCTGTAGTTTTGAAGCAGGAGTTTGCACACGTGACGCTTTGATGCTGGAGTTTGCTGGTTCCGAACTCTCACTGATCCCAGAGATCAGCCTTCAACAAACCTTTTTCTTTTAATCTCAGGAAGGCTTTCTCGGGGAGAAAGCTGGTTGGGGAACTGCTAAACGACCTAAAAGAGGAGACTGACTCTGACCTTTCGACAGTCCGGTGTCATCTGGTTGATAGTTGAAGGTACGTGCGATGGTACCATGGACATAAACGAGGTCGAGCATATCTTTAATGATCTCAAACTAAAGCGTAGCTAAAGCTATTGGTATGAGCGTGCCCTGTATATGAAAAAGGGATTTGAGCCAGAAGAAGATGAGGATCTATCACCAGATGAGGAAATGGAAACAACGGAGTATTAGTTAGGTTTAGGTTGCGGAAATGGGGAAAGCGGCTTAAGCCATTAATTGGTAAGGGTAGAATAAGCAAACAAAAGGAATGGGATGGGATTCATCGTTAAGTACAACAGTAAGCACCGAGACTAACTAATTAGTTAGTCTCGAGAGACTAGTCCCGGCTTTTCATTAAAGTAGAAGGAGACAAACAGAGGTACTCTTGCCGGTGGAAGAAATTCTGTAATCGTAAGGGAAGGCCTTGGTCAATCAACTCACTGCCATTGACCAGGGGAGGGGGGAACAATCTTACGAGCGAGATCGTAACACATGAACAACAAACCATACCGATAGGTTGATAGTTTTCTGTTGGTACGGCGTGTGGTCACAGGAACGATCGGCGGTCGTAGCATGACCTCAAGAGTACCTTCTGATTACAGCATATAGAGGTGTACCAATCCCACCATTTGAGCCAGAGCAACATTCATTCTTTAATCGCTACCAGATCAAAGATGAGACCAGCATCCTCAAAAAGAAAAAGGAACGCAAACTCTCGATTTCCTTCTCTTTGAAATCCCCATCTTTCTATTTTGAAAGAAGATACGCCATTACAACTCCCAAGGTATAACAGTCGACTATCCTCTCCGGATTTGACAACCTGAATACCAAGGGAAAGGGGGAATACACCACTCTCCGGAGAGAGCATAATGAGTAAATGCCGACGCCATCTTTGACTTTTTGGATGGGGGGCGGCGCCATAAACTCGATAACCTGCACCGCGGAGTCAATAAATGAAACTCAATAGAATCCTAAAACGATCTTATTCGAGCACACACGGGACCCACAGCAATAGAATTCACACAAGCGGCAATCATCCGAGCAGAGAATGGAGAAGGGAAATATACGGAGTTCCCTGACGAATGAGAAAGCGTTTGGCAAACTCTTTAGCAAAAAGATCGTTATATGAGATCTTTCTCTTTTGATATGACAACCTGAAGGAAGATGCCATGTTCCATTTTGATAGATTTGAAAAAGCACGGTGTCGTTGAAAGGTTCTATACATCTGCCCTTTCTCAACGTATTTCTTTAGACAAAGACTCCGTTTTTTCCTCTTTCCGGATGGTGGAGATTTGTCAGAACATGGAGTGTGAATCAAACCCATGTTTGAATTGAAACTGAGATACTGATGCGACGTTCTTCCCTTCTGAATCAGATAGATTCATATCTGAAAGAGGCTGACAATAAGTTCTTTCAAAATCACCTATTTGTTCCTCTCTTAGAGGTGTTGCAGAAATGTCTGCGATCGAGTCAAGAGCTCGCTTATTATACGGGATCGGATCGATTCCGAGGAAAGATTAAAAAAACGAAAGTGATATGTTTCGTCACCACTTTGTGGAGGTATTCAAAGATTCCTACGGCCTTTTATTTGGGGCTCCAAAAAAAGATTTTTTCATTACTACTATTAACCTCCTCCTTGATCTGCAGGAGGTTAAATTCTAGTTTCAATTCCACTTTGTTAAGTTATTTTATTATGATTCGACATAACATAACAAGAACAGAATCACGCTCTGTAGGATTTGAACCTACGACATCGGGTTTTGGAGACCCACGTTCTACCGAACTGAACTAAGAGCGCTTTCTTACGACAGGAGAGAAGTAAAGAAAAGGATGATTTTTGTACCGCATGCATATAGTCTAATTAAACGAAAAATTTTGTCCAATGTCGAATCGATCTCAAGCTACGCCCTCGTTACTGCCCATAGGATAAGTAATGGGTAGGGATGACAGGATTTTAACCTGTGACATTTTTTACCCCAATCAAACGCGCTACCAAGCTGCGCTACATCCCTTTTCAAAATAGTTGTACAGTGTCATTGTAAAAAATCCCTGTCTTGTTTTCCACATCGTTATTTTATCCTCCATCTATATACAAGATCTTTCCGTTGATTTAATTTTATCTTTTTGGTCTTCTTATTTATCTATTTATTATTAAAATTTATCTATTTTTATTTAATTTAAATTGTATATATATATACATATGTGTTTATATTATTTATATACTAATCATCCCGATCCCGCCGCTCCTACCAACGAACATAGAAGTTTCGAGGGTTTCCCGATAGAAAGATTTGCATGCGAGAGAGATCCCAATTCCGTGTATCCGGTTAAGCAAGCCCTGCCGCCAGCTTTCACCCATTCGACGAAGGTCCTGATCCGAATGTTTAATAATTACTGCATGCGTTATATATAAAGAGAGAGAGGCGACGAAGACGGCCCAGCTACGTTTGCTCCCATTCCGACGGCTCCGATGATTGGGCTAATCGATTACTCTCCTATGCCTGCCTGAGGTATCGATGGGATACGAAGCAGAACTGAACGGAGGGGATGGAACTACCGATCCTGGAAATGACAAGGGCTTGGGGAAAGATGCTATGCTTGAGTCACCGGAAATGGTTGGTGACGAAGAAAAGAATAGGGGGGTTTCGACGCTCCGGAATTGATAACCGAATTCTTTCATTCCCCCCCAGCCGATGTGCTAGATCATCTTCTTCTACTCCTGCTGATGCCCCAACTCCATTTCCTTTGCGAATATACCGTCACCCTTGACCCTATCGACGGGTTGGGCGAGCCAGCATTCGCTTCCTGCCTTTTTTAACCGAAAGAGCTCAACACTTCAGGATGCATTTTCCTCGATTCCTGCTGGAACGGCTTGGCATCAGACCGTACAACCAAGCGGTGCTACTCCACCAAGGCCGGAGGTCGGGACCGGCAGCATAAGAGACCATGCAAAAACATCTCTGTATTCAGCCAGAAGAGAGGTGACGAGCTGTTTTTTTCTCGTCTGAGGATTGCAGCCCTCAGCTGAGTCATCTTGGGGCTGTCCTCGCGAGATTGACATCAACTGCCTCTTCGACTAGCAAGGAAGAGCCGTCTTAAATCTGAGTTGGTGCTGGTTAGAAACTTCTTTGCCAAGATCGAAAGACGAAACAGGGCCGGCCGGCCGGAATATGTTTTATGCAAGTCATGAGAAAACTGTGGCTTATGATCGGGAGCCATCTCTTCTATAGGGGAAAGATCCCAACCCGAGGGGAAGAAGAAGCCAACTCCATGATTTCATGCGGCTAGAGGTCGCTATTTCCCCTGCTGAGAACAGCTGACGGTCCAGTGTGTTGGAAATACAGCACAGCATAGATTATAGGACTTTGAAATGGAGCTATGGGTCCTCGCACGCCTTTTCTTCGCTCTCCGAGCTACCGGTGCCATGCTCTTAATGCATATCAGACTGGTACTTGATGTGTTGGTGGGTTGTTCCCGTATGTATCAAGTCGGTGACTGATAGGTAGGAGATCTCGTATATATCTGGATAGATAAATAACTATAGGGAGTAGTGAGTGTGCATTCATTCATGTACAAGGGTTTAGGTTATCTAGGTAGTATGGTGGTTCTCAACCCGGTGGGCTTGTCCCTGTTGCTGTTTGACAAACTCTGTACGTAGTGGTTCCTCTCCCTTTGCTGAGATCCAGGTGATTCCTGTGTTCCGGGTTCTCTATCATCATAATAGCTGTGGCAGAGTAGTTGTTTCTCACCTGATGTCCCGAAGAGCTTTTGATTAGTAGGGGAGGTGAGCCCCGGTAGTGTTTCGAATACTGAAATAGATCTCGGTGGGCTTGGTAACTTAATAGAAAGGGATATTTATGAAATATGTAGGTCGTTAGGCGGTTATACCTGCATGCCATAGCTTATGAGTCGACGGTTGTTCTGGGTACATTAAAAAAGGTATCCTAAAAGGGTTTATGTTGTGGGTTTGGAGGAATGGGATAAAAAAACCTCGTTTTTCTCATAGGAAAAAAAAAAGAGTTGAAATCCCTGCTGCAGTAGAAGGAAACAAAAGCAAGCAATTGATCGCATTCGGCTTCTAAATTCTCATAGGCCCTCCTTCCCGAAAGACTTCCTTTGAAACCCCTAAACCACAAGCTACACGCCTTCAACATTCCATCTTCCCAATGGGTTCAGCAAGCCCGGGCGGATTCAGCTCACCTGCAGTCGTGTTTCCATTACTGCACGGAATTCGCTGGCGACGATGCAAACCTTATCAGCTTATTCCAATGAAGCCTTTCCGGGGCCGCCTCCGACTGGCTTACCAACCTCCCGGCCGAAGAAATTCCAACATTCGCTGAGTTGGCCGACAAGTCTCTCAAGCAGTTCTGCTACAACATCGATGTCGTGCCCACTCGACTCGCCCTATAGAATGAATTGTTGGAGGGTGGTCACAGCTTGACGAGTAGACCGTCAGTTACCCAATGAATCATTTGCAACATACGTGGGAAGGTTAATGGCCCTAGCAGCTAAAGTGAAAGTGATGCCTCCAGTCCATGAAAGTTATCAGACGGATATGTTCTAAAGACCGCGGGGAACAACCCCCTCAAAGGGTAGTGCAAGTCCATTACTGAGAGTGTTTACCTCTCTCTTTCGGGTGAATTTCTTCCTTGCATGGCGGGGAGAACGAGGTGATGCTCGGGACTTCCACCAATGGCTTTGTCTCCAATTATTCTAACGACCTTCCCATTAAGCTTGAATGATCAGCTATCCCACCAGTAGCAGATCGAAACCTCTATCCCTCGTGTTTCATGACGTCCTTTTATCTCCCTAATCGGCTTATTCTTATGAGGAGTTGTTGGTCGGATGCTTACTTTCTGGCTCCTGCCTATTGGTATGTGGCTCACATAGGGGCATTGCCTGTTCCCACGGCCGCTCTAAAGAAGACTACAGCAACTCTTCCTCTTCAAGCCAAGCGCTGCCTGTCCATATGATGGGCTCGTCAGCCCGGACTATGGAATCTGATTCCTTCGCGGTCCCCTGTGCCGTCATTCATCCTATTGACCGAAAGTCAGTGCTTTGATCCGGGAATCCGAGAGTTTTGAAGTTGTGATTGACTTTGTCTGTGTGAACCCTCTTTAGCCCTTACCTTAAAGGAGCCGGTCTCAGAGAATGATCATGATTATAGCGATGAAGCTTGCTACGAGACGAACCGGGTCAAAAGCCGTTGCAAGCGACGATTTCTTTCATCCGATTCTTTAGATTGTTAGTGAGAAAGGTACATCAGTGTACCGAAGCTCCCCTTTTCCATTGAAAAGAAAGGGTGCATGCCACTGAAGAAGAACAGCCCATTTCCATCCATGAAAGGAAGGTGATTGGTCTGCTGATCCATCAGGAACGAGTGAGTCAGCCTTCTTCGATTCCAAATCCAACAAAGTCTGAAGCACAAGGTTATGAAATAACTGATTCCCTTTCGTCTCTTTACCTATTTCCAGGGGATTGACTAAGCGTGCCCTTACCAGAAGTGGTTGACGACACAAATCCGCTCGTTCGTAGGGACGGATCAAAGTGGCTTGGGGGGGAGCAGTGAGGTGGGTTAAGGCTTTCTTGGTTATGCGAGTGGGGTCAAAGGTTTTAGATTATGGTATCCCGGACCGGAAAGACCCGACGTTCATTATCAGTAAGAATGTTCGGTTTGATGAATCTGCTATGATGAAGTCGAGAGAGTAGAATGGGCATAGCACTGTTGAGGTGGAGCTGGAAACCGATGAACAATCAGACGGTGAGACTTCGGTAGATTGCTATGATAGACCTCCGGACGAACCGAATGTGCAGGATTTCCTGAAGGAGGAAGAGGACACAGGGAAGCAATAGCATAGAAAGCGGGAAGCAAAAACAAGCGAAGCTGCTGACAAGTAGAGGTCAACTTTTGTCCGGAGTTCAACTCAAAGATCGGGATGCTGTAAACCAACTCATTAAATGCCTTCCAAATCCTTTGCAAGGTTTACTCATCATGACTGGCTGCAAGGACTTCGCTAGCCTTTATGTTCTTAGGTCGGGAACTAGAGATAATGATAGAAGACGGACTTTTTTACCTTTTTTATTTTCAAAAATGTATTCGGGAACAAGAACGCACCCCAGAAAAAAGGCACAACAAGGAAAGGGGTGCATGAACTCTTCAAAGTTTTTCATTTTCAGCAGGACCCTAAAAGAAAAATCATTCCTCCCAACAATGCTAATGCTCAACGTCCTGTCTATCCGCCTTACCCATCAAATCCGAATGGTCGGCAACAACAAATGCCACGGGCTCCTCCAAACATGCGAGCTGTGCCACCCCCACGTCAATTTGACAGAAGAGCGGCCTTGCAACCCAAAAGAGCTAATTATCCTCCGTTGCCGGAAACACTCCAATCTCCACTTGGATGGCTGCTCGGAATGCAATCAGATATCCTCCGGAGAAAGCAAAGCCGTGGCCTCCTAACCTTTTTTTATTCAAAGTAGTAGTGCCCATTCCACAGATATCCAGCCATAACATTTTAGATTGCATCCAATTCCGGAACATGGTCTATGACCTCAATGATCAAGGCATGATTGATTGGCAAGGACTCAGAGGCCAAGATCGAGCAAACCCAAATAAAAATATGGGCATTTATAAAAATCCTCCTCAGGCCCATAACCAAGCACTCACTCATTCGGTCAGGAAAGAAAAGCATGCAAGGAAGAGAATGGAGCAAGATAACAAATGATTTTGGATGGAATCCCCTTTGATTTGACCGGGCATGGCTCTTGAGTTTGGAAAAGGAAAACCGAAATCCTTCATATGGGGATCTATTTGCTCTTAGAGCAAGTTCAGAACGACCGAAGAAGAGAATAGCACACAACCCTATTGATGAATTGCTAAAAAAGGGATTGATAGGTGGTACCCTTTCCTTTATGAATGCTATTGCAAGCCCGAACCTGTTGTCCTAGTCTTTTCTCTTCTCTCCAGTTATCCCTTTCTCTGCTGGGAATTAGTGACTGGAAGAACCTTCTTTCCTGCCTGTTTGACCTGTTTGTGCAGTATGCTTCGTCGATCTGGCCTTCTAACTTTAATCAAGCGCTTACAGCGCCTTTCAATTCATAGTCATAGCTCCACCAGTGGATGGTACTATCCGCGGGCTTGGGATCTGAGCCCCTATGAAGAAAATGAAGAAATCACTGAAAGAGGTACTCTGGTTGAATGAGCCTTTCTCTGCCCCATAATAAGGAAAAAAGCCGGCAGCACAGCATCTTGGTTGAAGTAGGAGCGCCGCTAATGTCTTTCAATGGGCGGAGCTAATGAACAGGGCTGCTGCCACTTCTTTTACTATCTATGGCGCTAACTCTTTTGCATTCCTTAGGGTGTCATTCCCTCCCCTTCTAGTTTACCTTCGATTCCTTACACCGCCATGCAGATTTTACCGAGCATGATAAGAGGAGTGCTCAAAAAGCTTCTGCACCACTCATTGAGTAAGGCGGCCTGCTTCCACCATCTGTGCTCTAGCAACCCAAAGGTAACCAACCAAAAGGGCAAAAAGAAACCATACGATCGATCCTCAGACTTCTTGTGCATACTGATTGAATCTCGGGCGCCCCTGGCCTCATCTTCTATAGAGCGGGCTTCCAAATCCCTCGTAACCCTATTGCTAGAGATCGTGCGGGCCGGCCTGAACACCCTTAGTTAGCCCATCATGTGACGCTTGCTTCCCTCTTCTATAAATCCAGAGATCCCTTTGATAGCACGTTTTTCAAAGGCCTTGTCAGCTTGTGGGACTTCCTCCTTCTATCTTGGCCCAAATCCCAAAAAGAATATCCGCTAAGACAGTGAGGAAGGGAAGACCGATCTCATACCTATGCCCATTGCTAGCGGTGGACTGCCATGCCTCTGCCTCCCTTGGACTCGGCCCTTGTTGGAAAGTCCGTAGCAAGAAGGGAGAGAGAGCAGAGAGCCAAGAAGAAAGAGCAACCAAGGCTTATATCTTCTCCAATCAGAGCTCTGAGAGTAACTCGATATAGACAGATGGGGGAGGAGTCACCTCAAGTCTCATGCATTCCGAGCCTCCCCCGAAAACCGTCTTCATCCCTCTAATGGAAATGAAATCTGGGCAAGGACCCATACCCATAGGCAGATCTGACTCATTGAATAAGCCCAACGGAGGGAAGCGCCCACAAGTGGATATCTATCTTCTCCAGGGATGGAAGAGAGGGATCTCATAGTTCGTGTACTTACTCCTTCAGCCGAGATCCATTGTCTTAATACAGCCCCTTCCATGCCAAAGTCAAAGGCCGGGCTTATGACTTGCCATCTTCCTTCGTGACAAGGCCTGGCAACACTATGTGGATTTAGAAAGGACTGAGATCTAGAGCCGCGCTTCCTCCAGTGGAGCTCCTGGGTCATTGACCGGCACTATAAAGATTTGACAACTCTCGATCCCCTATTCCCCTTCTACCAGGTTACGTATTGACACATCATCAATTTGAATGAATGGATGAATGCTCCTTGGCTGAACGCTAATAAGAGCTGCTGCCTCAGTTTTCTAAATCGAAGGTTGAAAGAAGGTTCTAATAGGTAATTTGGCCATCGTTAAGGGTGGCTACTCCTCTTGGAAAAAGTCTCTGTATAGCGATCTTACTTACCGCATTCTCATCCTTCAGGATTTTCGAATGGAGGCTGAAAGGACCAACCCATGATTGAGCTCACCCTTGGCCATCTTGCTTACTCCTTGTGTGCTTGACCTTCCCTATATGAAGGATTTAGGTCAAAGATATCTCCCACCCTCTTCAGACGCTCTAATCTAGAAAAGGAATCCATAGGAAGTTGCTTAGAGGCAAACCCCTTGTTTTGTTGATGCCATTCTTCTCTCTTCTGGCTGTGGTAGACAGTAGATGGTAGATAGCGAGAGCTGAGGCAAATCTTGGTTTAATTGTCGTCAGTCCCAGGAACAGACTCCCCTTTCTCTCCCCTCTAAAGCCGATTCAGACGATCTTTCTAATAAACAAGTGCGCCGCATCCTAGTGTAGTGGCTAGAAGGGATTCCTTGATAAGGTGCAGCTCCTTTAATGTCGTTCTATCAAATGCAAAGCACTCCTTTTGTTCTTTTTTTTTTATCATCCCATCCTACCCTCCGGTACCAAGAAAGCAAGAAGGTCTATCACGAAGTAACTAAGGCCTTGTTGGAGATAAAAGCCAGTCAATGAGTCTAGGACTCGTTCGACGAGGCGTGTGATAGCGCGATGGCAGATCGATCCACCCATATTGCATTTACCGTATTCAAGCAAGGTAGAAGTGACCGCTGCGCGCCTTCTGATCTCGCTCTCTTTCGAATCCAAGAACAAGTGTAGCTGCGAACCAGAGAATTACCCCTTGGTTGGTCTTGCACAGCTGAGCCCTTATGCATACTGATCCAATTAAGCCATTTCATTCACTGACTTATACGCTTGTTGAATTCTAACAGAAAGCAGGAATGAAAGCGGTGGTAAGCAGGAAAGGAATGAAAGGGCTAGGCGCTACCCCTCAAACGGATCATTGATTGGTAGAAGGGGTGAATAGCACTATAGCTAAATCGGATCCAGGGCTCTATCTTCCTATCTGGTTTGCGATCCCTATTTCTTGATCGATCTTACTGAGAGCAAGGCCTCCTTCAAAGCAAGTCGAAACCCAATACTATCTCGATTGTACAACCCATGCACACGGTAGCAGCGGGTCATGAACTCTTTTCTGACGGTCTTTCTTGAAGTAGCAAGAGCCTGTTTTCGATCTACTCCTTTGGTGGATCCCATTATCTACGTGACCCCTAGCTTGATCTTGTAAACAAATAGTCTGCGTTTCCCCATGATAGCGAGTAGTAGATCTCCGGTTTGATTGCCTATTGGAGTTGCTGCTCGCTCTCAAGTCATGCATCCCGACTTAGTGCAACCCGTCACTTACACGACCTTCACGGCCTACAAGAGAGGATACGAAAGGAGGAGGGAATGGGTTCGGACTCCCTTGAATGAGGAAAACTATACCAGATTGACATTGTAAAGCAAGTTAGGGCTGGAGCCATTGGCAATCCTTCTCCTTCTATCTTTAGGAGACTCAAGATGCCTTGAATCCGGGATCCTCCCTTTCGAAACTGGGAAAGTGCTTGGATTTGCTGGTGGTGAACGGGCTCCCTTCCTGCTTTCTGTTAGAATTCAACTGTAATGGAAATGGGGCTGGATAACGGAGCATGTCATCCAAGGAGAGGGCGCTCATTTGAATATGGCTTGACGGGGTCCTGCCACTATGAGAGATTGGACGGCCCGTCAAGCGCTTGCTATGAAGGTAGATAAGTAGAGCCAGATCCTATTCACCTAAGCCAAGCACTGGCCCCAAGAAGCTAGATCCGAGGCCAAAGGAAGAAGGTGGCCCATCCTTGTTCTAGATCTTATAAGCCCTCATCGTTCTCACAAGACTCCCACAGCCCAATGATTCCTAGAGTGATTGGTTCAAATCCGTGAAAGAGGAAGAGGGTAGGACCAATAGAGAGAGGAGCAATATCACTTGGCTTTATCCCGACCCGAACTCAGCCTAGAACGATTCCTTCTATCTAAACAGGATCCCAATTAGCTGTGGAGGGGCGGTTGTGCTCTCATGGAGTCGGGCTTTAAGCAACCAGCTTTAAGAGAAAGATCAAGCTCTCATCACCAGGGCTCTTTCCATCGGCATGCGACTTATCATGCTCTCAGCACTTGGATTGGCACCTCAAACTTTCTATCCGTATGAGTTAGATCAAAAGAGTACTATCCTGACGTTTAGAGCATCCTCCTCCTGTATTCTCATAAGTAAGGTGGGCCTTTATAGATATAAAGCCAGTGAGAGAGGGGCCTTCGGACAAAGAGGGTCTATGGTGGAAGGCCTGTTTGGATTGAAGAGAGGGAGGGGAGTGAAGAGGACTCTACCACGAGGGCCGCAGCCTAAGATGGCACAACCACTTAATCCATGATAATGAGATAATATGGGAGACTATTCAGCATCTTTTCTTCCTTCCATTAAGGAGGGTTCGGGATTCTTGAACGCCAGTCAATGGTAGAGATAGATTGAATCTGTCCTTAAATCGCCCTAGCTGCTCTCAAAGAAGAGAGAAGAAGAGATTGAAAGGCATACCTCTGAGATCCTCCGCTATAGATCCCAGGCCCTAAGGCATCCTCTCGACTCAGGCTCAGTTGCAGCATCGGTTTGTAGCTTCAAAGAATGGTAGCCACTATCAATCGTCGGCTGAAACTACCTCTTTCCCTCTTCCTTTGCTTGGAAAGCACACAAGGGTCAGGCGCTAGCTACACTCAGAGATATCAAAATAGCTCTCTCGCCGCATTCAGGAGTGTTAATGGGACGCTACGCGCCTTCTGGCGTAACCTTCCACTAGAAAGGGGGAGAGGGCCAATTAGCGAGTACGGCTTCTAGTAGTAAGGAAGGCACATAGAATGCCCCTGCTCTCTTTCTATGCTATTCTCATGTATGCTCTCAAGATCATGGGTTCTGTTCTCTGTCTTTTCAAAAAGAGATGATTTGCAAGGCTTGCAGAAGGAGGGGTCTCAGACTACCTAGATCTTGCTATACCGAAGACGGGCGAGTTAACATTCCCTCTCACTATCCCTTATTCTTTGATTCCATTCTCCTGTCTGTCCTAAGATTTTCCATCCAAATAGAACCTTAGCAGAGAACAATGCCTGTTGGTTAGGCACACAGATCCACAAGAATGGGGCCTTTTGGCAGATATAATGCTATAAAGTGAGAGATGGCCGCTCACCATGCTTAGAAATCTGGTTGGTAATAAATTAAGCGGAGTAGAGCAGCTTGGTAGCTCGTGAGGTTCATAATCAGGAGGTCGCAGGTTCAAATCCTGTCTTCGCAAGCCCTTCATCCCCCCTTCAAGCTTGGCCTAGGATTTCTAAGTCCCGCTCGTCTTCTAGTTTGTATTCTAGCTCTGAGTCTAAGTCGATTGCTTGGGATTGCTTTTTTTCTTGTTCTCTTTCGTTTTCAATCTCTTTCTTTGGTAATTGTTTTCAGAAAGGGATGTGTTAACTGGGCCAGAAGGAGGGTGTTAGCTAGCTCGACCAGCAGGGGAAGCGGTGTTGCAGGGAATAGGGATTGGGGGTTGGCATCAGCCTACGCAAACAGTAGCCTCGTTGAACGCCCATTCATTGAGTTTCTTGGATCAGTAGCTTCAGTGGGACCCTCTTTTGACTGCGGGTTCCACACGAAGGAATAGCAAAAGGGGTTAAAGTGAGAGCATGAGTCTCTTCGATTCTGATTGGGTTCTCCTTCTCAGTCACCTCTATCCCCTTCCATATGGTCCATGGAGCAAGAGAATACATGCACAACCTTTGAGAGGCAAGGTATGCGGAGAAGCGGCCAGCCGACATTAGGAAGATGGGATCTTCGGACTCGTGATCGTGACCAATTGACCCTCATGGTATTGAGAGCCCCTTAAATCCCTTTCCAGAGAAGGCGTGCTAAGACTAGGGTTACCTCAAGGATTGGATCGGAGGGAAAAGAAGATGAGGCCCATACGTCTGCGGAGAAGGTTGAGTTGGAGCGAGAGCGCTCAATGAGGCCGCGGATCACGAGCTGAGAGTCTCGAGATGTGCTATGTCGGTCATCTTAGTCAGTCAAATAAGCAAGACTTTCTTTTTTGTATCACTATTTCGATCTGACGAATTGCATATATAGAGAAGTGCGTCGCTTCTCTTCGAGTGCGTCTGCTGAAGGAGACGCGCTCGCTTTTTCAGCCCCGCTGACGCGCGCGGGGCCCCTATCTGATAAGGAATTCGACGTCAATTCAGCACTTTCATGACAAATCTGGTTCGATGGCTGTTCTCTACTAACCACAAGGATATCGGTACTCTATATTTCATCTTCGGTGCCATTGCTGGAGTGATGGGCACATGCTTCTCCGTACTGATTCGTATGGAATTAGCCCGACCCGGCGATCAAATTCTTGGTGGGAATCATCAACTTTATAATGTTTTAATAACAGCTCACGCTTTTTTAATGATATTTTTTATGGTTATGCCGGCGATGATAGGTGGATCTGGTAATTGGTTTGTTCCGATTCTGATAGGTGCACCTGACATGGCATTTCCACGATTAAATAATATATCATTCTGGTTGTTGCCACCAAGTCTCTTGCTCCTATTAAGCTCAGCCTTAGTAGAAGTGGGTAGCGGCACTGGGTGGACGGTCTATCCGCCTTTAAGTGGTATTACCAGCCATTCTGGAGGAGCAGTTGATTCAGCAATTTTTAGTCCTCATCTATCAGGTGTTTCATCAATTTTAGGTTCTATCAATTTTATAACAACTATCTTCAACATGCGTGGACCTGGAATGACTATGCATAGATTACCCCTTTTTGTGTGGTCCGTTCTAGTGACAGCATTCCTACTTTTATTATCACTTCCGGTACTGGCGGGGGCCATTACTATGTTATTAACCGATCGAAACTTTAATACAACCTTTTTTGATCCTGCAGGAGGGGGAGACCCCATATTATACCAGCATCTCTTTCGGTTCTTCGGTCATCCAGAGGTGTATATTCTCATTCTGCCTGGATTCGGTATTATTAGTCATATAGTATCGACCTTTTCGGGAAAACCGGTCTTCGGGTATCTAGGCATGGTTTATGCCATGATCAGTATAGGTGTTCTTGGATTTCTTGTTTGGGCTCATCATATGTTTACTGTGGGCTTAGACGTTGATACGCGTGCTTACTTCACCGCAGCTACCATGATCATAGCTGTCCCCACTGGAATCAAAATCTTTAGTTGGATCGCTACCATGTGGGGAGGTTCGATACAATACAAAACACCCATGTTATTTGCTGTAGGGTTCATCTTTTTGTTCACCATAGGAGGGCTCACTGGAATAGTTCTAGCTAATTCTGGGCTAGACATTGCTCTACATGATACTTATTATGTGGTTGCACATTTCCATTATGTACTTTCTATGGGAGCCGTTTTTGCTTTATTTGCAGGATTTTACTATTGGGTGGGTAAAATCTTTGGTCGGACATACCCGGAAACTTTAGGTCAAATCCATTTTTGGATCACTTCTTTCGGGGTTAATCTTACCTTCTTTCCCATGCATTTCTTAGGGCTTTCGGGTATGCCACGTCGCATTCCAGATTATCCAGATGCTTACGCCGGATGGAATGCTCTGAGCAGTTTCGGCTCTTATATATCCGTAGTTGGGATTCGTTGTTTCTTCGTGGTCGTCACAATCACTTTAAGCAGTGGAAACAACAAAAAATGTGCTCCAAGTCCTTGGGCTGTTGAACAGAATTCAACCACACTTGAATGGATGGTACAAAGTCCTCCAGCTTTTCATACTTTTGGAGAACTTCCAGCTATCAAGGAGACGAAAAGCTATGTGAAGTAAAAGAAGAAAAGGTCGCCGACTGCTACTAAGAACCTAACAGAACAAAAAAATCCGGTCCGAGTGACTGAGACTCACAAGAAGCGACTCCAGCTTAGGTAAGATTTCCTCAGATGTCAAACCAACCGCGGGTATGGATATAACACCATCCGTTATATAGCGAAGGTAGTGGAATCCACTGGGAAGAAGATGATGAACCTCTCGATCGAAGTCATCCAGGAAAAAGTTGATAAGAACGTAGGTCAAAAGACCAATAGGAAGAAGACCACAATCTTTATTTGTAAAAGAAAATTCGTGTCCTCCGGAATCGAGAATCCGAAGAGAAAGAAAGTCTTTGATTAGCCGAAAAAGAATGGGATCCAAAACGTAGGGACGCAGCTTATTAAGCAAGCGTTCATGGCTTACACTATTTAAGCTATGAGAAAAATCAAGAGAGATTAGAAACTGAACATTTTGACATTGAACCACAATGCACGTAGAAAATCAGCTCTTGATCGGTCACGCTGAAAACCGAAAGAATCGGAAGAAAAGAAAGAGAGAGAATCCAAACCCAGACTCAGAACACGAGAAAGCGCTAAAAAAACTAGCTTATCACCAGGCACAGGAATAGGAACAAAAGCAAAGTCAGGCATTTCAGGGATAGACCACAGCTGAAGACAAGATCTACGCGCCTCCTCCGCCGGGAGGACAGAAAGTCTCTCATAGGAGACAGCACATAGGAACCGGAAAGAACTGCACTTTTGATCTCACAAAGATTGACACATGAAGAAAATTCATCAGAAAAAGCACCATAAACAGAATCCAGTTCGAGAACGAGGTGATCCAATGAAAGTTGATAAGAAGAAAAGCTTTGAATACCACCAGAATAACGAAAGGGAAAAGCAAAAAAGAGATTTCTAGACTGAAGATGAGGAGAAAGAACGATCATTTTCAAATAGCGGAATTCAATGAGTAATTCAAGGGAGAAAAATCTTTCTTGAATTACTCATTCCCTTACTTTTCCCCGTTCAAGAATCACTGTTTTCGTGATCGAATGTAGAAATAGATAGACGAACTGTATAGGATCGCTCGTCTTCTAAATCCCAACTCCCTCACCGCACGAGCAAGAGAAGCAACAGGGAGATTGACCGCTCCCTGGGGGGGTTCTGGCTGTACGCTTGTTGGTCCGATCAATCATCTATTACGATATTGTTGACAGCGGCAATGCATAGTAGAATAGGTTGCCGCTACAAGACCTACTTAAGTAGTTATCTGAAAAGCCCATCTCTGCGATGTCATACAAACCGGCATCTCGTCCGTCGTCCATAGCGAATGCTAGATCTTTGCCTTTCACTTGCTGGCTGGTCGCCTACTGGAACTTAGGGAAGAAGCGTCCGCTAAGGCTCAGTCAAGAACTTCAATCGTTCTGCTTTCAACACCCGCCTTTCCTACTCTCCTGCCTATCGAACTCGAAGAAGCAACTCCTCCTGTCTTGACTGGTGAATGAAATGATGGAATCTATCTAACTTGCCTATCCGAGTCCGAACCTTCTCTTTGCTTCAATCGTTCTACGAGGGCTTATCCCGCTTGTTGTTCCGATCTCGAAAGCCGAAGAGCTCGATCTCATCTACGACTAGAAGACTTCCAACTCGAAAGGCAAAGACCTATGTCATCCCGAAAGTCAAACTCGAAAGGCAAAGACCGGAACCTTACAGCTCTCCTCCTTAACGCACTCCTTTACTGGAGTCCTTCCTTTCCTTAAGCTGGGGCGCTTGTACTAGCTAAGCCGACTGTAGTCTGCGCCTGGGACTTCACTTAGAGAACAAGAAGGGTTTCATAACACAAGATCGGATTTCTTTTCTGACACCGGTTGCCGTTCACGCTCTCTCGCCAAATCAAAAGCCTTCCCTTGACTATCGAACTCGAAGAAGCAACTCGAACTCCTTGCTCGCCTACCCCGTTTTGTTCTCCTTTCATTGACTACGATTCTGTACTTGAGCTTGCCCTTGACTACACATTTTGACTTTGCTTTTGACTGCCTGTGATTTACCGAGCTGATCTCAAAAGCCTAACAGCGTCATCTCATACCGATCCTCGTCGTATACTCGAACCGCCCACACTTGCTGGGCGCGGAGGAAGAACCTAACGCTTACTCCAGTCTGGACGGATGAATTACTTTTAGGAATTATGTGATTGCTGAACTCATATCATTTAAAGTGTTCAGCAATGCGTTCAGTCAGTCTATAAGTCTAGTGCGTGAGTTGCCGTAGGGTACATGCACGAGCGGTTGAGGAACAACAGCAAAACAAGGAGTTTATTCACTACTTCTTGGGCGCCCCTTGGAAGGGGCCTTACTTGACTCCTCTCAATCGCCGAGGGCTATATTCTCAATCGGCGAAGCCTCAAAACCTTAGGTTTCTTTATAGATGTCATCTTTACTAATAAATAAAGAAAAAAGCGCTCGACACGACAATAGCCTAGCTTGAATACGTACTCAATAATTGCGTAGGTTGATGTCGCGTAATCGACATAAATCATTGGTTTTCCGAAGGTACTTGATTTTCTGTCGATGTTGCGACATCGAAACTTTTTGGCGCAACATCTCTCCCCTTATGGTGGAAAAACTGCTGCTGATCTTGGTGTAAGCTCCACTATTCAATATGGTAAAGAACTTCGTCCGCTTCAGAAACCAAATCTGCCTCTCTCCTCTTCCGGCGAACAGCTAGAGTAGCCTTTCATCTAGGGTTTTCTTTGGGGTTTTAGGGGCAGGATGGTGAGGTTTGATGAGTTCTGGTCGAAGAAGACTCTGATTGGCCTTGGATTGGGGCAGTTCGTCTCGCTCCTGATCACTGAAACCGCTTTCTCTTCCTCGGAGCTCTCCAGACGAGGTCCTAGATTCTTCTCTGCTTCTAGAATTTCACTTCTGTTTCGTTTTTGCTAAATGGGTTTTTTTTTTCTTTTTGTTCGCTTCTGCCTCTGATTCTAGCGGCATAGAAGACAAGATTGATCGTCTGATGAAAGGCATCGATGCATTGGAGGGCCTCTCTTCTAGAGCTCCCACTTCAGTTCCAGGTACTACCAGATCCGCTTTGAATGCCACTGTCCTGCCTATATCTTCATCTTCTTGGATTATGGATACTGGTGCGACTGACCATATGACCGGTGAGTCTCGTATTTTGTCCTCGTTTTCATCCGCCAGCTCAGAGAAGGTTAGACTCGCAGATGGTTCACTCACCCCTATCTCTGGTCTTGGAACAGCTGTAGTCTCTCCTTCTCTATCCCTGTCCTCTGTGCTTCTTGTTCCAAGCTTTCCTTCAAATCTGCTTTCTGTTAGTTTAGTTCCCTCACCAAAAGCCTCAATTGCAGTCTCACTTTCTATCTAATAATAGTCTTTTGAAGGACCTTCGGACCGGGAGGACGATTGGTGGGGGTCGTGAAGCTCATGGACTGTATCTTCTGACCACAAGTGGCGATCGGAATCAGGCGTACCAGTCCTCTCTCACATAAGAGGACATCTCTCTGGCACTTTAGATTAGGACATCCTCCTCTATCTGTTCAACGTTCTGTATTTCCTTATTCATCGAGTGTGAAATTCAAGCTTCTTATTTTCGTTGTGGTACTTGTGAACTTGCTAAACCTCGTAAACTCGGTTTCCTTGAAATTGTTTGATTTCTTCTTTGGGGACTTCTTAAAGGAAGGTGTCAACCTGGCCACATATAAGCTAAGGTACCTCGCTCATTAGTCAATCTATCTTCCCCTGCATGGTCAACCCTTGGTGGGTCAATGTCTGGAGATTAATCATATAAAAATTCTTACACGTAGCGAGACCTATTTCTAGTGGTTTGTTCCTGCATCAATAGTTGCTTGAAGCTCTAGTTTCAGAGAAGTGACAACATCATCAAAGAAGGGAGGCACGCTATATTACTATACTACCAATATAGATATTGGTAGGAAAGATTTGAGACTTTCACATACGCCTTCTTTCTCTATGGATAGGGCGACGTGACACGCAATGGATCGGTTAGAAACGATGAGAAATTGATCACATGTCCCCTTCTCAACAGCCTTTCCCGCATCAGTAGATAGAGTAGATTTCCTATCCTCCCTTGAGATTGCTTTTCTTTTGAATGTCGTCCAGAATGAGGATCCAGTCCTGCAGGAGGTGCTTGAAAAAGGAATTCTCCCGAGACATCATTCGAGTTAGCATCAAAGTCTGCGTATGAGTTCGCGCAGTAAACGACAAGGGAATGTCTTTCCTACTTCCAGATATTATATTATTAATACTAAGCAGAGCAGGTGAATTGTAATTCCCCGTAGGGTAGGTCCAAACATTGGTTTTGACAACAGAAAGATGCTCAAATTGCCTTTGTTTCATAGTCCGCTGCTCTGATCTACGACCACCCTCTGCTTGTGATTTCGATAGAGAACTAAAGGTAGGAAGACCAGAATGGCATGACTGATATAGCAAGAGCCAACAGCAAATACAATTCGAGGAGCAGAATCTGGATCTAGAACTTATGATCTTGACTCTTTTGCTTAGCTTAACGAGAAGAGGCGGACAATCTACTATGAAATTGAAATTGAATAGTGACTCCGGTATTCACCATCCGATGCATTACTAATTTCCACTGAAATGGAATGATTTTATTAATGGCGTAAATATATATATATAAATAAATATATATATATTTATATATATATTCCACTTTCACTAAAGTAAAGGAGTTTCCTCTCAATCGCCGAGGCCATTCCCACTGCAATTACAATCCCTTGCTTGTGTGTGTTGCTTGATGTGCCACATCGGCATTGGGTTTGTGTGAAGCTTTGGCTTTTAGTCAACAAATGCAGGAATAACTGCTCTGACGAGTCCGTCCTTCAACAATTCCATTGCCTGGCCGGCCAGCCCCAGCCTATGAGAGTTTTGTTTAGCTGCTCTTCGGCTTTCGAGAACAGGGCGTACTAGTTGTTGAGAGCCTACGTGCTCCCGCGCGCCCTGTAGTTTTCTTCGCTTCCTTAGGGCAAGATCAGCTCTATCTAAGGAATGTTTTCATTTCTTTCTTTTCTTTTCTATTCTAGGGCGAAGCAAAGCAGGCACACCAAACGAGTTTATAGAGTCGGAGAGCGGTAGCCTTTTTCTGTCCTATAGCCCCTCTGGCAGGCAGTAACCGCAGGATCTCATTCGAAAGCCACTAAGCCGTAAGCTTTCTTATGATACCCCAACCGAATAGCAAGACCTCAGAGACAGGGCATCTCTCCAAAGCGCGCTTTTGTTCGCTCCGCAAGTAAGTACGAACCGGTCAAAGATGCAACGACGACTGCATCTGGGGGGGATCGGTGAGCATACTTTAACCTGCCCCCGCCCTTGGGAGTACTAAATGTAGAAAAGCAACGTCGGGAATAGACTAGGCACATACCTAGCGCTTAGATCGCGGTACCTTCTTTCAAAATCCATTCCAGCCCTTCCTCTGCTCCTATTCTGGTTCGATACCCACCCGCCAACTTATTCTTATTCCTCCTTAAGCTTCCTTGAGATCAAACAGCAAGCCTTTCATCGATCTATCATAGATAAGTGACCACCCATCCATTCCTTCGGAACCAAAACCATTTCTATCGGCCGACCTAAGCACCCGAAAACCTTACCTGATTCAATGGTTCATGCCGCTAGCCGAGGAAGAGGTTATAGCCCTAGATAGATATCCGAATAGCCATTGTGGCAAAGAGTTGGCAGCATGAATTGAATTGATCGAGGTCGATTTCTCGTTCATTCGTATCTGGCCGAATCATCTTCACCAGCCAATGGAGCTAACCTTATTCATGATCGACCCGCAGCTAATGCCCCTTGATGAGCCTTTTCTAACTCAAGCTAATTTTTTCTTATTTTCCTGTTTAGCCTGACATGCATTTCACGACACTTGATTATTTGCGGTTCGGGCTAATGGTTGGTAATCCTCCTAAAACTCCTGATTACCAGTTAGTTATGGCCGAGATAGAAATCTTTCTCGGTCAGATGCGGATCCGCGTTGCTCCGGTCAGATTTAACAAGCCATTTGTTAGAACATAGGTAGACTTTGATTTTCCAGCTGGATTTTAGTGAACTCTATTAATTCTTCTTAGGGAAGATTAAAGGAGAGGTTCACTTGGCATCATTCACCACGGGTCAGATAGCCTAATTTCATGCACGATTAGAAGCAGGCTCATAAGGTGGTCAGCTCATTCATTCTCCAACATATCATTTTGTGCGGCTCATACAAACTCCGCTAACCTACCCGGTCTAGCTTCCATCCCTATCGGTCTCGAGGTCGGAACCCCAACAATCGATTTCTCTCTTCTTCGATTTATGCCAGCGAAGGTTCCAAAAAAGGGAGAAGATTATTAGCTGAGGGAAATGAGCCATGATCATGAAGTGAAAAGCACGTGGTAACCAAATTGAATGAAAAGTACAGCCTATCTCGATTAGCTGATCGAAACCTAGCGCATCATGTTCTCGAGTCGCCAGGTGTTTATTCTCTGGGAAGCAAGCCAACTTTGCCCACTATATTCTATCTATCTATCTTTCCTGTTACTAGTTGGATCGGAGCCGACACAAGGAATTGGTCGACGAAGCCAGGTTGAGATGTCGAGAAAATCAAATAGTTTGATTACGTGTATGATGTGATGGATTGATGGTCTTGCAATTCGGCTCACAACCACTTGGTTGTGACGGAATGATCAATTAGCTATATCACTCTCATTACGTCGTACATGATATAGGATCCAATGCTGACAAACAGACAGAGAAGATAGGAAAGAAAGTGAGAAAGGATCGCCTCTCCCATTTCTTTATTGGGCGATCGATAAAGAGCCCTATGGGTTAGCCAGAATATAGAACGAACGTTCAGATCATAGAAAATTAGAATAAATGAGTTCCGCCCATCAGAGAACCTCGAGATGCTAATTCACCCGGATAGTGTTTGGAAAAAATCTCCACCAACGCACCTGCAACCGTAATACGACCAAGCATCTTTTGCATGATGCGAAGAACTCGGAATTGAGCACTTCGCCCCTTCCTATACCCCATGAACCAGACTCTCAAGTACTCCTTAGCGAGGGCTACTCCGCACAAAGAAAGACTAGTCCTTCAGCAGCACCGCCTACAGCTCATGCAACGTGGAAACCCGGATTCGCCCTTTCGCGAACGATTGAAGGTCGAAGCATTGATCGGGTCGTCGAATCAATAGATAAGATCACCCCCGCGGCGAACCACCGCCTGCTCGATGAACACGCACTACAGCGCTTATCCCAAATACTCCTCCTCAGGGGGTTGAAGAGACAGATTAATTAGTTGAATGCTTGCCCTTATTCAAACATCTTCCATAGTCTCAGCTGCTTACGTTCAAGCGGATAAGACATAGAAGAATGGAACAATTGAGGGATGGGTGACTTGACCGTTCGGCTTTATATGCCGATGTAATGCCCAGAATATGAAAAAATAGATGATAAAGATGTGATGACATTATGGAATTCTAACAAGCACAAACATGAAATAAGTAGTTATGAGGTGCATACCTCATAGAAACGTCAGATGTATAGTCTGAAGAGTTAATAGCTATTTGGTATGTGTTGATGATGCTTCCACATTTTTTTGGTCCAATACGTAGTAGGCATAACTTGCATTGCCACAATCGTACAAACCAAATCCATATTATATAAAAATATAATAAGAAGCGATTGAAATATCTATATAGTTTACCATACTATCCCATAATGAGATGATATAGTAGGTCGTTATAATTACTGACGGCCATACGACAAACGAATAAGTCAAGAAGCATTGGGATTACTTTTTCTATGTATATCTATCGTACAATTCTTATTCGAATTCATAAAAGGAGCCTTACCTCTTTCCCCCCCCCCAAAAATAAAATTCAAGGGTTAAAAACACCTAAACAAGTTGAATAATCGCCAAGGAACACATTTTTTAGTAAAACCTTTGAACCCCCGATGCATTGATCCGCCAATGCATTTTCCTAGGATGATAAAGCATTAGATTATCATATCGAATCCTAGATCAAACTCTTTCTGGTTATTTCTGTATAACAATATTCTGATTTTCTGAAGGTGTTCGGATTGCTATCCTCACATTCCTGCAGCTCTTCGCAATCAACCCTAACTATTTGCATGGGGGGTATAGCTTCAATCATAAGGGTTATCGCTGCCTTGATCCCTCATCAGGTACTATTTATATCTCTCGGCATGTTGTTTTTGATGAACTGTCCTTTCCTTTCGCAGATGGACTCACCAAACCCCACTCGCTCTCAGGGGGAGCCCGTTGTGCACATTCCATCGACTGATCTAGCTCCACCGTATCCTTCCAGACCACCTTCACCGCCACCGCCTCCGGCGACATCATCCCTTCCCGCCGAAACAACCACGGTCACTGTTGCTGTCCCCACCAACTCTCATTCTATGGTCACTCGGTCGAAAAGTGGCGCTCGACCGGCTCGCACCACGTATTCCTCTCGCTATTCGATTGATGGCCCCTATCACTATCAGGCCTTTCTCTCTCTCAAGGACATGGAAGTTTCACCTTCCACCTACAAGCAGGCTTGCAAATATTCCCATTGGTGTGACGCTATGCGTGATGAGTATGAAGCGCTTCGTCGAAACAATACGTGGACATTGGTACCTTGTTTACCGTCTATGAATATTGTTGGATGTCGTTGGATCTTTAAAACCAAACACAAGGCGGATGGTTCACTAGAACGATATAAGACCCGACTTGTTGCAAAGGGCTTCAATCAAATGCCCGGTCTGGATTTTGATGAGACTTTGCACCCGGTTGTTAAGCCGGCAACCATCCGTACCGTTCTTACGGTCGCTGTTTCTCGATCATGGCCTATTCGACAACTTGACGTTAAGAACGCCTTTCTCAATGGCGTCCTCCACGAAACCGTTTACATGCAACAACCTCCTGGCTTTGAAGACCCGGAGCGACCCAATCATGTGTGTAAGCTACATAAAGCTATCTATGGCCTCAAACAAGCCCCACGCGCCTGGTTTGAACGTTTCAGCTCCTTCCTTCTCCATGTGGGCTTTATTTGTTTGAAAGCTGATCCATCCATGTATGTTTATTCTGCCTGGCTCGGTTGCTAGTTCTGCTTCTTTATGTTGACGAGGATCATACTCACAGGCGATAATCCTCAGTTACTGAGTTCTTTCATTTCTACTCTTGGCAAGGAATTTTATATGATGGGTGATATACATTATTTCCTGGGTATTGCTGCCTCACGGTTGTCATCCGGACTTTTTCTTTCTCAAACAAACAAAGTATGCTCTGGATCTGTTGAAGAAAGCTGCCATGCTTTACTGCAAGCCCATGAGCACCCCGTTATTTACTGGCACGAAGCTTTTACTGGACTCTGGTACGCTGTTTTCCTACTCCTATTTTTATCGAAGCCTTGTTGGAGGATTGCAGTATCTCACTCTCGCGCAGTTCTTCCATACGCCGAAAGGGTGAGAGGCCGGTATTGGTTTTCCAGGTGGTCCTAAAGGAAAAAAACCACCCTTTCCGTCGGAGGAAGTTTCTCATTTATTTTTCTTATGAATAGTTTTCTTAGTTTGAGGTGGGAAAACCCGCTTCGGAAGCTTCCTGTCTTTCAGAAGTTCAGTCTTGTTGGGCTTCGGAGGGGGTGGCTGTTGGACCGGATCGAACCAAACCAATTGACAGCAATGCTTTCGAGATTGAATCGATTCAATCTCGAAAGCAAGTATAGCGCTATGGCTGCTGAAGGTTAAGTGAAGGCATCAAAAGCCGCATAAGCAGATGAATTTCAGACCCTGACTCAAAGGCTACAAGCCTAGAGCTTGAAGTGCGCTCCAAAACATAGGCTGAAACAACAAAAGCAGATGAAGCATCGGGTCCTGAAAGAAGACCGCACAGCACAACAAACCGCTAAACCATGTGCGTGATTGCTCGCCTATCATGAGCTTGACTTGTGCTCTAAGACGGTTTTGGCCGATCTGGCAAAGCTGGCTCAATGGCACGCTCGTGCTTCTTTCGAGTGAGATGTCCATCCCAGGTTTTTATTCCTTGGCATTCCCGTATCCGTCCAACCTTGATCTGCTATCTCTCCACTGTCAATCTGATCTGGAATAAAAACCTTCGTTTGGTACATGTGGATTAGTAACTGACACAGGAGCATCTCCATCTCGATCAAAGTTTCATGTCTCGATAGCAACAGCCAAACCCTTCTCTTTGTCAGCTCGATCTGCTCTTGTTCCTGTAGAGGAATGTGGAACAAGGATTCTCACTCACAAGCAAGTATAGAACGGAATGCCTCTTGCTTGGTCTCTTCCTTGCCACTATCATTTCAATCCGCTACTTCCATGATCAATGTGGCAGGGTAAGTTTCCTTGCTCGGTATCAGGTATAGCTTGCTTTGCTCACTCACTAGGGCTGGAGGGCAGTACGGGTAGTAAATGGCGGATGTCGCTTCCTCAGAGAGGAAATAAAGGAAGGGATATGCACCGAGCACCGACCAAATCTGGAAATTTGTTCAATCGCAGTCCCCAAATCGGCCTTTGTCTATGCCCAAGCCCAAATTCCTTTTAAACAGACGAGACAGACAGAAACTATATAATAATAGATTCCGGAAATCCATCGAAATCACTGGCCTCAGAGTCCATGTTGGATCACTGAATACCAACTCGAGAACTTCATGTCGCCATAAGAGTCTCAAGATATACCCCACAACGGGAGGCTTTGCTTCGGTCACGGTACGAGTGAAAGAAAGGATAAGATCTTTATGAAAAACGGCACAATACTTGGCCTCAAAGCCTGCGCTGGCTCGCTGAACACAAGCTCCGCAATCTGATTTGAACACATCAATGCCCCTAAATAATGATTTCTTTAGTTCACACTGCAAGTGAAAAAAATGATAAGATATTTCAAATAAAAATATTCGGGCTTCTACCCGACAGAGTCCTCCATAACTGACCGACCGGTGAAAGGAAAGCTGGACTGGACCTCTTGAAGGGATAGTCAGACCCGTTGAAAATCTGGCAGTTATTGATGGCTCGGGAAGAAAGCTGGGCTAGGTGTTCTTCCCTGAGCTTAGAAAGGAGCTGTTCGCCTCGAGGCTGTACTATTTCTCCTCCCCCGTGTCAGGTTTGAGAGGGTAGGCACTTCTTACAGGTACTGGGCGGCCATGGGTGGAAGGCGTTGAAAGATGGGAGGAATAGTGGTAAGCGGAAAAGAAAAGGAGGAGCTCTATACCTACTACCAAACAGCCTAGGGCTTAGCTTTTTGTTACCCTCAACTGCAAACCCGGACCGAGGATTAGGGCTATCCCCTCCACCCAGAAAGGGAGACCCCCACGCACGAGCAGAATCCAACCGCGCTGCTACAGACAACAAAGCAACCCTAAATCAGTGACACACGAAAGGTCGATCCCGTAGTCTTTCCTCGGAATATTAGGAAGAAAGATCCGAATTAGTTTCGTTGGGCGTACCAGGCTTTAGGGAAGTATGTAGAGGGAAAGTAGAAGTGGGGACGGTAGGGAAGTTTATCGAAGATCCTTGGGAGTTGGGCTGTATAGATGCAGGGCGGTTTGGTTTCGCCTCTCAAAACTCATTCGACTGAACTAAGGCGACCAGCCGCAGCAAGGGAAGAGAGGCTCGTTCCATGTTAGCAGCTCGTCTTTTTTCTATTTTGACCACCCGGTCTAACGCAATGTTCAGGTCTTTGTGTACGTGACGCCTAGCTACAAACTCTATATGATTCAGCAGGTGCCACACTGCCTTATGCATCAGTGGCATATTCGCTCTAGACGAGTCAAGATGTACCCCCGTGAAACCGTCTAAGTAGAACTTCCAAGGATTGGGAGATCAAACTGCGCTTCGAGTGTGTTAGGAGGCAAAACTCCTGTGTGTGGCGCCAACCGGGGACTGACAAGGTGGACGAAAGTAAACAAGCGAAGGCCAGAAGGGGGCGGTTCTGTATGAATCGATGGATCCGGTAAAAAGGGTGTAAGAAGCTTCTTTCTATTGGGACCGCCCACAGGGAGCCGGCGGGCTCTAGCGTAGGAGAGGATCGACAGGCCCAGTACAAGGAGTAAGAGTTTTGGGTGGTCTCGATCCACTAACTGACTTGGGAGGATAGCAAGAACTCAGAGCCTTCACATCCACCCTTTTCAAGAAGCATCTTAGAGCGAGCAGGTTACCGGCTCTACGAGCTCCTGGGCCCACGCCTTCTCGATGCTACTTGAAAAGAACAGATGCACAAAGGATCAGAAAGAACGAAATCTTCCTTTCGATCTTGTACTCTACGGAGGGGCGTAGCGGAACACCAACCCAATCTCGATGAGAATCAGTACACGGAACTCGATCAATCCACGAAGGTGTGGCACTTCTCCACCCTCTGCTAGCAGCTTTCTTCTCTTATTCTTTTTCGAGTTACCTTGCAAACAAAGGTTCTTTTCAGAACAAATAGGTTCTTCGACGAAGGTCAAGAATAAGCTCTTTTTAGGAAAAAGAAGTTTCTTTCGGAAGAGAAGAAGAGAAGGGCTTCTTTGACAGAGCTTCAAGCAATTGGACAAAAAGGTTTTGCACGTGAATCAGATGTGGGGACTTTTATCTCTATCTTACTCTCGGCTGGGCTACTTTCAGAAGTGGGCAACTCCGCTGTTACAGTATACCATAAATAGGCATATCCGGCTGTTAAAGAATCCCCTGCTATTGAATATGAGTAACTATCCAATTCCATAACAGAAAGAGATGGGACTAGAGCTTTTGGCTTTCTTCCTTCACTTCGATCAAGGATTGCTGCTAGAAGGGCTCTTGCCCATGTCTAATGCCTTATTAGATGAAGACGAAGAGCTGGTGCTCTAACCTGATGTCGGAATAGCAGCTGTGAATGGAATGGGGGATAAAGGAGGAATTGTCCAAAGCCTTTGCTACGCCCTTGATTACCCTAGTTAAGATATCCCACGCAAGGAAGAGAATAGGTAATAGGCTGCAGAGAGGAGACTGTGGCACTTTTGGATCAATGATTAGCTTTTTCTCTTTCTCCGACTATTGAAGCACATTAGCATCAGCAGACGATCTGCGGCATTTACTATTTCCATGCCATGACATGAGACAGATCTCTCGCAACTAGTTCCCTTGCTGATTTGATTCAACTCTATTGTTTGCAAACGAGTGAAAGGCTACGTGACGGTTTAGGCTTTCCTAAATATATATATAGGAAAGGGAATGGGAAATTGCTCTTTTTTAGATTCCGCTTCGTCACCGGTACTGCTTCCGGGGATCAGTGCTGCTTGACTGCTTTCCTTGGTAATAAAAGAAATAAGGAATCTCTTTATAATAGAACTGGGGACTAGAGGCCTCTCCGATTGAGAGGATAAAGTCTGTGATTCAAAAACCAAACCAGTTGTTAGAGCTGGGTCGGATAGGCAATCAACATGATTGGTCCCGTCCCAGTTTAAGTAGTTGGATGTGAGTGCGTCGGATAAGCGAAAGCAAGCAGTAGATCGAGAAAAGAAAGAATACGGATTGCAACCTACAGATGAAGAATCAGCTTCATTGTTCCCACCATCTATATCATCCGACGAATATTGTATAATAAGAAGGGGAATCAATCGTTCAGTGATCGCTACGCTTGATTGGGGCAGGCTACCCACACTGTTTTGGCTAAAAACCCATCTCCTTGCTGTTCCTCATTATTACCTACTCCAAACACGAAAGTAAAGACCCCAAAATCTGTCTACATAGCTCCCGTCTGAAGGTGGAGCTTCGCGGGGATCGTACGTCAGCCAAAGCTTCCGACCGGAGCGCGTCCCTGCAGGTGCAGGTGAATCTCTCAGCTTCTGTTCTTTCTGTCCCTCCTCGGTGCCTCTTCCTGGCTACTCCACTCCGACGTCGGGATGGGTGCCACAAACACAGCTTGTACTGGCTAAACATCTCCGGTATTTCCATTTGAAGGAGTCGGTACCACTGCAGGAGTCTGACAAATGTCTGACACTACTATATCGGACGTAAAGTCTTGCCCGGCCTCACTGAGTGGATCTGGTGCCCACACCGGACTCCTTAGCTACTAAAACAAGAACTCTTTCACTCTGTCCCCTTTTCTTATCGGGCGACGTTGCCACCCGTTTGTTCAATACCCGAACTCGGGGAAGTAGCTTAATCTGTCGAGAAGAACCATCCCTACCGGATCGGACATGTAACCAGTCTTCTCCGCGTCGAGAGGGAAAGACGGCTGCTCTGCTATACTAGTTGTAGGGCGCTAGCGCTTTACTAATATAAAAAAGGGACTCTATCATTATTTTACGAATCTAAAGATCTCAAAATTGAAGAACGAGCTCTTTTGCTCGCCCCTATCTCTAAAGGGGCGTAAGCACTTCACTCGCTAGGGGATGGGATTCATTCACTTGCATTCCTGCTAGCACTACAAAAGCTCCGGTCTTAACGCCCCTACTACTACTGCTGTGCAGCCTTTCCTCGGGTTCGTAGAGTCGGGTTTCCCGTTTACCCACAACGGAGGAGCCACCCCCACCCACCAGGCAGGCGGCCACGGGTCATAACGCACTCTTCGCACAACAAATCCACTTTGAAGTTGACTTATTCGCTCGGCCAATCGTCGGAATGTGTACGAGATACCATAAGGGCCCAATATCTCAATAGCACCTTTGTCTAAAGCTTCGAATGAGACTGAATATCCGAAACGCAGGAACGATCTGACTAGAAAGTCATTCAAAACTTGATCGAAGAACCAGCGTTTATTGAAGAAGCAATAGAGTCGATTACAAAAAGTACTCGTTTGAAAGGCTCGTTGGAATTGATCCGCTACGGGATTTACATTATACGCTAGAGAAGCACCTGAAGTACTAAACGGAATAGGTATGAGTTTTGTAATGGTTGGAGCAGCAAACTCGGATTCGGCAAGAATCTCATTTTTTGGTAGTACGAAGGGGGAATTGGCCCAAAAATTGGATAGGGGTCAAGACGCTGTCGGGCGCCGGCGGCTGACTCGACGTGCCCCCCGAACCGCGCGAAATGGTCGCCTATTACACGGCTCACTAACTCTGCCTGGGGTGGGGGTACCTATTATTCGTCGGCGGTCCGGCGCACCCCTAACTATACAAAGCCGCCCCCCAACTCACTTAAAGGATGCTGCTTAATTACTAAGGAAATTCATTCTTAATCTAGAGAGTTCCCTTTCGTTAAGCGCATCGAGCCAGGAGTGGACATCATCTGCAGACAAATCCAGATCCTTATCAATCATTAGCTTAGCTAAAGTGGAATAGTATGACTGGCTTTCCGGAAAATGAGACGAAACCCGCTTTATCGATATGATAAACATGCGCTCAAAAAGACCTCCAAAAACCCCCTGCCAAGTGATCGAGTTTAGTCTGAATTTGCTGTAGAAGTTGCTCCCGCTCCGGACTTACTTCAAGGAAAGATAGGATTGGGCAATTCCGCCGGTTCTGGAGCTTACCTTATTATTAGATTAGAGAAAGGGGAAAGGGCTTTTTTATAGATTAAGAGGTGAGTAAGGAGGGCGGAGCTTGAGGTCACTCGTTCCTCGCTTGTTCCAATCCTAGTAAAGAGCTTCAGATCTGATTCTACACTACATACGATATTCCATTCCGGCCCTCACTAGCTCTTCGCTTGGTTGTACAAAGAGCATGCCCGAGGGGGCTACTACGCTCACCGCGCACTTGCATCACCACCTGAGCTTCGCTACCGCTTCGCCCAGCTCCTACGCCTACCACGAACTTGAATCATCACGTGGCTGCTAAAGCAAGCTAAGCTTCACACGGCCCTGAGGAAGCCAAAAGACCCTCTCACGGCCGAAGGCTCCGAAACAAGTTGGAGAGCTTTTAGATCCCGCCCTAAAACGCCCATTCTCCTAGAGTTCCGAAGTGATCCTCATTCTCACAGCTGCCTTCTTAAGCCGAAAGAAAGCCGGGCAAGAATCTCATTTTTTGGTAGTACGAAAGGGGAGCAGAATCGTATCTGGCAGTGGTTCTTCGGATCGATCACAGATTCTCGGCCCCGTCGTTTGGCTTCCACTCCAGTTGACCTCTCTTCTTTCCATCCCCCCGTGATAAGGTAATTTCTCTATTAGTAAAGCATGTACTTCTTGCAAGGCTTGCTGAGCTTCTTCATGTGACAGACATCGCAAAAGTAGTCCGTCGAACGATCGCCGAAAAAGGGCATCGTTCAAGTATACGATTTGCTTGCGCCCTGATGGGTCGACCATTTGATAGCCCTGTTCCTGAATATACAGAACTAATAGGGCTTCGATGAGCCCTTCTAAGCAATTAGAAGAGCGCGGAATTTGACTTCCCTCAAATAGATGGATCTGGGATTGATTGTGGAACCGAGCAGAGAGAACCCGAGGCGGGCAGGAAGATACGCTAGGTGGAGTAGTCGCTCTGGAGCAGGTTCTTCGACTGGATCAATGCATGTATGAACTCTAAAAAAATCCCGTAGGTCTAGTCTAGAAAAAACCCGGATTTGGTTGGGTTAGCTTTTTGGTAGGAAAGGCGGTCACAGGAAGAAATGCCCTACCAATGAATAGATTAGTTTACTAATGTCAACAATCTCTTTCTTCATATACGATACCGTCTGGTTTGATATCCGAAACTACAGATATGACACAAAAAAGAAAGATAGATATTCCCATGGTAGGAATAGGACAGTTGCACTAAGGAAGAAAGCTAGGGATTTGATAAAGGTGATAGGACAGGGTTCCAAACCTGCCTTAGTCTCAAATAGGGCGAAAGCAAAGGTTCTGCAAAGTTACCCTACTTCAAACCAAAACAAACTTGACAACCCCCCACATCTGCTTTCCAATCCGGTCAAGATGCTGGCTTGCCCTTTAGGGGTCTACCGGAACTCGTGCTTTTACTCGACCAACCTCTTTCATTGCTCCTTCTGCTTCAGGTATTGTTAGTCAGAGGTGCTGCTAGCTAGCTATGGGGTAGGATCTCGATATAAAACAACAGAATAACCTGCTCAATCAACTGCTGCCGGAAGATATGGAACTGCTTGTGAACTAGGTACCCCGCTTCGGGATCTTCATCGACTGGATAAAGAGTTTCAACTGATGGGGCGGTTCTTTAACTGGGTAATCAACTTAGTGAATCGGCTCTGACGCTCTACGTCCGTGGAATCAATTCCATCTTAGAGATCTGGAAGATCCGCAACTACACTCGAGTGGCTCGGAAGTACTGTACTGCTCCTGCTGATAGGGATGCAATCGAAGAATCTGGATCTGCGAGATATGGATATGAAACTTGATATGCTCGAACCGGACCGCATCTCGATTTGCACATGGATAATCTGCTGGTGGACCCCCTTTCCTTCCTTTTGTTCAAAAGTCGGTCGAATACGTCGTTAACCTTTGTGGTGGATCGACGAGAGTGCGCCTAGCTAGGAGTGTGGTTGGTGTCATCACCTCTCGTGTGCTAGCTGTGCCTTCGCCGGATGCTTATTCGCCTACTCTTTCACGGAGCGATGACTAACAGCCGGGGATTCGGTTAGTAGAGACTTGATTCCAACCACGGATGAGGATACATTTCATCCATCTTACCCCACCTGTCCTCGATGAGCGGATATGCTTATGTATGCGTATGCGTATCATATTACGCCTAAGATGCTTGCACAGGGTTTACTATGGAGCTACTACCGCCACGCTAATCTGGTAGAGTAGAGCGGAGGGCTATTCGGTATGGTGAAGACATCAATAGCTGAATTAGGTGCTCAGATCTGGCACGGGCTACGGATCAATAGCTCAGTCGGAGGATAAGTCATAATGGTAATAATCAACATTTGTACCAGTATATTGACTATCCGTACCTATGGATATAGCACTTCGTTCGTTCGTACAACACCTAGTGACGGAAGAAAGACGAATCCTTGTACATTCCACATCCAACTCATCGTACTAAGAGTCTCAACCCCTCATATGAAGCATGTCCGTGTATAACCAACCAGTTATAGCAGTATCATAAAAAAAGGAACTTGATATCACAGACGCGAGTCAATCTCCTTTTATTGCTTCCCCTTCTAGTAGCCAAAATAGGCCTTGCCTTAACCGATATTCCATGAAGCAAGCATCATTTACAAGCTGCACAATCTACTCGATCATTCCCGGTTACCCACGACAAGCGCTGTCAGGCCCACCTTCTTAGCTACCTTAGCCCAGTTCTTTATCCTTACAGTGGAACCCCGGAAAATTGATCCTGCAATGGAATCCAAGATCTTTATCCCTCCTACTACCAGAAAGTGATTCAAGGCCTTCTTCATATCTCTTTCCATAAAAGTCTTTGCCTTTGAGTCTCGATATGAGAAAGGGGAGGAAGAATCATAAAAGGGTTCCAAACCTCCGGCCTGCCCTGCCCGGTTGATTCAGTTGAAAAAGCCTTTCATTTGCAAGATGAAGCGCCAGACCTATATATAGCTGCTTCTAATAAGCCCCACGCAAAAGTAATTAATCTCCTGGGACAGAGGAAGAATAATAGGAATCTCTTGCATTGGACGAAGTGGATACAGATGGGTGCACTGACATGGGAAAAGGTCTGTCAGCCATTTTAAGTCAAGAAGGCTTTGTTCCTCCCTTTAAAAGAAAGACGGGTAGGGGAATTTCAATGATTTCGAGTGTCAGTCATGTTCGATAGTTTAGACAGAGGGTATTAGCCACCTTTGAAAGAGTGAAAAGCTGAACCAATCTCGTGAACTACAGAACAAGAAAAGAGGATTGCTTCAGTGAGGAAAGCTACGGAAAGCGAGGGGAAGGAAAGGATCAATAGCAAAAGCGGGAAGAGATACCATGGATGAGATATCATAGACCAAAGACTAGTTCGGAGTAGATCGAAGGAGATTATTAATCATAGCACAGGGTCCCGGGACCTAGCGGATGGTCTTGTTCCTCTTCCTATGACTAATACGCCGATGTAGACTATATCCATAGCCTTTCATATTAGGGTTGTGTTCTTTTCGAATTTTTGTGTGAAACTCGTTTAGGCGAATCGATCAATAGAAGGGTTTATACACCTACCTTTTCTTTTTTAAGTGTTGATTGTATGCCTGGAAAAGCTAAACAGAAAGAGTGACTTCAGGCGGTCTGACGATTGATTGCATTTGGTTCAATTTCTCTTGCTTGAGAAGGGCAAAGGCAGGAAATAGAGTATGGAGTTAGGGGCTTGCTTAATGGCTTTCCTTATTTTCCTATTGCTTGTCTTCCTGGTCAATCAAGCTTTCGACGACTGACTCTTGGTTTCGGGGCCAGGGAAGGGACCGATTATCTACTTATTCGCGAAAGGGAAAGTAAAAGAGGAAGAATGCGCGACTGGCTATCGAAAATATGAGGAAAAAAGACATTTTTTGCCGAAAAAATTCACTTCATCAACTTAGTGCATATTCAGATACTGATTGGGCTGGATGTCCAGATGACAGACGCAGCACTAGTGGGTACAATGTCTATATGGGTTCTAATCTTCTCTCCTGGAGCTCAAGGTTCTGAAAGAAAAGACCGTTTCGAAGTCAAGTACTGAAGCCGAAGACCGCGGTCTTGCTATAGCCACAGCTGAACTATGTTGGGTGCAATCTATCTTATCTGAGCTTGGCATACCTCGCTCTCCTCCTTGGTGTGACAACCTTGGTGCCACGTATCTATCAGCCAACCCGGTCTTTCATGCTCGCACTAAGCATATAGAAATTTTTTTTAACTATATCCATAGCCTCGCTCTTCTCCTCTGTTTTGTAAGTGAACGAAAGGCTAACATAAGCTAGAGTTGAACGATCTACTTTTCTATCTTGATGGCTAGAAAGCCGCACCTGGATAAGCAGTTTCAGTCAAAAAATGGCAAGAAAAAGATCTGCGTCGACTACCGAGACCTCAACAAGGCCTGCCCAAAGTCCGGTCTTTGAACTCAGCTCAGAAAGATGGCTTAGTAAACAACTTAAGACTGACTATCATTGTGCTTGAAGGGGACCTTATTCACAAGATTCCAGCTCGAGCGAGGAATAAAAATCTTAGCATCAAAGAGAGAGAGAAACTAGCAGACCAGGATAGGCAACTAAAGAAAGAGCGAACTAACTAAGCTAGTGCTGATGCCTCTGAGAGATTAAAGGACCGAGAAGCTTTACTTACACAGAATTGTTGAAGAGCACAGCAGAGAGCTCGATCAATTGCCGGAGATCACTTGGAAGTATGGTCAGGAAGAGAACTATTAAGAAGTAAACAGATTCGTCTTACCGGGCTAAGAAGGCAAGAGCAGGAAAGAGGAATGAATCGGTTGATAGCCTTGACCGGGCTGTGGGAACGGATGCTAAAGTCAACCAAAAAAGAATGCCAAAAAGATCATTTGAATTTTTTGCCATCTACCAAATTGATCTATTCGATTCTTTTAACAAGTCTTTTGACTAAATAGATATGGGCATAGAGACAGACTGATTCCAGGAATGGTTTCTAGCATGATATGGATGGACAGCCGATTGACCGATAACGATAAAGAGAAGGGAATCGCGTATTTCATTAACAGACAGTCATTCATATGACCGATTAAGCGCTCAAGAGAAGGGCGAGACAGCAGTTTGCCACGAAAATGATGGAAGGCTGGTTTAGGTAATCCTTTAGTGAAAATGTCCGCCACTTGATTGTTGCTACGAACAAGTCGAATGAGCAAAGAGTCAGGGGAGTTGCGAGAGCATTTAGGACAAGAGAGGAGAGATCCATTTTGAATATTAATTCAAGGGTGTGGTTTACATATTCATACATAGAAGATGCTCCTGCTTCGATCGAAAAGATTCGTTCATTACATTAAGTAAGTCGCAACACATTCATTTGTTGATGGGTGATAGGCAAGGCAGGAGCCCAGAGCATGTGCCAGTGAGGGAATAATGGAGCAAGCAATAGGAAATGGCGCGGGCACCGCCACTAAGACTGAATGAATTCGGGCAAAAGTGATGACTTTCTTGATTCATTTATTTGTTATATACGAAATGAGGTCTTCCCTGTCAGTCACTGGTTCAATTCTTCCATTACTCCTTTCAGTGATGGCTATTCGCTATTCCCCAAACAACTCGATGAATAGGGAACCAAGCAGTCGACCATTCACCGCACCTCGAATTCGAAACCAAAAACATCTGGCGATCGACAACAAAGGGCGTTCTTTTTCCGAGCCCTCCATGCCGTGGCCGTGACTTCGACTTTGAGTATGATGAATGAGTGGAAACTATTCATGTTCCGGTTGCTTGAAGTTGAAAGCAATGAATGGGCGAAGGCTACGCTCAAGGCCACTCTACGAGAAAGATATGAGGGAAAGGGGGTAGCACTATGACTATGGCTGGCAAAAAGGGCCTACTATGGCTGCCGAGAAGCTTCAACCCACAAAGTCAAGAGGAGACATAGTATGAAGCCGACACGTAAGCCAGCTCAGATGAATCATCGAAGTTTCCATCGGCCGCTTTCAGTCAATGAATGGTAGCAGCGCTCTTCATCAACAGATGCAACAACCGCATTCATGATTGATTCACATTCTCCACCAGCCACAGCCGAATTCGCAGTTTCAGCAGCGTACCCTATATATTTATTTACGCAAATTCAAGTCGGATTGGTCTTGTCAGAAGAAGATTGGGCCCTACAGTGGTTGTCTCACCTGGTTAACCGATCGGTAGTAGCTAAGCGCTCAGAAGCGAGATCAAAAAAAGCATCTCTGACGAAATTTCACTTTATTGAGTAACGAGATCAGTCTCTAGCCTGGGAAAACCAGCTCTTCGATATTGTACTCGATATTTGACGATCTCTCTTTGTCCCAAGATCAAAGCAAGAAACAGAGCTAATGATGACTAAAAAGGAACGAACTTATTGAAAGGCGCTGTAAGCCCTTGGGAAACCTCTGAGGGAAGAGAATTGTGGCAGCTAAAGCTAGGCCCTCGGGGTGGCCGTTCTGATTAGGATGTGTTAGATGGACATTCGTCTGAGAACGACGGAGGCCCTCGGCTCACTTGTGGTGCTTTCATTTTGGATTGCGTTGGGCATTCTTATTGGACTACTGGACTCGCGTGCGGTCCAACAATACAATCTATTCCATTAGCGCGCGTTAACTATTCAATAGCAATTTACGCGAAGGGCTTTCATTTCACGACAGAGGGAATTGTGCATTAACGCATTGACTCACGGCGGGGACTATTCAAACAGACAAGCCCAGACCCATAAGGGACAGTATACAAAAGTATACATCGGTGTAAACGTCAACATCAAAAACAGTCTATTCATGAGTTAGGACAGGATCTCAGATATCTTCTGGCTTCTTGATCCAATTCTCTCATCGATTCGGTATCACCTTCTCAGTCATCAAGAAGCTCCGCAGCCCGAGTTAGACTTCGAGGAGCAACCCCTTCTGAATCAGATAAGGGAATGAAAGAAGCCAGCTCAGATTCATAATCTCAGTTGTCTATCGGCCGCTTTCCGGCAATTCCAGAGGGGCAGGCGCTTCATTCACATTTGGATTCGTATAACGCTTCGGATCTGGAGGGACATGAATGGATGTTGGAACGGGTCCCGAGTCAACTGCATGCGCTACTACTGCCTCCCTAGCAGCACACCTTCTAGTTAATTCCGTTGATTCAGTGGATTATGGAGTTGAGTTGGTTCAGCAGTGGGTTCTACTGTTAGTTGTTAGTGAGGTTTATGATCCAGATACATACCCGGTCCCAGGCGCATCTATTGCAGCTTGGCCCGTTGACCTAGTTGGTTATGCAGTTGGTGAGGTTGGTTCATCGGCCGAGTCAATCTAGTTTCCAATTTTCTAGTGAGTTCTAGAGTATGACGTACTTTCTCTAGTAGCATGAGTAGTTAGACTACCCATACTCAGTTTACGCTGTTCATAGGGGTGATCGAGACCCGGACCCAAAGAGTTCAGTCGTTAGCGTAACGAGACGTCTCTTAGTAGTCCACGAGTAGGCGGATCAATATCCGGAACCTATGAATCTGGACCCAAAGCCTACAGCAGCATAGGTAGCGGCACCAGTACCAGCAGCATCATAGGCTGAATGCCGGATCGATAGGCGGATTTCTTCGTGATCTAGAGCCATACCAACATCCCTGCTGATGCTGGTAGATTCACGCTCAAGCCCTTAGCTTGGTTCCGCAGGTCCAGGTTCGGATTTTCTAGTGACAGAAGCAGGGCAGCATCTTAACCAGGTCGAGAGCTTGACGCAGCTCCAAAAGCATACCTAGGACCAGTAGATCTCGTAGCATATCTGGTTCCATTATCCATTAGAGCCGGCTTCTTCTCTTTTCTTCTTTCAAGAACTAAGAGGTAGCAGTAGTCGCGAGAGAATCATAGGTTGGTACAGAAGCATAGGTGGCTGGAGCAGTTTCATATGTAGCATACTTTTCCGTTCGTGACTACACTACATGAAACTGTGACGGTACTACATTGAATCTCAAGAACTCCATTCAATTAAGTCCCTGTTCTCGTATCGCCAGCGATGTTCCAGCATTCGTTCAAAATCCATATTCTAGAGTTAGCCAGGCTAGGCATTTTTTCGAGATCGAGACAGAGTTCCAGTCAGACCCGTTCCATAACCAATGAAAGAGAAAAAGCCAGTAGCGGGTAAACCAGTGCTTTAGCCCCCAGCAATAGATCTAGGTGACCAAGTGAAAGCACCACTAGCGTAAAAGACAGGGGCAGGATGGACTGCAGACAGGAGAGAGGTCCAGCGGGAAAGGCAGCAGCTAAGCGGAGAAGTGAGGCGAGTGGTGTCCGTTAGGTTGAGCAGCCCAATTCAGTCGTGAAGATACGGGCTCTCGTGAACTGAACGAGGAGTCGCAAAAGAGGCTCCAGTAAAGAGGCTAAGGCGAAGAGAAGAACTCTTCTGACGAAATCTACCCTACCCGATAGGTTGATAGAGACGACGGAGCGGATCCTGTCCTTTCCGTCTCTTGATCCACAATCTCTTATTCTTCTCGCTTCGTACCCTTGACTTGATGTGATGGTTATTCATTCGTGCTCTTCAAAGTCCACTGCTGGTTGAGCAGCTCCTCCCTTCTCCTATGGTCTCTACAGCTTTTTCGGATGACAGCTAACTACCTGATTGAACGAAGCTGGCGCTGACCTCGCCCTTAAGCTGAAAGCGGACCACTCACTTAGAGCTTGTGCTGTTAGCTACCTAAAAGCTTTATTCTTGCCTGTCTGCCTTCCCTCCCCGATTGAAGAGAGTCTCGCCTCTAACTGATCCTTCCTTGATTGATCGATCTACCCCACTGGAGATAAGAAAAAGAAAGAGGATAAATGGAGAAGCGGTTCAATGTTTCCATAAACAGTGGTCTATGTAAGTCTGCCTAAAATTAGACCTCCCCTTCCCCTGCAAATCCTTCGTCCCTTGAATTAAGGAAGCGCGATCCAGCGCCAGGCTTTCTTCGACCTTAAGCCGAGCAACTCGAGACGAGGCCCTTTTGCGTAGCCGATCATCCCGCTCTTCCTTCTTCTTGATAGCATTGGTCTCGGCGCTGGGCAAGTTCACTCTTTATGCTGCTGTTCCGGGGAAAGAAGTCGAATTTGGGAAGGTGTGGTATAGTTGATCACTTCTGCTTCTGCTCTTGTTGAAGGCCTACGCGCTGCTAATGCCGAGATTCGGTTTTTGTTCAGTAAGCGAACCGAGCTTTTTTTATTAAACCATGTAGCCTTTTTTTATTAAACCATTTCTTTCTCGATGCGAAACGAAACCTTAACTTAAGTGGGGCCAGGCAAGTGAGGTTTTTCCTTCTTTCTTCTTCTGAGATGGGATGCCAAGAAGATGCTCTTTTCAGCTTTGATGGAAGAACCAATGCCAGTGAATCTGCTTCAATTGGACCGCTTCGCCCCTTGGCTATAAGCCAGAACTCTAGGAAGCGAAGGAACCGTAGGGCTTAGCTTAGGGCAGCGAGTGAGCCTTGGGTCATAATGAATCTCGTAGGGCAGAACTATGGGCGATTGCCGCTGTTAGAGTAACTACTGCAATTGAATCTGATGCAAAGTCAGTAGTACTAGGCCTTCGAGTGGCAATTTCCTTATTTAGAGAACCCAACTCGGCAAAGTCCTTAGCAAAAGCCGACGTCCCATCACCATCAGGCCTCCTCTTCTTTGATTTCGTGCACGAGTAAGTACCCGTAAATCGTAGATAAGACAGAGCGGGGAAAGCTGCCTTATGTAGTTACCTGCTCTTTCATCGAGATTAGCGAATTACGGTAGAAGATCTAAGAAAATCTGGTTCGAGGAAATGGAATTCTTTGCTAGTAGTTTCCCTTCCGCAGCGCTTCTTTCCGGTGCTCCGATGCTCTCTGCTCTGGATTTCAAAACCTCTCTCCGCTGCTCCATTGCGTAGTCTTCCTCTTTTCTTTAAGACAAAACTAATTGCATTAATGACCTGCCTTGCCTTATTTCCAGCTGTTGAATGGAGTAATCTGGGAAGGGATCTTTTGCAGAAGTAGAGCAGGGGAACAGGTCTGAACCGCCAAGTTGCTTTTATATATGGATGAGTCTGCAGCTTCGACGCTCGGATATTTATAAATAAGTCCGTTAAGGGACCAGGAATTTGCTGCTTCGAGATGAGAAACTGAACCGTCGTGGTCCATTCCGTCCTGAAAAAACGGATGCAAATGCTTTTGGATGGTCAGTTTAGGCGTCTCCGAAAGGCGGAATCAAGGCCCGGGAGAGCTTTTTTTTGGAAGAAACAAACAAGTCAAGAGGAAATAACTGCTGGATGCACTGTTCCAGCGCCTGCTTCGTTCGGTTCTGATACGGATGTGTTTGAAACGGAGGCGATGGAATCCCTGTGGCTCGGGAGACAGAACCATATTCTCTGTTTCGGTGGGCGATTCCACGGTCCTATTCCCTTGATTCGGTAGATGAAGCACAGGACGCTGTTAGTCGATTCTTTGGATTCCGCCTTGTTAGTTGGTCAGATTGGTCTCGGAAAGCCCTCCTCTCCGTACAGGGGAAGTAGATAGAAAACCTCCTCTCATGTATGATATTTCTTTGACCGTCTTCCGTCTTCGCTTGGAAAAGCCGAGACTTCAATAGGCTATTCACTCTCCAAGACAACGCAATTGAGTGTGTCAGAGCGGATTTGAAAAAGAAGTTCGTCTCAGAAGCTTCTTAAACTTCGGGGTATGCTTATGCTAATGACTACCCCTCCGCTAATTACCTGGTGTGGAAACCTCCTTGAAAGGAAGCTAACTGCCACCAAACTCCTCTCTCTGGGACAGCAAGGCAGTGACAGATTTTGTCGAATGATTCGCCTCGGGATGGATGAGATCTCCAGAAAGAGTCAACGAAGAGAAGAATTCTATACCCGGTAACAAACTACCCATTCGTTACTAACCCCCGATAAGTGCGTCTGATTGTCATTTCAGTGATGCCTGAGCCGCACTTGATCAGATTCATAGGAAACTCTATACCTATAGAGGCACTGAACGTGCTCATCCTTTTTTTGAGACGGATTTGAGGAAAGCCGGGATGAACAAGAAGAAGCAGAAGCTGATGTACGAGGTTTACAATTCCAGAAGAGACTTTGGCAGGGAACTTGCTATGTGATTTCCAAGGCATTGGAGATCGCTTACTCACTCAGGCGCAGAGCCTAACGAAACTACAAGCTTGTATCAGGAGAGCGAGGCCGCTTCTTCAACATCCACTGCGTCTGCCCCAGTTTCTGCAGGTGCAAGTGTTTGTGAGAAACTTTGGGGGAGAAAAGTTGCCACTGGCAACTGGTTTCTTGTATGTTCGCCCGTGTTCCTCCCCTGTCCGGTCAAGCTACTTCGATGCATTACCACATGCTTTTGCTGGTGTTCCATCTTGATTATCTATCGCCATAGACACGAACTTTTCTTTCGGAAAGGGAAGCCGAGTGCCTTGACTCCGAGAGATCCGATACTGAATGAGCCCTGGGTTCACCCATAACTGCAGAAGTTAGGTATGCTGACAAGACCGTTTTCGCGCCATAAACCGTTCCTTCACGTGGAACCAGGCTATGAGTGCAAGACTTTGCCGATCGAGAATATTGAAATTCCATCTTGTTTGTAACTTCAAGGGCCTCGCTCGTGAAATCGATCCGCCGGCCGGCCCGGGGGTTAATTGAATCGATTCGCAGCCATTTGATGAACAATCTCGGTTTCCTCCTATTTCTTTTTCTATTTTTATATGATCCAACAATTGGCCCAAAAGGGACTTCCGCTGCCTAGGGTTACATCTCAGAATCTGCTGAGGCCACAAACGTTGCTTCTATTTATGAAACCGGTAGAACCTACTTGAAACCCGTGGGAAGACCCCTTCCGGCTAGCTCCATAAGAGAAGGTCGTCGGGGGGATAATGAGAAAGAGGAAGTTGTGCGATGCGAGAGCATGCCAGCGTATCATTAACCGCACAGTTGCACATGAGGACTTCGTCACGTCAGCAAGGGTGGACCAAACCCGTCTATCTTGTCCCATTGCATCGGTAGGAGGAACTTGTTCATATCGCTAGGGAATCAACAAAGATTATTCATCAATATCAGTTCGATAATGCCTCACAGCTGGAGACCAATTCACGAGAGTGAGCCGAGGGGCTGAGTTTCGACGAAGCCCCGGTTCAAAAGAATGCCTCGACTGGATGTTCAAGAAATGCCCCAACTTTGATCAATTCCTCCGTATGAGCCGAGGAGACAAGGGGAAGCCTTCTTCCCGGACTCCTTATAGTCCGATCTCGCCGCTTTCTTGCTGATAAAGCCACCTACATGGATGGTTGCAGGCAACCGTTCTCTTCTCGTGGAACCTGTTATGCACTAGGCCCGGAAAACTAGATAATCTTTCCCCCTAGCCGATAAAGAAAGACCATTTTCACGTCAGGAGGTCCCCCTAGCGAAGCGTAAGGACTAAGGCCAACCTCTCTCAGGTACGGTATACAGTCTATCATCGGCCATGTATGTACTACAATTCACCTTTTTCTTTAGACGATCTTTAGATGATTAGACAAAAATCCACTCTAGATTGACCCACTGAGCTTGAAAAGCTTAGCTCAAATCCCTCGTATGGGCATTTCCAACTTGTAAAGAAGCTACTGGAACCTTCTTCGATCAGTTCTCCAGTCCACAAGAAGTCCATCAATGAACTTCATCATGGGAGTGGCCAGCCTGGCTCAATTCACCAAGTCACGGCTGCTCAACTGCCTATCGTAATGGAGGAAGATCCCGGGTAGTTAGCTGTCGGGTGCACCAGGTAGGTATAGGCAGCTCTTTCGGTTCCGGGTAGTTCGCTTCGAGTAATGTATGCCCCACGCACAGTTGAAGACGCTGCTTCTTCTGAGCCAACAAGGTCCGCTGCCTCCCCTTATGAACTCTCGGTTTCCAAACCCGTGACCTCGTCAGCTGTGGAGCTTTCAATCTCCTTGAAATGCCTTGGGCTCGGAATATAAGCTATTCCGGAAGGGGAAAACACACGTTTGATAGGCCTCGCATTAGATTTTGGGTACCGTCGGAGGAGGTGCGCGGACTAAACGAACGGCACGGGAAGGGCCTTTTTGAGCTTTGTTTGCTTGGCGCCCACATATGGTTATCAGTAGTACGGGGCTTGGCATGCTCTCCCACAACACGGGTAGAAGCGGTCGGGTAACTAGTCCGGCATTGGCCAAAAAGGGGTTCCCCCGTAACAGTTTGCCAAAAGTGGTATACTTCATCATAACTTGCTTGCTTGGATTTCCAACTCGCGTAGCCTGTCGGAGTTTACGATGGGTTAGACCCTTTCCCTTTTTCGACGATTTAGAACCTTTTTTTTCTCATTTTTCTCTCAATAATCTTTGTACGAGACTATCAATCAAATCAGTCCAGTCAACTCCTTTGGTTTCGCTTAGGGAAAAACCCGTGATTTGATTTGAATTTGATGTATCGATCGGTGGGACACTCGGTGCAGTGTAGTTGCTCCGGGCAGCAAGACTGACGTCTCCACCAACTCGAAACGTACCAACAAATTCCTTCGCGTACTAATGTCAGCTGTCAGCAGAGGTACTCTCAATTGAGGATTCGGGGGCTTATCCAGACGTTCCCGCCTTGCTTCTCGAAGCACTTTGCGGTGCCGACCTCTTTGCCCCCCTATAAATAAATGAGGGAGAATGGGAATCCGGCATGTATTCATATCAACAAGCTTCCCGGCTCACAACCCACTGACACGTTCCTGACTAGCTGACAAGGACTTTTTCGCCGATCAAAGGTCGGGAGATGTCCTACCGGTATGAATCGATCCAACTACAGGTGCGTGGCGGGCACCCACTACTTATCCGGCGAGTATATGCTCATTTCCGGGGTATGACTCGTATGACTTAACCGCTTCTACAGGTCCCAGGACCCTCTGAATCAAGAGATCCAGTAACAGGTCTCTCACCCTTCTTTTCGTCTTTTGAAAAAGAGAAATACCTCCCCCCAGACTCGGAATCAAGGGAGGGGGCCGATGAGGAAGAAGTTGAACAAAACCCGCTTTCAACGCCCCGGGAATGACCTCAGAAGAAAGGAAGATGGAGATATCTCCCTATTACGCTTTTGGAATGGAGCCTACAACTCCTGAACAACCCGTGGCAAGGAAGAAGGCCAAAACTGAGTATGGTAGGCAGAGAATTGTTTTCTTACCTCTCCGATGGAACAATAGAAGGGGGGTTCCCAATAGTTCGTCACTTAGAGTTGGTTCCGCCCCGGTACCTTATTTGATACAAAGCTTCGTGGGTAGTCCAAGGCAGCAGAGTGCGCGCACAAAGTAGTCTTACATAACGGTGGAATAGCCTGAAAGTTCATGAAAGCTTCTCCTGTTTAGTTCATCAAGAAAGTGGTAGCATGCCGACTTTGATCTTACTGCGTCCTCCTTTATGCATCCATCACCTCAACTCCTGAAGTGAAGGAAAGGAGAGCGCTAAGGGGCCCTCTGACGTATGGTTAGCACGGCCTGAACAAACACCTTTCACGTACCCCATCTCCTCCGATGAAACTCTGTACAACTCGCGCCTTTCTTCTAGACAGGTGCGCCTCTATACTGACTGAAAGATTCGTAGATATCCAATCAACCCAAAAGGAAAACCTGCGGATCGACATAGATATGGGTAGCTAGCAAACTCTCCCGTAGGGAAAGGAAAGAAATCCCTTCTTCCTCACCTCTGGGAGGCCATTATCTGGATGATAGTCGGATAGTGAATCAGCTATGGGGTGAGGCTTTCGCCAACCGAAAATACCGAATTCCAGAAGGGAAGGATATTTCCAATCTCACTCAAACTTCTTGACTCAAATCTAAGCCAACTCATCACACTGATGAAAAGGCATCTTCGTATTGCACCGATGTTTATCCCGAATTCTTTTAGCCAAAGAAGCGCTCGATTCCCTTGCCTGTTCTTTCTGTCCTATCACAAGCGTACCAGGAAAAGGCCCCTTTGAATGAATATTCGGGGGAAGCCGCTGCTTGATGATCGTCTGTCTCCTATCAAGTGGTGGAGCACAGCAAATGCGCACCTAATTGCCCGGTAGCACACCGCCTCGGCGGATCCCCAGGTGAACTAAAGCTTGATTTCATACCTACGGAAAAGTTCTTTGTCGAAAAGCCTCTTTCTGCCATGCATGCGTTAGGTCACCGTCACCACGTAAAGGACTTTCTTGCACAGCTTGAACCTAACCTCGATACGGAACTTCTAGGCGAAAAGATGTCAAAGACATCGTCGTTATCCACCAGTCAATTAGCTGCGTCCCACTTGACTTTTTCGTTATAGATGATAGAAGAACTTGTGTGCGCCGTCTTTTGCTATGCGCCAGCCAATGTTCCTGACAAATCTGTTCAAGAAGGCACGTTTGGGAGGCCAATACCCGTAAAAAGAGTTCAAGGCAGCTTACAGGACGCGAGAAAGGCGATTGAGAGCTTTTTGGGATCAATGATCAATAGAGGAATTGAAGGCTGCTCTGAACTCCAATCCCTCATGGACATTCCCAGCTTGTTGTGACTGCCCTGACACAAACACGCTTTTTCGTTCAGTTCTATCTGATCATGTGAGAGAAGGTCCATTGAGGCGCTAAGCCTCTAAATAGGAGCCTCGCTTTGGACTTGTCTAATTCTTTCTTTCGGATCTTGTCTTGTGACTATCGAACGGTTCGCCTGATCAAGGCTGGCTAATAGAGAACTTCCTCTTTCTTTTACTACAATCCCACAACTGGGCACCAAATGATGACAAGAGGGCCTGTAGCCTGTAGTAGTTCAACGATGGGTTCCCTTCGGCCAGAAAGCCAGGGGATGGTGAAAGCATAGAAGGGTATCTATCGTCAAGAGATGTTAACAGGGAATGAACGACAACTGACAGAGTGTCGGCCACACGCAGTCTTTGCTGCTTTGGTTGGGCTAAGAGCCAATGATACTGATGATACTGGGAGCAAGGAGAACTTGATGTGCAAGCTTCATTTGACAAAATGAGGTACGTCGGGGGGATGCATCATCAAAAACAAAGAATCGAGAATGTGACTTTGGGGATTCCAATGAAGAAACGACTCATGAAAGACGTTTTTTCACTATATTTACATATATAAGCAACCATAAATTGGTTAACTCAACTACTAGCTCAACGCACCGCGTTGGATAGCAAGTTGCCCAAACAGCGAGCGCGTTACAACAGTGACCACACCCCGACTCGTGCTCCTTACCCAAAGAGCACTAGCCTACGCTCCTCGTTTAGGACTGCTGCCCACAGCTTCTACTAAAGACTAAAGTCTCGCGGAATTCCCTCTTCTTTGAGTTTGAAGCATCGAGTTCATCGATCGAAAATCGAGATTCGGTTGGTGGTCTCAGTAAGCGTGCTGTCAAGGGGCAGTTGAGTGAGCCCGCGGAACGCTGGTAGTGTCCCGTTGCGCGGTAGGAAGTTGGTTCTAAGGGCAGCTTGCAAATAGTAGACTACGGAGACAAAGAAATGTAAGAATCAACATCTAGAGGGTGGTTACTGTTCGATAATTAGGAATTAGGTTTACATAGACTTTAGTACCAACGGATACCTATTTTAGCTGGCTAACGCGGATTATGATTAGGGGTAGCTGTTGTATTTGACTACCCTTTAGCACTTGCTTCTTATTGAAGCGCGCCTACTCCTTCCTCTTGAGTACCGAATCATCGTTGGTCCTTTTTTATTGATGTTTTTCTACTGCCTATCTCGAAAACCTGCGGAATAACTACCCCTATCTCGAAACCCTGCGGAATCACTCGCTTCTAAAGTTTCAAACAATGGAAGTCAATAGGCATTCCCTGCATGGATGCAATGACGGTAAGCGCCATTATTGACGGTTGCAGCTCCCAGCTTTCTTTTGAGAATGCCTGGTTGCATTTGTTGCGCCTGCTCTGCCGCCATCCCATCGAGTACTTTTCTTCCCTGCAAAGAGCACAAAACGTCGATCCTCCGTAACCGGATTTCTTAGTGTGCCCTCTATTTCAGGCGAACAAGGATTTCCTGTTTTTAGTATGCCCTCTATTTCAGGCGAACATACAATTTCATTAACCATGGGTTTGGGTGTGAGGCCTTGCAAATAATAATGTTCAAACCAAAGAAAGAAGTGATCCCACCACATTGTAAAAAAGAGGGTTAAGGCTATAGCGGTTACCGTGTTTTTAACAGCCGGGGACTCAAGCCCTCGTCGATTGAGAGAAAGAAGCCCCTCGCCTCACTCGTCAACTTTTATCATGACCTCTCTCATTTCTAAGGGGCAAGGCTCACCGAGATGAGAAAAGAAAGATAGAGAGGCGGAGACTCGCTTTCGAGCTTTCTACTCCCAGGCTTCCGTCTAAGAACAGGGGGTGGGGTCGATTTCATCGAAATGAACTGAAATGGGTTAGGCAAACCTTTATCCGACCAAACCGCTCAGAAGGCGCCTTCTTCGATGAATAAATCGTTATATGGTTTTTTCCCTCAGCTCTTCGATCGCCTCACTCCGCTCGCCTCAGGGACTTCTCAACTATGGATGGAGGGAGGCATCCCCTTCCTTAAGGAGATTCAGCAAGTCTTGCTGGAGTTTGCGTTTTACCTAAGTTGTTGCCTGCTGAACTGCCACCGAGGAGGGCGGGCGCAGTAGACCACCGAATTAAGTTTTCGCCCTTTGCTAGGCCGCTTGCCTTTGCACCTTACCGAATGGCACCAGCCGAGCTAGCGGAGCTGAGGCAGCGTTAGCTCGGCAAGCGCTAGCTTGGCTGCAGGGTTTACCAGCAAGCCTTTTGGAGCACCTGTTTTGTTTCAGCGGAAGCGCGACGGGAGCTTGCGGCTATGTATTGACTAAAGAGCCCTGAACATAACCAAAAAGCTCTTACCCCTATTGCTGACTTGTTTGATCGGGGTATAAAAGGCTTATGTTATCGCATTGGAATGGAACCTCTAGTAATCTTTAACTTACGGACCTCTTAACTCCAGTCTTTGACTAACGAACCATGGGCAGGCTTTCTGAAGCTTTTGTTGGCGACAGAGAGACAAGAGGGAGTGCTTTTGCTATCATTTGCCGGAAGAGCGGACATCTAACCTCAGCACCGCACCTACTACTGCCCATTGCAGCAGACTTGGACTAAGAAAGATGGGGCCTTTATGAGAATGTCTTTCATCAACCAGCGGACAGGACAAGAAGGGATCAAGGAAGGATAGATCCACTTGTTGCAGAAGCGAGAAGAGCAATAGCAAGAGAGCTATTCCATTGATCGTCGAAGAAGGGAATTTCCTTGCTCTAGTCAAGTAGCTGGTCCTAGGCCCTAAAAGAAGGACAATTAACGCATTTGATGACACGACTTATTGTGGAGAAGCCTACATAGCCCGTAACCCCTCGACGTTGTGGACTCAGAAAGCGGAGAAATAGACTCGAACTAATGGACAGATGACCGAGAAAGACAGCAGGCCAGGGATCGACCAATAAGCGGTTGGACAGGAGGACATATTTATAGTTACAGACATCTGACCGCTATTGAATAACATAAAGTCATTGAAATAGGCGCTTAGTCAGCCTGAAAGGCTTGTTCAGGAGATTTGGTTGGAATCAATCTCTTTCTTTAAAGTCCAGCTTGAAAAGAGCTCTATACTAAAAAACCCACCAACCGCCCACCCTTCCTCTTATCCAGGCGACAGCAAGAAGTAAACCTTCGCTACACCAAAGCACTAGCGGCACATCAAAGAATTTCGACTGCTTATTCATTCGATCCGCTAAACGAACGAGCCCGAATGGGGGTGGAAGACTGCTATGCATACTCTCTAATGCATTCTTTTCGATACAGTACGGTATACTGAACACCAACCCAATCTTGACGTAAGAAAGCGACACTTAATGAAAAAAAACCTCGCCTGACGTGAACGGCCGCTTTCTTGAAACTAATTCATAGGCGCTTTCAGTTAGTTATACTTAACTAAATAAACAAATATAACAAGCGTGCGATATGCAGCATCAACCAAACTCTTAGTTTTCGAAGGCCGAAGGAGAATGCGTTCTTGAGTCAACAAGCTTACCTTACCTTATATTACGCGAAAGGTTTGGAACCCGTTTTCGAAGCTGGCTTCAAAGCCCTTACGTTATAGGGGTAGCGGCATATCGTACTAGATCTGTAACCTATAGCATCATTAATAGAGCTAGCGGCAAATTCTTTAGCACTCGTGCTTTCATTATGGATTAACTAGCACGAGTAGTGGCTTCAGTAGCTTATCCGGGGTACCTCCTGTAGTGGAGGAGGCAAAGCACCAGTGGTAGCATCAGTACCGGCATAACCTTTTTTTTACAATAAAGAAAGGACTGGTACTGAACTAGTAGATACGGTTGAGTCAGTTGTTGATCCAGAAGCGGTAGAAGTGGTAGTAGCATACCTTCCATATCAAGAGCTAGAGACAAGTGATGGCTTTCCCTGTACAATAGACCCAGTAGATCCAGTTGATTATGCCCGCGCTCATGATAGGGATTCCGTTTATGGCGTGAGGTTCAGTTCCTTATCTAGAAGCATACCTGGATATATACTCACGCGTGGCTTCCGTACCTATCTCCGGTAGAGTTAACAGCATATCAACCTATGACTAGTAGACCCATACCGAGTTCCTCCTTATGATCGTAGTAGAGATTCATATCTCACACGTGATCGAGACCTATACCCCTCCCCTCCCCTCCTGCTGAGCAACCTAGCTTGGAGCGAGGGCGCGCTGCCAGCTCTGATTCACCACCGGGGGGTTCGTCAGGGGGGTCCACTTTTGAAATGGAATCCACGGAAAACACCTCTTTGCTTTCTGTCGAGTAATAGCACTTTCTTGTTAGGGGTTGGGGAAGGAGGTTGGGATAGAGAGTGAGGTATCTCGGGTCAGAAGCAGTGTAGTCGGGGACAGAGCAATCTAGACGAGAGAAGAAAAGAGTTAGAATTGAATTCCTGTTAAGCTCTAATCTTAGTTCTCTTGCAAGGGAGTGAAGTGACTCGCTGGGGTGGGGCACGAACGTAGATAAGATAGGAAGGTGGCTGTTCCCCTTTTTTGTCCCCGTACCTCACTCATATGCTGTCCTTTCCGGCCCGCCATTCCTCTTAATAGGAATGGGATAAGGGCCGTCCTTACTAAACTAACAGCCCCATTCCTTTTCACAGGAATGGAATAGGGCTGACCTTCTAAAACCGAAACCTCATTCTCAATTTTCCAACAAACCCATTCGTCGAAAGTGAAACCTCAGCAGAACAAAAAGTGTTTCTCGTATCATCGCACCAAAAGTGTACTTCGTTCCTAAAAACCCGATTCCCCCGTATGGAGCCACCGTCGCAGTATAGTCGCATGTCACTCGGTGCCCCCATCCTTGTGAGCAGAGGGCCCTTAAATCCCGGGGATACAGTGACGATCGCTATAAGTATTGGGTACCACCCGACTTATAACCATCAATGACCGCCGTCTCGTACTGAAAGTCTGCACTAAATTGGATTTTGTTATGTGCAAGACAGGTCAAATTCCATTGCACGGTTCTCTTAGCCTCTACCTCCACTCAGAATTCCCTACCGTCAGGGCTACTAGAAAGCGGGTTTACAACGTAGTTGCAACCTTTAGCTCATCTGTATTTGATTAGTGAGTGCTCCCTTAAAGCTCCCTTTCGTAGTCCTACTGGACAAGAGCGAGTTGGTTAAACCGCGGAATGCACACATGGCATATGCACTGGATTTTCCTTTCTCCGTGCACTTGACTTGTGGCAGCTTCATCAGATGAAAAGCCCGGAACTCTTCCGAACAACCCGACGGTGACACGCCCAACTACCTTAGTGTGTAGTCGTTGAGCCCGGCCCTTAACGTCCTCCCCACTCAGAGTCTGGACAGACCTTTTTATCATGTCGTTGCTGTGCCGCAGGGCGCCCCTGGAGTTCCTTGACTCATGATCTCTCTCTTTAGGAGCTTGGTTAGGTAAAGATCTGACTCTTTACGCAGAGAGGTGTGACTTCTCCTGAATGCCAAGAAAGACCAGAGGCGTCTATTCCTGTATTGGCCGTAGCCTTAAGCAAGCCCTTGCTGCCATCAAGTCACCTATGCTGTTGATTCCGAGAGTCGCATAAGATACTTGTGATGGAATTCTTCCTTCAGTGATTTCGATCATCGTTTTATGTCATTTCGAAAACATGCTTCAAGGTTGAAGTCGTTCCTCTCCTTTTAGGCGAGCTACTTCCTCTTTCCGAGAGATTCAAGAAGAACGAAACGCGCTTGAAGCGGCCGGGCAGTTCAACTGAATCAAGAACTGAAACAGTCATCATGGCCGCAACTTTCAATTCCAATGGTGGATGAAGAAAGAAGCTAGCCACTCCTCGAGAAGAAAAAAACTAGGGCATACTCAGCAGCAAGGCAAGGGGATTTGAACCCGCTTTTGGAAAAGAAGAAATCGAATGCGCCAATGTCAATGCATTTGACCAACCAATTGAGAGATTGGATTAGTTACGCCCCTTAGAGATTCACTAAGCGGGAAGGCGGATGCGACCAATTCAATTCGACCGCTTGGAAGGATTACAAGAGATGCCCATGCCCAGGAAAGACCAATTCAAACGAGAGATTCTCGGGAGTCGATTGAACTCCTTACCATCAGACAAATAGGGGATATAGGCCTGGTACAGGTATTTCATTTATTGAAAAAGACTATTTCGTAGATCTTGCTCGATCGGGCAGGAAACTTTAATTAACAAGGGAATCGGAATTGAAGAACGAATGAGTAGGGGAGAAATTTTCCCGCCTTAAGACCTTTACTTCATACCAACCAACTCCATTTTTATAAATTGGAATGAATCTCTCTTGATATTGAATAATTAATTATTATTAATTACGGATATTGCTTTTTTTATCAAGAGTTCATTGACCTATCTATATACCTACGACCCATTGAACACGCTTTCTTGCTAAAGAGAATCGGCGTAAGGATCAAAAGACTTCATAGACATAGAAGAGAAAAAAGAAATGCTTCCTAGTCTACCGAAAACTCGGTTGAAGCTAGTTAGGTAGGTAGGTCCTCCGGTCAGTCAAGTGTTGACACCGGATTAAGAAATTCTTTCCTTCCGTCCGGATGAACATGATTCTTTTCTCTACAGTATAGTAGAAGTATGGTATGGTAGACTTATAACCAATCCAATCGGAAACCTTAATTCGAAAGATCAACCTAGCTAGGATTGAGGATTCACGCCTTTCTTTCCAGGGAAAGGTCCGCTCCAAATGAAAAGACTCCATCGCAGCAGACCGCTATAGAAAGCCCCTCAAAAGCAGCTACATATAGAGGAATGAGGATCAATATCGTTCCCTCATAAAAGATCCGTTCAAGAAGTAGAAGTTTCGTGGCTTCGACGGAGACGGCTTCAACCCGATCTCCCACGGTCTAGTACAAAAGCCTCACACTCGTGAGATTAGAAGTTTCAGGCTGAGGTGAGCTACTCTAGTATTCACTCTAATTCACCGGCTTGATTCCCTCATTTCCTTCGACGTCGGTCGGTAATGGTTTACTTTCTTTTTGGACTATCGTAGAGGCATGCCCACGGTCCGTCCTTTTGCTATCCTCTATCTAACTGATCATTGCAGGCTAAGTAGTGATAGTCAAAGTCCATCTTATGACTAAATATATACCTTCCTGGCCCATTCGGCCCATCCAAGCATGATAGTGGTATGTGGCCAATCCTAGCTACCCCTAGCTGTGAGTGTTCATTCCATCCCTACATCGCCGTATCCTGTGATTCCCTCGAGATTAGCAAAGGACTCCTTATTTATTTCTTAATACAGCTAAGATCACTTCAGATTTCCTACTGCCTTTTATTTTATTCTTCCGCCCCCCGATTGACCGCCTTTCAATCCTGTGTGTTCTTTTTTCCGCCCCAGAAGTCAAATAATCATGATCATTTTGCATGAGAATGATTATTCTCCGACATGGTTGCAAAATAATCATGATGATTCTCCGACGGCTAGGACAGTCCTCTACTCCGACAGCTAGTTACTGAGATTATGAATCTGAGCTTGCTTTTTGAATACAGTCAAAGTGGGACCTCCCTTGTTCTCGCATTCCTTGCCTTGGCCCGGCCTTCAAAGGCTAGTCATCATTAGCTCATTGGCTTTCTTTCTGATAGCTTTCTCCCCAGGCTAGGAAATTCGATGAGTCATCGTAGGGGCTTCTTTCTTTTACTTCAAGCCCACCCTCCTTCAAATCCAGATCGGAAAATTGCGTAGATTGAGATGCAGCTCTTTGATCTCCGCTTGGGTCAGCAGGAGGACTCGTTGCCGAAGACCTTGAAGCTGCTCTTGCTGACTTCCTTCCCGTGGGACTTTCCCTCGTCAACTGGGGAAATGGGCTCCGATCCTCTTTCTATTCTATAGCTGTCTATTGAATAGAGGTCGGTGCCAGTGGAAGAATGGAATCAAGAATCAATTGAGCTGCTCCTTCTGCTTGTCGTTCGAGTGCTGGAAAAAAACATATAGCCGCTGCTTCCATAAAAGCTCATCTGATTCCTGAATCTGGTTCGCTTCTCTCCCTCAGGTCGAGTGGCTACGCTCCTTGGCAGTCCTAGTTGGGTTGAATTTGAACTGCTTGTCTCAGACCTTCTTCTCCCCCTGTAGCCCGTTGGTGAGGAGTTGAGGGAAATTCGACGTCTTTTTCTCCTCGCCGGGGACTTCCGCTGCTTCTGGTCGCGCTGCTACTTCCGACTGTGCTGATTCGGGCATTCCTTCAATGCTGGGAGTATGAGAAAGCCCCGATTCGATCAGTTCCGTTGCCCAAATCGAATGTTCTACCTGACTCAATCCCCTTCTTCAGGAATGGCGGCATGGCTTACTAGTGATGATGCCCAGTCTCGGAACTGATCTGATGAATCTGAGCCTGCTTCCTCAACTGCCTTTTCTTTTGCTTTGGCGGGAAGGAAGGCTGGCACAAAAGAAACATCGGCTTCGGGCCGGACCCTTATACTAGTCCTATCGATCTGACAAGAAGAAGGGAGGCATCTCACGGGGGAAGAGTCTATCATGTCGGAGGTCTAAACTACCTTAGAGATGCAATTTGAAGATCTTTCTGTATTTAAGCTATCCGATTTCATTTCAGGAGAAGGAGAGGCCTAAGCGTCCCAAACAGATTCATTAGGTTAATGGGCGGCAAGAGATGCGGTCAGCCACATTAGCAGTTTCAGCAGAAGAAGCTTCAAGTCGCTCAACCACCGACCGGGAGAGAGGCAAAAAGGCTCAACCGAGGAAGGAGCTAGATCTATTCCGCAAGCGCCTTGTCCTTTGCCAATGCCAAAGACATACCAAGGGCTCAAAGCCACTTCTTCATCGACAGGTTCAGGCGCGAAGTGAACCAAACCAATAGCAGTAGGTTCAGCAACGGATCGGGGAAGACATTCACTGACCTACTTGGCCGGAGTTCCCACAGCAGCCATTTTTTCGGCAAGCCCCCGTCAAGCCCTTGTTA
>Ga0268249_1000012_pt1:0-7500 | contig 102607 bp, 62 predicted proteins | sample AgamicAtPe_FD_200257 | JGI IMG/M metagenome (GOLD analysis project Ga0268249, IMG submission 200257) | Agave microbial communities from Guanajuato, Mexico - At.P.e (v2) (version 3) | ecosystem: Host-associated > Plants > Phyllosphere > Phylloplane/Leaf | place: Guanajuato, Mexico... | reverse complement strand
CCTATTCAAGATTGATCGTGAGCAAAGAACATCTGTGCTTGTTATGTACTCAGGCTATCCACGGTCGATACTAATAAGAATAAAGGGCTCTATCTAAGGGTTGGTGTGGCGTTGTAAAGCTACAGCTCGAAAGGATTCTTTACTTTGGATAGCGGATACTCTTGAACGGTTTTATTCTCCTCCGGTTAAGGCTGAAGTGCGCTACCTAACATTCGTTCTATTCTCAGTTTATCCTTCAGGAAGCGACTTTATACTTCAGTGAGCTACTTAGGCACTCCTGCCCTTGTTGCTTCTTTCTATTAAAAAAATCTAAGGACGTTTACTTGTGAGGAAACTACCTCTTTCTCGCCTCATACTTTCAGACGGTCTCTCTTCTTCCCCTCATACTTTCCTATCTTTATAACTAGAGTAGAAAGCCTATTCTTTCACTCCGCCTTCGACTGCTAAGAACCTGACTTTCCCACTGAGCTACTAGAGTACTGAACTTGCTAAAGCGTCTCTTGCTCACTAGCCCACTGAAGGAAGTATGGAAGGAGAAACGGAATTCAAATAGAACTCTTTCTAGTAAGTTGCTCACGAGCCAGTCAAGTAGGCATATTTTCTATGAGTAGTTAGCCAGTCAAGGAAATCCGATCAAAAATGAACAATTTTACGGTCTTTCATAACTTTTCTCACATTTCGAAGTGAAGTAGGCGTCAACCATTCCCTCCATCCTTAAATGATGGGCTATCCACTACGGTTGAGGAAAGCGAAATAGTGATTTTGCGTATAGTGAGTCAAGCCGAGAAAGAGTCGAAAGATAGGTTTTCAATCGATTAGGAAAGTCTCTATCTATATAGGAAGGAGATGCGCTCAAGCTGAGAAAGCTACGATTATGCTTGAACGGTCCTGTCCTATTGTCTTTCTTAGTTCCGTGGGGCTTGAAAGCCCTGCCAGTGTTCAAGTGGTGAAAGCTTCAGGAGAAACTGTTCAATCCTTTAGGAGGAAGATGGAGGGTTCTCGTACTCGCTTTCAAGCTTCAGTGTTCAAGTCAAGATTCATTAGTCCGGTCCGAAGAAAGATGAAAGACTCCAATCGTATAAAAGAGGGGATTCTAGGTATGGCAAAAAGGTAGTTCCGGTTGTTTGACTCCCTCTCCCATTGTAGTCGGATCGGGCCATTTGAGTTCCACTTTCCCCCCTTTTTCTAAAGATGGGGTGATTCCTTACTCTTTGCCCGACTCAATTGAAGTAATTAAATAATTAAAAAAGTATAGATCGTACACCTCCAGTCCAGGCAAGGTGGCTGACCTTGTGTGCCCAAATGATTCAATTTATAGTTTCATCTTGTTATTGCGTACGTAATAGTTGCTGCGCTTCTTTCAAGTGTAAAGATCGACCAACCAGGGCCGGAGTGCCCAAACATACTGAGTCCAAAAATGACTTGTTTAGGTAGGTCACCCCCGTGGCATAGTAGAACCATGGTACCTTGTTGGCCAGCCTTAAGCGTTGAAAAGCCCAACGTTCCTAAGTAGGTTCCAGCTCTTAGGTGGATTGCCGACTACAAGACAAGTGCGCTAGCTATATGCTTGCTATATGCAAGACACTTCCAATCCGCACATTGGCAGAACTCCTTTTTTTCATACCGAAGTTAGGCTGGCTCGACCATAGGGAGAAGAAGGTAAGTACTTTATTTCCTTCCTCCGAGTGTCCTTGCTTGTCTGGTAGTTGAATGGAGAGCGAGAGAGAGATAAGGCAGGCATGCAGCCAGGGAAGCGGATGATAGACCTGCAGAGGCGATCACTTGGATTCGGTATCTCAGATGTTGAGGGCGGCTTAATGAAAGGCTGCGGGCTCCGCCGGGGCCTACTCGCTCGAATCGCCCAACAGATCGGGATTCAGGAAGGGAATTGAGTCGAGACCAGCAGAAGCTTATCAGGTTGATGCTAGCTCATTGGATCCAGGAGAGGAAGAGACACAAGGCTTAGTGGCTTTGGTGAAGGGTCGAATGGCATCGCTTCCTTTTGGGAGAGGTATTCACTTCGAGGGTTCAATGCAGCTAGAGAGCTGCTGCACCGGAGCTTCTATGGCTGCATGCCCATTTATGGCTATCTAGTCCCAGGGAATGGAAGGTGAGAAGCATCATTTTAATCCCGATTGCCAGGTACAGCTCCATCTCTATTTGTTTCTCCCGCCTCCGGTACGGACGAGCGGAGCAAAGGAAGCGAGTATGCTGCTAAGCGGCATTAGAACCGTCGATAGGGGATAGACAAGAGAAGAGAATAGCTTCGATACGACCTGCCAGTCAATGGAAATCTATTCCATGAACCCAAGTCCCGGCCCAAGCTTTCTACTCTGAATGCCTCCGCTCTACATCTATCTATTCTCTAGGACCCAGACTCGAAGGGACATAAAGGTAATCTAATCTGTCTGTGGCTCCAAAGCACCATTTCTATCCATTCCCGAGTCATCACCAGTCAATGACATCTCATGCCCTCGATTCGACTCCAGCAACAGCGAATGAAGCGCCACCTCCAGGGTAAAGTCCCAATGCTCTTGATCTATCTTCTCCAGATTCTGTTTCCCCTGCCCGGCTAGGTATTCCACTCCCAGTGACCTTCGCGGAACATCTATTGCACTCCTTTCCACCGAAGCGAGAGCCACTCCTTTCTTGCGGACCTGCTCTGGAACCAGGACAGAAGTGTACCGCCCTCGATCAAACTATAAATTTCATAAGAGAAGAAAGATCGTAGCGAAAAGATCAATTCTTTCTTATAGTGTGGAGTACTTCGACGTCGAATCGACCATTTGCTTGTACTTTGATTTGTCGATAGCGGCTTGGTCTTCAGTGCACCCTCAGTCCTTCTACTTGATAGCCACTGCCATATTGAGTTCTCTTTTGTTTCGGTATATGCATGCGAGCTATTGGAAGTCACTTTGTTAGTGGTTGATATGGCTAGTGCCTTTTCCCCTACATCCCGCCCAGAGCCATTTGTTGAAGTGGAAGTGCTTCCGATAGTGGGTCTGGTGAGGGTTACTCTCAGAGTCACTTCGTCCCTTGCAAGGTCCTCCACGGGACAATCTCTCTTCTTTTCTTTTATTCAAGCTTGTGATAAAGCCATCCAGTTTCAGTTTGTCTTGCTTTCCTTTGCTCTTTTGCTAGCACGCGGGATTCATTCTGACTATTGCACCGGACGGACTGACTCATAGGCTTGCTTACTACTTTCTGGAGACAGGGTAGGGCAAGAACTATTTTATCCCGGGGAACTAGAGGGTTAGCTTCCATTAATAGCTCTAGCAACAGTGAATGACTCTAAACCCTTGCAGGAGATCTCTCCTGGGTGCTGACTTACTATAGAACCGGGTAGGCTTCGTTGATTGCCTCAACTCTAACTGAAAGGGAATGACTGACTAACAGAGTGAAAAAACAAACTGGAAGGCATTACTATTACTCTCACTCAAGCTAGGAGACCAAACACTCTACTAAGCTTTATAACGTCTTATAACGGAGGATAATCCACTTGCTCTCCCCTACTCCACTCTCCTTCCTCTGGTTTGCTGCTCTAAGCGGCTAGGAGAGCTATTGGGAGGTTCTTCCTATATAAAGTATTCTATTAGCTAACTAGAAAGCTTTAAAAGACTACTTTGTTAATCGTTACCGATCCTCTTACAGACATTGGGACTTGGAATTACACCCTACAAGGAGAAAAACTAGAGGAAACACTTCCCTCTTAGGCTTACCAATCTTAATTACAGAATCAAGGTTATTAGCCTAATCTTTTTGAGTTCAATAACCCGCGTAGATCTGAGATTTCCTGGTTAAGGACTTATGCTTAGCGGGAGATTTTTTTTAGTAGAGGAAGCATCCAATTTGACATTAGAAGGGGCTTTAGCACGTCGAGGAAGAGAATAGGCTCCCGCTCTTTGCGGGATAAGGGCGGTTAGCAAGAAGGTTTTTGAATCAATACAGGAAGACGCTCCTATTGAATCCGCTCTTGGGAATAGAAGGGGAATGCAGGCAATTTTCCTTTTTTTAAATGAAATGTCGCATTTCGAGTGCTTGGTTAGATCTCCTAATGTAATGAACGAGAAGATGCGGTGAATCAATCAGTATTAGCTAAGGAAAGCATGATAATTCTGGGGAAGAGAGGAAATCTGTCTTTATAGGAAATTTTGATTTATAGGGAATCTGTGCTTACTAAGCCTTTGTTTGAAGGACCGGTCTGAAAGTGCAAGACTAGCTGGACCCGGACTGACTAATCGCTAAGAGCTCACCCCGAGTGGGATAACTCTAAGTACGGCATTCAGTAAGAAGTAAGCCAAGTTCAGTGATCCTCGAGAATGAACTATCAGGCCTAAAGCCTAGACTAGGAGGAAAGAAAGACGACCGTCACCTTTACCCCTTAATCTGAAACTCTCACAAGAAGGATGGAAAGTCGTGGAATTGATTGAAGTTAGCCAAGTTCTCTTAGCCGTTACGTTAGGGTGACTCGAGAAAGCTTGAAAGGGAATTCCGAGAGCCCTTAAGCTTCAAGCTATCCGGCTTCAAACCGTGAAGGAGGAATCCGAGTTGGATCCTAAAATAAGGAAGATCGTTCATCAGCGCTTTCAGTAACTAAAAGTCAATCAGGTGCGTAATCAAGCTAATCTCATTCCTTAGGAGCAATAAGAGATGCAAGAGTTTACTTTACGTTGAATACAGGAACTAGTAAACTTAGCATAGATGGAATGAACTATCAGAGAAGAGAAGGCTGAAAGCCTAGCCGAAAGCTTTTTAGTCAAGTACGCATGAAGAGTTTTGAGGTAGAGGAAGAAGGCATACCATTCCGCATTCTTTGGCACGAGGGTTTGGCTTCCTTGATTCAGGTAGGAAAGAAGGGGCTATGGCACTTGGTTCATTCCTTTCTTTGGCAAAGGAAGGGAAGGAAGCAAGCAATTCGGACAGAAGAAAGAGGGCTTGAAAGAATAAGATACGTAGAGCGTGAACCAAGGTTCATAGGCGGATCAAAGTCGAATCTTGCAGATCCTAGTTCGCTTACTAATCGCTTTCGGGACCAGTCTTCAATGGCATGAAGCTTTAGTGGCATAGAATCGGATGCCTTAGTCGAATGATCGGACAGATGAAAGGAGAACTATCTGGTGAGGCATCTGGATTTTCTTCGGGTCGGTTAAAGCTTGAAAGGGAGTTCGTGGCCTACTAGGAGTTCTGTTTTCTGAGGACTCATAGAACACCTTATTAATCTTAATTCAACTGTCCTTTCAAGCAAGAGTTGTCTTAGATCAATGAATGAGAAGGAAGAGAGTGAATAGGGCACAGGAAATGAAGTCATCCAGGTTCGGAGCGGGAAGCATGCATTCAGGCTGTGAGGGAAAGTGGTTCTCTTAGCTTTAATTCAGTCAGCTTGGCTTGAATAAAGCTTTGGTTTCAGGAAAGTAGGGAGTCAGAGCTTTCCGGCAGTCAGCTTTGTGGATATTACTATCTGGATTGGATTTTCTTCCGTTTTTAGTCGGTTCACTGGAGAGGAAAAAAGACATGTAAAGAATAGTGAGAATAGCCGTAATTAAACTAGGCCTTGAATCAGTGGTTTACAGAGACAATGAGTCATCTGTTTACGGCGAATCTGCTCTTAGAATCGTCAGAATAGGTTGGAACTCTTTAAACATGATACGCTTATTCAGAAAGTACGCATTTCTGGCTCTAAGTCCGCTGGGTTGGATCTAACTAGTTGGTTTGGCAGGAAGCTAATTGCATAGCATAAAAGAAGCATAAGACTTTGGGAAAGAGAATAGAAGGAGTCAGTCTTATTATAGGATCCCTCTGTCTTGCATTGGGTTCACTGGAGCTTATATAAAGCGATACGCAGAAGAGAGAGAATCCGTCTGTCTTTATAGTGCGGATGGACTGACTTTTCTCGCATCAAAGCTTTCCGGTTCTATTCCTTTATGATATGAAGAAAGGCTTGTTATCGACGAATAAGCTCTTTCTACTGTGCCCTAAAAGCTCATCCTAAGGAAAGTAGTTTTCACTCGGGACTTCTATTCTATGCTAGCATAGCATGCTTCTACTTCTATTCTTGATGTTGCAAATTCCGGATCTGGAAGAGTTTATATTCCTTTATTCTAAGATGCCAGTCGGGAAAGAGTTCGCTTAAGACTGATAAAGGGGAGGGCAGATGTTTACTACGACTGATTGAAGAAACTAACTACTGCATTTGTGATTCAATTAGCTCCTTCAGTCCTTGTCAACTTTCTCAAATGTATGAGCCATTAGATTCTTCGATTTGTTGGGACAAGGATAAACTGACTCCCTCATTCCTTATAACTAAGCCAATCTCGAAATGCTATACCATATGCTTAGCCGCTGCACTCGTCAAAAGAACAGCTAGAACAGTCGTACCAACTAAGAATGCCATTCCATGAGGAGATTTGTACTCAGGAAGCCCCAGTTGAACTACTTTCGACGGGTGCTTCTATTATTTCCTTCACACTACCCAATCCGAACTCATGAGTGCCTGTAGCAGCATTGAGGGATCCCCTAAATCCTCCGACATCGATACCAGAGGGGATTACATATTGGATTACTAATAAACTCCGGAACTGGTATTTGATTAAGCTCGGGAAGGGAAGCCAAAAAAATTCCACACCCGATACACGGTAAGAGTAATTGAAGAATATCAGACAAAGGTAGACCGCTATGGCTAGACGAAGATGCAAAACTAGGAGATAACTGCAAATCACGACACTTAATTAAACCCCGCGCCGCGGAGCTCGTTCCCTTCAAATATGACCTAAACCCTTTTCGGGAGACCGCAGAAAATAGGGCCTTGACTGCCCTTGGGAGGCTGAAAGAAGACCATAAAGGCTATTGGTCCCCATCAAACCCTTGACGATTTGAATGGGTTTGCTCCCATTCCCGCGGATGAGTAGATTTTTCATCAAGTGCTGTTCGAGCTCCATTTCTTTTTCAAACAAGGATTTCCCTTTAGTCACGCTTGGCAACCTCGGCAAAGTCTCGCTGGTCCAACTACTTTTTCTGGGTACGGCCACATTGGTTGGCGGCATAGTCTTCCGTAAGCTAGACGGATTCCATGGTTGTTGCTCTGACTTTGTTTCACTCCCATGTCTAGTTGGAAATCCGGTCTGTCTAAGCCAGTACCAAGCCGGTTGAAAACGTTCCAAGCGAACCAAAAGAGCGAAAGGAGTCAACGGTCTCAGTCCTCTCAGTCCGGTCAATCAATCAATCAAGCAAGCCAGCGAGCTAGTAGCAAGCACGCAAGAAAGCCGTTGTTCCCCTGCGAGTTGTTTTGTTTGCCTTACCTGTCGCTATTGCCTGCAAACCCTCTCGTTTGGTTGATCAGTCAACGTCTATCCTTTTTTCTTTTCCTGCTTTGAAAGCCTGTTTGAAATTTCATTATCCACTCCAAATAATAATATATATAATACAACACTTTACTAAATACTACCAATCTTTACGGTGAACACAGGTTTGAATCGGCTTTAGCAGGAGCGATAATGAGACCAG
>Ga0268249_1000011_pt1 | contig 106298 bp, 65 predicted proteins | sample AgamicAtPe_FD_200257 | JGI IMG/M metagenome (GOLD analysis project Ga0268249, IMG submission 200257) | Agave microbial communities from Guanajuato, Mexico - At.P.e (v2) (version 3) | ecosystem: Host-associated > Plants > Phyllosphere > Phylloplane/Leaf | place: Guanajuato, Mexico | collected... | reverse complement strand
TTTTCAACACGTTCCGCGAGTGAAGTCGCGGACGGACGGCTGGTCATAAATACAATGAAAGTATTGAATGTTGCGGAGAAAAATGATGCTGCCAAGAACATCTCTAGTCTCCTTTCCAGGGGGACTTCACAGAAGAGGGAAGGTTTATCAAAATTTAACAAAATATATCTGTTCAGGGCGGAGGTCCCGCAACTCGGGGGAAACTGTGATATGGTTATGACCTCAGTCAGTGGACACCTGATGAATTTCGAGTTTGAGGACTCGTTGAGGAATTGGAACTCGTGTCAGCCCCATCAGCTGTTCGATGCCCCTCTCAAAGAGGGTGTGGGCAAGGATGACAGAAGCGGAAACGCCATTATGAAAACTCTGGAGAGGGAGTCTCGTAGTTGTCAGGCGCTCATAATCTGGACTGACGGTGACCGAGAGGGTGAAAACATCGGTTTCGAGATAATAAGAGTATGCCATAATGCCAACCGGAGCCTGAAGGTATTACGTGCACGATTTTCCGAAATCACTGCCCGTGCCATGGGAATAGCCATCAGAAATTTGGTTGAGCCTGACGAGAACCTTTCCAAGGCTGTGGATATTAGAAAAGAACTGGACTTGCGATTTGGGGCGGTCTTCACAAGATACCAGTCCCAACTCCTGCAAGGTGCAGGCTATGCCCCTACTGATACGAAGAATCGCGTTGTCAGTTATGGTCCGTGTCAATTTCCGACCATGGGCTTCGTTATCAACAGATACCTCGACATCATGAAATTCGTTTCTCAGCCGTTTTGGTCTATATCAGTGAATCATAGAAAGAACAATATCAATGTGAATTTCAATTGGAAGAGACATAGACTATTCGAGGAGCATGCTTGCTTAGCTCTATATTCCAAAATCATGGAGTGTCCCAAAGCCCGGGTTGTTAATGTAAATGGACGGCAAAAATCAAATTGGCGACCCGAGCCTATGTACACGACGTCAATGGAAAAGTTAGCAAGTTCGAAGCTTAGGATAGCTGCTAAAGAAGCAATGGCAATCGCCGAGAAGTTGTACAACCAAGGTTTCATTAGCTATCCGAGGACAGAGACAAACATATTTCCTAAAGGAATGAACCTTAACTCTATCGTGCAACAACATATCAGGCATCCTTCCTGGGGCAATTTCGCTCAAAGGATACTTGATGAAGGTGGTGCCAGACCACGTGTCGGTAAAAAAACTGACAATGCCCATCCGCCAATCCATCCAACAAAATATACAGATCAGCTCAGAGGCAAAGAGGCGTCATTATATGAATTGATAACACGACATTTCCTTGCCTGTGTCAGCAAAGATGCCCTAGGCTTAGAGACGAGCGTTACTATAAATTTGAACGGGGAAGAGTTTTCAGCTAACGGATTAGTCATACTTGAACCGAACTATCTCGAAGTTTATCCCTATTACCGCTGGAATGCCAAAGAGATACCTCAATTTCAATCCAACGAGGAATTTGTGCCGGTATCGATCATGATGATTGAAAGCAAGACCTGCCCTCCAAAGCTTTTAAACGAGTCTGAGCTTATAGCCCTGATGGAAAAACACGGCATAGGCACGGACGCTACACATGCAGAACATATCGACAAAATTCAAGTGAGAAATTACGTAAAGAAATTACCCAAGGTAGCTAGGTTCTGTCCAACAAAACTCGGATTGGCACTATATGATGGATATCATGATATGCAGTTCACACATCTCATCAAGCCAGAATTGCGTTGTCGACTCGAGAGAGATCTGGAGAAGATAGCCACGAGCGAAAGAGGTGCACGAGACGTTGCTCGCGAGTATATAGAGGAACATAAATCGATCTACCAAGTTGTTGATAGAGAACGACAAAAGTTAGTAAGCGCTTTCTTGCTCAACAAGGATATGGCTGAACCAGAAGTGAGATTGAGAAGGTTACTTCCAGAGGAGTATTAATAACATTTTATGATCTGGTTTCTATTTGAATTCATTTCTATTTGAATTCAATGCCTCGAAGATGGGCAACTTGTTAATGATAAAGCACAAACATTAGCGTGTATGATAGCCACCGTAGCTCGAAATTTTCGGGTTGATTGTCACCAGCCCATCCAACGTCTCGTTTGTAAGCAGGGTAGGCGATAGCCATTGGGATCTATAGAGTGGTAGATGCGACTTCGGGATTGAGTTGATCTGGTGGTAGCAACCCGGTGTTAACAGCTCCATACTATTTCAAGATGCTCGCGTAGTTCACTGGTATTGTTGATCCTCGTTAACAAAAACAGATCTCTGATTTGATTGCTGTTGTGGGTTTGCTGCAGTGACCCACGATCTATGTTTGGCTCTTATGAAGTTGAGATTTGTCTCAGCTTGGTCAGCTCGGTCCTCAGCAGCCTCCAATTCGCGCTGGAATCTTCTTACGCGAGTCAAGTTTTGTTGTGACAAACCCTCTTGCTCCGCAATCTGTCTCTTGTAAACCTTAACCTTCTCTTGCAATTTGTCACAAGTCTCTTGTGCCAACTGGAAGGCCTTGTGCTCCTCCTCACATTGAACTAGCAGTTCCTTGCTTCTAGCATCCTTCTTGCGAAGAATCTTTTGTGTCTCGGCATGACGTCTACGTTCCTCCTCGAGCTCAATCTCTACATCGCGTATTCTCGACTCCAATTTCGCAATCACGCGCTTTCCACCAGCTAGTGCATTAGCTTCGACCTCCTCAAGCCTAACTTGTAGATTACGAACTTCCTGCTCGAGACCCTTCTTTATGGAGTCCAATTTGGATAGGCGCTCCTGTTCCTCGGTCAACAAGTCCTTGATGGACTTGTTCTCGATTGTGAGCTTCTGGACCTTTTCATCGGCGAATCGCAGTTCCTTCGATACTTCCTCATAGTCGCTGCTCAATGTAGCAAACTCTCCCTCTAGCTTGTTCTTAGCGGCGGTCAAGTTGACATTAATTGTCTGTAGCTCGTTGGCCTTCTGAACGGCCTCCTCAGCCGCTTGCTCTGCCATCCTCTTGGCCCTGATCGCTGAATCGCAATTCACGCGCATCTCCTCTAGTTCACCTTGCAGCTGTTGAGCACGACGTTGGGCAACATTTAGAGCATCGACAGCCTGGTTGAGCTGACGGTTGACCTCATCATAATGGGCCTGTAACTCAGTTATCTGGAGTCCCTGGCGTTTGATAGTCTTTTGCAGGTCAATGTTCTGCTTGTTGACCACATCGAGCGTCATTTCTAACTCCGTGATCTGAGCCTGCATCTTCTTCTTGATGCGGGCAACCTCAGACTTGAGCTTGGCCTCAGCCTCGGCGAGACGCATATTTAGCTGCTCAATTTCGAGTTGGGTGGCCTTCCTGAGAGCCTCAAGTTCGTCCTCCTTCTGCTGAAGACGCTTCTCGTAATCATGACGCAATGCTGCGATCTCGGCCGTTAATCGCTGACACTTAGCCTCTTCCTGTTTGCGTAAGGTCTCAGCCTCACGGTAGGCTGCAGCTAACTCTTCGCGCTCGTTCTCGAGCCTCTTGATCTCAAGCTCTTGCTCATGGATCTTTCGGATAGCATCATTCAACTGGCTCTTCGCATCGGACAGGTCTTCCTGAAGTTTCTTGATCTCGCGTTCCAATCCAGCCTTAGCGTCCTTCAACTTCTCATAATCATGCTGCAACTTCTGTAGCTCAGCCGCTTTCTGTCTGGCCTCTCTTTGTGCGTTTTCCATGAGCATAGTGATCTCATCGCACTTGGCACGCAAATCGGCATTCACTTTCTCTAATTGAGAGCACCTCTTCTCCAAATTCTGAGCATGAGTTGTAGCTTTCTCTAGGTCCATAATAAGCACCTCAACCTCAGATTGGAGCCGCGACTTTTGTTTCTCGAGTGAGCTGCACTTGTTGATGAGCGACTCAAGTTGCTCCTCGTATTCTTGGATACGTTGGGCTATCTTGCGCTTCATATCCTCAACGTCATCGGCATGAGCCTGGACCTCTGCATCATATTTAGACTTCCACGAAGCAACATCGCCATTCGCTTTGGCGAGTTGCCTCTCAACCTCAACACGAGCCTCGGATTCCTCTTCAATCTGAACCTTCAGTGACTCCAGTTCCACTTCCAATGTGTGGCAGTGATTCTCAACAGAGGCCCTCTTACGCTCCTCTTCCTCGAGCTTACGTCTAGTATCCTCAAGTTGAGTGGCTAGTTGTGATTTCAAATGATTGACATTGTCTAATGACATTTTATAGTCGTGAACCTCTTTGATAAGCTCAACATTTTCGTTGGCTAGTCTTTGTCGCTGAGCAGTCACTTCGATCACCTGGCGGTTGATCTCCTCTACCTTTATATTCAAGTCATAGATTGTCTGCTCATGCTTTTCCACAACCTTTTGGACGGCAACCTTGTCTCGGTTAGCCTGTTCCAGCTGTGATATCAGCTCGAAAACTTCAGCCTGAAACTTTGACTTCTCCTTTTCGGCTCTGGTAACGAAGATAAGGAGACAAGTTAGCAAATACGACTGATACAATTAGATTGTAAGTGTTTGAACATTGAGCGGCAACTTACTTGCTTTTCTGCTTTTGCAACTGGTCCACTTGATCCTGCATCTCGGCGACAGCTGCCTGGTGTTTGGTGCGCAAATGGTGCGCGTTTTCCTCGCTCTCTAGGTGAACATCCTCTAGCAACTTTCTAAGCTTAGCTAATTCAGCATCACGTTTCTTGTTCATCTCTGTTTTCGATTCACTTGAGCCCTCAGCGTCATCAAGACGCTCGGACATTTGCATCAGCTGCACCATGAGGTCCGATTTCTCCCGCTCGATCCTCTGTCTGAGCTCGCGCTCTCCATCAAGGTCTTCCTGAAGGAGACGTACTTTATCCTGATGGTGAATCAAAAGCAACAGTAAATTAGATTTCAGAGCAAGATTGACAACTAGGAATGGCATTTTCTGACCAACTTACTTCGAGACGAGTCAAGGCACCCAAGTCGGTTCCATACTCGATCGACAATTCGCCTGAGTTGCCGGGCGCTGTCTTGTACATATACTTGGGACTTCTGGCTGCAGCAGCCATCTTGATACTTTTGATTGAGGTCAAAGTTTAGAGATTGACTAGTTGCGACACCGTTCAGCACTCAATTTCTCTTCTCTACTTCTGATGATTTATGCCAAACTTCTGCTAGCGGCAATTAGACTCGGAGGGTCCAATTTTGTCGACTGTCCAGTCAACAGGTGAGTTGATCAAATGATCAGACGCAAATTGTGATGCTTGATTGGTATCACACGTGCTCCAGGGTGTTGGCTCGTGCTTGATTGGACAATCTCTCTGTTTGTTATTGTTAACACAATTATGTATGCCTAGAACACTCAGGCCGCTGATCAGAATGCTGACGACGGTTCAATCTGCGTCTATACACTCGAACTATAGCAGACTCTCTCGATCTCGCATTACTGGCGCTTTGAAGGGCGACGATCGTAGGATAGACGGGGGTGGGAGGGCGATTATTGTCTCAAGACATTAATAGGACAGAGTAGCGTAGAGGTAGAGAGTTTTCTTCATCGAGGAGGCAGGATTGGGTGCCAACAGACTAAAAACTCTTCCAGCTGGAAGTACACGTTGAAAGATAATCAATGAGACTTTACGGTCTTACAATATCTGAGTTCATCCAAGATGCTCGTTTGAGACAGTGCTCTTATCTAGCTTCCCTCCCTCTTAGCTCTCTCTCTCTCTCTCCTTCTTGAGTTTCACAATTTTCGCATATACACACGAGTAGAATTAAGCATCGCTATGGCACGACATTTCTCGGCTACACTCGTCCCTCAATAGTAGACCTCTCGGTTGATGTTTCTCGTAGGCGAAAAAGAGTACTGATCAAGCGAGAGTTTGAGATAACAAGATTTTGACTTATAGAATGCATAAGACCGGTAGTGCCACTTGACCTCAATCTCTCTCTCATAGCAACACGCTGTGTCGATCTTTCGAGGGCGAAATTGAAGCAATTGGCTCAGTTACCTCTCAGCCGGCTTCGAGCTCAAAATCACAAATTCGCCCGCCCTCTCCATTGAGTCAGCACACTCGCAAATCAGGGCGAATATAGTCTCGTCATTCAGCTAGCATGGATGCAGCCCATGCATCCACTGTCGCTAATTTGATAGAAAACTTATGACAAACTTTTGCAACCTCTAGAAACGCATTTCGCCCGCAATTTTGTGCAAGCGAGAGGCTCGTTTAACAACATAAAAATCCAATCCCACTTTCTGCAGCAGAGGAACGATTGTTAGCTCCTATAAAGAGGGAGAGAGCGCGAACGACCCTATGCGCGCTCTCCTTGATTTCCAAGCGAGCAGATTGCGGTCCGGTTGCAAACAAAAGTTTATTCGGTGCAAAGGATCCAAGTATAGCAAGTATTCGCGCAAGCCAGAGCCTCCAAGAGGGGCTCAGAGCCCCAAGTTACAGGCACCTTGAGCGCATACAACAAATATCTTTCTCACTTACCTCTAACCCGAGGCTCCCTCTCAGTTTCTCAGTCCAACACTGTCGCCCTGCTTGGTGCTCGGATTCTATCCGCTCAAAATCTCAAGCGGCAGAAGATTACCAAATGAGTCTCATCGCTGGAGAACTCAGCAAAATTCAGAGTTAGCGGCAACAATGGCGACTTGAAGGCTACATTGGGCGAAGTCTAATCTACGCCTCCCGCAAGAGTCAGCAGCATCAGGCTAGCTGTTTGAAGCTTTCTAGTGTCTACACTGACTGCTGCCGAGACGCCAACCAAACACGAGCACTGAAGGCCCTGCCCCGCGTTCACCTTAAAAGGATTGGAGACGGACCTTTTAAGGTTTTCGTACCCCCGGCTGCCGGAGGGAGGGGAAAGGAGAGCACTCACTTTTTGGCCCACGGAGAGTAGAAGCTAAGCGAGTAACATGGGCAAGGGGAGCAGAAATTGCAGATTGATAGTGTCGGCTGAGCCTTAAATGGCTTGAGGTCTGTTCAGTCAGGTTATAGCGAGTTCATTGAATTTCTCCGAAAGATAGTTTCTTATTTTTGAGTCAAGACTCTTGTTGGCTCTGATCCAAACTTTTGCAATCTAGACCGCTCGCAGGGAATGAGCTTCCTCTTTTGCGCCAGATCGGCCGACGCATATGCAGCCTACTCGAAACGCATGGGCTCTAGCTAACTAACCCTCCGGTCTCCCCCACCCGGCCATCACCGCGCACAGCTGCCATCCTCGGAGCTGCACTCGCCTAGAGGCTCCAGTCGTACCCTTAAATCATCGACGGGAAGCACTGACGACGCTAAGAATACGACGCCCAAACTTGACTGGATAGATTTTGCGATCGACTCAAAGCAAAATTTAGTCTGAATTTGAGTGATACGAGACCAAAAGAAAGTAAGTAATTCTCGATTGCGATCAGTTTTCGAGTAAAACAAATGATTTAGATCCCTGAACAAGGAATCGCTTGATGCCATTACTTGTTGCGCGTTTGCTTAGAGACTATCATCTATCTATCTCATATTCATCAAAGTTGATTCATCCAACGCACGTCTGAACGCCATCGCTACATTCGCTCGTCCAGGAAGTGGAGTCTAGAATCGTATTTATTTCAGGCCAAAAGAAATAGAGTAAAACTAAACCAAAATGCCGTTTAAAATGCCAGAACAACCCAAGTGCCCGAAGTGCAGCAAGTCAGTCTATGCTGCCGAGGAGATGTTGGCTGCAGGTGCCAAATGGCACAAGCAGTGCTTCAAATGTGGCCTCTGCCACAAGAGGTTGGACAGCACGAATGCCACGGAACACGGAGGTGATTTGTTTTGCAAGCAGTGCTACGGCCGCAAGTTCGGACCCAAGGGTTACGGCTTTGGTGGTGGAGCAGGTACACTGACCATGGACAAGGGCGAACACTTGGGAAACACCGAATGCGAGATGACGTAAGTGGGAGAAAGTTGGCCCTTTAAATCTCAGGTTATTGATTCTTGACTTGACATTACTAACCTCAAACGATCCTGTCCCTACAACAGAAACCGGCCCCAGAATACCAATGTTTAAACTCGTTGCAATCAGTGCACGAAGTCTTACTGAACAACGTACTCATTCGATTCGAGACCGGATATTTGATTGAGCATGGATGTTTTAAGACACCATTCAAAATTGTTGATGATGAAATGATCATGGTACAAGGGAGATATCGAAGGAAATATCTGATTGCGGGTTTCTCAACTCGTACGCCACGAGTCATGGAAGAACGATGGAGTTAATCAAATTGGCTTCTCTATTAGAGCCCATCTCGATGGAGATGGCCCAAAGCAGCTACCTATAATCAACTACGAAGCAACTTGGAATCATGCATAAACCATGACATCTAAGTGCCTGGAGGCTTGCATACGACATGAACACTCTAACACAAAGCGATATATATATATACATATATATAAATACGTATATACGAGTAAAAGGATGAGACGTTGTGCTGAATTTTATATTAAAAACCGGAAATCATTGTTGTTAAATTTGTCAGTCTAACAACAGACAAGCTTAGTGTATGGTGCTTGATACGGGAATGCTTTGGTCAGTTGTAAATGGCTAGAAAGCGGACTGAATCCGCCTCACATCAGATACACATGCTTACGGCTCATGGTGCCTCAGTTGCGATCGAGATAGCTTAGGGCGTAGTTTCTTAAGGATGCTTGCAATCAAGAGACAGGTGACGAATGGTTGATTATATTTATTTGGCAAATCAGCCTAAAAGTGATTTTAAGTAACATTCTAAGACGAATCCCATAAACATTTTAACGTCCCATTTATCATAAAGTCATATGTACAGGATTAGCGGATTATAGATAGTCCGATTTATTTCAGGTGAAAGCTCAGGATATTCCTAATGATCTGAACTCAGCGAAACAGACAGAATAATCTTCATCGACTAGAGCGATACGAACCCGTGATGAAGAGTTGCTCCCAGGACAGATATCATTAGGTGGACAGCTTTCAGATGGAGGAGGCTTTTGGGACGCTTTGTCGAGAACAGCTACAAAGAAGTCTGGGGCCCCCGGCTTTTCTTTGCGCGGTTTGGTACTTGTAAACTTTTCTCGCAAGTAAACATCGAATGTTAGCTCTAAATCTGGCACTGGATTACGGAAATCAGAATCTTGAGGACCAAATTGGCGTAGAGAATTCTGGACCTCATCGGAGGGACGTTGGTTTGGGTTTATTTTTCTGATGGATTCCAATTGCGCTCGACGTTGGAATCCAGGATGGTTATGGGTTTTAAATTTAAAATCTGGCAGATCTGAAGTTGCCTGGCCTGAATTAGTCTTGCTGGATCTCAAGCAAATGTAACCACGAGAATTTAGTATTTGGAAAACTCTGTATTTTCTTGTATCAGAGGAATCGAGAAGTAACAGATGATAAGCTTCTGCCAAGCTGAGTGGGAGCCCGTCGAGGTACACAATCAATCGACCAGTCTCGATACAATAAAGAGCTTCTAATAGGTTCAGATAATGATACTTGAGGTCCAGCGAGTAACTGATCAGATGATTGCAAATGCCCTTGGTAGACTCGATTCTTACATGTCCCCTATCAGGGAGTAATACGCCTCGATTGGCTCTCGGAATTCGCCGAAGATTCTCTGTTGCATGAGAGAACAACTGATCCAGCCTTGAATCTATCTGCCTCAGATCTTCAGCCAACTCCTTTGAATCAGTTGGGCGCTGGTTGCGTTTCATGATTCATTTAACAATACAAAAAGAATGGTAACTCACGTGCGTCGGAGGGTTTGCATGATGTCGAAGCCACTCAGACTTGTTTAAATAAACTAGATTCGTAAGCAGATAGTGATGGCATTCTCGGGGCTCGAAGTTGTTAAAAGATTTGGTAATCCGATATTGTATGGCTGATGTTCGATTGCTGGTGAATGATAGTTTTTGAACTATGAATAACTGATGCACCGATGCGTTGGCTTTGATTTTGGATTCAATGGACGTAGGCGTCAGCTGTCTGGCTAAACGCTGTTCACCGGGGGAAAATTGATGCGAATATTGTTAAACTCTGCCGAAGTAAACGCTTCTGAACTCACATGGATGTATCGATGTGATCGCCCCAGTTATGGCTTGCCAACACTTATTTGTAAATTTGGTCGGAATCTGGCGACACACTTGAACACAAAAGTGTTCTGTCCATCATGTCCAATTTAATTAGTCAATATACAGATGGACAGCCAGAGAAGAGTGAGAGTGGCCAGGACGAGCTGGATTTATACCAATTTATCGACAGGTATGGGTTTGTTTACAAGGAGCCACCGAGAGTTACAACCAACCCCGCCGAGCAGAAGAGAACAAAGAAATGGATCAAGATGATCAATGAATGGAAATCTAGTGGATACACAATAGTTCCTCAAAAACTCGAGAAACGCGTCCAAAAAGGCATCCCAGACTCAGTGCGTGGCGAGATTTGGCGCCGACTACTAGGTATTCCCAAGGTTCTAATTGAACAGGAGGGCAAATACGAAGAGATGCTGAATTACGGCCTCGAACATTCCAAAGATATCAGACAAATCGATCTAGATGTTAACAGAACATATCGCAATCATATTATGTTTCGCGAACGTTACAGCACGAAGCAGTGTATGCTATTCCGCATACTAGTTGCTTACAGTATATACAACAGTGAGATAGGCTATTGTCAGGGCATGTCACAAATCGCTGCTCTCTTATTGATGTACATGAATGAAGAAGATTCCTTTTGGTCGCTGTCAACTCTTATGTCGAGCGATAGGCATGCCATGCATGGATTCTTCATACCTGGATTCCCCAAGTTACGCCGTTTCTCATCTCATCACGACTTAATCATGAAAAAACTGTTGCCAAAAGTTTACCGGCACTTCAAAGAGTTTGGTATTGACTCAACTTTATATACATTGAAATGGTTTTTCCAATGTTTCTTAGATAAAGTACCTTTCACTTTGACCCTGCGCCTTTGGGACAACTTCATTTATTATGGTGAGATTATATTGACCGCCATGAGTTACACATTGTTACGTTTACATAAGAGAGCAATACTCAAGAAAAATTTAGAGGAATTAATTAATTTTCTACAGGTGGATCTCGAGCAGGATTTCGGTTATGAAGATGATGAGGTGATTGAGGCTCTGTTCAAATCTATAAAGGAGTTGCGACGCCAGAAGTTAGATACACCATCAGATGAGCCTAGCATAGACGAGTTGCCTAGTAAACCTTTCGGATTAGAAACAAGAAATTGAAATTGCCCCAAATAAATCTCCTGTGTTTTGTGGGGGAGAAATGGTCGCGAACGACCCTATGCGTGAGTGAGTTTACAAGATTTGAACTTCATGGCGAGTGGGTTGCGGCCCACGCTCTCTAGTGTGCCCGCCATCGCCCTGAATGAACTCTAGTCCCTTCATAAGCAACGCTAGTGATTCTCGCCGGGCCAAATAAGGCCAGACATCGTGTCTTGCCGACTCGTTGCGCAACCGTTCAAACGACTCTATCTAATCCTCCTCGCTCTGGGCTCTCATCTTTTGGATACGTATATTACTCTTCGCGTACGAGCCAAACAAGCCAATAAGGCGGGTGTATCTACGCCATATCGACAGTCGTCTTCGATCAGGCCTGGCGATCGTCAAAGCGCCGCCCTAGAGTTTTACTACTCTGGATACTCATAGACAGTGTCAAGTGCAAATGGAATGGTTTGGTTTCGACGAAGATGCCTCATTAACTCTGAGGACTGTCTGACGACTCACTCGAACTTGAAACTAGAATTATCGCATTTTCTTCTCGACGTTTTTGAAAAAAGTGGAGGTGAATATCCAGTTGTCGTCATGCAATTTTCAAAGCATAGTTGCGCAAAGTAGGGATTGAACACGACGGATCTGAGGTTAGGACCAATTATCAGATTTCAGTCGAATGCGCATCCCTTTTGTCGCCATGTCCTCTCGTTAGACATGGCCGGGACGCACAAGCGAAGTGAGCAAAATCTGAGGCACAGCATTCCGAGCTTCGTACTTCCTAGATAGTGCTGATTGTGGAGATGCAAGCACAGGCATCAATGGCCTATAAGGCCTGTGATTGCACAGTGCTGGTCTGTTTATATAACCAGTTTGTTTTAACAGAGATCCCCATTCAGTGCGAGGTGCAGCGCCCCTTATGCTGCCTGGAGAAGAGAGAGCTTAGGTCCTCTTTCCTGCCAGTATATCTCACCGGTGACGAGGGAGTTGAATAAGGCTTCTTTTGGCAATCAAAGCAATGCTAGCAAATGCAGGAGGGTACAAGATGAACGGGCGGGGTGAAATTTTAGGGTCTTAGACTCCTTGCCCTGGATCCAACCATCAGTCTGTCTGAAAGATGCAAAAGCACTGTAGAGATCGCTTTGTCGCTACAGCTGCGCACATGACTCATCAGATGACCTCGATGCAGCTAGCTTAAGTTTGTTCCTATAGCTTGAGAAACAACTGAAAAAGCCCTCAACTGACTGCTTAGGCTCATAGAAGCGCAAAAATCGCTAGCCTAAGCCATATATCTAGTTCCATCGCATGTTGCGTGCTCTAGAGCCCGTTTCTACCTATCCAAAACCCATAGCGTTGATTGTTTGAATGCAGGATCAATACAAGAATTGATTGGACGTAACTAGTTTGGAGAAATTCCGAGCCAAAGAGACGAGAGGCGGAGCGTTTTGATTCGAAGTTTGTATTAGTCACAACCTAGCTTGAATGCATTCAGGTGTTCTGTCAGTCTAACTTTGATTTTCTCCACACATTTTGCGTACAATATAGACATTAAGCTTAGCAGAGAGATCAAAAATAAATATCAATAAGGTTTAGCCTGTGGATTAAGTCATAGCGAACCAAAATGTCGTCAAGAGGACCCGCATACGGATTAAGCGCCCAGGTTGCGAACAAGGTATGTCTTAATCTAACGATCACTCATCTTCCTTTATGAAGCAACTGGTTGGACCTGACCCGGATGTGTATTTCCTATCTATTCAGATTGCTGGAAAGCGCGACCCAGCGCTAGAAGGAGAGGTCCTAGCCTGGATTGAGGCCATCTTGGGAGAGAAGTTGCCCGCCGGTAATTTCGAAGATATCTTGCGCGATGGCATCGTTCTATGCAAATGCATTCAAAAATTGATGCCAGGTTCGGTACCAAAAATAAACACTTCAGGAGGACAGTTCAAGTTTATGGAGAACATAAACCATTTTCAAACTGCCTGCAGAAGATACGGAGTGCCGGATGTAGACGTATTTCAAACAGTTGACCTCTATGAGAAGAGAAACATACCCGCAGTCACACAATGTATAATGGCTTTGGGTAGAACCTGCTACCTGCACCCAGAATTCAAGGGACCTTTCCTCGGCCCAAAGGTAAGTGCTGCTTTAGAGTGTCCGAACATCCCTGATCACTTGAATAGCGGAACCCTCCCAAGCACATATCTTTTCAGCAGCGTCTCGATAGCAGTAGCTTGTTGCTTTCACTCCCCTATAATACGCAAACCCCCGCATCTGAGTTGAGGAAAGTTGTTTGAATATGGCTAGTTCTGTTTCAGACTCGAATCAATTAGACTTAGATTAACAGAAATGTACTTCATTGATCTTTTGTTGTGTGATATGGTTTTGGTTGGCTCACGCCAAAAATCACAATGTAAAACCCTCATCACCCTCCTTCAATACCCTTTACCCGTTCAAATGCTCAGCCAACTGAATGAATGCAGTCGGTCGAGTGTCGGATGCATTAGATGCATGTTATAGTCTGACACAAGATGAATAAAATCTAATGCATCTCATAATTATCACACACATACACTTGTGCACAAACTTACCCGACTTATTGCACAACTAATGAAATCGAACATCATCGGGATCAAACTATCTGGATACAACGCGACTAACTCAAATCGATGAACTTCTAGCCGTCGGAGGAAAATAGGAGAGAATTCACCGATGAACAATTGAAGGCAGGAGACACAGTGATCAACTTGCAATACGGCACCAACAGAGGCGCCAATCAAAGTGGTCTTAACTTTGGTAACACTCGTCACATGTGAGCCTGGTGAATACAAATCGCTTGTTGAACACGAATAACAGTCGATTGTTTTCATATGATTGGCGCTCACGACCATCAACCTTGGGAAGTCCAAAGATCGACCACCAACACACCACCGCACCACCACCAACACCGCAATCACGTTCTTACAGCTTCCCCCGAGATCCAATCACAGTTCAACAACAACAGGCACAACAAATCGAGTGTTCGAATGTAGGCAAGAAATTTCACCCCGGAATTAGAAACAGAACGAGTTTGTCATGTTATGAGTGTAGCGGCAATGAATGTCGTTTGTTGTTGAGATCCTTTACTCTCTCTCTCTCTATCTCCCTCGGACGTCAAGACAACCAAGTCCAGTTGGCTGAATAAAATTATCAACTAGTGGCTTCATTGGGATGATTGTCTGATGATACTGATCAATAGTGAACGGAACATTGAAACGCACGGCTACAAATCACTGGCCATTTTGTGAATCCACAGTCATAGGTGCAAAACTGGGCTCAACCTTTTCGACCAGCTGCCTGATGTAAGGCTTCACTTGGTTCAATTGATTGGTAGTTTGCAAACATGATAGCTCGATATTCTTTGTCTCCTCACTGAGCTGCGACAGCTTTGCCCTCAAACTTCTTCTTTTGTCCTCTTCCTCGTCAAGTATCCGCATTCGCGTTTCATGGTCCAATTTTGCAACCGCATCCACGTCAAATATCTCGATACCGTCTCCACCTAATGGCTCATCGCCCATAGCTTGTTCATTATCATGGCCATTCGTAAGTGCCTGAGACTGAGAAGCTCTATCTCTCACACTGTTTACTTCTGCCTTCAAACAGGATGATTCGAAACTAAGACTATCACACGTTTGCTGCAAATCGATCAATTTCTGGTTCCACTCTTTGAGCTTCTGGTATTTCGTCGCCAGACTATCCTTTCCAACGCGGTTCAGGCGTCTGAGCTGGAGTAAATGAGGCAATACTTCGTTGCGATAAAGTTGCTGGATTGCGTTTTGGCCCTCGGGATTCGACTTCAAAGACAGAGCTTGGTCCACATGGCCCTGCAAGATCGTCAGGGTTTCTTTTAGATTGTATCCCCCGCTGGCGATTTGCTGAAAAGGCTCGATTGCTGAGTCCATATCGAGTCCAATGAATAAATTTATCTTAGAACTTGTGGATGCTTGAAGAGAATGGGACAAAGTGAGATAGAGCCTATGTCATCTGACGCGGAGAATTTACATGTATTCCATATATTTATTTCAGTCGTTAATACATACCATTTCTGAAAAGCATGGAATGTAGACTTGTCAAATGCTTCAAGAAACATTACTCAAGCTAACAAGCTTTCAGGAATAGTATGTACTGGTGAGAGAAATTAAATAAAGTCTGCAGTAAACGCAGACCCGTTACAGAAATAAACACTTAGATTAATATCAGTGGGGTATTTCTTGTTAATATTACTTGATGAATGCACGCGGTTTTGCTTGTTCGCGGCACAACTAAGTCGATAGGGAGAGAGAGATAGCGGGATTTGGGCCGAGTTTGATCGAGGAACGAGATGCCCTACTAATATTAGATCGTAGAGAGGAGAAAATAGGTGGTGATCATGGCGTCCAACAAATTAACACGAGCCGGAGTTCGCGCCCTGCTTCGAAGAATCGTACCCTGGGCTTCGGAGACAAACACGGCTAAAGGCGGGCACAATCGCAACTACAAAGGTGTCCGTGGTCGTATCGGCATAGTTGGAGGTGCGAGAGACTATTCTGGCGCCCCATATTTCGCATCGATCTCAGCTATGCGACTCGGTGCCGATTTAGCATATGTTATTTGCTCTGCCAGTGCGAGTCAATCTATCAAGGGCTATAGTCCTGATTTAATCGTGATGCCGATTTTGGATTGTCCTGACGACGAGGAATTCGAAACCGAGATGTCTTGTCTTCTGGACAGATTACACGCTCTTGTGATAGGACCAGGACTTGGCCGTGAGAGTCATCTTCAGACGAGGGTGAAGAAACTCATCATTAAAGCCAAAGAACTCTCCCTTCCTCTTGTATTAGATGCTGATAGCTTAATTCTGATAAACGAGGACCCCTCGATTGTCAGATCCTACCCAAAAGCATTACTGACGCCGAATCGGATTGAATTGCAACGTATGCTCTGCTCCCTCTATAAGTCTGAGCATTTCGATCTTCGCACTATGTCTACAGAGGACGTCAAAAAGCTAGTCCAAAGATGCTCACATGATATGAATGTATGCATTCTAGCGAAGGGATCGGTAGACATTGTCAGCTGTGGTGACATTGAGAACCATTTGGTCATCGAAGAAACGCTGGGAAGCAGCAGGAGGTGTGGCGGTCAAGGAGATATACTGTCAGGACTTGCCGGGGTATACTTACATTGGATTGAGATGGCCAATGGGGAGTCGTTGGAAAAGATTGCCAATCCTACAGCCCTTGCCGCCTGCCTCGCCGCTATTACGACCAGACAGTGTAACGAAATCGCATACAAGGACTTCGGTAGCGGGATGCTGGCTAGTGATATGATCAGCAAGCTAGACACGGCCATTAGTTCTCTCCTGAGCTCTGATGACTCGAAACATACAGAGAGCCATGTTTTGAATAATCCAACTAAAGCTCGTTACGTAGGGTCCTTGACTCAAGACGAAATATGCAGATACTCGCGCCAGATGATAATGAGCGAGTTTGGTCCAGAAAGACAGCTCAATTTAAAACAAAGTTCGGCCATTATTGTAGGTGCAGGAGGACTTGGATGCCCCTCAGCAATTTATTTGGGCGCTGGTGGCATCGGTCGTTTAGGAATAGTAGATGATGATAAAGTTGAAATAAGCAATCTCCATCGACAAGTGTTGCATAGCGTGAAAAAGACGGGTATGCTCAAAACTGAATCCATCAAGGAGGCGATATTAGACATCAATCCGAACGTTAAAGTTGACACTTTTCCCGTTAGAATGAATCGAGAGAACGCTGTGCGGTTGATCGAGGACTATGATATTGTTATAGATGCCACCGACAATCTTCTATCCAGATACATGATCAGCGATGCTTGTGTTGTTGCCAAGAAACCGTTAATATCTGGTGCTGCTTTAAAAACGGATGGACAACTGACAGTATATAACTTCGATAACGAGACTCCGTGTTTTAGGTGTTTGTTTCCAGAGCCGCCACTCGCGAGTGCAGTTGGAAGTTGTAGCGAAAACGGAGTTCTGGGTGTCCTACCCGGAGTGATCGGGGTTCTCCAAGCCATGGAGGCAATCAAAATCGGAGCTGGCATACGCCCTGCCTACGCAGGTAAGATGCTGTTATACGATGGACAGATTGGTCTGTTTCGACAAATTACATTGAGCAAAAGGAAAGCCGATTGCCAGGCATGCGGACAAACATCCAAGCTTAGTCGCGATTTGATCGATTACGAGCAATTTTTAGGTTCAAAGGATTGTGAGAAACTCACGCGAGATAACAATGTTCTGGATCCGAGCGAGAGAGTTAGTGTCGAACAATATCGTGATATATTGGAATCTGGCGAGGCTCATGTGCTGGTGGATGTTCGACCCTCGATACAGAGCGAAGTATCCCGATTTGCGCATGCACTCCAGATTCCGCTGTCGGAATTGATGCAAGAAAAGGCCAAGAGCCTGAACTCCATCAAGGGCCAGCTAGAATCAAACAACGCTAATCATATTTATGTGGTTTGCCGGAAAGGCATAGCTTCGCAAAGGGGCGTCAGGATCATTCAGGAACTGTTTGCAGCTCAACAACCGAAAGTGATGGTGAAAGATATAGCAGGCGGGATGACAGCTTGGGCACAGCAAATCGATACGAGCTACTCCTGTCTGTAGGACGCTCCAAGCTCGAATTGAATCAGGCCCAAATTAATTAAGATTGTTATGGTGTGTGGTTGAAAGTATGAGTGCTGCTTCAGATTGCAGCTTCTGGATCTCTCGCGCAATGCGGAAATTGAAGCACTCGTTCTCACTAGACTGATTGTACCTCTTCTCCCGTTTAGCCGGGTGCTAATTTCCACTGATCCTCCTGGAGCCTGGAATCTACTCGACCTGTCACTCTGGTTCCAGATTCTTGCGCAATATCGAGTTGTCTCCATGTGCAGAGGGGACCAACAGGGGACTATAGTTGTGTGCCCCAAGGCGCTCGCTTGGGAAACGCGCTCAGCTCTTCTCCAGCTTCGCCTCATCCAGCAGTGAATGTTTATCTTACTTAGTTTCGAGCCTATAGAATCTCTGCCCGCCTTCAATCAGAGGTGGCCATGACAGGTTAGGCCTCGGGGAAGTCTCTCCAGGCGACTGCAATTTACAATCACTACGAGCGGTATCTCATTTCATCATACCCACGGGCGAATCCGCTCGTTCCTGACCCATTGTATTCTTATTTATTTTTTCGTTAGTGCATACTATTCTCGGAAAGGGCGAATTGCAGATTTGCATCACCAACATCACAATTTGGTGAGCCCATTCAGGCTAGCCCATCCATTTCTAAGGGCTTCAATTATGGAGGCTAAAGGCAGCTGTTCTAGCTCAGTTCGAACACGAGTTTCAAACGATATGTCTTCTGGGAGCTCAATCCAACCCAAGCAACTAGTCCCATCTTAACAACCCATCAACTGCAGCGCAGACCCCTTCCAAGCTGATCCTGTGCGAGCTAGCACTTACAGAGCGAGAAACAAAATTGCCGCCCCCAACCGATAGCTCGATATGGGGCCTGGGGATAGATAGGTGTGCGTCATTGAGCTTCCGCAGCTTTGTGTTCGTTCTCTCGCCTACAAAACAAAGTAAGCGATCCATTCGGCCAAGGCCTTCGCATGCACAACCAGCTGCCAGTGAGCCTTTATGTGAGGCCTGGTTTCGAGAGGCACGTTGAGCAAGACTAGGATTTCGAGTGTTCACGGATTACGATTCGTCCAGTTTTGTATCATCCTCCTGCAAACCGCACTCGGACTGACAGCGACGCAATACGCGACTCAGCTACCGTTTCCTGGCGAAACTCACAAAATTAGCGTCCACCTTCAAACTCGAGGTTCGCATAAGTTGGATCCTCAACGAATTCTCCATTCTCGATCGATACGCAAACGATTCCAGCGCATAGGGTTGACGCGCGCACGGCGTTCGCTCCCCGGCCCAGCGCTCGCCCCACTGCTGCCTCACTCGTATGGTCTGCGCAATTGTTAGCTACCAGAGCTGGGCATTTTCGGCCCACCGGGCGTTAAACGGGCCCATCGAACTACTATGCAGTCAGAGCACAACACAGTTTGGCCCGAAACGTGCAACAAAATATTATTCTCAAGACAACAGCGATTTGGCCTAAATTTAGATAATAGTTGGCCTCGCTCTTGATCGGCCCGAAACCATGTATATTAGTCTTGATCTCAGAGGCATAGATTGACGCAAACAAGCTGATCCACCTAATCTCACAAACAATGAACCCAATTCAACCCTAAGCTTGCATTTCGGCGCCTGTCAAACTTGCTTGTTTAGGTTAGGATTTGAGGATAGGTGATAGTAGTCGTAGCTTGGCTTTTAAGAAATTGGCTTGCAATCGTGATTCCGGCAGCTTCCGCTAGCCATCCATGGGCATGTTTTGAACATAAACGCCGAAATATGCGGTTGCTAGATTGATGGTTATCATCGCATCAAGACAACTTGGGTTAAATAGCAAAACTATACATGCATGAGACACTATGGATAGACCTGTCGGTCATATGCATCAGCTGAGGCAGAGTGGCGTCAACAACAGTGATACCCATCCATCTGTTCGCAACCTTCCAGCCATGCAGTCGCGCTCGCTGGCCAGGGATCCCTTAGGAGAGAGGCTTATCCAAGACTCTTTCGAGCTAAATGGTCACCCGCTGGACCGATTACACGGACCGCAAGTTGGAAGAGGAGTCCATCTATCTAAAAATGCGGACATAGCGACAACTATCCTCAGTTCCGAGGTGATGGGTCAACAAACTACTTGCCGCTATCCTTTAAATAACCATTCAAGACAGCTTCCCTCAGTGGATGGCGCGATTAGCAAAAAGAGCCATCAAATGATTGCAACTTGCTCAGAACCAGACGAGAACTCCATTCCACAAAACTGGATCAATCGACGGAGCCTACCACCAATGAACCATATTTATGAGAGCAGTGCCAACACCTATGGTTCCAAAGTGAACACAAAAGATACCAAGCTGCATTTAGACGACGAAACTCGAATTTATGCACCCTCTTTTGGGTCGCACTGGCCAATTGGTACAGGTATTAGGCCAAACTCAACGCAGAATATGCGTCAACTTCCAACAATCACACCGTTTGGACCCCAACCAGTTAACCATCTGCATGGACAAGTTCATAGTATCAACCACCTTAGATTAGGAACTCATCCAGACTCTCTACTTTCAGACCACGAAAGTTGTTTAAGATCAGATGTCTTTCAGCTTTCGAACGATTCCGTTAAACAAGCGCCACCTATTACGTCAAGACGTGAAAGTGAAAATCATCATCCCGCCCATTCTACTATGCAACAAATCGGCCATTTCAAACTAATGCCAACCAAGACGCAGCGAGCTCAAGTCGGTCATGGGCCAAAGAGATTGCTGCCAATCATCACTAAGGAGGGTGTGCTAAGACTGAGGGATAATATGGACCCAGATGGGCATGCCGTTGACCAAACATTGCAACAAAATCAGCTAGGTCTAAACAATCCCATTTTATCGCTCAATTACAGTTTTGGCGATCGAGATCAAGACAGGCATCGACTGACATCATCGAATCTTCATAATGTAGCTAACGAGGATGATGTTCAAATGCTCGATGAGTTTGAGGAGCAGACAAGTCTAGTCTCCGAGTCGGAACTATTCGAGAATAATGGCATGTTCTCGGGGCAGGAGATGGACGGAGAATTCACCTCAGTACCGATGAACAGAGATGAGGTAGAAACATTCTCAGAGGAGAGAGTTTCAGAGCAAGATGAGGAGAGGTTGGACGAGGAGAGTGATTTCTACGAATCCATCCAAAGAGATGTGGAAGAAGAGGAGGAGGAGGAATACTTTTCAGCACTTCCAACTGTTCCAGAAGAGGAAGGGAAATTAAGTGATAAGGAAACTATACAAGATTGTAGGGAGATGGACAGTCGAAGTTATGATGAAGAGGAGGAGGTTCCTAAGGGGGCTGACGTCTCCAACTGTGGCGGAAAGCTTCCGACCATAGTTGAGAATGGATTCGAGGCTCAGGTTTTGAATTATATTGCAGGAAAAACTGGCCTGAAGTTGGCTCGCGGTGAGTTGTTTTCAGTAGATGAGGAGACTTCCGTCTATAGTGGAGATGAGGTGACCAAAGTGCCTGAGGCTTTCCACAGTGTTGAATCACAGGATAGAAGTTTAGATTTTGCCGAAAATAGTACCTCTATCAGCAATGAATTGACTTATCAATCAGACATTGAGGGAGTGAATTATTGTGGTCGAAGTGGCCAACAATCGCAGCTTGATGAAATCCCCGAGGTCCCTCAGGACGAGAGACCGTCGGCAGAATCCTCCGATTATAATCCAAATCAGGCAAAACAAACAGAAGACGAGGACTTATTTAGCTCGCTCGACCAGCGAGTAGGCAACAGCGATGAACAAAAGAGTTCCGAGGAAATCAATCAAGTGCCAAATCGTTTCGAGAAGGCTCAACTTGAACCAACCTCCAACGGTCCTAGCGAATACTCAGAACTGTTGCAGAACTATCATCCGAATGAACAGGCTGGCGGCATTATGATGCCCAACACAATCATCCCGAGCGGAATCGACTCGACTACACCTTTCTATGAAATCAAAAACGAACTGCAGCCATACGAAGAGGACGCAATGGTCAGCTATGAGCTTGACGAAGTGGATGATAGAATACTCACATCACAAGAAGAGGCCAAGAACAGCTTCGAACAAGAGGACTATGACGAGCGCTATCGTGATATCAACAACTTGGAGGATCTCGATAGGCGCGCCACAAACCATGTTCATGCCATCGACGGCCACAGTAAATCCATGCTCAACGATATCCACCAACAAAGAACCATAGTCGATTATTACGATGACGGAGACGAGTTTCCTGTCCCATACGAACAAGTGCATGAATTGACTGGTCGAGCTGACCAAGTGAGCGATGCTGATAAGGAGAATATGGTCGAAGAAGAGGCCAACGATCGAGTGAGCGAGGGCTTTTTAGACGATTTCGGCCAGAAACTACCTAAAGCAAGAGTAAGGTGGATAACAGCATTTAATAAGATCGTGAATAGGGCCGCTGAGGTAAGTAAAAAGACTCTCAAGCGAGGCTGGTTAATTCAGTGCAGGCGTGTAGTGTTAGCGGTTTTCAACATCTGACAGGTCAGCTCGAATGCCTCACCCCCAGTCGCGATTTGTGATGAAGGCACGAGCAGATGATAATCTGAAGTTGTGCTGGCAAAATTGGTCCGAACTTTGGTCGGGAACTTTCTCGATTTGGCTGAGCCAGGGCCAGACAATCGTTTTCTCGCGCCTGCGCTCAAACTTGCTCCCTATGTTCACCTTATCGATCATAATTGAGAATCGACAAGTTAGGATTTGAGGCTGCTTTCCGTTCTCTAAGATTCTCGAACGCTAGAATCATCTTATAAAAACGTGAGTCTGTGCGAATGAATTATCTTTAATTATATATATTATGAGCTCAATTCTTTCCTCCAAACAATCCCGCGCTAAACTCTTGCTGTTCCATACTAAAGTCGAGCCTGTGAGACATCACTTCGAGGGGGCGTTGCGCTAGTTTCGTATCTCAGCCAGATCAACGCCGCCTACCGTAGGGTCCTGGCTGGAAGTAGCCCCCGCCGTAGCCAGGCCGACCACCCCAAGCCTCAAAGAAGCCTCCAGCCACCGATTTGACCATGGCTCCGAAAAGTGTTATCGCGATCATAGTTACTATAAGCAGGGGGAGGCCTCCTGCTCCAATATTGTTCACCCTCATTCCCTTTGCTGGCCAAACAGGTCGTTAGTTGCTGCCAAAATATACTGTTCCCCGACGATGTCTAGTTTTCGCTGAACGCTTTTCTCCTCGAACGAACTGGACGACCTTGACTTTCGTAAACAGTTTATGGGATTGCCTCGGTCGTAGCTGAATCTGTTTGTATATATACACAGACTTACACACCTTAAGCCAAGTCAATCAAAGACACTTCGCACCAGGAGCGGCAACCAAGCCCATTCGTCACGCCCATAAGTCAAAAGAGATGAGACTGAGTTGCTCAAACCCTATGGGCGACACTTGGGAACGAGCCAAGCTTTCTGAGCTCAAATGACGCGCGGACGAGAATGGCTCAGTTGTTGATTCGATAATTGTAGAAGGCTTTGTTGTTGGAAAACAGTGGCAGCATTATCTCTCCATCTTGATCCGGCCCCGGCAAAGAGGAGGCAGACTAATTGCTGGCCACATTAGTGGCAGCCGGTGAGCAATCGGCCTTGGGCTGGCCTCATCCAGCTAGAGTGTACCTGTGCCTGGTTTTGTTCGCTCGGTGAGTTGGTTGCACCTCGACGGGCTGTCGTTTGCATTGCAGCAACGAGCTTGGCTTGGTCTGCGTGACTTGCATTGTGTTCGCTTCCAGTTGGAGTATTTCGGCTCCGATACGAGACGACCGCTTTGTTCTCCCCTGTTGGCAGCTAAAACAATTGCCGCCCGAAAGTGGAACGTGGACCAAAGTTGCCCAGTTGCTGCTAGCGTGGCCGATGGGAAACGCCAGGCTAGAATGGGACTAGCCTGGCGAGATAGAAATGGTCGCGCGATCGCCGGAGATATGGGCGCAGCGGTGCAATTTTATACACTACCACACATAAATCATTCCGCCAGCACTATCTGTTTCTAATTTCCTCAAATGCTTAACTCAAAACGCTATGCTCCTCGTCGATGCAGCTGGCATCAGGTGCAAACGCAAACTACCACGGCTCTCGTCATCTGGCTCACGACTTAAATTACGCACGTAGGCCCAGCGAGCTCGTCGGCTCTGATTTATTTCAGCCAACGATTGTTCGCCTCAACATTTCGTGTTACACCTCTTGAGTCCACCATATGGCGCATCCAGTGGGCCAGTGGGACTGGCCAGTGCTCGAATCGAACGGAAAGAGGCGTGCGGATTGAAATCAATCGGCTGACCGTTCGAGGCGAGCTGGCTCCAATTCAGCGCAGATGTCGCCCCGCTCGCCAAACTCCACTCGAACAAGCTCGATGGTGCCGCTAGGAGTGGAGGGCTCGCTTTTGGCGGTGAAAAATGTTGCTCCGTGCGAAAATTCGATTATTCAAATTAGCCTCCTTGGGGCCATGGAAGCGGCGGATAATCTAGGGGCATCCGCTGTCGGTGTTGGTTGCGGGCAAGCGAGCGTCTAGCTCGAAAATAGGTGTCGGGCGCTCCAGTTGGGCGGCCACACTGAGCCAGCGAGCGTGTCCATTGTTCGCTCTTTGTGTTGTTGGCTAAACTCAAGGCTTTCGCAAAATCGCCACCTCTAGCCACGCCAAAAGCGTTGGGGTTTGTTCACGGCGTCAAGTTCACGCTTAGACTCTCGTTGGCCGTCTCGGCTTTATCGCGCGCAAACTCTCCTGCAGCCAGCCCTCGTCTCGGCCATCTAAACTCCCGTTTACCTGGCTCCCCTCTCCCCTGACGCTAATCAATAATAAATATAATGTTATTACTGCATTAAGTTAGCCCGCCACATATGCCCAGCAGACACGGGCTTTGAGGGGGGGGGCGGCGGCGACTGGCCTAGATCTGGTGCCCTCGTTGGCCTGCAAGCAGCTGCTCTTGCGGATTGGATGCAAACCAGCGCTTGCACGAGATCGCGATCTTGATCTAGGAGAGAGGCGGCTCCCTGTTGGCCAAGTGGCTCAAACGAGCCAGCAAACTTGGACTTGGCTAACAGTGGCGAAGTAGAGAGAGAGAGAGAGAGAGAGAGAGAGGGAGTTAGGTCGAAATTCAATTTAAGTATCTTATCGACCCCTCAATTTGTCCACCTGAGCAACTAGCGATAAAGCAAACAAATATGACCCCCACCTCTTGCTCGGGATCATCTGACCTCGGGGGGACATCAATATATTATATTCCAGCTCACGGTTGAATCGATTAGTGTCTAGACGGGCGAGTCTGGCTAAGCTCGCGCACCAACTGTCAGCCAGAGCGATGGGGCTCCCTGCCCGCCCGTTCGGATCCTATATAAGCTGGCGCGAATCCGATGGTGCCGCCGCAAGCCAGCCCGCCGCTACGTGTGCAGACTTCACGTTTTAACTGCTAGAAGTCGCGCGACAAGCGAGCCAAGATTTGCTGCTAGATTGAATAATGGAATTGGAGGCAAAGAGCTGAGATGCGAGCGTTAATTGCATCCGAATCGAGCTTCAGCGCGCAAATTTGAACTTGGCGCCGGCGGCAACTTCACTTGCAGATGAAGTTTGGGCCTCCTATCTTCAAGATGGGGGCCAACATCGGAACTGAGGGGCCCAGAAGCGTAAGTAGGGTGGGCCAGGTCGATATGGACGGGCAGCCCTCCATTCAGCGAGCCAGATGTCATACTCATCGGCTGGAAGCAAGATCTAGTGCTTAGGGCGCAACTGGCACGAGCATCGTGCAAAGCTGAGTTGATTGTGCAGTTCCCTTTGGCGCCAAAATACATGTTTAGCCGACGCTCGAGTTCAGTTATCCTTAATAAGCTTGCGTAAGGCCGAGCGGCCCCTTTGTGTGGTTTGTTCTCTTCTTTGTTGACAGGTGGCTGGCCCGACAATGACTGCCTCTACGTTGAGCAAAGTTCTAGCTCGCGTCTCTGAACCTGCGACCCCCTCGCTCTTGGTCGCACCTCCAGGGGCCCCAATCTTGGCGAAGAGAAACCGCTGAGTCGGTTAGATTGGGCCCAGGTAGACCATGGACAAATGTTAATGCTGCTCCAGCCCCAAGATAAACGAGCAGTGGGGGCCAGGCGAAACTGCGCACAGGGCTGCGGACTAAGTGAGCGGTCCTCTTGGCCATGGGATGGTGCGCAATCTCACGCTAGTCTTGGTGCTCTGTTTTCGTTAGCACGTTAGTTCGCATTTTGTTTCGCACTTCGAAACTCAACATCGGGCGCGCGACTTTTCTCGGAATCGTCGCCAAAGGTTGCTCTTGAAACTTACTAAACTCCGACTGGGCGTTCCACTGTGAGAGCGAGATAGCATTAGAGTCGTGCCAACAAGAATCAAGTGGTCTCCTATTCATAGGGCCGACAAACAAGCTGTTTATGCGAGAGAGATTTCCGCTTAAGCTCTAGATTCCGTAATGGCGCAGCAAATTTGCCACAATTGAGCTGCTGATGATGTGGAGTTTTGGTGTGACTGGAGGAGGCGGAGAGGGAGGAAGAGTTCGAGTTTGAACTGAGAAAGCTTATTCGAACAAGAGCTTAATGCCTCAAATGGTGCGTTTGAGCAAGCGGCCGCCGCTAGATGACTGGACCGGCCACAGGCAGCAGTCAAAGTGGCAGCGCCCGGCCAGCCTGCTTCCCGTCTAGTGTCCAGAGAAGTAGCTCCAACTAAGCTTAGGTGTCGCGCAGTTCTTAGCTTTGTGTTGAGGAAGCCGAAGCCTAGAAACAGTGCTGGGAGGTGTCTGCAAAGGAGTCTAAAATGATAAATGCGCCGCCCGAGGGTCTGGAGAGTCAACCAAGATCATTGCAATCGATGTCAAGCTATAGTGCGTGACGGTGTAGTTTTCTGAACAATTTCACACGAAAGCCTTGGCGATGGCAGCGCTAAACTTCCACTCAAGTCACCTCTAGATTCCAAGCCCGCAAACTGAGAGCTGCCACCGCGCTGCATCCATATCGTTTGCCTGTCCACCAAACTGAGCACTCTGAACCGGAGGCCAGCGGCCCCTCTGCTTGCTGCAAGCGCCAACTAAGAGGCCCTTTCTGCCTCTTGATTGCGCGCAAAGCTCGCACCAACTCCCTTGTTCAACGCCGCCAATTTTAGCTTCGGTAGCCGGCCATGTTTGGAGGTATCGAGTCAAAGGGCGGGAAGCAAGCAGGGAGCATCATGGTCTGCAGGTCCTGTTGGCCGCGAGTTTATTTGCAATGCAGATTGATTTTCTGCCCAACTAGAGGGTAAGGAGGATGAGGCGAGAGGACGAAACGCTTACGGGTCAAGAGGATACCGGAAACAATTGCAAGCTGATGCTGAGAGCAAGGAGGGCGCCCGAGGGTGCTAGTCTGCGTTCGCTTGGCCAGTTGAGCCAGCCGGTTCCAAGTGCCAGTGGTGGCGGCGGCGGCGACGACGAGAATGGAGAAGGCCTTGGCGAGGAGAGTTCGCTTGAGTTACTAGAGGCTCGCATCTATGCCCTTGACGCTCAACTTAGTCTCGCTTGGTCCAGCGTTGACTCGAGCTCGCCCGAGTACCTGGACGTCGCGAGAAAGCTGACGCAAATCGAGCAACTGCTCCACCACATGCGCTCGCTAGTGGCCCAACGCCGACTGTTTCCGTCCCGAAGTGCCCATCAACAAGACTGGCAGGCTCCTGCTCTCCAATCTGGCCAGGAATCTGTCAACACGCCACCCGACAGCTTTCCACGAGCCGATCCAACCACGAACATCAATGATCAAGCCAAGCAGCACCAGCGTGTAACTGCTGCGCCTGACCAACATTCAAGTCAGCTCTCTCGAGCTCTATTCGGCTCAGAACAGGAAGGCTGGTTGGCTCGGCCGTCGAGCCCGCTGTTGCCATACCAACAAAAGCCAGCCTATTGCCCGCGCGCCAGCAAGAGTAATTCAAGCAGCTGTATGCTATTTGCCAACGCCGATGCTGATTCTTACAATCAGCGCGCCTACCAACGAGCCGACCCCGGAGCCAGAAGATACCGGCCCGCTTTGTCTTATTGGCCCGTCGACTCGAGCCAACAGAGAGGCTCGCCAAGCCTCATAGACGATCCACATAGCTTGCAAGCACCCCACACTGCTCATTGCAAACTTGGCACCTTTGATGAGTTGGTGCGCCGATACCAGCATGTGCCGAATGGTCTAGAAGTGGTGGCTAGATGTTATGGTGGCGCATCAGAATTGAGAGAATTTCCTCGCTCCTTCGCAACGGGCGAGTCGGGCCATCTGAGGGGCATTGACCGCGTCCAGGGGAGTCGATTCCATCAGCAGTGGACAGGATACACAAGGATTGTCGATGATGATTCCTCCGCTTTGCACAAACTTGGCCAACCAGCAGCCTTGCGGCCAAGTTGTGAGCAAGAGCAGATGTGCCCTGTAGCCTGGAGCCGAGCTGACCAAAATGCCGCCGCCTCATCTGGGCTCTTGAAACCCTATCAGATTGCCAATGGATCGAGCTGGCGACCGTCCGAGCGGTTTTGCCTTGCTTCTAGTCGCAATCCCGCATCGCATCTACCTTCTCGGCAGCGATTGCAGCTCTCTGCATCCGGCCACCGTTTTGAAGCTGCTGGTAGTCTTGTGGACTCAGAGATGGTGGCTGACTCAAGGCAATCGCCTGCCATAGGCCAACTCAATGAGTGGGAAAGCATTCACCTTCGGCGCTCGCAAACTTTCGACCATCGTGGCCTCGCCAGCCAGAGTTACAGCTCTCAGAATTTGTTGACACCGTTCGCGATTCAAGCTCAGTCGGTGCATCCTCCATTGAAACTAATTGGCGGCTTCGAGAGGCCCGAATGTCTGCAAAGCAGTCCAAACTGGAGTAACCGAGACCAGCGTCTTGCATGGAGCCACTTTAATTTCTCTAATTTGGGCTGGCAGAAACCAAGGTCTAGTTTCGACTACTCGGAAACGCGCACTTTCAAAGCTCGTTTAAGTTGCGAAAGCTCGCCGACAGAGAATGGGGTTGCGGGTTGCATGCAGAGCACGGAGTTTGGGGCACAAAATAGGCTGGAATATGCGAGCAACATCCTCTTTGGAGGGGCCTCGTCAGCTCTCATCTCAAGGCCACAAAGATACGGCCAGATTCATCATCTTGGCCACGCGAATCAAGCCACGTCTGTCCGCGACGAGCTCCATCGATCAAGCGTTAGCTGGAATCGTGGGCGCCATTGCTGCCGAGATGGGCGCTTTAATCCGATGATCGGTCAATGCCTCGGCCAGCCCATCTTACCTATACAAATAATCAACACTAGCCTCCTCAACATAACTGCATCGGGCTCGACTGCGCCAGGACCTCGCGCTTGCGAGCGCCCCTCTGCTCGAACGGTGCCCCCGTCGGACGAAATGAATGGAGGCTCGCAAGTTGAGCTCGCCGGTGGGGACTTCGTGCGGCCCGACACTTTTGAGAGTGAGCTGGAGAGATTTAGGCAGCACGACGACTCGGCTTTCAATGGCAAACCTCGACAGGTCTTCATTCAAAGAAGGGGCAGCCAGCTTGACGAACCGACTGGCGACCATCGGCCAGTCCACTCCACGGCTCGCACTGGGCTCCCTGAGTATGAGAGCGAGAGATGGGCGAACGATTTGAGGCCACTTGAGCCAGAGCTCCACGACGAGCAGGCCAGCACTGTGGAGGAGAATACGAGAGTTGAGGAGAGGGGCGGTATTATAAATCAATCTGTCATTGGTATTGAAAATGAATCGAGCGAGCGGGAGTTTAGTCGAAGCACTGAAAGGAGACGCTCAATAGTCTCGGCCAACCGGCCAGCAAACAGAAGTTTGCGCAGGAGCAAACCGGTGGAGCTCGGAGAATATCAGCCACCTGGCATGAGTTTGGCGGATGGGGGTCAAGAAAGTGGAGGCGAGAGGAAGATTTCGGCCTCCTGCGAGTCCATATTAAATGAGGCTAGTTTGGAGCGACAAATTAGCCAGAGCGAGCAAGATCGTGTGCTCGATGGGCTTACGCTCGAGATAGACAAGCTGGTGGAGCCAAACGCTCGCCAGTTTCTCTTTGGCGAGAGTGAGGGTTTGTTTTGGATGGGCAGGCGCGAGAGAGGAAATCGGGCAGCCAAGAGTGCGGCTAGATTTGCATTGTCGAGCCATGCTGATACGAACTCTATAGTGCCCGACAGACTTCAATCACCTAGGCGCAGTCTGAGTTGCGATGATCTGCTGCACCTTGCAGATAGAGTGGACGAGTTGGCCGCTCGAGTTGGGCAGAGTTGGGGCTCAATTGGTGCATGCGAGGAGCGATGGCCTGTTGGCCAGATTGCTCTAGCCGCAGATGCTGGCGAGCAACTCGACAGGCTTGCGTCTGGCGCCCGCGATAACAAGGGCACCGTATCCGCCGAGGCTGCTATAGCGAGCAAACCCTGTCAAACGAACTATGAGGCTAATGGAAACGAGCAAAGTCGTGCCAGCCGAGGGGACGATGCTGATTTGTCAAATGGGCCAGCTCGTCAAGCTGATAATCCAACGACAACTCATACAAACGAGCTGCCTAGTCCTGGTGGCCCCTCTACATTAGGGCCGCTGAACAATTACGACTGCAGCCGTGTTGCGCCCGACGAGCTGGCTAGCGGCTGGGCGAGCCCATTGGAAAGGTGCGAGGGAGGGGAGATCAGCGCTGATCAAATAGAGCCGAACAAGGACTTACGAGTTACGGCAGCTTGTTTGACCTCGCCGGCGGATGGAGCACGCAAGCAAACGTTACCCTGTCCCACTGACCACACTGAACACGGCTCCACGATGGCAGCGGTCGGAAGTGGTGAACTTCCAGCGGGACTGCGAGGCGCCGAGGGAGCCTCCAAAATAGAGCGCGCCCACGACGATGAGTCAGTGCGACGCGCGAGTCTTGTTGAACAGGGAGTTGTGAGTTATGATTTGAGCGCTAATTTCAACGCTAAGCTCGAACCTGAGAGCCTCTCGTCGAATAGACTAAATGGGACGAAGCTATCAAGCGCCACTTTTATTGATGCTCCAGCCAACCAACGAATGGCCTCCAGGAGTCAGAGCGACCAGCTCGCGGGGGCAGCAGCAGTAAGAACTCTCGTCGCAAATGTTAGCGACGAGAGGCTTGATTTCGTGGAGCAAATAATTGATGCCACAGATGAGCTCCATCAGTTGCTTTGCAAGTCAACTCAGACCTCTTTCGACAGTAGACTCTGTTGCCACTCCACAAATCACGAGCACCAAAGCGAGCGAGAGCTTCCATCGTTCGCCCACCTGGAGGCTGGCGGACTTTTGCTTGAATCAACGGCAGCGACGCCTGCAAATTCGGTTGGACAAGCAAGCTTGCCGATCAAGGGCGACAAAGATGTTGCCAACCATTCTAAGGCAAACATGGACACTCAGTCATACTCACTCGATGACCAGGAGCTTGAGCGCCGCCAGCTCCTCGAAGAAACTGGTGATAGACAACTCGAGGCGCGTGATTGTGTCTCTGCCGGCGGCAATTTCGAGAACAACAACTCTTGCCCACTGAGAGCCTCAGGGCCCTACGATGGTTCGCCAGATGGACACTCGGAGCGACCATCATTGTTTGGCTCCTTCACGCACTCGCTGCTCACTATCTTCCAAACAGCGCCGAGTAGCCCACTGGATTCAACAGCTCAACCAGGTGGAGGCTACTCGCGTGAGGCGCGTTCCTCAACAAGCTCGTCGTCGCCCCAGCAGCAGCGGCAGGCGCAGGCAAATCTAGGCTGGTTTGGGCGTCAGCAGGAGGAGAACTCTTGTCGCAATCAGACCGAACGTGGCCAAGTGCCGCAGATAAGCAGAAGTCTATCGTCGTCGGCCACTGGGCTGACCCGCTTCTTCTCGAACTTGTCGACTCCCTTTGGGTTCAGCGCCGTCCCGCAGCAACAGTCATCGAACCCAAGAACCAACACCGAAGATCTCAATTATACCTGCTCACAACCCAAGTGCCCTGTTGAACTGCATAGAGTGGACGAGGTGTCCGTCGAGTCACAGCATGAGCCTCCAACATCGGTGACAAGGTCGGCAGCCGGAGGTGGAGGCTCCATTGAATCGTCAGATTCTAGGCAAAATCTCGTCAAACAAAATGATCAGCAGCCCTCAACAGGCCAAGAACAGCCTGACGATGGCAGCCTGAGGCGCCAGATGAGAAGAGAGAGCTTTCGTAGGTCAAAGTTACGAGCACAGCAGCAGCAACAGCAGCAGCAAGTGAGTGACGAGTTATCAGAGCAGAGGAACGGAGACTTCCTCCTTCCGCCGGCGAGCAAACGAAACCAGGCTTGCTCAGATCAGACTGTGCGATTGCAAGTTGTTAACCGAAACAGTAGCTTCAGCGGCGATTCCGGCTTCTCTGAGGCATCAGCGCGAAGATTGAGCAGCAATTGTGCTCAGTCCACCACCGGCGCGGACTTGGCGGATCCAACTCAAGCGAGAGAGGCGCCCGCTAGGGAGCAGAAGTTTCAGAACAAGTTCTCGAGCATTCTCAAGAAACGAGTGCAAGATGGGCTCATCTCAGAGCTCGTCCAGCAATCTGGCCCCAAAGGTCAGCAGATTCGTTCTTGCAGCCCGGAGTCGCCAGCCGGTGGCAGACTTTTCGACACCGTTGGCAGCAGCCTCAGCGAGTATCCAATCGACGGAGACAAAACTTTTGAAACAACTGATTCGAAGGACAAAATCAAGCACCAAGAGTCGATCACAAGCGAGAGTAGTGCAACTAGTAGACAAACTGGCGGCTCTAAAAGTCGAACGAAGTGGCTCGCAGCCGCGGTTAGTATTCGTCTGGGCATTTGAGCGTCGGAACCAAGCTCATCGGCTTCACTTGGTCGATGATTGGATCGCCGACGAGCAAAGTTTTAATTCACGCATTTGTTCTTCGAGTTTTATTCCACTCTTGTTGTTTTTCAATGTTTGGCCAGGTTGCTCATGTTTGATTTGAGCTGGTGATGAGAGCTGGGGGCTTGTTTTGGCCGATTTTTACACAGCGCTGCAACAACTAACTTGACATTGTCCTTTCTATCTCTCTCTCCTCCACATTCTCAATGCGCCAAAAGACTGGGGCGCGACAGAACAGCGGCGATGGGAGTAAGAGTTTGTGGGCCCGAGACGGAGACAACCCCTTCTTCAAGGATATCGATGCAATGCCTGGTTTGCGACCAAGAGCCAAGGCGACGCCAGCAGTCAGCGAGCTGGTGCTCAAAACGATGGCCGCAAACAAACGGGCCAACGCTGGACTGACCCCCGTGCCTCGGCCCTCGCTCAATGACGAGGAGCTCAAAATGCACGTTTACAAGAAAACGCTGCAAGGTTTAATCTACCCGATCTCAGACACAACACCGCACAACTTTGCCACCTGGACTGCAACTCGGCCGACCTACTGCCACGAGTGCGGCGGCCTTCTCTGGGGTCTGTCGCGCCAGGGGGTCAGATGCTCTGAGTGCTCGGTAAAATGTCACGTCAAGTGCAAGGACCTGCTCAATGCCGACTGTCTCCAGCGGGCGGTGGAGAAGTCCTCGAAGAAGGGGGCCGAGGATCGGGCGAGCAACATTATCGTGGCCATGAAACAGCGGATGCAAGAGAGGGAACTCGGCCGTCCGGAGGTGTTCGAGCTAATCAGGAACGTCTTCGGCGTCGACGAGAAGAGCCACAGCGGCCACATGAAGGTGGTCAAGCAAAGTGTGCTCGATGGAACCTCAAAGTGGTCAGCAAAGATTGTCATCACCGTTGAGTGTGCGCAAGGTTTGATCGCAAAGGACAAAGGTGGAACAAGTGACCCTTATGTGACGGTTCAAGTTGGAAAGACAAAGCGCAGAACTAAGACTATCTCGCAGGAGCTAAATCCAGTTTGGAACGAGCGCTTCTCCTTCGAGTGCCACAACTCCTCTGATCGGATCAAGGTCAGGGTCTGGGATGAGGACAATGATTTGAAGTCGCGTCTTCGCCAGAAGTTGACGAGGGAGTCGGACGACTTCCTGGGCCAAACTATCATCGAAGTCCGAACTCTGAGCGGCGAAATGGACGTTTGGTACAACTTGGAGAAGAGAACGGACAAATCCGCCGTTTCTGGCGCCATAAAGCTGCACATAAGTGTAGAGATCAAGGGCGAGGAAAAGGTGGCTCCATATCACGTCCAGTACACCTGCCTGCATGAGGTTAGTTGTCTTAGAGTTAGGCTTGAGTTTCAGTTTCGCAATCAATCGACTAACCTTCACTCTGATCGTAAATTGAAGAATCTCTTCCATTATCTGAGCGAAACTGAGAATAACGGAGTCAAGATACCCGAAACCAAAGGCGTAAGTAGGAATGAACCACCACTCGGTCTGAGAAACCTATCTTGTTCTGTTCCGTGCACAAATTTAACCAGACAACAAAACCGAAGCAAGACGAGGCTTGGAAAACCTATTTCGACTATCCGGCCCAAGAAATAGTGAACGAGTTTGCCATGAGATATGGTGTGGAGGCAATTTATCAGGCTATGACGTAAGTGGAGGAGCTCAACTTCGTGTTCTCAATCTGGTGGCTCCATTCGACTAACCGAGCTGCTGCCACAGCCACTTCAATTGTCTTTCAACCAAGTACCTGTGTCCAGGTGTACCTGCTGTGATGTCTACCTTGCTGGCGAATATAAACGCCTACTATGCACATACTGCCGCCTCGTCGGCGGTCAGCGCAAGCGACCGCTTTGCAGCCTCCAACTTCGGGAAGGAGAAGTTCATCAAACTGCTGGACCAGTTGCACAACTCGCTACGCATTGATCTCTCGAGCTATAGAGTAAGTTTCTCGCCCCGATGGCCAACTTAATCTAACGCCGCCTGATCCTCTAACTATCTTACAATTCCAACACAGAACAACTTTCCTGCCACAAACAAGGAGCGACTCCAGGACTTGAAATCAACAGTCGACCTTCTGACCAGCATCACTTTCTTCCGCATGAAAGTGCAAGAGCTGCCCAGTCCACCGAGGGCCAGCTCTGTAGTGAAGGATTGCGCCACTGCCTGCCTGAAATCAACCTACCAGTGTCTTTTTGATGGCCTTTGCGTTGAGCTTTATAAGGGAGGCCTAACCCAACAGGACGAGCAAAAGAAAAGAAACAAACAGGAAGGCCAAAAGCCGAATGAGGCTGGAAATCAGACTCAGCAGCAGTCGCAGCCCCATTCGCATGCCCAGATGATCTCAAATGCTAGCCAGCAGCAGGATGAAAACGCGCCACTCTCGCTAGAGTTCTGGCATCAGCTCATAGCTCTAATTGTGAGCGTGATAGAGGAGGACAAGAATTGTTATGCGCCAGTTTTGAGCCAATTTCCGCAAGAACTCAACATTGGACACCTATCGGCCTACACAATGTGGACACTGTTTGCAATGGAAATGAAGTACTCGCTCGAGGGCCACGAACAGGAGCGCTCCTTCAAGAGCAACGAGTATATGAATCTTCATTTCAGGGTCAAGTGGCTCTACAACACCTTTTGCAAGGACGTTCCTCAGCTGAAGGACAAGGTTCCTGAATACCCAACTTGGTTCGAGCCGTTTGTGATGCAATGGCTGAACGACAACGACGAGGTTAGTCTAAAGCAGGTGAACAGCGCTTTCCAACGGGACAAGGTGGACGGTTTTCCGAAAATCTCAGAGCATACGCTCTTCTCGAACAGCGTTGTGGACATTTTCACCCAGCTCACCCAATGCTTCGATGTGATAAGTAAACTCGAGTGTCCAGATCCAGAGATTGTTAAACGTTACATGAAACGTTTTGCCAAAACTATCGTCAAAGTTCTATCGTCCTATGCAGAGATTTTGAAGGGCGAGTTTCCAAATCATATTGAAAACGAGAAGACAGCCTGCATTCTGATGAACAATATCCAACAAATGCGCGTCCAACTGGAGAAGATGTTTGAGTCGATGGGTGGCGCCGATTTAGAGGAGGATGCGGCAAACATACTCAAGGGTTTGACTCAAACGCTAAACGGAGTTTTGAACGAGCTGAGCGCCACTTTCTCGCAAAGCATGCGGCCAATTATAAAGGACAGTATCCAAAAGATGGGCCTGCTTCTATCGCAACTCAAGGGCAATGCGGTTGGAACTCCGAACGGAATCAGTGGCTCCGTCAATGGTAATTTGGATCCAAATAGAGTTGACGGAGGTGGCAGTGCCGCGGAGAACTCGGCCGAGATCATTGCAGAGACCGACCATATATTGCACCCGCTGATGGACTTGCTCGACGGGAAGCTGACCATGTTGGCGCGCTTTTGCGAGCGGACCGTCCTCAAGCGTCTGCTCAAGGAACTCTGGAAGCTCGTGATCTATTCTCTCGAAAAGTCTATCGTCCTTCCGCCGGCTTCAGAACGGAACTTGTTGCACAACCTGCCCAATGCCAAGATCGAAGACGTGTCCCGCCTCTTTAAGAACCACATGAGCACCAATAAGGTGACCGGCGCGCTCGGAGTTGCGGAGGCTCTTCAGTCTGAGCGCAACCTAACCATGAAACAGTGCCTGGTGCTTGGCGTTGCCTTGCGCACCATCAAACAGTATTTCCATGCCGGAGGGAATGGCCTAAAGATGACTTATCTAGACAAGAGCCCTGAGCTCCAATCGCTCAAAAATGCACTCTCGCTTTATACCCAAAGCACAGACACCCTCATAAAGACCTTCATACAAACTCAAACGCAACAGGGGAGACACCACTCGGACGAGAAGGTTGGCCTGATGAATGTGGACGTTGATTTGAGCACTCACCCCGGAAGCGGCGAGCACAAGGTCACCATAAAGATAGTCGAGTGCAAGGATCTTGAATGGCCGGCTGACAAACGATTCAAGCCATTCGTTGAAGTGAACGTGATTGGACCTAGCATAGGCGAGCTCAAGAAGCGGCGTTTCGAGACTAGGTGCCAACAAGGTGGTTTATCGCCAAAGTACAACGAGACTTTTCAGGTTTCGCTGGGCAACGAGGTCGACCCTTCCTTCTTCGAAATCCACATGGTTGTGAAACACTATCGCTTTGCCCTAGAGGATCGGCCGGTGGGTGTGGCCGTGATGCAGTTGAAGGATGTCATCGAGCAAGGGAGCTGTGCTGGCTGGTTTCATTTGGGCAAGTCTATCTACATGGATGAGACTGGTTGGACAATACTAAGAATATTGTCCCAGCGAACAAACGACGAGGCGGCCAAAGAATTTGTGGAGCTTAAAACCTTTTCCTTGAAGAAAATCTTTTCAGAGCAAGAGAAGTAATGATTGGATCGGGCGAGCGTAAATGTATTGTTTATTTTAGTTGTTAGAGTAGATGCGGCTTAGAATGGGCACAGCAGAATGGTGCCCATGATTCGTTTGTTGAGAATATGATAAGACGACGGGTTGATTAAACTAACCTACACCGCGTTCTCTTGAACCGGATTCGGCGGGTACTTGTTGTTTGTTTGTTTTTCAAGAGCTGGTTAGTTGCCTCGCTATTTCCACATCGAGTCTATTTTTACCTCAGTCGACTGTCAGTGGACCTATCGGTTTGCAGTTCGTATCGATATTTGTTGAGTTTTTCGTTCACATAGAAGCGTCACCGCGAACATGTCAACCTCGGCATCCAAAGTAGCGTCGCTGCTTAAAGTCCTGATCGGGCTGAGTTGTGTCCAGCTGGGCCATTCTGTTGCCTCTGGCTACGGTCAAATCGACGCTTATCTGGTTGAGAACGTCGATACGGACGATGTTGGGCCAAATATGAAAGAGGCAACTGAGTGGCTGAACTCAAAGCTCAAGCTTGAGACCAACAGTTCCGATCAGGAGCTACTGAGATCGCTAAGAGAATTCACTTCCCTAGCTAAAATCGACAAGCTTAACAGATGCAACATGGACAGCTTCAAGATACTGCTGCAAAACGACAAAGAAACTCACGGCCGCGCCCATAGGAAGGCCTCCAAGCTGGGCAGGTTGCGTCGGGTTGAGAAAATAGTCCAGAAATATGGGCTACAGCATGCAAAGGATTGCGCTAGCGTTTACCCGGTCAAATTTAAGAATCAATACCGACAGATGGATCAATGGAAGCTCTACTACGTAGAAACGATGCTCGATCGAATTTCAGCCAACCGCAAAAGTTTGGTGCCTAGGTTTGTTCGCGGCTCTGGCCTAGAAAGAGTGGGAATATTTGGGTCGACGGACGGAGCCATAGGGGGCCAGAGAGATGCTAAGGTGATCTTTCAGACGCTAGTATTGCTCGCCATGAATGATCCTGACAAGATAGTTAGCAAGGGTCAGAATGAGAAGTTGACTGTTTCACTCGATCAGGTGAGCATCTTATTCTCAAAATACCTCCTCCAGCCATGCATATACTATGTAAATCAGCTTGCCGACATCTTTGTTCCGGCCGAATATGATACGCTGATATTCAAGCAAAGCTATCGCGATGAAGCTGATGCAAACAAATTCAAGTTAGCTCGAAGAAACTTCAAACTCTGCAGTATGCTGATCAATCGAGACAACCAACTTCTGTTAGAAGCAATCACTGAATTGGCAGCTAAAAACAACTTATAAGAAATTCTGACTCTGTCCTGGTCAACATCTTCCTTCTCGAAAAACGTTGATCCACACAAACGACAAACTCTCAAAGGACCGAGAGAATGGTTCATTGGTCTTGGATCAATCTGGATGAGATTAGTTAGCCTTCAACCAAATGTCTGTTTGAAATCAGCCCCAAGCCAATGGAGCTGGATTAGATCGTAAGAATGAAGACAGAGCCATCCACTATCGACCAGCCAGCTGAGTGGCTGGTGATGGGCTGGCGATGGGCTCTGGTCCCGTGGGGCCGACCCTCACCCGTTCACCCCAGTCTGCTCGAGCCCGATATGTCTCTCGCTGGATATGTAAAGATAACCTTTTTAATAGATCGTCGAGGTTCAGCTGCGACAATGCCGACACGAGAGCTGTGCATGAATAAATACGACCTAGCAAAGAGTCTTCGCATCGTGAAGGTATCCATTGATACAGAGTATTTTTAAGGTGTGAAAAAGTGTGCGAGGAGCATCAGTTCGTTTCTATTTATGTCACAGAAGGCCACCATCTACCTGGCCTTTGGGTTAAATTTGCATCTCACGGGATCGCATTCGCCGCTCTGTCACTCGCTAGATAGCTTTGCGTTGTCGTTTAATTCAAAACCAGTGCAATTTGTCGCACTGGTTTTTGGCTGGGCGTTGCAGGAAGACAGATTATCTCTCCAGCGTAAGATGTTGCCCCAAGTTTACATAATTATAGCAATATGCAGTCTACAACTGCTCACAAAGCCGTGCGAGTGCATTCTCGACAATTGGGTTGCAAAGGTACGAGGCGTTCTACGGCCATACAACAGTCATTATTATGATATGATCAACAGCAGACTCGTGGATGAAGTGGACTCCGACTCGCCGATGGCCAATCTGATGGCCGCCCTCAATTGGCTCAGGAATTCATACGACAATGGCGCGCCCGCTTCCGATGCAGACCCCAAGGGGGACAAGCAGTATTTGCTTGCTCTCGTCCAATTTACCTCCCTAGTTAAGCTCATGGTGCCAGACAATCGCCACTGCGATATGATTGGCCACGATATAATGAAGAACAACGAGCTCTCGAGCGGACAGAGACTCATCGTGCCGGATACTGAGGTCGGCCCGCTGCGGCGCATTGATTCAGTCATAAGGCAGGTGGCTGTGGAGCACGCTGAACGCTGCAGGTTGGAGTATCCGAAAATGTTCAAGGCGGCTAGGGATGGGGCCGACAACGAGAGGTTGGCCAATGTTAAAAGCATGATGGACTCCATCATTGAAACTAGCACAAGGCGCGTCTTCCCTCAAATCAGGTTTGTCGACCCACGAACTATCCTGAGGGAAAAGGCGAAAGGTGTTCCAGACCTGAGAGGCGCCGGCCAGGCAAAGGCGGTGCTAAATTTCATGAAAAATCGCACTCAACGGACGAACTCCGGCGAGATGAAATTTCTGGTTGTGCGCTCGGATCCGAGAAGGCGCGGCAAGTGGATCGTATGGGAGCAACAGGTTCGCGAGATTTTCGATAAGTATGCAGCCTCCAGTTGCAGTCATCTCATAGAAGTGGGCGAAAATTACCTCAAGCCAGCACTGTATGAAGAGCAGTTGTTTGGCACTAGATCATATCGGGCGACAAACGAAGACGTCGCCGAGCTCATGATATGGATGCAGTACTATCGGCTTTGCGCTCGCCTGGTCAACGAGGATCGAGAGGCTTTGATCAGGAACGTTATAGAGAAGATTTGGGAATCTGACTGGGGCTGGTGAGGGGAAGTTTCGCCATTCTATTAAATCGTTTTCGTTCATTTTATTCCTGGTTCCGATTCGGCTAAGATTCGGATGTGGCTTAAAGAACGGTTCGTTAGCAAAAGGGCCGCAACCTTCCGGACGATCTATGGTGCAGTTGTACCGCGGCACTTCGAGGCAGAGATATCTTTGGCGCCGGCTTTTCTTCGCAACCAGTAAGGCACCGGTAACTATGGGAGGCCGATCTTCTGATCAAAATTCCTAATACTTCCGTGATGGCCATCCTGTAGAATTGGATCGATCTTCGCTATTCCGAACGTGTTTTTGACTCCACTCTCTCAGTATGGCTTGCGCCTTTTCATAGGCCTCCCCATTCACAAGCAGATTACTGAAAAACGGGCTGATTTTTTTTCTATCCGACGGATTTCTAATGCTGGACCTAAATTCTGATGAGAACTCATCTGCTCCTCTTTTCTAGTGGGCACCAACGGATGAGTGGAAACCGGAAGTTGATCTTCTTAGAGCTAGGAAGACGGTCAGCCTACCTACTAAGCAAACCAATCTCATCCTGACTCATCAAAAACTCATGACTGACAGCTAAAGTGTTATATTGAACTCAATTTCAGCTTACATCAAGGATCCAATGCTGTTCTCCCGTAAGTCGTGTAACTCTCATTCCTCAGAGTTATCCGACGCAATGTTCAATCAGTCTTTCTCTTTCTCTCTGATTGCGAGGGCAAAACTTTGGTGAAATCCGATATCGACTAGACTCCACGATTAAACAACGGTGTACAATACTAGATAGCCTCATCCCATTCACTTAGAACTTAGCTATCATATATGATAGGCCTCAGTATGACGAAACCTTAGCAGTGGTAGAGCCAGCGAGTCTCAAGGTAAATGCGTCTCGCAGGATCGTCGTCGCAGACTAAATCGTGACATATGTGTCTATAGGATAGGTTTCTCCAAAGAATCTATGTCCGGGATATTGGACCTGGTGAGCGAACCTCTGAAAAATGACTCAGATTCGATTTGCATCTGCGAATTCAACTCAACAGGCCTGTCAAATATACCCTGCATATCGGTTAGCTCTGAATCTTGCCTTCAACTACTGTGCTTGAGATTTTAGACTGACAACATGATCGAGATCATGGGTTTTATTTTATTTGTATAGTAATGAGACTAGATTAGTTAGCTAAGTATTACGGTCGTGAATGAACTCGTTGACCGAAAGACTTTTGTGCCATCGATAGCATTAAAAATTTGTGTGATGCTCAAGCAAAACGACATGGGACTGGATAGGAATCTAGTATAAACGTAACTAGTATCTAACTCATCTATATCAACTATACCTTTCGATGAAACTCTTATGGAACTTTTTAAATCTAGTCATCATCTCGTCAAAAGTATCAGGTTGAGGGAGTATAGTTGTCCTGAAGTGGAACGTTCCCGGTCTTTGACCGAATCCCGACCCAGGAACGACGCATATTCCAGCCTCCTCTAAAAGAGCCATTAGGTAGAAAAAGTCCGGTTTCTGTCCAGCCTCTTCAGCGGCTTTGATGGATTTCTCGGGCAGATAAATCTGAGGAAAGGCATACATTGCTCCAGCTACTTTGTTGCATCTGATACCCTCGATAGAATTGAACGTGTCCGCGACTAACTTCGCTTTTGCCTTCAAGTCAGCCAAAATTTTCTCTTTCTCATTGATGAACAGCTCGTAGGATGGTTCACCCTTTTCAGGTGGATTGACGACACAGCTCATTGTTATCTGACCCAAGACTGAGCTGCATAATCTTGCGGAGAGAAGTTTGTAGAACACTGCCTGAACCTCTGGCTCGAAGTTGACCATCTCTCCATATCCCCCGCGAAGTCCACACTCACCCATGTATCCCTTACTGGCGCTCATCATAGAGACAAGCTCGCTTTTCACATTCATGTCAGACATACATCGTTTGAACGAGTGGAATTGTGCATCGTCAGCCCAAATATTGTGCTGGTAAACCTCGTCCGCAATTATCAATAGGTTGTGTCGAACTGCAAACTCTATGACCTGGCAAATGTTCTCGCGACTTAGCACTGCACCAGTTGGGTTTGCAGGATTTATAACAACCAAAACTCTAATGTCGCATTTGGACGACTCGCTTGCATAAGCTCGCTCGAGCTCCTCCAAGTCCAGCCGCCAGTCTCGCTCCTCGTCCAAATAATAGCTCACTTGGTGCATACCCAACTCGCATATTGTGGCAGAATATAGAGGGTATTGGGGAATTGGAATCATGACACCAACCGGTTGTCCATCAATTCGCGAGTTGTTCACGAAGGATAAAATTGTTTTCACAACTTCGCTCGCGCCGGTGGTGAGGAAGATGTTTTTCCAATCGGCGCTGATACCATCTCGCTTCTCAATGTAGTTTGCGCATTGGCGCCGTATCAATTCGATACCACAGGCGTCCGAGTAGGCGCCCACGGACTGGCCGCCACAAGCATGGAGCAAATCTCTCACTCTAGTTTTGACATCTTCCGGTAGACTGTGATCAGTTTCCATAAGCTCTGGTTTTGAGGCGCACGCTAACACTTGTCGGTAGAAGGTGAGCGGTTTTTGGTTCATTGCATGGCAATCGCCAATGTTGGCCCTGATCACGCTTACAAACGGTTTCTTCTCTCCTTGCTCGATCTCTCTGGCCAACTGGACAGCTCGAATGACAAGCGGCCCCCTAACTGCATACTCGAGATTTCTAATATTCTGATTGATGTTTTCGATGCTCAACAGGGCGACCATGATGGCAAGTTAACTTGTCGGCCTTGGAGGAATCGATGGTAGGCAAGCTCGAAATTTATGGGTGAGTGGGGGCGATGGGATTTGCACGTATTGGTAGTTGTGTCCGATAGAATGAAGCAGACGAGCTTGATCTTTAGGGATAACAATATTGGAACTTAAGCCGAGATTTATTTGTAGAATTTTGACAGGCTCGGAATCAGGATCATAATGTGTGTCCTGAGATGCAAGTGTCTGGATAAATTTTTTCAATGGCAGCAAACTGTAGTTCTCGGGACCCTCGCGACTAAAGATTAGATACATGCATTAGCACGCGCACGCCCTGAGAGTGATTCTCGTCAAAGTAAACAGAGTTTGAGGCTCAAACTTTGAGCGGACAATAACCGCCGTCTTCGCCCGCTGACAGAGTGAGAGAGTTAGGCTTGTACGAGTAACAAGAGCCAGTTATTTCGCCGTGAAATTTTCGCCTGTAAATTCTTTATGGAGATTTTCCTTCGGCCGTGCCCGTTCCAAGTTAACCTGGGTTGTTGAGCGACCAATAGGTGGCTTCCAAAGATTTAAATCCTCTTTGTCAACTCCGAGTCTCTCGAGGACAAAATTGCCTAACCATGACAAGTCGGCGGAAACACATCATAATGAGATCCAGCATCAATTCAATCTCCCTCAGGAGCGTGATAACTGATAGTTAGCGCCGGAGAGGATCAGCTTTAGTTGGTAGGTACTCGTGACTACATCACCGTCGAGGACAATCATTTGTTCACATTCAATCTCGGTCTCGCTCATTTCGGGACCGTGAGTCGATTCACGTGAGAACAGATCTCTAGATTACCTAAACAACCACAGATAATATGTTCACAACATCAAGCAACACTGGAAACATTTTATTAGAACTCTCAAGATTTTCCGTGTCCAAACCCATTCAAACGCTATTGCAGTGGGTTCACCAGAGAGAAATCCCTCAATGGCTCTCGTGGGAGCTTATCTAACGGCTGCCAGTCAAAAGCCTCCTCAGATGATTACCATTAGGAGATGCTAGTTTGGATGTTAGTCCTCACACGAGCAAAAATCGAAAGTACCAACTCAAAACTGTCGAGAACGATCTCTACCCCAAGAGGAGCAAAAGCAGTACTTGGCGTAATGCGACAGCAGCCAATCGTCATTTGCGGCCCGAGTGGGTCTGGCAAAAGTACCTTACTCAAGAGGCTTCTCTCGGAAAATAAGGACAAGCTAGCTTTTACAATCTCACACACGACCAGAAAACCAAGAAAAGGAGAACAAAATGGAAAGGAATATCACTTTGTAAGTCGCGATGAAATGGAGAGGATGATCAGCAAGGGTGAGTTCATTGAACACACCGAGTTTTCTGGTAATTACTATGGAACGAGCAAAAAGTCGATCCAGGAGGCCATGAAAACTGGCAAGTTGTTCATCCTTGAAGTTGATATCGAGGGCGTGAAGGCTCTGAGTAGTCTAGACGGGTTCAAGCCCATTTTCATCTTCATCAAACCACCATCGAAGCAGAAACTCATTGAACGTTTGTCATCTCGCGGTACAGAATCGATCGAGAACTTAAAGAAAAGATTGGATCGGGCAGATGAGGAGATGAAATTTGCGGAGAGTGGAGTTGTGCAATTCGACTTGATCTTGGTAAATGATGACCTCGATGAGACGTACTTAAATCTCAAAAGATTCCTTCTACTTTGAATAAACTGAATTCTGCTACTAGGGTGTTGATTTAGAGCATACTAGTAAAAACTAGTAAATGTTGGTCTAACTTAAAGATGGAGGTTTGTTTCATTTTGTTCAGTGTTTTGTTCAATTTGAGAAGAGCGGACATTTTCGTCGATATCAGCTCAGTTTAACGGCGCTTGTTGCGTTATCTCGATCTTCTGCACCGTCATCTTAGGGTCCATCATGGTTGCTTCCTGTATTGCCTCAGCTAGGGCACGATCATGATCTACTGGATCACCGTCGCTCTTGATGGTTATCTTGTGTTCAACTCTGGTTTCAACCATGCCATCCTTCTCCATCTTGTACTGCAAGATGATGGGGTGAAATCAATGTTAGAGCGGGATGTATATTGGAGGGGGCGATTCGCTAACGTACTTACGGTCAATGTCTCGACAGTTCTTGATTTGCTCGATACAGTCTGTGAACTGACCAATTCTCCATTTTCATCAACTAATTCGTCGTCACTATTAATAGGGGTGACCGCTCTAGTGTCTGAAAATGAACCAGATGAGGCAACAGTGGGTCGGGCAGATTGATTCCTATCTACTTTGGAAGGATTTGGCTGAATGGGTGTACTCTAGGTTAGAGGGCTATTCATGTTGTCAACCTGATAGAATCTCGAATGTGAGCTTTACCTCAATTTCGGTGTAAGCAACTTTTCTCGTTTCAGAAGTTACCACAGGAACTGTATTTTGCGAGGAATTTTGTAGCTTTCCCTTTAAACTTGGCAGTGAAGAAGGCGAGGCACCGTACCTAATCATTTCATCGTTAATGAGTGGTGCAATATCCTCGAGCTTCCCGGTGAACACCATGTTTCGAGTCTCTGTCTGCTTCCTCGTAGTTTTCTCCTGTTCAACCGTCGTGTCAATCTTCTTCTTTTGTATAATCCCTTCGTCAGGTCTACTGAGATCTTCATGATCCGTTTTGCGAGAGGTTGTCTTTGAAGACACAGTCTGGGAGGCTGTTTTTGATGACTCTTGGACACGCGGGCCAATCGGCCTATGTTCTGATCGGTCCGTATTCTAGTGGGTGAGAATAGTGTGTTAGAATGCAGTTATAAGAGGAATGAACAAAGTTTTAGGGATACAAAGGAGTTTGGGGTAAAGAATAAAATGGTGAACTGAGATTTTACCGAGAACAAATTAGGTCGGGGCTCAACAATGCCTTGCTTCGTCTCGATTGATTCCGGATCGAGAATTTCTTCAGTTTCCTCGTAAGAACCATCAGAGTTTTTGACAACCCTTTTACGACTGACATGAGTGTACTTTCTCTCAGCCCCAACAGGTTCAGCGGGTGTAAACACAGGTAGTCTCGTCGTGGTAGATTGGCTAGTCCTACTTCTGTCTTGATCCCAGAGTGACGATTGAGTAGGGCGGTTTATCTTGCCTGAGTTTGCTGAAAACTTATTTCGAGATAGCTTTTCCGTCTCAACTGGAGATTTAGCACGAATTGGCTCTTTGGGGACTGTATTGTCGGAAGAGTTTGGAGTTATCGGGGCTTTGTAAATATTGGATCTCGTTAAGAAAGGTGCACTCTTGGCAGTAGATCCTGCGATCAATGCTGAGGTTTTTTGGCGCATCGATTCTCTAGCATATTCATCAACCATTGATTCGTGCGAGGTTGAAGATAGTTCGCTTGATTCATCGATATTGGATTGCTTGATCTCACCCTTGGAGCCCGGAGAACTGGATCGAGCTGACCTGGTCGGTCCATCTTCGAGTTGGTTCATATCATTACGAAGTTTAATTGGCTTGTTACTAGCATACTTGGGTTCGGCGGTTTTTGAGACAGTGTCCTTTTGTTGGGCGCGGGTGCGCTCAGAGACCGAATCAGATTTGGAAACTTGTGGATCGTAAGTGAAGGCTAGGGCAGTTCCTTGGTGTTTCTGCGTTGCTGACTTGCCATAGGTGTCGTGCAATGCATCTGCTTTCTCATAAGAGAAGCCGAGACCCCTTGGGTCGGATTGACCGGAATGTCGAAGCAAATCGGAATCGATATTGTAACTATATTCACGGGTGTAGCCAGACCTGGGTTCCTGAGCAGGATTCTTGGCTGTCTTCTCGAAAAAATTGAGCCTATCCTCTGAGATTTGTTCTTTTGAGACAGATCTTGATTGCACAAGTTTCTTTTGAACCGTTTCCTTTCGCGGTTGCTGATAATTGATGAGGTTCAAATCAAAACAAGCAATATAACAAAACGAAACGAGGGATTCGATAACAGTTAACTAAACTGAAACAAGGGATAGATCTTACCAAATTTCCGCGTGACTTACCTCTTCGCCCATAGAATACCGGTAACTGTTGTTGCTGTGTCTTCTACTATCAACATTGTCATAGACTGACAGTCGAGATTGTTGAATGTTATTATTGCCATTATTAAGACCTTGATAGTCTCTATCAAGACCTTGATCGTGAGAACCTGTGTGCTTTTCTGCTGGACTTTTGCGTTGGTCTTCAAGTTTTTTCATTTCCATAGGAGGTAGAACCGCAACCCCACCAATAGGCCTCTTGAGTGCAGGTTTTCTATCGTTCGCTGACTCTTCCGTCAAAGTAGGTGAGGCGCTATCTTGGGAATTAATCGAGTTATATGATGTAGCGTTACCAGAGAAAGTTCGATCTGCGCGACTCGAACGCCCAGTGTCGTTTTCATTATAAACGGGGTACGTTTGTTGGCTTTGCATACTGTTCATGTCAGCATCAGTTTGTCGTCCTAGATTCGACCTAGAATTTTTGATTGATTCTCTATCTAGAGTGCGGCCGTTCTCAATGGCTCTGCTCGCCCAGTTACGAGTGCTCAAGGTGCGCTGAAACTCGGGAGGTAGTCTCTTGATCTGCAGGCTTGCCTGTTTAGATTGGTATTGCGTCCGTCCTGAATACCTGAACTTTGACCCGAAACGCGGCAATAGAATTCGGTTCTTGGCCGGCTCCTCAGGTGTCATGAGTCGGAAGAATGTATGATGCTCAACACAAGTCTTCCAAAGCCTCTTTGCCGCCTTCATATTGGCCAGCTTGAAACCTATTGTACTCTCATAATGATCGAACTCTCCCGGTCTGATTCTAATATAGAAATTGTTTCTCTTGTATGATATTTTAAGTATCTTTGGCCACGCAAATCTGTTGATGCGCAATCTATCTCGATAGACGAGGAGACCAGAAGCGCAAACACCCATGAGTATGTCTATGCCAGCTGAATCTTTTGCTGGATGAAGATCGACTCCATACATGGCCAGTTTGCGAGCATTTTCCAGATAATGAAGATCTGCCTCAGCTGATGTTTGGCCTTTATGCTGCTGATGCAATTCAGCGACTTTAAGTTCGAGCTCCTGACTATGCTGAGGTGCAAATTGAAGCTCACTCAAGTAGTCGGGCCCATGTTCTTTGGCATCATAGTCACCTAGATCAGACTGAACCATGTAAGAGCCTAAGAGGGCGTGTGTTACAAATGAACAAGGTAAGCGTCCAGATATCACATCACGCCTCACTTGTAAGCAGACAAAATACCTTGTAATATCTTCGTGCAACTGAACAGGATCTGGAGGATAAAATTTGACTTCAAAGTATAGTTTGCCATCGCTTCCGAATGAATAAGTTTTCAATTGTTTGCCTATAGCCTTCTCATTGTTCAGCCAATGACGGGCTGCATCGGCCTTAGTCGGAAAGGCTAAACCAAAATAGTCCTTCTCCAACAACTGTAAGTGCTCGCAAACATTATCCAGCAAAGTCTGTCCGTTTGCTTTCTTTTCGTAGACGAATTCAACTTCGCTGTTATCGAGTAGAACAATCTTGATTCTGTTTTTCATCTTTTAAGTTTTCCCGCCAGGTTCCTGGCTACAAAAATTGAACGATTTGAGATACTTAGATAATAGCTAATATTATCCGGATGGACGAGTAAATTTCAGGCCTCGATGGGGGTAAAATTTCTGTGGCAACTGACGAATCTCTTTCGAGAAAGACCATGATCCGATGAATATAAAAGGAGATGATCAGTAATAATTTAGCAAGTTATTAAGTCTTAGATAAGCCATCACTGGTTCTTTGCGGAGGCGCCCGCTATACTGGTGGCCCGGCGACTATCCTCTCTCCCTCTTTCGCTCTCAAAATAGGTGGAGTTATCTACGCTAGTGTCTGGAATGATTTGGCAGTAGCGTCGAGATTTGTTTCGTAACTTCGATAAGTTTGACCGGGAAAGATTTCAAATTCGAGAGGAAGGTGTAGACCTGTATCTTGCATAGTAACGATTCAGTATGGTTGCATGTGAAATGTTGAATTTCGACACTTGCTAGAGAACTAGTGATTGCAATGGCGATGCTGAGCAATCCAGCCTAGACCCAAATGATGCACATCGAAACTTTTATGCCTGCAATTCCATCGCCCATTGTGGTTTTCTCTCGCTCTGCCGAGTGTTGCTTCCTACTGCAAATGGAACGCAGGCCGCGCGATTCAGACTCTTGGCCTGCGGGCAAAGTCCCGCCTTTTGGCTCAACATAAGGGCGGGTCAGCTCCGCTAGGATGTGCGCGGCCAAGAAATCAGTCTTTGCCGCGGAGGCGTGGCACCCGAAGAGACTCGAGACACACCCAGCACTGTTACTATGCATCCGCGTCTACAAAATAAATTTAACACTACGCTTAGGAACCCGACCAGCTCGCTTTGCTTGCCAGCTCGAGAGGCCCAGCCTACTGACAACAAAGATGGCGCTCTTCACCCCTGTCCGAAACTGTAGATTTAATTCAATCCGCTGATCACTTTAAAGGCCCTCTCCCATTTTTCGCAGCTAACTGCCAAGCGGCCTGTGTTGCCGCGGAGGGAGAGAGAGAGCAAGCTTGGTCGATCCTTTCCGATGGTCGTCAAGCATCTCACGCTTCCTCTCCATAGCATGTGTCTGTGTTTGGCTTCTCGGACTGGGCCGGTAAGAAAAGTCAACCGGCTGTAGTGAGTTTAGAGCCGAAACTAGTTAAGAGACTGCAACAAGCATAAACAAGAGGCCTACTTTGAGCGGCCGAACGAGGAATAGGTCAGTGTGAGTAGATTCGTGTGTATACAAGAAGCGCAACAAGGGCTCTTGGCGGGCGTTCAATGTTGGGGCGCGCCGGCGACTCTTAGGCCGCCGCCACCATCGCCAAAGAGCAGGTGTTTCCATGCTCATTGTCCATCTTCTCAGTCCTCAAGAAGCCGTCTTGGTTTTTGGCTGCGATTCTAGCTGCTCTAAGTCAGTGAACTCGCTTAAGGGCGGCGATCTTTTCAGAGCGCTTTTCCTACATGTCCAGTCAGAGTTACTCTCTAGCTCGAGAGCAGAAAGTAGTCCGAGTGCACACGAATTCGACCTGTCAAGATTGGCTGGATCAGGGGGACAGAGCCACCAACTGTTGGATTGGCATGGCGAAATTCGATACCTGGCCATCTCACGGGATCGGCTTGCTAGTTCAATGGCGACCGGGTGAAATTGCGCAGCTGGTGTATCACCAGCATGGCCTGACGCGCTATGACATCCGACTAAACGCTCGATAAACTTTATTAGATTTGCTAGTAGTTGTATGGCAACGGTGCGAATGTAGTGTGCTTATACAATTGGTCTTGTCAAAACAAAGAGAGCGTTGCCAATCGCCGCATCATCCGTCATCGTAACGTTGATCGCAGTCCAAACCTCAGGACGAAGGTCCCCCCTCCCGCTGCTGGTTGCACTCTGGTCACGGAATGGGGCACATCCGAAACAAACTCACCACAGGCTGGAGTTTAGCCGACGCCTCGCTCCGGTTCAATCTCTTTGGTTTATGATTCCATACGGATCTCGCGCAATATCCTGGCCCGACCAATCTCCGCCACCACAAGAACTGGAGCTTTCAAAGGCATCAGCTTTGTGTTTTTTGACGCGCAACTAGCTATCAATCAGCTTTACGTAATAATGCTCAAGCTAGCAAATTTATGGAGCGATGTGTTTTCAGCATATCGCTCAAATAAGACTAGCCGCGCCCGGAGAGTTTAGATGGAGCGGATGGGTTATTGGTGAGGCAATTTTATGGCTCAACTTGCCACCATGTCAATCGACACAGGCACCAGCAGAAATTGGTACCCCGACATCATTTTCAACGAGATTCGATAAAGTAGGATGTGAATTTGATAACGATCCGTCGTACTTTGTTTGTGCTTGGTTGCTCGGGCTCCATAAAAACTTCAATAGAGCTTGTTAGCACAAGTTCATGTATCTGTTATTGGCTTCTCCCAGCTCGAGGTGCTCCAAAAATAAACAAATAAGCATTGCATTCTTGGCTTTCCGATCTGGAATTCGAGCCAGGAGAGATGTCAGTGTGAGATGGAACACTCGGCAACAGTCTCTCCATTCCTTGTATGTTTAGACTTTGACGTTCTGTTCATTAGCGATCGAGTTCCAGTACACAAAGGATTGGGGTTGAAACTCCTAGCGCTGATAAAACATCACTAATTTAGGTTCAAGTGGTTGCAACGTTTATTCTCTGATGCTGCCTCAATGGGATCGCACATACAAGTATAAACAGCAAGTTGGGATCAGTTCGAGAATGGAGCTGTAAGCAGATCGTGGATCTAAGCCAATCTCTATGAATTCCAATTTGTCTATTTTACGTCGTGATTGATCCCGACTTAGAAGACCAAACTGCAATTAGACGGATTGCAACCAAATTTGTGCGAGTCGGGCGAACGGTCTCAAATAGTGCAGACCTACTTGAGGGGGGAAGGAATGGTCGCTTCCCACTCAATGAAGGAAAATTCGGCGACTGTACAGCTTTGAAAATAAACAAAGACATCTAACTTTCCAAAGTTTTCTACAGGTGCTCGATTTGTATTAAGAAGTGAAGCCTTATTTTAGCCGTTTAGTTTTTTCACCCGTTAATCTTACCCTTCGTTGATGCATTCTAAACTGGAGCCCTAGACCCTCAGATCGATCTATAGATAGCAAGACCGCCCTACGAAACAGGGTCTTGCAACGAGATGGACCATTGGTCCAAATTCAGAAGACTAAGGACACTCAACTACCTCACTTTGTCGTTACCTATTACCCAAAATATGCTATAGTTTTCACGCCAAGCACAACCTTAAATACCTCATATCGACGACGTAAGCCTTTCGTTGTTGCCCGTTCTCTAATATAATCGACTTTGACTCTATGGACACTGGAGACTTCTGCGGGCCTGTCGTCCCACCTATACTAACGACGCCCGTGGACTCATTGGATTACAACATGTGCCACAAATATCGTGGTATATGTCTCATCTTGGACAACGAAAATTTCTCGTCGCACGGAATAACAAGAAACCTAAGTCGTCGAATCGGTTCAAACGTTGACTCGGAAGCATTAGCAAGCTTATTCTGTAAGCTTGGTTTTGATGTTATCGTTCGTCGAGATTTAACTGCCTCTGCCATCAAGGAGACTCTCAAGCAAATAGCTCTCTTGGATCATCGCGACAACGACTGTTTTGCATGCTTTGTGCTAACTCATGGTGACCACGGAAATTTATACGCTTACGATGGACGTTACGCAATTGACCATCTATTCAGTAGCTTTTTGGGTGATAGATGCCCGACACTTGTTGGCAAACCTAAGCTTTTCTTTGTACAAGCATGCCAAGGCAGCCGTTTAGACAGGGGTGTTGTTGTATCGACAGATGCCCTTGACGCAGCGCACTACTTCAAGATTCCAACCTATGCGGATTTCATGATAGCCTACTCTACTCTGCCTGGCTTCTACTCTTTCAGAAACACAGAGAAAGGCTCATGGTTCATAAGAGCCTTAGTCCAAATCATCCATGACTTTCATCTGGAATGTGATCTTCTATCTATGATGACTATGGTCTGTCACAGAGTTTCTTTTTACTTTAGCTCTAATGCCGCAATACAAGCACAGTCCGGCATGAAGCAAGTGCCTTGCATCACATCAATGCTTACCCGTAGAGTGTTCTTGCACCCAAAGACGATCCACCTATAGAGTATCAAACCAATCTGAATAAAACGAGTGATCTTCGCATACAAACGACTCTATCCAAGACAATGTTAAGGAGATCTATCCTAACTAATGTAGTTGCGAGATAAAATCAGTTGAAGGCTATCATTACTCGATGTCGACTGTCGCTACTCCTCTTCTTGGTTAAATTTTGCCACTGAGTCGTGAAAAGTTGAAGACATCCCAAGATCTTTCGGGAAGTTATTCGTTGTATGAGTCTGCTCGTTATATATCATACGGGCACTTGCACAAACACGCAAGGCACAACAAACCTGAAGCTTGCGAAGATCGAGATGTAATTATCTCGATTTAGATTGATACATTGGAGACCCAGATCAGATATGTCAACTCAGCAGCACTGCGCAAACTAGAAATTCTGGCGATCTCTGCGACATTGGGGCCACCTTTCAAGCCACTAAAAAATTCATCACCCGAATCCGATTCTCTGATTCGTTGAGCCCTGTTAAACTATGCGATGCAGATTATATCTGTCTTTGGTTCCTCGGTTACAAAAATAAAGACTAATAGAACAATTTAAATACCAAGTCCATCCAAAATTACTATAACCCACCCGAACACCTGCTCAGGGTTTTCAGAGTACAGGTTCCATCACGGTTATGAACGACTACTGGTCGTATAGAGAGATTTTGAGAATGTGTGGGCCACACAGTGTGGCTGAGTACGCTCGTTTCTAACCATATTGATAGACGCTTTCTATCAAATTAATCTAACGAATCCGATGATTTTGTATTTCTATTCCGCTGAACAATTCAGTCGCTAGCTCATATTTATTTTCGTTGCGGGTCGAGTACGATATGGTGAACGAAAAATTCGTAGAAAATTATCAGGGAGCTAAACGCCCACCTTGCCAGGATAGTTAATTTCGAATCAAAACATAAAAATTCTCCCCACGACCATCGAGCCAGTCAGAATAGATAGAACTCCAGATAAAAGTCAGGCATGTCTTTCGCCAAGGTAGATATGGTCTCCAATTGCTCACATCGATCAACTATAGATTGGTAACACGTTAATACACGATCGATTCAAGAAACTAGTTGTCCAACTAAGGCAGGTGTCAGAGTTACTATACTCATCAGTCACATCCGCCAAGTGAAGAATCCACCAGATAATGACAGCACCAAGTAAGCTACAAAGAGCCCCAACTGATCGTCTATTTCCTCAACCTACTGAGGTTTGTTGTCCAAGGATTTAGTTGGCTCGCTATTTTTATATATTAGCATGACTAGATCACCACTAACGGTGTTCGATAAAAGCTTCATCAAGACACAATCTTTAACTGATGACTCCACAGACAACGAAGCGAGTACGTCTGCCTCTATGTCTCACAATGATCGATCAATCATCAAAAACAAACGTCCAATGGACCAAGCCAAAGAAACCGAACCTTTAGGCTACCAACATTATCTTTATGACGTCAGGATAGGATTCAGTCCAGGTGGTAGGCAGTCATGCTCAGTCTATAACGAGCAAAGTTTGAAACTCAAATATCTACCATATATGATTCCGGCAGATTACAGGCAGTTTCAATCTCAGGCTGGTAGCTCAGATCGCTCGCAAAATAGCCATTGTGATGGTGATCAGATCTCAGAAGGTGGTATCTCAACCATCTACTTCGATCCGAAACATATTGATGTAACTAAAGCGAGCTGTGCCTTCTTAGGCAACTCCGACTACGTTCCTAATTTTAAAACCCGACGTCGCCGAGTAGTGATCGAATTAATCTCGGCTAAGTTGTCTTTCCCTTCCCTGGCCGGTGTCTCCGCAAACTCTAGTTACACCAGCCTTATCAGTTTGGCGCAGCAGTCCAACCCAAATTGCATTAACTCACAATCCGCAGATGCGCCATCCGCAAGCCATCCAAAAATGAATCGGACGAATACGCAGCAGTATTATGGTAACTCGCCACCCACATCACCCACAGCACAGTCATCAAGACGATTCGTTAATTACAAACTGTTAATCAAAAATTCACCCGGCCTAGACAAGCAACCAGCAGTTATTGAGCGAAGGTTTTCTGATTTTTCGCACCTGTATCAAGGTCTCAAGCGTATTGTAACCTTGAGTAAAACAGTCGACGATATTGTATCGTTTCCGAAGAAGGTTTATGTCGGCAACTTTTCATTAGCGAATATTGCCGAGAGAAGCATTGAATTTTCGAGACTGCTCAACCTCTGCATGTCTAAAGTGGAGTTTTTATGGTCTGATCCTTTTGTTTCTTTTCTATTAGATAAAGAACTCAGAGAAGCGCATAGATTATCGCTCTTCGGGGACCCCGATGATGTTCAAATTTTAATCGAAACTGCCTACCACATTGAGCGTAAATTATATCTTCGGAAGTTCAATCTACCGTTCGAAAGCAGATCATCTTCCTCGCTAGGCAACAACGAAAACGTGAACGAACAATGTTCGCTCTCTTTAGATGACACGGAAACACCAAGCTATGGATCAGTTTCCTCTAACAGCCTTGGACTTGCAGATTCTGATCCTATCCAAGACCGCACCCTCATAAACGCTGGCACATTCAGACTACCTAAAACCCCAAAAAGCTCAATATCGCTGAATCAGAGGATCCTCGTCACCTTCTGTATGCTGTTCTTGACCTATTACCAGAGCGAACAGTTTGGTGAATTGAAAATCGCTGTCGGAGATTTCACCCAACTAGTATCATCTCAAGACTATGTCGATAGTTTGATTGGCACCCGTCATTATATCACTCTTAGAGCTTGTTTGTTGTATTTGATGAACATCAATCACAGTTCAGTGATAGATGATAGCCAGCGAATATTACTCAAGCGAAGACTAGAGGATATCGATGGGGCCAACGCAGTTTTCGAAAGTTCGCCTTGTGTATCTGATAAAGAGTATAGGCTCACAAAGAATCGTATGAAAGTAGACGGATACAAGAATTTCAATCGTGTCACTAAAAGCGATCTCACCAGTCTCCTCAGAGATCCAAACTTCTGCTCGTTCCAGGAATAGAAGTCCACAAGCAACTAGATTCAATCCGATCTCAGAATCGCGTCTCAGTGAAGTTGATGAGAGCTAGCGTCGGGCAACAACTAACATTTCTCATATCCATGATCAATTAGTCCGAAAATCAGATGCCAGAATTTCCCAAGTGCATAGTCTGCAATCGAGGACGTTGAGTTCACAATCGTCAGAATAGATTTCACTTGTTTTTAAATCCGTACAGTCGCCGACTGTAAAAGCTGGCGAGGCCAAGAACAGAAACGTTCCTAGTACCATGTCCGAGAAACCAAGAACAGATACTTCAATGCTCGCTAGCATTTTTCGTCAGCGATCCTGAGACTCAGTGATATATCAAAAAAGAAAATTCGGGTATACGATGACCTTCTGTTTTACGCGTGAAATCATGCCATGTGATCCTGTCTGAAGGGATAAGATTCGCCTTAACGGTGCTTCACTTATCTACTAGTGATTTATAGAGTGTCGAATCAAACAAAGTGAGAAGCCGGTTGATGTTTATAGATAATAAAACATGCTCAGAATTTAATCGTAAGCTCAAATCTCCCTACTCTCACGTTGCTGTACCATGTCGGGTACCTCTAATGCACCAAATTTCTTTGCATCAGACGCGTCTTCCCTCTCGAAAGCTCCTCTCAGGTTTCCTTCCCCTCCACAGCCGCCTGGGATGTCCTTTTTCACTTCAGTCTCATGGCCGCCGGGTAGAGCATCGAAGGGTTGAATGCTCGAGTCCGCGAAAAGGAGATACACGAGGCCACCTAAGAATGAGATTGCACTCGCGCCAAGCCAGACAAACTTCCAGGCGTTCCTATCCGCCGCGCGCCCTCTGAGCAGGAAACCGACCAGTGTTGGCTCGATCACTCCAGTTATAGCGAGAGAGCTTGCAAGCGCGTGTATTGTACCCGAATAACGGACCGTGATATCTAAAGGTGTTTGGGCCTCACCTCCAACGCCGAATGTGGTCATCAGGAACAGTAACATGAAGAATACTTGTGTGGAGATGTTATCACAAACACTGAAGGCAACTCCAATCAGTATTGATGCGACGCCAAATGAGGCCACACTTTGAAATAACTTCCTGACAGCTGTCTTACTTAAGCCGAAAAGTTGTCTCTTCGTTATGGTCTTAGCTAGAGCACCTGCACTTACAATACCAGCGCAAAATATCACATAGTTCCAGGCGTTGATCATTCCATTATCCTTGGCTGGGAGGTGCATCACTCGTTTGAGATATGTTGGCAGCTCTATTGTGACCGTATCACCAGTTAGTTTAACACAAAATTTCGTCACAATAAAGCTCCAAACTGACTTGTTAGTTAAAATTGCTGCCCAAGGTGCAGCATTCTTCTTTTTCTTTTCCTTTAGCCTCATTTTGTTCGCGTCAGATCCGCGCTCTTGTTTGCAGTTGGTTGTGAGCTTGCAATTGTTTGATTGGTCTATTTGCTCCCTCACTAAAACGTTCTTGGTGGCCAAATAATCGAGCTCTAACTGAGAGATGAGTGGATGATCGCTTGGTCTACTCCTTGCGCTGATATAGAAGATAACCGCGAATGCGAGGCTAATCCAACCTTTGCCAGAGCGAAGAGAGAGTGGACAAAATTTTAGTTTTCAAATTAAGCAACTCAAATTCATCTCAAAATCTAGCACCAAGTGACTTACCTGCTGAAAAGAAGACATATCGCCAGGACAGTTGAGCCTGGATGAGCAAACCACAGAGGAAGGAGCTGAGCGCGTAGCCCAAACGGCTGGAAATGAGGTAGAATGACAGCATGATTGTCTTCTCTGAGGGGGTTAGCCAATTTGAGAATAGAGTTATAAGGGCAGGTGTCATGAAGCTACCGAGTACGCCCAGAAAGATGAGATCCGCAAACAGAAGGTAAAACTCTACTGCGGCCAGGTAAGGGGCTGCAACACAAGAGAGCGCGATCAAAGCCGAGCTTATGCTTATAACTCGCTGCGATCCATAGATTTCGGACATTCGGCTGCCAGTTAATTGCAAGGGCGCATGGCCGATCGAGTAAGCGGCCTTCAGCAAGCCTTGCCTGAAAGTGTCCCATTTGAATTTCTCGCCTGGATTCTCATGGGCGCGTCTCATGTCCTGCGTATTCTCCTCAATCAACCTCTGACGAACAGCATCACCAGCTGGACACGATTCATCGAGCTCGAAGTAAGGAGTGTCAATCTCTGTTTCGTTTGTTGCCGGCGCCTCTTCCCTCGATTCAACTGGCTGCGGGTCGATCATGTCGATGATTGCGAAATTAATAATCGTTCTTGAGTAGGTGACCACGAAGGGGCTGACAAGAGCCAACAGGACCACATAGTATCGGACAGATTTGAACGCCGAGGGTTTCAACTTTATCACCTGCCTCCTCCTCTCGCCCTTTTCCATGTCCATCTCGTAGAGATCGTAGGTATCGCTGAAGCTGACACTCGAACTCTTGCGTCGCTTATCTCCGCCCGAAATCTCTGCCCCATGTCTAACCTCCAAAGTCTTGCAACCTTCAGATTCATCCTTGAGATTTTCGTTCTGCACCGACCCCTCTGAACCAGACATGATGTTGTAGAGATCTAGCCTGTAAATCGGAGATTGTCGATGTGCATAATGAGCCAGTGCTACGTCAGTCGCTCTATCCTCGAGCCCATTCAGATCCGCCCAGTCTAATCGAGCTTCTGAGAGGTACGATTGCCTCGCAAGTTGGTTGTACGTTTACGTGATTGGGTATCAAAGGCTAAGGGAAGTGTGAACTAACAGGATGGAAAACCTAAGCTACAAGTTCTGGCTTTCCCGAATTGAGCTGCGTTAGTGAAGAGTCGAACTCTTGTACGAAACGTTCGAACTTATCTTATGATCTTCTGATTTGGCCATTACAGGTGACCCCACGCGAGCATCAAGCCACACGCTTGGTTATGTGTACAGGCGGTGAAACTAGCGGCATACGTCTGACGCTTGGTCTTCCGGATGAGCGAGTGATAAGGAGGCGCATGGATGATGATCGCATGAGATCTAGTATCACAAGGCTCTTAGATAGAAAAACGGATCACTCGGTTACTTTTTGAGGTGGGGGTCACAACGAATTCGAGCTAAGAAGTTGAAAAATGGATTGGACGCTGAGCAAACGCTCGTCAATACCTCAGTTAGCGACTGTATTAGTTATGAGATAGTCGGACACTTATAAGATGAGACCTAAGTCTAATTCCAGTCATCGGATCTTTTTTCCCAAAATGAACAATGAAATAACAAGCGGTGGCGATTTCTGTGCCGCAAAACAGCAACTACAGATTTGGACCAGAGCAGAAATGGACACTCCCAGTGAGCCGGCATCAAACTCTTTAATCGCTTTCTTCTGGCCTAAAATTCAACAATCCAAAGGGTCCACTGTTTGCATTGCCGGCCACCCAAAGAGGTAACTGAGAAGTTGTCGCCCCAATCACAGTTTCAGGCTTGGCTCTGTACAAAAATTAAGCGCTCTCAACCGAGATCGCACCAACTTTGGCCTGTCTCGCCGGCTGACCAACCTCGGCAACACTATCCGAAGATTCTCGTTTCGGTGCGAGTGTTGTTGTCCTGCTTGTTAGCGGACTGTTGATGATGCTCCTGCCGCTCGAGCTGAGTCCCGCAGCCTGGGCTATTCGGCGCGAGTGATCTTGGCGGCCCGAGAGTCGCATCTCGGCCATCTTGGCCGCCTCGAGCGTATTCTCGCGCGTCGGCTCCATCAGCTCGCCCTCGCCCTCGAAGGCGTAGCCCGAATCCGGCTCGTTGTCCTCGTGCACATTCTCCTCCTCTGGTCGGCTCGCCTGGCCCGGCTCGCCAAGCTCAGGTTGGGGGTCCACGTAATCGATGAAGCTCGAGCCAATGTGCTCGTGCACCACGCTCGGCTTCCGGTCGCGCACGCCCGACGGCCCCGCCTCTGACGCCGCCCAGGTGCTTGTCCCGTCGAGCACGTTCTCTAGCGGCGGCCTAACGTGTTGCTTTGAGAGCGGCTTCAGGTGGTCGCTCTGAGGCACATGATTGTAGTCCACTGCTTGCGTTGTGTTCTCAATATTTTTAGCAATCGACTTGCTCGTTAGCAGGTTGTCGTTCTTCTCCATCTGCGCAATCATTGCGAGCAACCCGTTGAAGGTCTCCTCGCCGGTCGGAATGATCTGCTGGCGCGGCAGGAGGAAGCCGTAGTTGCCGGTGTCGCGCAACTCGATCGTGTAGGAGTACTTGATTCCGGCCTTCTCGTAGGCCCAGTCGCTGGCCGTGCCCGAGGCCGTGTACAGGATTGAGGCGGAGGGGCCAACCCGGTAGAGAGTTCCGTGGGTGCGCTCAATGGCTTTTACGGCAGCCTGGCCCACCGAGTCCAGGTCCTTGTGGTCGGGAGCGAGTTGCTTGGAGTGGCTGAATGGGAGCAGGATCATCTGGCTGTAGGAATGGAAGGAGATGAACATCTTCATGTTCAGCCTGTTTGCGTACACAAAGTTCGACTGGTGGCGCGTTTCCGGCTCCGTGAAGGGCACCGTGCCAGCGTAAGTCTGGCTGCATGGGTGCGTGCTGGAGCCGGTTGATCCGTGTCTGGCGTCGTAGTTCCTGTTGGGGTCTGCGCCGAGACAGAAGTGGCGGTAAATTGGGTGGTTGCTTATGGAGCGGGTCTTCCTCCAGAGCCGGTTGTGCGTGTGGCTGTACTCGTAGCCGTCCGGATTGAGGACGGGCATTATGTAGAAGGTGTAGCGTCTGAGCATCTGTTCAATTTCAAGATCGCAACCGTACTCGCTGGCGACCTCTTGCGGACTCTTGGCAAGCAACTCGAGCGTCTGCTCCAACTCGGTGCGAGCTCGCACTGGCTCGGCGGGTTTTCCAAGGAGCGAGGTATTGATTTCATTGATTCCAGACATTAGCTCAGCGTCCAGGGGCGAGGGCGGCGGCGGCGGCAAGGGCGCCCCATTGTAGCGGCGCGAGGTGCGCTCGGCGGCCGCCTGGTCGACTGCGGTGCGCAACGTGTCGAAGAACTTGCGGCACCTGCTGTGGTTGTCGGAGAGGCGAAAGGCAATGTAGAGCACCGTTGAAGGCGAGATCCACTCCCTTGCATGCGTTCCACCGTCCAACCAAATGGAGCCCAGCTTTTGAACCGACTCCTGGCGCTTGAAGAAGGAGTTTAGGATGTAGGTGCCATTGTTCATTGCGACAGGCTGCAGGCCCCCAGACGGCTCGCCCGCCTTCCGCAGCTCGGGCTGCCTCGTTGAGCCGTCAACGTCCTGCTGCTCGTAGCCCAGCTTGAGCACTCGCAGGTACCTCCCCTGGCTCGACCGACCAATCACCTTGACCTGGCCCACGTCGCTGTTCCTCTCTACAATGGACTCGAGGTACTGGTTTATGTCGGCCAATCGCTGGTAGTTGTCAAAGAATTGCGACTCATTGAGTTGCCGGGCGGCCGCCGGCTGGCCCTCGCCCGCTTGTCTGGCGCTAAAGTTGGATTGGCCCTCCAACGAGGCCGACTGAGACTGCGACTGCGGCTGCGACTGGCCAACTCGGCCGCTGAGCAAAGAGTCGGAGGATTTGCCGAGCGCTTGGTTGGCGCCGTTTGCGCTGGCGCCCAGCTGACTTGGGCCAGATGCCTGCGCCTGACCAGCTGCCGCAGTCCCATTGGCCAACTGCTGGTCCAGTCGCGACTGGATATCGTCGATCTTGATCCGGTGGCGAATTTTGGCCCTGTTTAGTTGGCCAAGAATGAAGGCGCGCGACTTTGGCGAGACCATAATGTCAATTTGATCATTGAGCGCGTATTTGAAGGACCAGAAATCGACATCAACATATGGGGACACCGTGAGGGCGTTTGGATTTCGCGCTTGCTCGTTGATTACGGCGCTTAAATTTCCATACAAATCCTGTATGTAGCGCCGGTCGGACTCGCTCCTGACTTCTAATTCAATTAGCGAGAAGCCGCGATATAATTGCTGGGCCTGATGCTCTGCTTGTTGCTGTTGCACTTGGAGTTGCTGCTGCTGCGGCTGCTGCAGCCTGCTGCTCGAGTTTAGGCCCAAATGGTTATTGGATAACTCGCCCGCTGGCATGTCCGACCTTGTGAGCAGCGAGCTGGGCAAACTCGAGGGGTTCAAGAGGTTTGGGTTTGCGGCGAGTATTTGCTGTTGGTGGCGGTCCAAGTAGAGAGCCTGCTGCTGCTGCTGGAGCTGCTGGCGCCGCTGGTTCGCCTGGACGCGCGAGCTCAGCCAGCCGAGGTTTGCTGCAAACTTAACCGGATTCTTGGCCGGCTGCTCCGGCTGATGGAGGGTTTTGTTTGCGGGTCCGCCGGCTGCGGGGGCGGCAAGCTTGTCTGCGCGCAGTCGAAACTGCTGGTTGAGGCCGCTGATGAGCGAGGACCTCTTCGGCACCACAATACCTTGCAAGGGTAGACTGGCGCGCGCTTGCTCGCAAAGCGCGAGCTCGCCCACTTCCGCAAAGTAAGCGCACCAAGCAAGCCCGGCGAGGACAAATATTTGCGATTTGAGGAACATTTTGCGGGAGTTTAGAGACAAAACAATAACTCGCCAGCCGGCAACTGGAGTCGAGGAATTAAATGGACCGTCCAACTGGGAGCGGCTAGTTGAGTGAACTGTTTCGCCCCAAGCTTTTGGGTTTATATTCAGAGACAGGTGCGCTGAAAGTGAGTTAGCTCTTTGGAGAGCCGCCGGCTATCTTGGCGAGGCGGCCGGCAAAAGGTGGCGGCCCATGGTCCATGATGATGCAATTTTGCAACACACTCGGCCCCCTCGCCTCTCGCAGCCCGCTTTCACCCTAGAGGCGGCTGCTAGATGAATCGGCTGAATCGGTTCAAGCAAGGAATTGGGCAATCATGAGGCGTCGTCATTGGCGGGCTTGCTGCCGGCCGTCTGGCCAGTTTGTCTGGCCTGTTCGGGCGCCATTGTTCCAGCGGGCGCTAGACGGCGCTGGCTGCGGCGACTGCGCACCTCCCCCCGCGGGCGGCCTCTGGCGAGACAGCCAGCTCGAGGGGGGAGGGCCGCTGTCTCGGCGCGCCTAGTCTGGCTGGCCTCATTTGCAATGTTTTGCCCAAGCCGTGAACTTGCAAACTCAGATGCAAGATCCAAGCCGACCAGGAAGCAGGAAGCGGCCGAATGGGGAGGAGCGAAGAGAGGAGAGCAAGGGCGAGCTGAGCGGCAAAGTGTCGGGCGCCAGGTGCGCGGGCAACATGGAGGCTCGGCCGCTCCTTTGGGCCGAGAGCTGGCTTTTCAGGAAACGGAAGAGAAAAGTGGCGCCGTCATTGGCGGCCAAGGGGCTGGGCAGAGTGGAGGGCGGGCAGCCAGGTGAGGTGGGCGCCCGCGTTTGCCTTACAAGTTGCGCGATAATAATTGTTTTGCTGGCTTCGAGCAAGCTGAGTGGGCGCGCGAACGCAGCTAGTGGCCCTAGCTGGCCGCCGGCGAGTTCTCGCGAGGGCGGCAAACAAATCAGCGAGCGCTCGCCAGCTCTGGGCGCCGAATCTAGAGCGCGCGAGACGGCCAATATCGGCCGCTTTGCCCCGAGCAAGAGTTTGGAAATGAGCGGGCGAGTTAGCGGCCGGCAGCCAGGTAAGTTGGCACTACCTTGATCGAGTATCCTCTGAGCGCAAGGGGCGCGCTTTGCCGGGAGCTCATTTTCGCTTTTGTGGGCGCGCGCGAGTTTGGGTGCAAGAGGTTAGAGGCTTTGTGCGGACTTCAACATAGACTCGCGCTGGCTGGCTGGCTGGCTGCTAGCTGGCTGGCTCTGCGGCATTGTTGACGCTGCCCGGCGGCCCCATTGTTTTGGCATTGGAGCCGCTCGCTCGCGGCGACACCTCGGGCGACGCGGCCGCCAGGTAGCGCGGGTGACTCATTCGCGCGTTGAAGCAGCCCGCTCATTTGTTTGTCTGGCGCGCGCGCTTCCGGTCGGAAGTGGTCCTGGCTGGCTGGCTGGCTGGCTGGCTGCTCCGCTCCGCTCCTCGGCCGGCGGAGGGCGGCCGCCCATTGACGGCGACCGTTTGTCAGCGGATCGGGGCGGCCGGCGGGCACGCAAATTGCGGTGCAAAGCGGCCTGTTTGTAAGCGGATCCGGGCTCGTTATGTGAGCGCCCGAGCGGGCAGCCAGTGAATAACAGATGAGCGGCCGACTTGCACCTGAGCCGCCCGCCCGGTGACATAATAATTTGGGGCCAGCGCGCGGTCAAGTGGCAGCTCGGCGGCTCCAATTCGGCTTGGCCAGGCGCCGGCCAGAAACTAATCAACACGCGAGGAGCGAGCTAGGCGCCGAGCCCGAGCTCAAGGGCCAACAGGCTCCAATTACTCGCTTGGCGGCCGGCCAATCACTGGCCTCCGGTGGCGGCCTTTTCATTCATTTTGCGGGTGTGCCGCTCGGTCATCCATATGGATGATCGGCGGGCTGCATGTCCGCCCGCCCGGCCGCCTGTCTGGCCGCCGCCGCCGCCAGTCGGCCGGCCGAGAGTGCAAATAATAAAAGTAAATGATGAGACTCTTAAATGGCGGAGGAGCCGCTGCAGTTGGGCCGCGAGCGTGACCATGCAAATGGTTGGGCGCCAACTTGCTCGAGCCAAGCTGGCGCCGGCTTCATTGCTCAAAAGTTCACCAGTGCATTCAAATTGCTCTCGCAAGTCCAGTTGCTTGCGAGTGCCTTGCGCTCGGACGGCCCATTGAGTGGCCGGCGGGCGGCTGGATGGACTCGCGCGCCAGCAGTCAGCGCCGCTCGCCAAGCCAGCCGGCAAGCCAGTCAGTGTCATTAGCAGGAGCCAGAAACAGCACAACAAATGACTCCGCTCGCGGGCGCCCCCCTCAAGACAATTCCCGCCGACTTGTCCATAAAAAGGGAATGAAAAACAGTTTTACAGTTTGGGCCGACATGTTTGGCGCGCGCGACACAGAGTCGCCCTCCCCTCGTCGCGGGCGCCTCTCTTCGCGCGGCAGCCTAGGGGCGCCTTTGGAGCGCCGGCCGCCGGAAACAAGCGCGCAATGCAAATACTGTTTTGCAATTCAATTCGGGCCCCCATTTGCACTCGGCTGGCGGCCAAGCCAGGTGCTCCTCTCCTCGCCGCTCCGCTCCGCTCGGCCAAGGCGAGAGTCTGCAAACTTGGCGCGAGCTTTTGTTTTGAGTGGCGACATTGTAGTTGCTCGCTCTACCTGAATTGATTTATCTCCAAGGCTGGCGGGCTGGCGACGCTTTGCGCGCGCCGCCCGGCCAGCTCTAGCGGAAGGAGGAGGCGCCAAATGGGAAGCTAATTGAAATTTGCTCACACTCGGCTGGGCCCATTGAATTTGGGAGCCGAGCTCGCCAGTCGCCGGCTGCCTGCTGCTTGCTGCTGGCCTCTCGGCCGCTCCAGCGGACACCTGCGCCGCCCGCTCGAGCCGCCGGCCAGCAAGGAGGCGAGCCGAGCGCCGGCCGGGAGGAATCGATCTGCGCGCAGTGTCGATCAGCGCGCGCCGGAAGTGGCGCGACCCCGCCGCATTCAAATGCTCGCGCGCGCGCCCGGCCGGCCGCCGGGCGCAATCTGACCCGGCGGCCAATTTCCTGTCCGCGCGCCGCGCGCTGCTGGATTTCCGGCCGCGAGCGAGATATGGGCGCCGCGCGCCTGGCCGCCAGCCAGTCGCCAGCGGAGGCATCGTTTTAAAGGCCCAACAATGGCCAGGCGGCCACAAAGGCGCCCGGAAGCCGGCGCTCGCCTTTATCTGCTGGCTGCCGGCTGCGGGCCACAATGGGGCCAATTGGGCGGCCGGCCTGGCCAACAAAGGAGCGGGCGGCGCGAGTTGGAGCCGCGTGGGCGTGTCGAGGAGTTTGATAGATGGCATTTATCAGAAAAATATGCATCTTTGGGCGGCCCGGCGAGCGCGCGGCCGCCGCCCGCGCTCGCTTCCAGAGATGAATAATAAAAAATCAATTTGCACCTAGGAGAGGAAACTGATTGATCCTGCGCCCATTGTGCGCGCGGAATGCGTTTCTCGGGCGCGCGCGCAAATGGTTGCCTGTCAGGTGGGCCGCTCGCTGGCTGCTTGCTTGCTGGTTGGGCGAGCGGGCGGCCGGCGGGAGATGATATGCGCGCCGCGCGCACGCAGCCGCGCTCGCTGCACAAATCAATTATTTATTTTTCCCGCCGAAAGATCGAGCGCCAGCAGCGCGCCCGAATCCGCCGGCCTGAAACAAATGGGCCGCAGCCGCAGCCGCCGCCTCAGTCGGGCGACCGTTGGGCCAAGTCTCGGGCAGCCTTCGCCAACATCTGGCCGGCCTCGCTGGCTCGGCGGCCGCCAGCAGCAAGCCGAGCGAGCGAGCGAGCGGCCAGCCAGGCGAGCGGAGCCTGTGTTTGATTTGGCATTCTGTTTGCGTCCCGCTGGCCGCGCGCCCACCTCCATTTGTCTTGGCCCACTGGCGCCCACTCCACTCGGCGGCCCCACTTGGCAGCCGAGACAATGCGAAGATAAATCGCAATCAAAAGTGTCGGATGTCCGGCCGGCCGACTGCCAGTCCGATCTGGCGGCCGAGACATGATAATAAAATTCGATTAGTTTTGCCTTTGGCCGGACGCGCGCGTCAAGTGGAGCGATGAATCGAGCGGATCTTATCCGGCCGCTCGATTCATCATCGCGCCTCGCCGCTGACCGGCAGCGGCTAATTCGGGCCCATTGTGTTGGGGGCGCCGAGCCGGCCGAGTGGCGCCGCCGCCGCCGCCGCCCTTATCAGCTGGCCGCGGACGGACCGAGCCGGGCTGGCCGCCAGTCCAGCCGAGCGGAATAAACAATGCTGATGAAGCCCGCAATGATTCAAATGGGCGTCCGGCCGCCAGCTCAGGGGGCCGGAAATTGGGGCCGAGCGGGCAAATTGGCAAAAGTCAATCATGGAGGCGAGACTTTTGAGCAAACTGTTGGCTGGCTCGGCGGCTTTGAAGGGGAGAGGAACGCGCGAACAGGCCAGCCAGCGGACTTAGTTAGCCAGCGCGGCCGCCCGGCTATGATTGATGGGCGCGGAGGGTTTGGCCAGCGCGCGATTAGCTCGCCGGCCGGATCGGGTTGCTGGCGGGCGGAAGTGCGCGCGCCCGGCCGAGGAAACAAATCATCGCTTATCAAGGCGGAAGAATCTATTTGCAGCTCGCTCGCCGGCTCGCCACCCTCGGCTCCTGGCGGCCAACTGCGAGCGAGCGGGCGGGCGGGCGGCTCCAATTAATCACCGGCGCCGGCGGAAGCTGGGCCAAGTCTCGCGGGAGAGGCGCCCCAGTCGGCGCGCCTGATGCGGCCCCAGTCGGCGCGCTCGCCCGCCGAGGTCGCCGGCCCGCTTCCGGTTGGCGGCGGGCGCCCAAAACAATGCGCGGCCGGCGTTCGAGTGCGCCGGCCACTCTGTTTGCGGCTGGCGGCAAAAGTGAGTGAATATTAATTATTATGATTAATGATTGCGGATGCGAGTTGCAGAGTGGAGGTTGCGAATTGCATTGTTGCGCGCTGAGTTCAGTTTGCGCTCGAGTGCAAGTCGATTAGCTCAATTGCAAGTTGGCCTCTCGTTGTTGCCGCTCCTGTTTCAATTGTTCCACTGCCACTCGAGCTCGGAAGCGGAAGCGGAAACAGGCGGCCGCCAATCTAATCGGCGCCGGTGGTTGGCGCTTTTGTTGCGCTTCCAGGAGGCAAGACGGCCAATTAATAGCCCGGCCAGGGGCGCGCGCAACTGGGCAGCCAAGCTAATTATTGACAACGCGGCAAGTGCGGCCCCCTGTCGCCCGCTGCCACTTCCTGTTGCCATGGTTTTGACGCCAAGTTGGCCGCTCTGCCGCTCGAATTTGCATACTCAGCCGAGCGCGCTGCTGATTGGCCGACCGACTGGCTTACTTGTTGCCCGGAAGGCGGCGGCGGCGACGGCGGCGGCGTCACGTAGAGACGGGCGGCCGACAAGCTGGCCGCACGATCGCCGCCTCTTGGTTTTGCTGCCGAGTGCGCGAACGGCGCTAGGCGCCCGACGGCCCTAGGCGCTCTGCGCGCGCCACTCAAACCTCAAAAGGTTGTAACAATTGCCCATTGATTGCGCCGCATCTTGGGCGGGCGAAAGCGGGAAAAAGAGCAACTTGAGTTGGAGGAAAGTGGGGCATCCAGTTCAAACTCGACAGTAATCACGTACAACTTGTTAGTCGCACGCTGACGGCGCTTCCTCGCTTCCAAGCTGCCGCAACCGGCGCGCCCGTGTTGCCTGTCAAGGCGAGCGGCCCCTTCCGCTCTCGGCGGCCACGTAGCCGGCAAGACTGGGCCGGCAAACAAAGGCTCGCGCGCCAGTTTAGAGCAACTCGGCCGCCAAATTGCAACTCGCGCAACCAGATCAAGTGGCCCCAAGTGGGCTGGCCAATTCAATTAGAGTTGCGCGCCCATGTCGACTCGAGTCCATTGCGACAATTAGGCCAAGCGGCCTCCTCCGGGCGAGCAATTAATTGCGGCGATGTAACTGATAAATGTAATTGACTTGCCGCCCGGCGGCTTAATTGCCCGTAAAGCGGCGGCTCTCACAACGAGCGGGTTGGCCGCCCGGCTCGTCGCACCTGCGCAAGCGCCACCTGCGAGAGTTCCAAGTTTTGGGTTGCAAGAATATGAATCTGGCCGCGCGAAGCCAAACAAGTTCCTTTGCTGCACTCGAGCTCGGCGCTTGGCTCGCCTGTTTTGCGTTGCCGGCTGCTTGCTCGCTCCGGGCGCCAAAGGGCGAGCAATCGGCCAACTTTGGCCGGATCGCTCGGAGGCCAATTTTAATATCAATCAAGCGGCGGCTCGTTGAACAACAATAACCAATAACGAGCCGGCCCCGTGTGTTTGTCTTTATTGCTCATTAGGGACTGCGGGCGGCTCGCTTGCCGGCCGTCTGATTGGCGCGCCGGCCACGAGGAGCTCCCCTCTGGCCGACGAGCCGCCGACCAAGCGCGCGCACCCTCCCACTGGCCGGCCGGCCAGCCAGCCAGCGGGCGGCTCTTCCGGTTCGGCCAAGTAATTGAATTATAACTGTCGCCCTCAGTGGGGCGCGAGTTCATCCTCCTCGAGAGCGCGCCGGTCCAACTCAAACTCGGGCCAGCGAGATCCTTGTCTCTCGGCCCCATTTGCATGCCGGCCGCCTGCTCAAGGGCGCGATGATTCCGCCCAAATCCTCCAAATTTGCAACCGGGATCTGGCCGACGCAAAGTCGACTAGCGACTCTCGCTAGACGCTCAGAGAGAGAGAGGGGAGCGTCAATATTGGCGCCGCCAGTTCAATAAATGAATTTCCGGCCCAATTGAGCCTCGCGCTCGCTGCCAGAGAGCCGAGGGGCGGCGCGCTTGAGGACAACCGCCATCCTCCCCCAAGCGCTCAAGCCTAAACTCTTGCCCTCCCGCCCCAAATAAGCTCGAAATCGGAACAAAACTTGGGAAACAAAACAACAGATTAGGCAAAGTGCAATCTATTTGCCTCCTCTCGATTTTGTTTAATATTTGGAAGGCAAATCGGCCAGAGTTGGGAGAGAGGCAAACGCGCTCGCAAAGTGCGATAAACTCGAGACTAAAACAATAATCCAAATCTGAGTTTATTCAGAGCTGCAGTGGTTGCAGCTCGCACCGGTTGGTTAACCTGGGGGCGGCGGCTCAATCAGAGTTGCAGCTAGCTTTGCCCAACAAGATTAGGCCAAATTACTAACCAAAACACACAATTTCCAAATGGAACAGGGCAAAGCGGCGCACCGAGCGAGCTGGGGCCAGTTTCGCGACAGAGGCGCGCAATTCAAAAGGGCGACTCGACGAGGATTGTGGCCGTTGGCGGCCAGTGGATTGAGTTGCAGTGTCCGCTGGCCAGCGAGTTGCTTGCAGTTGCCAGCTCGCAGCCGGAGAATCGGATTGTTTGGCGCAAGGGTAAGCTCAAACTCACCTGCTAGCAGTAATTCAATCAGCCGACCGAACCCAACTAACCGCCCAGCTCCGCCTGCAGACGGACAGCAGCTGAGCCAGCTGAATCCGCGGCTCCGGGTCGGCGCCCAAAACGGAAGTTTGACCATCCTTTCGGGCCAGCAGAAGCTCGACGAGGGCATTTATGAGTGCTCGCTAGTCGAGAGCGAGTCTGCGAGGGTGCTCAAGGCGCACAAGTTCGAGTTGCAGCTCATTCTTGCGCCAAGACTGGCGCCCTTCGAGTTTCCGAGCGACGCGCAAGTCGGAATGAAACTGGTCCTCACCTGTTCCATCCTCGAGGGCCAGCAGCCAATGTCCTTCGTCTGGCTCAAGGACAATCAGATCATCGAGACGGCCGAGCGGCAGCAGCAGCAGCAGCACCGGCTAGGCCGCCAACCGAGCTCGCTGAACCAACTCCACCAGCAACAATTGGCCGACAAGCTCGCCCTCGGCTTCAATTTGGCGAGCGGGAAGAGCCTGTCCGAGTACGTGCTGCTGGCCGAACAACAGGGCGCCCACTCGGCCTCGAAGGCGGCCGGCGAGGAGGACGGCCAGCAGCTATTGCCGCTCCTCTCGGACTCGAACATTCGCGTCCGCCAATCGGACGACTATTCCATTCTCTCCATCGACAAGCTGGAACTGAAGCACTCAGGTAGATACACTTGCTCCGTTCAGAATGAGGCCGCGCGCGCAAGTCACAGCTCGAAGCTGCTCATAAACGGTGAGCTAACCTTTAACTCGGCCGCCCAAACGACCCAGTGGGCCGACTTCCGACTGCGAAACTAATGCCCAGCCACCCATTCTCCAATTCGGCCCCGCAACTTGGAGCAGCGCCGCCCGCCTTGACGGTGGAGCCCAGGGACGGGGACTTGGTGAGCGGGCAATCGGTTCAGATCGACTGCGCCGCCTCGGGTCAGCCGCGTCCGAGCGTGAGCTGGCTCCGCGCCCGAGGTGAGTTTAGAAGGAGCGAGGCGAGATCACTTTTCATCGTCCGCCTGGCCTGATTGGTGCGCGCCACAACTGCAACTCTGGCCGGCCGGCCAACTCAAAGTTGGAAATTTTAAAAAGGCGCCCATCGAGTGGCTTTGGCCGCCGACGGCCCCACTCAAGGGGCGCGACCGGCGGCCACTGGAGGCGACTCCATTCCACTAATGGCCGTTTGTGTTTGCGAGCCCGCAAAGTTCCGGCCAAGAGCAAGGGGCAGCCGGGAGCCGATAAAAAGCTACTAAAAAATTTGTATCACGTGTGTCCATGTGTCCAGTTGGCGTCCAGCGGTTGCGATAATGAGATTGCAGTGGAGCTGGCGCGTTTGGGCGCCATGTTATTTAGTGCGCAACTTGATTTGATTATATAGACTGAGATTGTGGACGGTGCCGCCTCCACTTCCGCAGCCGCCATCAAAGTTCACGACTCACTGGATTGGCTCGTACACTTTCGACGGGCCAGCGAACAATAATCGCCCATAAAGAATAGGGGGCGCTGCTGGCGGCCGATTGAAGCGGCGCCTCGCTCAAGGGTTTGCCACTTCCAGAAGCGGCGGCGGTGGCGGCCAGCCGAGAGGGCGGCCGCTTTCGAGGCTGGCCGCCGCGCAACCAAACAACAATGGGCCGCGTCCGGGATACTTGATGCAGAAGGGGCCCAAGCGGCGGCCCAACGGGAGGCTGGGGCGCTGGCCAAGGGAGTAATGATCCAATAAGATGCACTGTTGTCCGCAAGCCAACCGGCCAACCAAGTGGCTGGCTGGCAAGGGGCATTTCGTCATCCAATTTGGCCGCCAGCCCAACGGCAACGAGGGGCCAGCCATTGTTTTGCTTGCCGGCCGAGGGGGAAGCCAATGCGCCATTAAGATTTTGGTTATTGGACTTGTCAGCTGCAAATGTAAGAGCAACCGGAGCAACGATTGGCGCCGAGGAGCCAGAGTGAGTCCGCCAAGCAACTGCATCACTTAGTCCTCCAACCAGATTTAATGCAAATGAATGTGGGCCGACAAAAACTAGGCCGGAAACTGGGCCTGGCCGCGCAATTTGTTGTTTGCTGCAACCGGCCCGCCCGGACCACTGGGCGTCATGTTCCGGTTTTGCTGGTGGCCGGCGGAAGCGGAAGCGCGCAAGTCCCGCAGAGAGTGGCGGACGGCAAACAGATGATCTTGTTAGCTTGCTAATGGTTGGCGGCAACTGCGGCCCGCTCGTTCGCCCTGTCCGCCTGAGACGCGGCCGCTGCAATTTGAATTGATTGAATTTGGATTACCGGCCCGCGGATCAGAATAATCGCCTCCCGGCCGCCAGGTTGGCCGGCCCGCCAATGAACCCATTCCGTCAAAGAGTCCAGCGAGCGGCCCACTCTGATCGAGTGGGCCGGCCGGCGGGCCGAGAGGCGAGCCTTTGAGCGGCCACTTGCGCGGCATCTGGCGCAATCTCGCAAACTCCGCTCAATCCGCAAGAGCTGCGCCAGTTCGGCTTCTGGCCGCCCGGCCTAAGCGAGCTCGAGTTTGGCGCGCTGCCTCGCCGAGCCAAGAAGGGGTGGAATTATCGCGCATCTGGCGCCACTTCCGCCGCACCGCCGACTGTCGCCTGTCGGCTGACATTATTATTCGGCGCCGCCTACTTATTGTCGCCCAGCGAGCCCTCTCGGCGCCGCCAGCAACCAAGATCATAATCATGGTCGGCTCGCCGAGCAGTCTCAATTAATCAATCGCACTTTGGGCCCATTCAGCCGGAGTTTGGGCGCCCACTTCGGCTGCTGAGCGGGCGACAAACGAGCTCCAGAGGGGCGCAATCAAGCGCCGCGCTCGATATTGGCGCCTGGCGCCCCATTGGCGGCTCCTGGCGCCATTTGGCGCGCCGATCAGATTCTATCTGGCCGCTGTCACGGCTTGAAGTGGCACTTTGATCCACTCGCGCGACTCGAACAAACTGCAGCGCAAGCTGAGTTTGCGCGACAGATAAGTCCAGTTTTTCACCAAACTTGGCCCAATGAAGCGCAAAACATATGCGATTATCTCGAGCCGGCTTTTTAATTATCATTAAGCGCCGAGAGGGCGAAAATGTGGCGCCAAGCTTAGTGCGTTCGCGCGCAAGCGAGCCGACCGAGCGGCTGCAAGGAGCGCCACGCTCGCGGGCCCCTTTGTTAGCCTGCAAGGCGGCCGCACAATGGGCCAGTTGAGCGGATTCAATCGAAGTTCTAGGGACGACCGAAGTTGCCAGTTGTCGCCGGCGCTGCGAGTTACATTTGGCGCAAATCCTCTCGGAATTGGATCCAGTCGAGATTAAACGAGGCGCGAAAGGGGCCCGCGCGCGCGAGGCCAGGTTGCGCGCGGAGGTCGCGAACGCGCTATGTGCCGCCCACACGGCGCCAAACTCGAGCGCGCCCGTCGAGCAGACTTTTTGACAAGCTGCTGCCGTCGCCGTCGGCGTACAGCTCGCGCAACTCTCGCCTCCTTCCATCAAAGACAGGCAAGACGAGTTACACCTTGCAGTTTGCTTTAATAAAATTAGAGGCCCACCGCCGAGCGGGCGCCTACAATGGCCGCTCTCGCTCGAGCTTTTGAATTTCCAATTTCAATGGCGCCATTTATCTCTATTGGACAATCTCAGCCAGCTGCTGGCAAAACAATGCAAATCAATCGATCAACTTGATTACAGAATCGTGCAACTCGAGCCCGCAAGCCAGCGAGCGGCCATTATCTGGGCGCCTTCGTTAGACTTGACTGCGAGGTTGGCCCTTTTATCGGCTCCTCTGGCCGGCAAGGAGGTCGCTTTGTTGTCGGCCGGTTTTGTTGTAACCACTCGTTGTCGTGAATACTCGCCTCGGCCGGCCCTCACCTGGCCGTCGCCTTTGCTCCTCGCGCCAGGCGCATCCCTCATGCGAACCAAACTCCGCCCACCAGAGCGGCCAATCTCGCGCCCACCCCCGAACGCAGCTAACCTCCCAATCTCACGCGCCCAAATGGATCGGAGCAGAGTCGGCGAACAGTGCGTGGGACTATGTGCCAGTCTACGATAATCTGCGATACACAATCCTGCCCAACGGATCTCTGGCCATTGCGAACGTCACCCAACGCGAGCAAGGCTACTACATGTGCTCGGCCAAAAACGGATTTGGTCCCGAGGTGACAAAGCTAATTAAAATTACTGTTCACGGTGAGTGTTTGCAAGCGGCCAGCTGGCCACAGATCCCGCGAGAGCCATCCTGTTAATCAGTCGATCCGCTTGCCCTCCATCTCAAACGCAGAGCCTGCGAAATTTGGCGCCAAGTTCAAGACGGTTGAGGTTAGGGTCGAGGAGCGGGCAAACATTGTATGCGTTGCGACTGGCGAGCAGCCAGTTAGTCTCGAGTGGCTCGATAAGGACGGCAACCTGATTCAAAAGGGCGACAAACGGTTCATGTAAGTGATCGGCTTATTCCTGACAGAGTTCGTCCAATTTAATTTCCTCAAGCTAACAAGCAATCGTCCCTTGCTCAGGATTGAGAGCGATCCCTCAGACACAGGACTCGGCGGCCAAGCTGAGAATGTTACCGTCTCCAGACTCATCCTTGCTCGCAGCGGCCGGGCCCACTCTGGCCACTACACCTGCAAGGCGGCAAACAAGTACGGCTCGGACAAGATGATATTCAACCTCCTCGTCCAAGGTCAGTTCACCTCCAGACTCCCAAAACCAAACACTCTGCCTCAAGCTTCAACTTCAAACTCTCCCCAATTTGCCACAGATGTGCCGGATCGAGTGACGGACCTCAAGGTCACTAACACAACCGCCTCGACCATATTCCTGCGCTGGCAGCTTGGTTTCAGTGGGAACGCGCCCATAACCTCCTATCTGGTCCAGTATCAATCCGACGATCCACTCGACGATCTGCTCCTCTCCTCGGAGGCTAGCTTGCGGCCGCAAACAAGCTCAAGCCAGAGCAATCCGGCAAGTGAGCCTGATTTCTTTCGGGTTGCGACGCAAACTTCAAACTCGGTACCAAACTCAAGTTTATCGCTAAAGGCCGCCCTGGACGCGCTCAATGTTGCTCCAAATCTCGAAAGCGCCGACGAGGCAATCGATAGAACACTCGTTGAGCTGACAGTTGAACAAAGCTCAACTCATCTGGTTGTCAAGGATCTGAATCCATTTTGTGTCTATAGGCTGAGACTTGCAGGTATAAACAAGATTGGCCTCGGCGAGTTCAGCGAATGGATTCGCGCGAGAACGGAGGAGGCGCCACCAAGCGGCACCGTGCTCAGAGTGAGCGCCTCAGCAACTGGGCCAAACTCCATCAAAGTCAGCTGGAGTCCGCCAGACCGGCGCTCCTGGAATGGCCAGCTCATTGGATTCAACATTGGCTACCGTCCCGTTGATTCCAATTTCGAGCTCAACAAGACAGTCGAATGGTCGCCGCCAAGTCTCCAATCGCTCATTGGAACCGACAGTGCGAAGTCTCAGCCGAGAGCACAACTCGAGAATGGTTCGTCTATGAAGCAACCAATTGGTGCCGATGTTGCTGTGGTCGCAAAAAGCCGAGCTATCTCGCAGCAGCAACAATCAATCGGAAAATCGAGCAATAGCAGCTCAGAAACAGGCGAGAAGTCTAGCTCAAGCTCACGGTTAGCGTTGAGCCAGCATCTCCGCCAGATGCTCGCCCTCCAGCAGCAAGAGCTGGTCGCCCATCTGACCAACTTGCAACGTTCAACCCCTTACCTGGTTTGGATACAGGCGATCAACAACCGAGGCTTAGGTCCCCAATCGCACGCAATCTCAGTGAAGACCCTCGACGATGTTCCACCAAGCGCGCCCGCAATAAAGGTGCAGTCGACAACTCCAAACTCCATCACACTCGTTTGGTCCCTATCAAGCAATTTCTTCGGCACAGCAAACCAATACTCGCTCTTCTATCGCCGAGCGCCGCAACCGTTCAACCAGCCCAACTCCGGCTCACTCGATACCAATTTCAAGACAAATTCGAGCCCGCCAACAATCGAGTCGCAGTTCTTGTCGCCTCACCTCTACGAATCGAGCTCGTTCATTGAACGAACCGTGAATAGCCAGCAGCTCATAACAGGTGGAAGTCTATTCAACGAAATTGGAACCCATGAGCATGCTCACGAACAAAAATCTCAATTTGCCCACCAGCCACTTCAACAATACCAACAGTTTACATACACTCTCGACCAACTCGAGTGCGGGAGCGTCTATGAACTATACATGACAACCAGGAACAGTGTTGGCAAATCCGAGCCATCGGCCATGATCACAACCAGGACCCTCGGCGAGCCTCCGCTGGCGCCCACAAATAAAAATAGTTTGTTTTGGAAGATCGGCACCCATGAGATTGTGCTCAATCTTGCTGCCTGGTCAACTGGTGGCTGTCCACTCACCCACATGACCATCCGTTACAAGCAAACAGCAGCTCCAATTGCCTCGGCTGCCTCCTCGTCCGCAACCGCCAGTTTGCAGGCCAACTCCTCTTCATCTGTCAGTAGACCCATAACGATCAGCGTACCTCTGGCCATTTTGGCCGCGATCAATGCCCAACAAACGAGATCCCAGTCGAGCGGAGTCGATTCGGCGAGCGAAGCCCAAACTCTCTACTACCTGAAGAACCTGTTGCCGAGCACGAGCTACGACCTCGAGATCGTCGCCCACAACATAGCCGGACACACAGCCTCACAGTACGAGTTTGTGACCTCGGGCTTGAACGGAACTAAAAGTGGTTACAGTCGCAGGGATAACATGTTCAGGCTTGACCAGCGAGGGGCTGCTATTGACCAAGTTTACGATGGCTCCAGGAACACAGACCAACAAGCATCGTATGCGAACCAGTCCAACAATGGAGCCCAATTTGTTCCTATAGTGCTCATCGCATTATGTCTTGTTTGCCTAATAATAAGCTCAACATTTTGCTATTACCGGCTCGCCGATTCTTGGAGAGAGAAGAGAGGATTATCGGGTGATCCAAGCGGCAGTGGCTCAAGAGGGGCCAACGGTCAACACTTGAACGTGAGTCCCGCCTCGTTAGGAAAATCAGCCACCTGGCGCATGAAAAATCAGTTCAATGGTCGTTCAAATCCGAAAAATCATCATGAGGATCTAGGTCAAGACTTGCCACCGATGCACTATTGCATGCGCGATCCAGATGGAACTCAAATGATGGGAAGCATGAATCAGAAGAGCAATTCATTCAGCCAGTCGATATCAATGAAAGACTTCAACCTCATCCATGGAGCTGATCCACTGGCTGCCAACTCAACTCTTAACATTAAAAACTTTCGATCCTCAGGCCAGTCGAACGTTGAGAGGAAAGCCGGTACGCTGAGGGCAGGTAGATTGGTTTCGGATGTTTACGCCCCTGCAATGAGAAATGAGCGAGGACAGAGTTGCACCGAGACCTCTCATGTTAGGAGTCACGTTTGCTCTATTTACGAACCAGCTTGCAAACAGGAACAATCTAATAACAATGGACCTTTAGGTGATTACACCACTAGCCAGAATCAGCGGTTGATTCTACCAGCTGAGGGTCAGCCACAAATAGCTAACTTCGCGCCACAGGACTCAAACCGATACGATCCACACCAGACTAGCTACCAATCGAATGGGAATCAGCAGGAGACGAGCTGGGCTGATTATAGTGGTGAGCAGTGCATCAAACGTCAACATGGGACCGCCACCACCTATGCGATCCCTTGCGTTACCCAAATAAACGCCTACGATATCAACCAAGCTGACTACTTCCAGGGCACCTATGGACAGGGCAGTATTGACGACTGCATTCGGCAGCTTATGACTGAGCAGCAACAACGTCAACAATACGCACTCTTGACTGGCAAGAAGACTGAGCCAGCTGGATACTTCGATGCCAACGGAAATCTAGCTGCCACAATCCATAACATCCCTGAGCAACACTTGGACCCCAAGTTGCCTAGTCTATCTGGGGTCTGCGGGCAGTCAATAATCGACAGTAGTAGTAGCAGCAGCGGAGTTGACGTTGGACCTCATCTAGACTGCTTATCTACGACAACTGGTGCGAGCAATTCTAACGCAAGCAACAATGCCTACCATCTCAACCGCTCATCCCTCGATCCTCCAGACTTCGATCTTCCGCCCCCGACCCAGGGTGCATGATCACAGCAAGCTCCGGGAGAAAAACAGTCCAAACCTTACATTCCATCTGTGATATCTGTCTGACTTCAGAGTCATGATGATGTGTGCAAACGTAAATAAAATATCGTCGTTCAAACGAACCTACTCTCTGCCGGATGCATCTGGATTTGAGCTTTCAGATTGAATTGATCGATCAAATGACATTATGATCAATCGCTCGAGCACTATTTATTAGCCAGCTGCCATTTGTGATTCTCGTCACCCAATTTCTAGGTTAGATTCTATTTTAGTTCGGACAGGACATTTCTAGAATGAACCTCCGCTCTTTGGTTAGTCTGATAGGTATCGCTGGCTTTCGTAAGTATAGTTTCCCGTTCCAGACACTGTGAGAGATTTACAATGGACAATTAATGACTCGAATTCAATCTTAGTGCTAGCGAACCAAGTTCTTGGACGTACAACTTATTACTCCTACGAATCGCAATCCAGAAGCATTGGCAATGGCGACAAATTCATAACTGAGATCAAGGAGAGCAACTTCGACTCTCAGCGGCCGTTCGATCCTCAGCGGCCACAGGTGATACAGAGGTATGTGATAAGTCCAGGCCGACCACAAAGAGGGTTCGACGACATCAAACGCAAGCAACTAGCCACGAACAACATCGGAATAGGTTACGAGAGCCAGCGGGTGAATTCATTGAATGGCTTTCTGAGTGGATTCGGCGACCGGGGTCAGTTTCAACGAGGCTTCATTACGAAGGCGAGAACAGTTGAATCACCCGCTCTGTCAGTCGATTCAGGGGGTAGAGCGAGTGTTAGCATAGCTAATGAAGTGGCGAAATTGCTCAATGTGAAACAAGGCTACTACGCTGATGTTTATGATAAAATTGATCGGCCCAAAGCTTCAACAAGACGTCCGGCGGAAGTAATTGAAGAATCAATGCGAGATGCCGTCCAACACTTGTTCAGCGACAACCAACGCCACCGTCACGATACAGTAGAGAGACACTGATTTGCTTGAGAACAGATTCCAGCTAAATAAATAAATAGCCCAGCTCTTGAGTCATAGTTTCCTATTTTGTGGGTACAGGTGCATAATCTATAAATTTCCTAGCTATGAATTTCAGTGCTTCATCTAACAGAAGCACTGGTGCTGATATCTTCAGGACAGCCATCCATTCGTATAAGTTCAATGGGCACACACTGAAAACGGTGGAAAGAATATCGACATATAACACGACGAAGTGAAGGGTCATTGATAGCGCCATCGCTGAAATGAGCCAAGGGTTCGTCCATGGCGGCATTACCCATAAGGATTGATTCTCTGATAAACTGTTCTCAGGAGGATCTAAATCTCCTCTCTGGTCGACTAGATTGAAGGTCTGTTAGCTAGATCTAGATTAAGATCTCACCAACATTCATCTATCAACTCAACTATGAATGTTCAGTGGTGGATAATGTTCCACGTCATTGGAGATACATAGTTGAATTCTAGCCTATGGATATGTTTGTGGAGGAAGCAAATTTGACTCACAATTCTCGTGCAGCGGGGGTCGTGCTCAACAACACAAACAGCTGTTCAAATGAGAATGTGGCAGCCTCGCTGTGGCTAGTCAACATGACAAATTGCAGCTTCTAACGAGACCAGTCGTTTTGCTTGGCGCTTCTGTGGCACACAAGGCCTTAATTCCTGATTTGCCTCTCCTCCCTGATAAGTGAGTTTGTTTTCTGTTCTTCCAAGATGCCGAAGATATCTTTCATCTCTCCAGTGGTTTACCTCAAAAATTTCGCAACCTATGCCAGAGGCGAGAGTCCATCATAGAGTTAGGCTATCGTTGTAAGTGTGAGAAAAGTTGAAGGTATGCCAGAATTGCAATGTTAGGTGTCGCCCAATTGATCAATGAGGCTTGGGCCTATGAGGTGAGCAGCGATAATGAGGTGGCGTTAAGGTTATACAAGACAGCATTCAACAATTTATTGGACTTAAATAGTCAAGTAATCGCCAACACTCTCAACACTATGCCCGGAGTTAGCCCATTTGAAATTCGCTCAGTTGCTGACTATGTTAATTATCGAACTTGTCATCTACAATTTTCGCTCAGTCATCCAAGGGAAGCCATAACACAATTCAAGAGATATATTGATACATTCAAACAACATACCAAAGCTCAGGAGTACGCCTTCGAGCATGCGGCGTGGTTGTCGCAACAATACCTCATGTTCGCTGATCTCTTTGATCAAGCTGTCTCAAACGGAATGAAAGCTAGTAAGACGCAACATCCAGGTTATTACTACCATGAAGCAGCTATGCAGATGATCGACAGGAGGCTCAATATAACTGAGTACACAAACGATTTTATCAGATCGAATCAAATGCCAGTAACTCAAGAGTTATTATCTATCATCACTACAAGCAATTTCACATCATTTCTACGGCAATGCGGTTGGATTTGCATAGACCCGAACGCTGGCCCACCGATAGCACCAGTTGAGCCCTTACAACCTCAAGCTGATCCAGAGCCCATCAACTACTCAGTAAGTATTATGAAACAACAACTATGTGCTAGCTTTATGATAAATTCTCACTGAACAGGCTCTTTCAACTAGGACATAATAATCAGGGAATTGTGCAAAGCTATAGAACATTTCGAAGTTTGGACCAGGCCACGTATGCAAACTTATCTAAGCGTCATTGTCGCAGACGAATATTCTTTGAACAAGGACTATCAAAAGGCATTGACAATCTATAAAAGGTCGCTGTTGAATTATGAGAGGGACGCTTGGACGCCAATTGCTGATGGCATAAAACTCAAGATCACAAACATTGAGAAGAGAGTGCAATCGCAATTCTCTCCCCCAATCGCTCCCACAAATCGCGATCCAGAAGCATTGGCAATGGCGACAAATTCATAACTGAGATCAAGGAGAGCAACTTCGACTCTCAGCGGCCGTTCGATCCTCAGCGGCCACAGGTGATACAGAGGTATGTGATAAGTCCAGGCCGACCACAAAGAGGGTTCGACGACATCAAACGCAAGCAACTAGCCACGAACAACATCGGAATAGGTTACGAGAGCCAGCGGGTGAATTCATTGAATGGCTTTCTGAGTGGATTCGGCGACCGGGGTCAGTTTCAACGAGGCTTCATTACGAAGGCGAGAACAGTTGAATCACCCGCTCTGTCAGTCGATTCAGGGGGTAGAGCGAGTGTTAGCATAGCTAATGAAGTGGCGAAATTGCTCAATGTGAAACAAGGCTACTACGCTGATGTTTATGATAAAATTGATCGGCCCAAAGCTTCAACAAGACGTCCGGCGGAAGTAATTGAAGAATCAATGCGAGATGCCGTCCAACACTTGTTCAGCGACAACCAACGCCACCGTCACGATACAGTAGAGAGACACTGATTTGCTTGAGAACAGATTCCAGCTAAATAAATAAATAGCCCAGCTCTTGAGTCATAGTTTCCTATTTTGTGGGTACAGGTGCATAATCTATAAATTTCCTAGCTATGAATTTCAGTGCTTCATCTAACAGAAGCACTGGTGCTGATATCTTCAGGACAGCCATCCATTCGTATAAGTTCAATGGGCACACACTGAAAACGGTGGAAAGAATATCGACATATAACACGACGAAGTGAAGGGTCATTGATAGCGCCATCGCTGAAATGAGCCAAGGGTTCGTCCATGGCGGCATTACCCATAAGGATTGATTCTCTGATAAGCTGTTCAAAGCGTTCAACATTTCAATAGTGACCAGAACTGATAAAGCCATGGTCATGGGGTGAGGATCATGGAATACTGAGCAGTCGACTCCAGCGAAATCTTCTGAGTTTGAAATGCATTGAAGATGGTGGGTCAACTGATAATAACTGAGTTGAGGACCCTCCGGTGATGACATGTACCACCATGCCGCTGCGCCGACAGTTGCACAACCAACATATACTCCAACCGCTAAGTAGCGGAAAAATAGCCAGCCTGTAATGAGAGGTTCGTTTGCTCGCCTTGGTGGACGTTGCATAATATCCAAGTCAGGAGGATTGAAACCGAGAGCGGTTGCTGGTAAACCGTCCGTGACTAAATTCACCCACAGCAACTGTACTGGTATGAGAGCCTCAGGCAAGCCGAGTGCTGCAGTGACAAATATACTGACCACTTCACCAATGTTGGACGAAATCAGGTATCTTATGAACTGCTTCATGTTGTTGTAAATAGCCCTACCCTCTTCAACTGCAGACACAATCGATGAGAAATTATCATCAGCTAAAACCATCTCAGCTGCTGACTTTGCAACAGCCGTTCCGGAGCCCATGGCAATACCAATTTCAGCTTTCTTTAGGGCTGGCGCATCGTTCACACCATCACCAGTCATAGCCGAAATTTCCCCATCCGCTTGCAGAAATTCAATGATCTTTGATTTGTGTGAAGGTTCAACACGAGAGAACAGTCTTGCCTTTCTGATTGCTTCCTTTTGCTGATAAACCGGCAAGTCATCAAATTCGCGGCCAGAGTATGACATCTTAGAGGTGTCTTCGTTCTCACCAAATACACCAATTCGCCGACAAATAGCCTCAGCTGTGGCCTTGTTGTCACCAGTGATAACAATGACTCTAATACCTGCAGCTCTACAGCGTTTGATGGAGTCGAAAACCTCAGTTCTCGGTGGATCCAACATACCGACACAGCCTACAAAAGTTAGATCTGTCTCGTAATTGATAAATTTAGTCGAGTCAACCAGATCCATTTCATCCATGCGCGGAGGATTATCCTGTGTCGCTAAAGCCAAACACCTGAGGGTGTCACGACCGGTTCCATATTGGCGGATTGTTTCCAAAATTTTACTCTTGATTGCTTGCGTGAGAACGACTTTTTGATCCTTCACTCTAACGTGAGTACATCTGTCCAGAATTCCCTCGGGGGCTCCTTTGCAAAACATCTTGGGACCAGAACCAAGCTTGCTATCTTCGGACTTGGGTGTGCAGAGGACACTCATCGATTTTCTGTCACGAGAAAACTCGAGGGTGCACTCTTTCTTCCATTTGGATTGAACATTGTGATTCACAGTCAAAGCTGCATCCCTCTTAGACAGGGAGTTTCTTGCGTACTTAAATGGGTTCAACTTTTCTGCGAGAACTACAAGAGCGGTCTCTGTTGCTTCGCCAACCTTCTCGAAAACTCCCTTATATTCGTTGAAATCAATACTAGAATCGTTACATAATACACATAGAGTAGTTAGCTCATGAAGGGCATCATATTGGGCTGTGTTGGCCGGCTTGCCTCTCAGTAAAACCTCACCGATTGGCTCGTAAGTCGATCCAGTTACCTCAAACTCGTGTAGAGAAACATCATTGCTAACGGCACGGTCAATGACAAAGAGTCTGCTGACGGACATTTGATTTGTTGTGAGGGTTCCAGTCTTATCTGAGCAAATAACCGAAGTGCAGCCAAGAGTTTCGACAGATGGCAACGAACGGACAATAGCGTTCTTTCGCGCCATACGACGTGTTCCAAGAGCTAGACAGGTAGTGATGACAGCAGGTAATCCTTCCGGTATCGCAGCGACAGCAAGGGCTACTGCAATTTTGAAATAATAAATGGCCCCTTTCAGCCATGAACCCCCGTGGGCAGGATCATTGAAGTGTCCAATGTTGATTGCCCACACCGCTACACAGATCACAGATATCACTTTGGATAGTTGTTCACCGAATTCGTCTAATTTCTGTTGCAATGGTGTCTTGACTTCCTCAGTTTCAGTCATTTCAGTACGTATTTTGCCTATTTCTGTCGACAAACCAGTGCCGATAACAATACCAACAGCTCTACCGCTAGCAATGTTAGTGCCCGAAAAGAGTATGTTCTTTTTATCTTGGTTGACAGCGCGCGGATCTGGGACAACATCGCAATGCTTGATAACGGAAACAGACTCGCCGGTTAGAATTGATTGATCGACTCTAAGAGTGGTAGAGTGGATTTTGATTAGTCTTATGTCGGCTGGAACTTTGTCGCCGATCGAAACTTCGACTATATCGCCGGGAACAATGCCTCTTGCTCTGATCCTCTGAACACCGTGCTTATTCTTTCGAATAACCTTGCCCATTTCCGGCTCGTACTCTTTGAGAGCCTCGATTGCGTCTTCAGCATTTTTCTCCTGCCATATTCCAACGACCGCGTTGGCAATTAAAATCAATAATATTACAAATGGTTCAACAAAAGCTGTGATTGAGTTCTCATTTTCTTCAAAAAATGCTAATACAAATGAGATGATGGCTGCTAATAGCAAAATTTTCACTAATAAATCGTCGAATTGGGCCAATATAAGTTGCCATAACGGTTTGCCCTCCTCGGCCGGCAACTCGTTGGGCCCATATTTATCGTGCAAAATTTTAACCTGCGACTCATCTAGACCAATCTCGGGATCTGAGTTGAAATACTCGACTACGTCTCGCCACGGTTTCGTAAAGGCGAGATCCATGGTGCTCCGGGCAGGCCTAAGGTAGTATTGTTTAATTTGCGCTTGTTCCTATGATTTGTGCTCTGATATGAGTGTGTTCCAAGTCGACGCGTGATAAATGTTTTGAGATTGTTCGTTCGTTGAATTCGGCCGGCAGAGATAGAAAAACAATTTGCTTCCTAATTTACGATTCTTGGCTGCTTGTTTTGATATTTATCCTTGTTGTAAAGTTATTGATCACTTAGCGCTGATTCGCCTTCTCTCTGTCTTTCCCTCTCGCTCTCCGTTTACGTCAATAGACCAAATTCAACTCGGCAACAGATCTTCAGTTACTAATCCATGTTAGCCGACAAAACGTTGTACAAAGAATCAGATAATATTGAACTTAATCTCAAATATAATATTATCCCCGATTATTCAGTCGTTGAGAACTGAGTCGTCCTCAAAGATGACACATATGATGATAATTTGGCGGCGTGTTGGTGAGACAGTAAGGTCGTTTGTGTGTGTGTGTGTGAGTGTGAGTGTGTAACGTAGTGGCTAAAAACGTATTCCCCCTTTCCCATAGGAGACTCTTGCGCCTTCTCCTCCTATGCCCCTCTGCCTCTTCCACTACTCCTCGCTTTTAATTCGGCGCCATATAGAATGCCCGACTCGAAACTGCCGCCGAAGCTGTTATCAACCAACCGTTGTCTATCTACCTCCCTGCCTCTATCTCTATCTCTATCTCTTTGCCCACGGATGCGCCTCTGTTTAAGCTGATGATCGTGACAGGCATTGTCTGTGTACTTAGTGAGCGCTGGATACCAAGAATTGTCTGTCGAGCTAAATATCAGAGGACCGTTGAACGTTGTTGCTACTTGAGGTCAGAGGGGTCGGTCTAAGTGCACGAGCTAGAGTTGCCCAAATAAAGACATATCATTTGGAAAAATGCTCCACAACGCATTGTTTGCGAAAACCGCGCAATCGCACTATACGGACGTCTTTTCAAGATCCATGCACAATTAACGCCGAGGCATCCGTCGACATTGAGGTAGTACGGCTGCCCGATCTTGTCCCAGCGCGAAAGAGAGATGGGGCTGGGCTTGCGAGCCGCCGATGCCTCGCCGCTTGGGCACCCGCTTGCCGTAAAAATGAAGCTGATGCTTTATCGGCATATAACATAGAGATAAAGCTCCTGGCTGAATTCCTGCCAAAGTCACCAAATTCTCCGTCCCAACGAAACGCCAGTCAAATGTCCATCTCATGAGACTGAACTGATCGTCAACGCGTGGAGTAAAGCATAACACGGTTAGGGGGCCCAGCATTCAGGTTCTAATTTGCTCTTTTCAAGTTCATTGCAAGACCTACCTCGAGAAACCGAGCCGACCCTGAAATTCGTCTCCGAGTAGAGTTGGCAAACCTAGTGGCGAGGGTTTACAAGCAGGATGCGAGCCAAAAATAAATTGCGTCTTTCAGAAATATTCGTTTGAGTTGGGGATTTCGCGTTTGAATCTCCCTGCCAGGGAAGAGAGGGCGTTTGATAAATCACTAGCGATTCAACTTGCGCATCCTTTAACTCAAGGCTTGTAGAGAATCTCTGCCAGAGAATACCTTTGCATTACATGAGCGCATGCAGCATGCATTGAATCCCTGCGAGACGGTTGCACGGTATAGAGCGATTGCGCGGTTTTCACAAACAATGCGTCGTGGAGCATTTTTCCAAATGATAAGTCTTTATTTGGGCAACTCTAGCTCGTGCACTTAGACCGACCTTACTGACATCAAGTAGCAACAACGTCCAACGGTCCTCTGATATTTAGCTTGACAGGCGATTCTATATATCGAACACTCCCCGAAGACGCAAACGATGCCTGTCACGACCATTAGAGATGATTCACATTTCCAATCTTGTTTGGTGGATGCTGGTGCCAAACTAGTCGTTGTCGACTTTACAGCAAAATGGTAGGAATCTTATCGATTGTCTGCCTCCCATCTATCTGTTTTATCAGCCTACTAATTGCCGAAGTATCTGTTCTGCCTCTCAACAACTCAGGTGTAATCCGTGCAGGCAGATTGCTCCTATCTTCGAACAGCTCAGTGTCAAGTATCCACAAGTTTTATTCCTGAAGGTAGATGTTGACGAATGTGATCAAGTGGCGGCAGCTAACAATGTAAGAATCTTATCGCCATTCATTCGAGATTTTAGATAAACTTGTAGATTTTAACGTTGATTACCTCACATCAGGTTGCAGCCATGCCAACTTTTGTATTTTTCAGAGCGCGAACAAGAGTCGCAAGAATCCAAGGTGCAAATCCGACTGCATTAGAAGGCAAGATTGTTGAATTAGTTGGTTCAAGCGATCAAGGGTCTAGCAGTGATGGAGCTGGTCAGCCCTATGGTCCATACGTAGATCTATCCTCGGTCATCACAAAGTCTGGCTGCGAGTGTCTTAATGAGAGTGACGAGCACCCCTTGGCACATTGCTTAGAGTCAAACAAACAGACCTTCCTGGAGTCCGACTGCGACGAACAACTTATCATTACATTATCGTTCTCGCAACCCATCAAGCTACACTCCATCAAGGTAAGAGCTCCAGATGAATATGGACCAAAAACGTTGAAATTTTTCCTCAATCAACCCATGTCGCTTGATTTTGATAAAGCAGAGACATCAGAACCGGTTCAGCTCATAGAATTAAGGCCAGAAGATCTTGCTGACGATGCCAAGCCTGTCCAGCTCAAGTATGTGAAATTCCAGAACGTAAACAGTTTGACAATCTTTGTCAAAGATAATCAAACAGGTAAAGAAACGACACGTATCACACAGATTTTGTTGATCGGACTACCCGTAGCAGCAACCAATATGAATGAGTTCAGACGCCTCGCTGGAAAGCAAGGTGAGGGCCATTAGATCCCAGCAAGTCCTCTGTCCAATAACGTTAATAATCGACTTTCAACGGACTCTCTTAGACAATTTGGTATTAAAAATGATGGAATCAACATTTTCATTTATTTGCCATGATTACCGACGTAATCTAAATATTCTCACGCCACCTCAAGCGCTCTCAAATTCGATCTTTTGGTCAAACATAAATGCGCCCTCTTGTCGAACTGATCAGGCTGATGTGTTGAATGGCATACGCTAGATTTACTCGTCGCGATTGACACGAGATCTTAGACAGTGAAAATGCGTTTCATAAGTTGGTTAAGAGGTTAACCTTGTTTAATTATATCGACTTGATCAAAATTTAACATACCAGCTGGGATACAGTTATTTTTGCTCAATATATGGTTTGCTCAAAGTATTGTGAAACTTGCTTCTAGCGAATGTTGTGAGTGTCCGGTGGTTGGGGATGGCGGATTCACAGCGATGTCAAACTCCCTGGAGTGGCATATGGATTTATATATATTTTTCTATATTTATACTGCTAGCAATTATAAGCTTTCTTGGCATGATGACAGCGGCCTACAATAGAAGTGAATCGACAAAGAGGCGAGTGTACTCGAACAAACTTTAAATTACCAATGGTATGACTGAGAATCAACACGAACAATTCGTCTTGCTGCCGGTTTGACCACTGCTTCCGCTTAATCTGGCTGTTGAAGGACTGGAGGCTTTATGTTGCACGCCACATTCGGCAGAATTCAAATCCAGACTTCCGTCTTGAATGTTCTGATGTATTTTTTTAGCCGTTTCGAAGAAAGCGTCCTCGACATTCTCGCCAGTTTTAGCTGAGGCCTCAATGAACATAAGACCGTTTTCCTCGGCAAACTGCTTGGCCTCTTCATGAGTGACATCGCGTTGGCTCTCAAGATCGCTCTTGTTGCCAATCAGATAAATGATTGTATTAGGATTGGTAAGATTTCGTGCATCCGTCAACCAAGAGGATAGGTGATTGTAAGTCGAACGTCTAGTGATATCATAAACCATCAGGGCGCCAGCCGCACCACGATAGTAGCTTCTAGTTACTGCTCTAAATCTCTCTTGTCCAGCTGTATCCCAGATTTGAAGTTTTATTTTTTGACCAGACACCTCTATGATCCTGGTACCAAATTCGACACCAATCGTGTGAGGGCAGTCGGCCATGAACTTCTTCTCAGTAAATTGATGTAATAAGCATGACTTGCCGACTCCCATATCACCAATTATGATGTACTTGAATATATAACTATAGTTAAAAGGCTTCAAAGTTGGATGCGGATCACCGCCTGCACCAGTATCTTGATCCGACATTCTCGGTTGCTTGTTATCGTGATGGATAGGGTAATATTTGCCTGGATGTACTATATCAATTTTAGGGAAGGATATATATTTTCTTTCGGCCTTGCGAGTTAAATCACCTCTCCTACTGGAATGTAAGATATTTAGAAAAAATGGATGCGTACGCTTAGTTGGCCGTCTTTCAACCATGTTTATATCGTGCCAATGTAAGAGAGGCCAGTTTGCTCGGGTAACCCAGCTATAACCGCGCCCTCTTGCCTGGTCGGGAAGCTTAACCGTTGGGCGTGATAGGGCCAACGAGTGGAATAAGCGATCAAATTCCGTATGGGCGTGTTCTCCTGTCGGAATGTTTGATAGAATTCATACACGATGTAATACATTTCACCACACACGTATGATGCATGAGAGAGGGTGAGATTGAGACGACGGCCATGAACGACCACCATAGGGGGACTCGTAGCTTGAACCACCACTGGGCACAATTTTACGCACTCGAGCTGAGCTTCTCCGTAAAGGTTGTCTGTTTGTATTTGTTTCAACCCACAAGCGAGCTTACGGACATAAACTTGTAACTTATGTGTTCGTTCAAACCATGTATTGTAAAAATAAATTAAATTAAGTCAAAGCTTCACATGACCTTAGTCGGTCTCATTGTGTAATATAACTGCAATATCACCACAATCATCAGTCAAACTTGACGAGTCGAATAAGCCCAATGAAATGCACTCCGACGACTCTGCGACCATTTACACAGATGGGGCCTGCAGTAACAATGGTCGATCGGAGGATGCCAAGGCGGGCATCGGTGTCTTCTGGCCGAATAAAGAATCAAACAACATCAGCGAGCCTCTTGACGGTCGTCAAACTAACCAAAGAGCAGAAATTGTTGCTGCTACTGAGGGCATTGCTCAAGCGAAAAGCATGGGTTATGACAGGGTGACTGTTAAAACCGATAGCCGATATGTTAAATTGGCAGCCGAATCGTGGATCCCGAAATGGGAGCGCGAGGGTTGGACTAGAAGGGTTGTCAACTTGGACGATTTCAAGCGGCTGCAAAATGTGATGGACGGTATTAAAGTCAATTTCGAAAAAATTCCTAGGGAGTTGAACTCAGCCGATAGATTAGCAAGGGATGGTGCCAAGAAGACTATTTCACTATGCCGCAAGTTTATTCATTAAAGTCTAAAACTAATAGATGAGTATCTTCTGTTTGTGTTCTGGAACCTACAGCACATATTAATTTAGTGTAAGATGCCCGAATCCTCCAGACAACACCACCTTTAGAGGCAGTTGGTAGAACAACGAGGTCTCTGATGAATCGTCCATCTCTTATGTCCCATAACTTGACCGTTCCATCATCACTTGAGGTGACAACATGTCTGTTGTTGAAATAGACTGATGTTATAGCGCTTGTGTGCTTTTTCTCACCGCCGAGAGTTTGCAAACACTCGCCTGTGACGATGTTCCAAACTTTACAGTATGAGTCAGCGTTGGCGGAGACAAGAAGATTGCCCTTGAGTTGCATTTTGCTGGTTAGGCTTTGGTGACCTTCTAAATGATGGCGTAGTTTGCCTGTGGCTGCATCCCAGATACATATAGTTGAGTCTAACGACCCACTGGCGATTGTTTTACCGTCGAACTGTAGGGAATATATCCTGCTATAGTGGCACTCCAACTCATGACAACAGCTACCAGTGACAGCATTCCAAACCATGACTAGATGGTCATAGGCACCGCTCACAATTATATCGTTCTTGTATTCAACACACCTAACAGCGGCGGAGTGGCCAATAAATACATGAACACACACTCCTTTCAGTATGTCCCATAGTCTGAGGGTGGTATCACGGGATCCGGAAACAACTTGGTTGCCGTTGAGAGCGAGGCATCTTACTGTGGACGTATGACCGTATAATGTGTGCATCAGCTCCCCTGTATGAGCTCTCCAAATTTTCAAAGTTCTATCGGTGGAACCACTAATAACTATATCATCTGGGGAAAGTTGAGAGGACCAGACACCTCCTGTGTGGCCTTCGAGAGTATTTATGCAGCGCCCAGTTTCGCTGCACCATACCTTCAATGTTTGGTCGTCACTACCGCTCACAATCGTATTAGTCCGGGAGTTGTATTGGAGACATGTAATCACTGAATCTTCATGACAACGAAGCCTCTTCAAATGTGTGATCGGGCTCTTGGATTTGGTATCAGCGGAATTGGTCCCACTTTTGAGGTCTCCGAGCATGGGATTTGGCGCAATGAATGGCTCTGAAATCTCGAATCTCCTCGTTCGCCAATTTCGGAGGATGTCGATGTGCTTAAGGTAGGCGATTCTCCACTCGTATTTCGATAGGGTATCGGGCTTAGTTAAAGAATCTTCAACAACCTTCTCCTGCTTTATGTGAGCTGCATATATTCTATTTCTGAATAGGGCTTTCATTGTCTGCTCATCATCCAGGAGGCCCTCCTCTCGGCACTTTTCGCGCCAGAGTCGATTATCCTCACAAACAGTGCGCCACGATCTACACGTTTGGGCAGCTTGAGATAAATCGCTCGGGCTAAGGAAACTCATAATATAGAGAGCAACCTCATAGGGCACGCCCGATATTATATCCAATTTTATACGGTCGTCTATGGCAGCGCGTAGTGATCTCAGTTGATGGATATCAAAAGGATGATTATTCAGCATCTTCTTCCAAATTTCGAGCTGGGCAGTGGGCCTCATATTTGTTAGAGTACTAAATATTTCGTTAAAACAATTTGACTCGATATCTGACGATCTGTTCGAGAAAAATTTGCGACATTTTCTTCTCTTATCGTATCTGCACTTCTTAACAAAACCTCGACTCTGTTGGCGTCGATGCCGCATTCTTTTAAATCTATTCAAATTCATCCTTAGTTGTTATATTATTAAAATACAGGGGCAATAATAATTTATTCGATTGTAACCTCAAACAAGGCCCCCAACATACAAGGTATATACCGGACACCAAGTATTATCATCTTTGTTCTATGCCTGAACATGCAAAAGGTGGATAAAGCTTTCCTGAGTCACTGGCTGGCAGTATTCTGGGATGTGTTGAGAAAGAGCGTCTCTGCGCGCACGACGGTCGATCGTAAATTTGGTTTTATTTGTACTGAAGTTTACCTAAAGCTCATGAGTTCACATTCCAAGTTCGAGAGATTCACTAAAACGCCGGCCATAGTTTTGACAAAGGATGGTACAGATACGATTTGAATTTTGGTCTTAGTTTCAGTCGAGTAGGTTGTGTTTGCATATTCAGGTTGGTTTCCAGCGAAATAGATATCTGGCACAAAATCTATTATGAACGGATCCTTGTCTCTGAATGGAACACAGCTTAGATTGTCTGGAGCTGAGGGTGCGATGTGTCCCCACTCAAGGGTATTCTTTAAAGCCGTTGTACTATATTCGATCCTGGTGTATTGTCGAATAGCTTCAACATTTTCACCAGAGGTTCCTAAGATGAGGTAACCATCTTGCTGAATTATGCAAGGGTTTGTGTTCGGGTGGACGTTAGTTAACAATCCCGATCTAGGTAGTATACGTGGGTGGAATGGCTGCTGGGGGAGTAGAAAAGAGGTTGGATCATTTTTACCAGGCATGACATCGATCTCAAGACCGCTTTGAGCTAAGGAGAAGAGGTATCTATCGAACATCTGGAATACCTCATTCAGTGACTTGTCACTTTTCGTTTGTGACGAGCCTAACAGTTCGGATTTAGATTTTGTATAACCTGGAGCAATTGAATTTCCAGCGATAATTAATTTTACAACTTCGAAATCTTGCGATTTGTTCGAGTCCTTAGTCGAACATTGGCCGACAAGCAAGTCCCTCAGTTTTTTAAACGCATCGATTACCTCTTCACTCTGAACTTTCGATAAATGAGAATCAAATCCGAACTCTAGACCCGAAACTATGAGCAGTCGCTGCTTTCCTGGTTCTAAATCTTCGTATTCATTCTCTTTAGGCATTCTGTATACTGAAAGGTTAGGTCCAGCATAACAGACATCGACAACATGAAACTTAGCACCTCCATTCAACTGGTGACCAAGAAGAGAAACCGGAATGCCCGTAACATGCAAATGGACATCGATTTCTCCAACAACTTGAACATTCTCGTCAGTTTCATGGAGGACAAGAGAATCCTCATCACTGGTAAAATTTACATCTTGATCTTTGACCAGAGGTTCGCTCGTCTCCAACTCTCTGAGGATTGACGGTTGTCGGGGCATCAGTTTAAATAATGTTCCTATCACAAACACATCGGTAGTACCTAGGGACGCGTTCAATTGCTCTAATGGTAGGTGTTTAACTTCATCACCCCAACGGAATCGCGACCTAGTTATCAGAGCCTCGCGCGCACAGTTCAGTCTTGCATTATAGATGTGGTAATACTGGTCGGTGAACAGTTGACCCGTAAGATGATGGAACCGCTTGGTATCGACAGTGCGCCGCTTTGCTGAGACCATAACGAATTTCTGCTGGTTATAGCTAAGGGTTGATTGGTAGTAGCTAAGGCTTTCCAACTTATGTAGGCTGGTGCTCCTAAAGATAGTAGTTTAAGGGCAGTTTTGAGTAGAGGATTCATGGGATCATCCCATCTCAAGTCCGGACCGGTAACAGATGTAATCCATGTGCTCCCCATCACGGTCATGTGTGCGAGAGATTTGCCCTTGGTTAGAGTTCAATTCTCATACTTCGCCTTTCTCTTTTTCATCGAGATACAGAAGAGGGGATGCGATGAATGGCTCCCCGGTTGGACATTGAGCATAGTATTTATTCTTTATCCGCCGTAAGATTGGTTGCCAATTATCCTGATGCATAGCCATCTGGTTCAGTCCCGCTAGTCTTTGTTGCAAAATCAGTATAATTTCAAGATGGAGCTCGGCATTTGCCGTGAAAACATTTGAGGTTGGCTAGACAAAGACTAGCTAAATAGCAAATTTAATGATAAGTATTTGGTTGAAAGCTAACGTTAGGAGCGAGGAAATTTGTCGATGTCTCGTGCCATCTTCATGTCCAGTTTTGTGCAGATATAAGAGAAATTTCGGCAATCTTCACTGCGGCCATAACATCAGATAGGTCTCAACAAACACCGATGACACTGCCAATCTTACATCGGTAAGTCGGGTTAAAAGTTTCAACCATGGCCGACAGTGAGTCGCAGATCATTGAAAGCCTTGAGAGACAGGCAAAATGTATCAACACCATCGATGATAAGTGGATTCAAGAGTGGGCCTCTCTGACGGAGAAATATTTCAAGAATGAGACCCGCAACCCTATTCGGCTCAAGGCAATAGCCTTGTTATGGCAGATTTTCTCCAGGTATCACGTAGTTTGCGAAGATAGCATCATGAACAAGATAATATTGCCAAATTTCAATGATGTCGATAGAGAGCAAGATTCGGTAGTCAAGAAGCCGATCGTTCATTTGTTGTTCGATGTGGCATCCGTATGTCTCTCTTATAAACATTGTAATGCCATTTTAGCCATAGTTAGAAAGATTCTCAACAAACCCTTCAAGCAAAAGGCTACCGAAGTCAATGGTCCCGGTTACGTCATTGGTAATCACGACATAATTGACAGCCGCTTAATTGTCTCTAATATTAACAAACTATTCAGGACAAGACTGTATCGTTTGCCTATTGATTCAGCTGTTAATATGTTGGATATTTCAGTCAACTATCTCAACACGACGTACAAGTGTGCCTTACAAAACCCAACACCTGCCGAAATACCCATGATCAGGAGGGAGCTATTCTCTCTGTTTCTCGATCTGAGGTGCAACGAGCGAGGCCACTTGGGCATATTCTCCCGAGTGTCCAATGAAGTCAACTATTCCCCGTTTGTCATCTGTGTTAAGAGTTTGCACAAAACTGATCAAACACCATCATCACAACCTGACAGTCCAACACAAACTGGTCTTGCAACAAATCAATTATCTCAAAATAATCATCAAAGTATATTTATGTCAAATGCTTCGCTTCCAAACTGCCCAATTGTATCCAGGTGTATTAGTCTGGATGCCTTGTTTGCTGGTCTTATTGCATGCCTAAATCAGGAAACTGACTCAGACGTACTCAGGTTAGTTCTTGATGAACTGCCAGACTTACTTGCCAACAAATCTCTCGTTTTAACTGCGACAGATGAAAGAATCAATCAATTATGTTTAGCACTTAGTGATTTGATAAGGCCAAACAAAATCTGCCGCCATAACTCCCGTTTGGATATTGTCAAATGTAGCCTGCGCTGTCTGACATCGCTATTAATTTATAGAAAGCTACTCGACCAGAAAAGCATTAAAATCATGCTGGCAGCATTCGAGGATTCGCTAAAAGTATCTCGACACCCAATAGTACCGTTATTCACAACATGCCTGATAGAACTGCAGGACAGTTCAGAGATGACGAAATTCCTTCCTGTGGTTCTCAATCGATTATCAAAGTTCTCCCCAACCCTCAATCTGGGAATCAGTATGCTTGAATTCCTGTCATACTTGATCCTTTTTCCCAAGCTGTACGAGAATTTTTCTGAGGATGAATACAAGTTCATATTTGCCATTGCATTGCCCTATACTAATCCATTTAGATTTAGCGACTACATAACCTGCCTTGCATTCCGTGTCATAGCTATGTGGTATCTCAACTGTCGCCCGTCACTTCGTTGCGCTTTTGTGGATTTCGTTAAAAAAAGTTTACAATCAAACGTGATACAGCCATTTAAAGAGAATTCTAATCCAACCTACTCACAAACGTCAAGTCCTATAACACAGACACCGCCACTAGCGTATTCTTCTCCAATAACAACTTCACCCGTTGACCAGAGAAAGAGAAGCTCCAGCCTGAATACGGAAAACAGTTACAAGAGTCAACAAGCTGCTTTCGGATTTCCTAATCATCAAATATCACTACAAGTAAACGAAGAGCTCATAGAGACCTTTGCTGATCTACTATCCCGTTATATACACGGACAGTGTCTAGCTATAGCTCCAAAAAATCGCTGTGTCGAACTCCTCGTCGATAGGAGCACGAGTCAGACTTGGTTGCACGGCAATTCTTTGGTGACGATCACATCCGGCCGCTCTAGTCATGGTTGGGCGGAAATCATGATACGAAGGCCAACAGGGAATACAAGCTGGGTTGGACGGTTGCAAAACACTGTGGGAGCTCTTCCAATGAAGAATCAACAGGTATATCTAGACTCTCTCAACTTTGGAAATGATGTGATATCACTCTTCAGCACCATGTCTCCGACCGACGACACAAGTGACTTAGGTGATTCCCTATCATCGACACCCGTATTGCCTGAATCGAGCAATAACTTTTCGGCACCGCCAACGGCCAGTTCAGTCCTACCACAGTTGAATAGATTACGAGATCCAATACCGCTGCCAAAAGATAAAAAGTTTGATGTGGCATTAAGCAACTTCGACCATATTACGCCATATGAAACCCATAAAGTCGGAGTCATATATGTTGCCAAGAATCAAGCTAATTGCAAGACTGCTATATTATTGAACAAGTTTGGTTCACCAAATTATCATGAGTTTCTGAGTTATATCGGCACTTGCATAATTTTGAACGATATCGATCCAGAGATTTACTTTGTAGGTGGCCTCGATATTAAGGGAGACGACGGAAAATATGCTTTTTTCTGGAAGGACAATGTGACACAGGTGATATTCCATGTCGCGACCTTCATGCCAGTTCGCGAGGTTGATCTTCAATGCAACAACAAGACTCGCCACATTGGCAACGATCATGTCTGCATCGTTTACAATAATAGTGGAGCCCAATTCAAAATGTCAACAATTAAGGTAAGATCCGAGGACTACTTTTTCGCCATACAATCTTGACCATCGAGCTAACCAACTGCACCTCTCTTATCAGGGGACCGGTCAAATTATAAAAGCTTGCATAGTTGTCACCCCCCTTGAGGATGTAACAAATCTAGTTGAAGTGGAGGTTCTGCCAGATCTCAAGAATATACTTGGCGAGATCGAGGCTAAAATTTTATCGAATCTTGGTGCGGCCTTATACGCGCGACAGCTAGCTATCCATCTGAATGTGAGTAGTCTATGAATTTGCTTCGACATACTAGTACGACTTGAACTGATATCTGAATTTCGTTTACGTCATTAGCTTGCCTGTAAGATATACGAGCGCCATCAATGTGAGGGATTTTTCAATAAGGAACCCTACGTTTCGAACTGGATCGAGCGACTTCGTTGCATTAGAAGAATCCGCCAGCGATTGGACGAGAATCGAAGGGCTCAAGTGGCCAGTAGCAGCTCAATCTCACGAGGCGGCAGCAATACATTAAAATAAGTTAAATTATCAAGAACTTTCGGAGTCTATATACAACAAGTGGACTATGTCTGCTTGTCACCACGTTTAAGGCTAGAATTATTATCTCTTACTCCGATAAACTCAGATGCACTTTCTATCGCATTGCGCCGGCGCGTTGTCTCAACGTTTTCAATCAAACTCTCTGGTTTGATCCGAACAGAACTCACCTAAAAGCTGTACGTAGTTGGAGCATGACTGTTCTTATCATAAGGAAGACCGGAAGTTTTTTGTCTTATACCTGAAAAACGACAAAAACTATTCTAGTCTTCCATACGATCGACAGGTTGAGTGATAATTCTTCCCGCATAACTAGCCCTCGATCAACATTTTCCGCCTCTTTTTACTCATGCTCTCAAACCTCTCCGATAGGAATAAACTCTTAACGTTGAATTAGTTTGTTGTGACTGGACTAGGAGGCTTTTCAAGTAGTCCAGCCCAAGATCTCACAGAGGTTTCCTTGCCAACCTAGCGATCATTGCGATTACGAAACTAGAGCTCTTTGAGCGTATGTCGATAGCTAGTGTCTAACAGTCTAAAGAAACTGCTCTATCAAACGGGAACCAGGTTAATGCTTTTGTCACGACTTTGCGACACTAATGAAATTTGTTCGTTCGAAGACCCGCCTTACTGCCAATGAACAGCCAACTTTCAGGTTAGCCTCTTTGGCTCGATTGCGTGCGTTGGGCAACATAAAATGGCGAGCGTTTGGACATAAGTTCTAAACGACTCAAGATTTACCTGGATGCATTTTATCATATACTGTTGGGTGAGTCGATTTTGCATAGACATAATGATCTCTATACTGTCACAATTTCGAATACAATGCACAAGCAGCCAGCTTACCGCTGATTAGATTATTGAGTGTACCGCTCACTTCTTTCTCTGGCCGAAGGGGGAGTTCCTCTGGTGGTTGAAAGTCTTTGATAGGTGGACGGATGGCGGCGTTAGAAGTGTATCCGGTGCCATTGGCATAAACATACATGGACATGGTCTTGCGTGGTGACACCGCTCAAGCATATTTAATGGCCCGCTAGTCCTAGCGAACTGGTTCCGATATTGCATTGGACCGCAATGAAAACGAGGATGCAAACTGTAGGCGTCGTTCAAGTTCACCTGATGCTGTACAGGAGGACGATCACAAGTCGCGAACTGAAATGGATTTCTAACCATCGGCGCATACGGATGGAACCTTGCAACTCTAACACTTTGGTTATTCGACTGAGCCACCTCAAGCTCGCTCCTGCATTCTGGTGCGCTGCATTCGATACCGAGCGAGTCATCGTGGGTGATCTTAGCATTCGAATGGTTCGACGGCGCATCAAGACTCATTGTATTGCCAGCTTGACAGTCGAGCATACATGATGTCCCGCTCGAGCTACTTGGACGTCCTTGTCCCGCTCCATGCATTTCACAGGCCTTGCGGAGTCCTTGCGGGCGCCAAGATGGATAGTGCTCTGAATTAGGAGGATTTTGGTCGGTTGGTTAACTTGATTAGATTATCTCGGCCGAAACAAGAGGGGATCTGGATCTAGCAATCAGTCGAGCACTCACTTGTCGGGCAGCCAGCATCAAATACCTGTCGGTTGTAGACCATCGAGTTATAATGGTTATGGTTTGTTAGTATGTCCAGCGTCTCATCTGGCAAGTAGCCTCCATATTTGTTCACAAGGTTGAGGTCAAAATGTAACGCATCGTATGGCTTTATTGTTCCCTTGGTAGGGTTTTCATTCAGGATTGACTGGATGAGTCTGATTGTGCTAACAACTACTGGTGGTTTCGCTTTAATGGCACAAACTCGCTCATTTGAGAGTGGGCAGCACATTTCGTAGATTTTGATCGCAGCTTTAGAATCCTGGAGGGATCGACGGGTAGAGGGAGGTTAGGAAACTAAGGATTCAACAAGGGAATGCGGAGGAGTGGCACTAGGACGCAGAGATCTAACAAGAGTCTGGCAAATTCTGGAACGAGTATTGGATTTGGGTTCCTCGCACAGGTTGGGATACTTTGGCTTAGGGAAACTCACATTGCGAAGCTTTTTGATCGATTGGCCGCCGATTCCAATGATGGAACCGGCATGTGAGGAATGGATGAGAAGTTTCATTTCAATCTGCTCCTCATTTTCGGGCGATTTTTCCATGAAAAGTTGGGTTATCTCGGTCAAGATGGGCTCGATCGATTGCTCTTCAGTCGCTATGCAAACAATCCTCTCGGGTCCATTGCCAGTGTCTGGGATACTAAACACTGAACCTCTAAAAGAATCGCGAAGCCGCTTGATGTTTGCGCCTCGCTTCCCAATCAGAGCGCCGGCCTCTCGTCGCCTGACTAGCAGTCTTAACTCTATAGTCTGTTCGCCATCAGCTGAGACGGTCGACTTCGAGTTCAATTCATCGCCGTTCGAGAGGACAGGAGTGTCAGCTGGCAGAGGCTCACAGTTCCCGTCTGGAGCCGGGATACTCGAAATTCGGCTGCACAATCTGTCACCTAAATTTGGCTCAATTGTATCCTCTTCGCACTCTTTGCCTAGATTATCATTCGAGCAACTGCTCTCCTCGGAGTAGATGAGCCTTCTGAGCTCCTCGTCCGTCTGCACGCTCAATGGTGATTGTTCAGAGGATGAGATGGACGGATTTGTCGCGCTGGACTCTCTTTGATTGCTTGTGGCTGCATTTTTTGGCGAGTCTGCGGAAGTGATCGTGGGCGATTGCGGGCAAGGCTCAGTTTTGGAGACAGCTGGAGCTGATCGGTCGCAGTGGGCGCCACTATGGACAGCCATCTTGCTTAGTTGTGTGCCTATGGGTCTAGTCTAACTTGGTCGCACTGCCTCGAGCCATTTGTTGCTATCTTAACGGGTCTCTCTCGGCTCTGCACACTCGGCGAATCGGTCTGCTTGGTTGTCTTGGTAACTTCTGTGCTGATGCTAGCGCTAGCTTCGATTTGGTGGTGCGGGAGTCAGCGCGTTCTCGTTTGGGTTAGACGGTGAGCGCGATGTCCATGGAGAGATGGGACTTTTCGAGTAGGGCGAGTGATGATTTTGGCGAGCCGAGTAGTGATGAGTTTGTGCAATTCAACAGTTCACAGGATGGATTAGAGTGAGAATGTGAGCAGAGGCTGAACTCTAGCCGGTTGCTCCAGGGCGATGAGAGCGCCTGAGGCGGCCAGAGCAGCCGCTTGCTGTCGCCCTCTCGCTGGCCCCCTCGGTTGGCCGAGATATGAGCGCGCAGCACATGCGCCAGCTGCAAAGTTGGCCCACCAAATTTGAAACTCAAATCAGTCCGCCCCCAAGCTAGCTACATGCTCGCAGACTGGGAGGCTCAGAGGCTGGTTAGCCTGCTTGAGCTTGCAGGAGCCTAACTGACAAGTCGCCGATCCATCTTTGCGGTCGCTATGTGTCGAATCGGAGCTACTAGCCTCCTCTGGGGCGGCCAGGTCCAATGGCGCAAAATTGGCCAGTTGCGGTGCATTAAGAGAGCTATTTGGGGGCTCGATGGAATCAAAACGCGGCCAGTCGCTTGGCTCCATCTCATGTGTTTGCGTGTCGGATTGGCGGGCAACATTTGGGCGCCTGGCCACGTTCGCACGCAACTCGAGCAGCCCTGTTGAAAACACCATTTAGTTCGGCCCGGCGCGCCGACTGAGCGCAGGCTGAATTCAATCTGCAAGCCCCATCCCCTGAGCTTGGGCCGGCTCATCGCGGTTTTGAGGCCCCAGAGGCTCGGCCTCGATCGGCGGTTCCGGAGCGAGCGCCAGTGTTGAGCCGCGGCCACCGCAAGGTTTTGGGCCAGAGCTGGAGGGAGACGAAACGACTTTCGTGCTTCATTAGACCCTCTCACTTCTGATAATTAGTCATCGAGGGGGCCGCAAGTTGATTTTGGCCAACGACAAACTGGCCTCGAAGTTCAGGCTTCGATTTGGTAGAGCTGCGAGTGTTGCGCAGTCAGCTGCTTCCTGGGTAGCTAGCGACTTTGCGCTCATTGTGTTGGCGGCGCCAAAGTCGCCAGTCGCGTGAGTCGAGTTTGGCCTAGTCTACTCTACTCTACTTTTGCCCAAACTCAAACTCCAGCCGCAGCCGCAGCCGCAGCCGCAGCCGCAGCCGCAGCTCCAGCTCAAGCTTCAGCTCCCAATCGAACTGGAAAGGCCGACGAGCAGGGCTGGCTAGTCACGCTCGATCGCAGCCTCATATTGATCGCGCTCCAAGTTCAGCGCCTAAAAACGCAACAGTCTAGCGCTTTGCTTGGCTTATCTTTTGCTTTTATTCGCTCGCAACTAACACTCAATGCTGCCCCCAAGACTTGGGCTCCCGCTCCCCATTGATAATGCTCGGCGGGCAAGTGCGTTGCGGCGGGACAGTTTCCTGTTGGCCCGCTCGAGCTCGGCTAGTTGTTTGTCTAGTTGAAACATAATATTTTCGAGTGGAGAGCAACACATTCGCGCTCCTCAAACCAGATGTTCGGCTGCAGTGCATTTTGGGTGACATACTTGCGGCCAGAGAGTCGTAGGGGGAGACGAGGCTCCATCTCTCGCCGATCGGGCGCCATCAGACCGAGTTTTGCTCCTGGCCGCTCGCTCGCCGTTGGCGCTTGGCTCAGAAATATGGCTTAACAAGCCAATTACACTCTACACTTGACTAATTTGAATCAACAAACCAGCCTAAGCCGAGAGCAACGGCAAGCCTATCCTTGCAATCTGTTCACCCTCGAAGGGGAGCCAAATCTGGGCCTCAAATCTTATCTTCCGTCGAATAGTTGATAATTTTCAAACCACAAACAGCCCCTTCAGCTCAACTGAACCCTTTTAGCGGGTCTTGCGGCTTGCGAGCTCTGTCAACTGAGCTCGTAAATTATCAAACTTCCCCAGGGCGCCACTATCAGCCCAAAGAGCTAATGGTTTTTCGATTTTTGTCTCGCTAGAACGCAATCCAACTTTATGTGTCGCAAAAGCCACTCGAATGGTCTAATTTGGCACCTGAACCTCGCTGTTGATTCCAAATTCGACGAGTTGTCGCCAGTTCAGTGGAGCGGCTTGCATAATTCCAATTGCGTGAGCTTCTAAAACAAACAACGGACGAGGGCACAAAGCAAGGAAACTTGGCTCAACTCGGCCAAGTTTCAACGTACAACCCAAATTGCAGACACTCTGAACCACCTAGAGGCGCCTCTGGCATAACACCGATAATTGAGCCTTGTTCAAGATCCAACTCACTCCATCCGTCCGAGTCAATTCTCTTTTCGCTCTGCCGGCGCTCGAAGTGTTGGCATGGTAACCTGAACCAAGTGGTGGAGGACCATTTAAGTGGATTGGCGCTTTTTGGGCGAGCGGGCGACTTATTTGTGTATTCATGGCACGTGAACGGGGAGATCTACCTCACGAGCTCGTCCAGTCTCCGCGGTCTTGGCCAACTCTGTTTGGCTGGATCGGGCGAGTCGATGGAAGCCTCCGGTCGTGGTGCTGAAGCACCATCTCGTGTCGGCCGCTTTCAGCTGTCGCCCCAATTGGATCTACAGAATGAAGGAGAAAGTTGGGCTACGATTAGTTCGTACATATCTTTCAAAAATATTTATTTTCTGCTGAATACAAGCGACAATTGGCGCGAGTTTATAGTGATTGCTATTGAGAATCTATCCTGTTTTTTCCTAGTCTGTTGAGCAAATGAGTCGAGCGGCCACTTGCTTCGGCCCTCTGATCAAGGTGACTGTTACATGCATATCGTCGACGTTTTGAACAAAATATCCGTTGGCTTAACCATTGAAATAGAAATATATATGTTTCCTCAATCTGAGAGGCCAAGTTTTAGCAGTAGAAAACAATGGCCAAGTGCGTATTATTTACATTTGTAAAGACAACTGCGGTGAACTGCGCCCACCCGAGAGCCTAGTGAGTCCGTTCAAACTCTGCAGCTTGGTTCGGTTTTGCCTCAATGGGCCAGCCACCAGTGCAGAGTCCAAGAACAGAAGCCGGCTTCTCCTGAGGCTCTCGCTCTACCGAATGCTTATTTTAAACTGCTCGTATCCGCTGCATGTAACTCGAGCGTCCGAACCACTAATACGAAGCCCGCAACCGGATTAATCGTTTGCCTGGCCGAAACAACCACAACAACCAGCTTCCATGTTGGTGACGAGTCCTCCTATTTACACTTGGCCTTCCAGTCTCCCTTGTCCCTGTTCGCCGGCTAAATCTTTTTGAGCTTTGGATTGCGCGCAAACTAGGGCTTCTGGATTTGGATTGAGATAGCAGCCTGTTTTGGGCGCCTGTCGCTTGTCGCCGGAGGAGCTGCCCCTCGAGTTTGGGCTTGGAGCCTGCCCGTTGGAAAGACGCTTTGCCGGTTTCTGGCAAACTAGCCAGTGGAGCTTTTGGGACAACACGGATTGCGGATTGAGCGGCGCTTCCAACTTTTGCGCGAGCTAGCAGCTGGCCAGCTTCCTGCGGCGACGGTCCTTTTCGAAGTAGAAGAAGTCCATCATGAAGCAGGCGCTTAGAAGGAGCACCTTGTATCTGGCCTCCAGGTTTGGCGCGAATTGGACCCCAAATTGTTGCTGCCGCTGCTGGTCGCCGAGCTCGAAGGAGTCCTCGAAGTCTGCGTTGCAAGTGAGGGAGCGCGAAATTGTGCCCACCTCTTCCTTGGTGTCTTGGCTGACTATTCTGAACTCCCTGTTTGGACAGAGACAGGCGAACAAGCAGGGAGTGCAACAGAAGCGACAGGAGACTGATTCTATGAAGAAGGCTGGCCTGTTTTGGGCCAGCTGGCAGTCGTAGATTGCGTAACGCGGGTGGCCGAAGAGGGTGAACATTTGCCTGATGAAGCCGATTGGATTGTCCGCGGGCGACTCAATTCTGGCCGAGTTCGAGTAGCAGCAGAGCCTTGAAACTCGGTAAGGTTTTCTCACCTTTGCGAGCACTTCGTCGCCGTAAGTCAGCGACAGGTCGTACTCTCTGTTTGCCTCGAAGCAGCAGCGCTCGCAACAGTTTGAGGCTGGCGTTTCGGGGTGGGCGATTTGGGTCAGTTTTGTTTGCGAGAGGATGGAGCGAAAGTGGGAGGCAAGATGGGCAAGAGCTTATACTCACTCTCGGTGGCCTTCAAGATGGGCGAGCCGTCCTTGGCGCGAACAGTGTAGCTGTTCACCGACTCAAAGCCGCAGCAAGTCGAGGTGCAATCTGCTTTTTGGCGCACGAGCAGCAGGTCGTGCTGGTCGAGCATTGTGAAAACTGGATGAACACTGTAAACAACATTCTGGCTCTCGGGGGCAACGCGCGACGAGCTGGCCGCCGGCTGACTCGTGATGGTGGCGTCATACTGTTGCTGTTGTTGTTGTTGTTGTTGTTGTTGTTGCTGCTGCTGCTGTTGCTGGGCCTGCAAATGGTGATGTTGCATGGCCATCGGCGGCATCGGCTGCTGGCTCATGGGTATGGATGAGGTATCAATCAAGATGTCGGTGCTACCATTTCTTTGTCCGCCTCCAGTCCCATTTCCAGCGCCGCCATTGTTGAGCTGCGACTCGTGAATGGTGAAAATGTTCTGCTGCTGGCCTTGTCCACTCATATTTCCACTCCTGTCTACCTTGAACAAACACTCTCGGGCGGCCCACCAAATTCCAGCAAGCCGATAGTGCCACTTTGGAAGCGCGGCCAACCCAATCCCGCGCTGACCATTCAAGGATCACACCCAAATCTCGCCGCTCGCCAAAATCGATTTTGATCGATTAAATTTGGCCCCGATAATGTCAACTTGGCAGCTGAAGGCGACCTGCCTGACTCTCGTATTGGCCGGCCCCTGTTTGGACAAATTTGCTCCACTTTTCCTGGCTCGCTTCTGGGCGCTTTGGGTGGCTTTTGGACAAACGATTGCTGCTTGCTGTTCGTGGCTCGTGTTTGCGCCCTTCCGCGCTTAGCTCGCGCGCGCGAACAGGAAGAGGAAGAGGAACTGGCGAAAGTTGCCTTTGGCTCGCGGGCGGCTGGCTTGGCCGGCCCGGGCTTGGAGGGGCGGCGCCGGCCAAGCGGGCGGGCTGGCCAGGCTGTAGCAGGGCGCGCTCGTTGCGCCACCCACTGAAGCGCAGCCAACAGCTCGCTGGCTCCTCCGGGCGTCGGCTCTTCCCGGCTGGAGGGGCGCGAGTTGCGCCTAGAGGAGCGGGCGGCGCCTAGTGGTCGGCAGGTTGGCGCGCGCGCTCGGCTGCCGCTCGGGGGCGCTGCGGGCGGGCGAGAGCCGACCTGCTGGCCCGACTGCTCGCGAGCGGCCAACTCCTTCCTTCGCCGGGCCTCTTTGAGCGCGCCGGCGGGGGCCCAGCGAGCGGGCCATTGCGTGGCGCCGGCCTGGCCGAGAGGCGCTGGCTGGCCGGCTGGCTGGCTGGCTGTTGGGGCGGCCGCGCTGGCCGCTCGGGCAGCGGCAGGGCCAGTTGGAGGCGGCCGAGGGGCGGGCGCTGCGCGAGGGGCGGAGTGGCCAGTGCATTCCGCTCGGCCGCCGCTGAAGCCTCCTGCTCGGCGCACTTTGCATGGCTGGCGGCCGAAGACGGGAAACAAAAGATGCAAGTGAATGGCGAAATGGAATTATTATTTTTATTCAAGTTTAGTGGCCGTCAAAGGCGCTGGCTGCGACTGGCGCTCGCCCTGCCCGGCCAGGAGCGGACGCTGGAGGCCAACAAAGGCCGGCCTGTCCGCCCTCGCTGGCTCCAGCTCCAGCTCCAACTCACGAGGGTCGGGCTGGAACTTGCGCTCTTGCTCCTGCCCGCGCTGATCGTTGGCGGCGGCGGCGGCGCCGCACTGACAGCGCCAATTGGAGGGAGCGAGCGCGGCCGAGTTGCGAGCAGAAATCAGAGAGCCGAAACGGCGGCCCGGCACAGGTTGGCCGTGCGCAGGTAAGGCCGCCGCCGCCGCCGCCGCCGCTAATGCAATTTCCCTCCGCCTCCTCCTCCTCCTGCCGCTGCCGCTGCCTGCTGCCTGCCGCTGGCTGCGAGCGCCGCCCGCTCGTCCGCATTGTCGGCGGCGGCCGCCTCCAGAGGCGGCGCGGCCGGCCACTTGTTAGCTCGGCCGAGTTCACGAACAATTCGTTGGAAAGTTGTGGAAATTCTCGCCGCCTCCCACCTGAGCGGGCGGAGTGGACTAATCTAGTGGCGGGCCAGTGTGGGTGCTTGGCGGCGGCGGCGCTCGGGCCCGCGGCTGGCGGCTGGCGGCCGGCGGCGCACAATGGCCGCCGAGCGAGCGGGGCGGCGCGAGGGCGGCGCTCGCGGGGTCAGCGGGCCCGGCGAGCGCGCCGGCCGCCGCCATCCGGATGCTGGCGGCCGGGCGCAACAAGTGCGTGCCTCAGTTTCACGCACCACAACTCAGCCGTCGGGGGCGCTCAGGCGGCCGGTTGGCGGACTGGGCGACGCCCGAGCGGCGCCGCAGCCGCCGCCGCCCTCCGCCGGCCGGCCGCTCGGCGACAATTAGCGTGGCCAGCGGGCCAGTGCGGCGGCCGCGCCACCGCCGGCCGGCCGCCCTGCGCTGCTGGCGGCGCCGGCCGGGCGGCGCCAGCAAGGTCGTCGTCGGCCGGCGCAGGCAGCCGCTCACGCCGCCGCCGCCGCCGCCGCCCACAACTCTGGCCGCGGCCAAGGGCTGCTCGCTCACACTGGCGGCGCACGCGAGCTCGGCAATCCGATATACTGCGCTGCCGCCGCAGCCGCTCCACTCGCCGCCTTGAAGCCAACGGGTTGAGCCAGCAAGCCGAGAGCTGAGGTGGAGGCGGCCGCCGCAGCAGAAGCAGCAGCAGCAGCAGCAGCAGC
>Ga0268249_1000010_pt1 | contig 111309 bp, 84 predicted proteins | sample AgamicAtPe_FD_200257 | JGI IMG/M metagenome (GOLD analysis project Ga0268249, IMG submission 200257) | Agave microbial communities from Guanajuato, Mexico - At.P.e (v2) (version 3) | ecosystem: Host-associated > Plants > Phyllosphere > Phylloplane/Leaf | place: Guanajuato, Mexico | collected... | reverse complement strand
CGGCTGACTCCAGTTTGAACCAGGATCGGCTGGCGAGTCAAGCGGTGCGTGTGAAAATCACTCGACTGGAATGAGTCCTCGGGTGCGATAATTTGCGCTCGCTAAGTTTGGCGCCGCCGCCGCCGCCCCTGACCGCAGCCGGACTGGCTGCCGGGCGGGCGGGCGGGCTGACTGGCTGCCATTATCATAATAATAGTAATCGTCTAGCTGGCCCCCGATTGGTTGGCAGCTAGAGGCGCCGATTAACTTGGCCGGCAAGCTTCATTGAACAGTGGGGGGATTTGGGCCGGCGTCCAGCTAGGCGCAATTAGTAGTGGCTCGCATCGCCATCTCGGGCCGCCCTCGAGTCTGGCGGGCCGACAGAGACAAATCAGATTAGCTAGGGCGGGCGAGATAGAATCATTGTTTATATTGGCTCCAACTCTCCAGCTCTCTCGTGGGAGCTCCAACTTGGAGAGTTTGGGGGCCACTGAATTTAGAGTATTGGTCTGCGCATTGCTCGCAACTGACTCAACTTGCAACCCAACTCTAAAGGGCCTCGTCCGCCTTACTTGCGATGGGGCAAAGCTTTGCGATGAGCTCCACTTGGCCATCTCGATCCTTATCTTGCGGGCGCCAATTCCACTCAACCAAGAGGGAACCCGATCCTCTGGCCGCTGATTGATTCCGCTTATCTCGACCCTCAAATCACCACCACCACCGGCAACGAGCCTCTAGATGGGCGCTAATTGGAAGCCAACAACGCCGACCTATAAATAGCGAGCCACAACCAAAACTAACCGAATCCATTTGCGCCCCTTCCTCTCAAGTTGCTCGTCGAGCTGGTCAACAATCTGGCCCATGAGCACCAAGTTGACGCCTGGCTCGACTTGGCCCAGATGGCTGGCGAGCGGCAAAGGATTGCCGGCCAGCTGGTGCAAAGTCTCGAGGGCGCAACCGTCCAGTTGGCGAGCGCGCAGGCCAGCCCGGCCCACCCAAGCGGCCAGCAGCGTGCAGCCGCCGCCGATGAGAGCGAGTTTGTGAAGGTCACCGAGAATGCCTACGTTACCATCAGGTCGTTGGCGCTGCAGCAGCAGCAGCAGCAGCCAGCTGGAGCTCCGATGGAGCCGCAAAGCCTCAACCGAACCATCGAGGTCTCCTTCCCGAGCGAGACAAGCACCTTGGGCACAAAGTGGATGAACGCCGAGCAAAAATTCACCCTCCATCTCCAGGTCAGCCTGGCGCCGGACTCGCAAGTCCAACCAGATCTCAAGTACCCGTCAGATGAGGCCCAACAGCAGCAGCAGCAGCAACTAAACTCAGGTAAGTTGAGTATGTCCACTGGGCGGACAGGTAGAACAAGCAAAACTCTTGTTTGTCCTGCTCATGTCACAGTTTCTAACGTGCGGCCGAAATTGGCGAGTGGTTGGGAGAGTGTTGGGAGGGAGAGAGAAAGGGGTTTGCCGCCCGCTCGTTGGACTAGCAAAAATTGGAGCCAAATTGAAAAGCCTGGCCGCCGCTTGCTTCCAAATGGCGACACAGACCGACGATAATGGCCATCATTTTCAACTCTATCCTTGGCGCCACTGACAACAATCGAGCATTAGTTTTTTATTAGATCCACTTAGCGGGGCTAAAAACTCCCACCAAACTGGCCCCTCAGGCTCGTTGGCCGAGCAGAGCGGGCCGGCCACTTAGTTGGCCAACTGGCTGCCTCCCGCCCCTCTGAGCCGTCTACCTGAGCCCAGCGCACGATGGTCAGATTTAGGTCCGAGTTTGAGCCTTTAAAATAAAATAAAATAAAACCTCGTGCGCGCACGAGGAGGAAACGGAAATGATAATCAATTATACTTGAGCCAGGCGAAAGTTATATAAGATTAAGAGAGGAGGGTTGAGTCTGGGCGGCGGCGGTGGCGGTGGCGGTGGCTCCCCCTTGGCCTCTGTGGGAGGCTGCTCGGCGGCACGTAATTTATTGCGCTCGCAAGCAGCCGCTCGGCCCGACAGTTTTGATCCAGAGATTTGGCAGATTTTGTCCGCCTGCTTGCTCGACTCAACTCGCCTCCCTCTGCCAACCTGGCCGCACGTGGCGCCATCTAGATTGATGGTCATTGCCCATCACAAACAAGGCCAACTCCTCCCCAAACTCCCACCCATCAACTAAGCTCAATCAACAATGGCTAACCAAATTAACCTCAACCCAAAACCCTACCCAGCAGCCAGAACGCTCAAAATAGTCTTTGTCATGATCAAAGGTCTTGGTGCCCAAATGGAGCCCCCAAGTGGTGGCAGTGGAACGAGCGGCCGGTCATTAGTCAACTCGGACCTGGTTAGCCTGTCCATCGTGGCCGACTCGCGTTTCAAGTCAACGCCCGTCAAAGTTGATCTATCCGCGCCCGTTGAGCTTGTCTTTCGGCACCTGGACCAGCAAGCGACAGATTGGCCACCAGCGGCAGGCCAAGTGCCTTCGGGAAGGCGGATTGGTAGCCCGCACTGCGTTTATTGGGACTCGACCATCAGGTAGGTCATCAAGCCAATCCATCTTGATATTATCGCTTCCAAGCTTGCTCGCCCTTAGCCCCACTTTGAGCGGAGCTCAAAACAAGCCCACTAACCTGACTGACTTCTCGCCTCACCTCACCTCACCTCACCTCACCTCAATCACAAACCGGCAACCAAAACAGCGACTGGCTATTGAACGGATGCAAGCTTGTTGGAACAAACAGAACTCACTCAGTTTGCGCCTGCAACCACCTCACTACATTTGCCTTGTTTATGAAAGAATGGGACGAGCAATCCGAGCAAAGCCAATCGCAGGTGAACGCGCTCGACGGAATCAGCGGCCAAAATCAGCAACATCAGCGGCCGCTGCTGCCGTCGTCGTCGCCGCCGCTGAGAGGCGAGCAGCAGGAGCAACAGCAACCAAAAGTGCAATTAGACAGTGTTGAAAACGAGCTCATCCTGCCAGACAAACTGCTCTACTTGGCCAAGGTAAGTTCCAACCTGACCAGCTCTCTCTCTCTCTCCCCCCGTCGGCTGGTTGCTTGGTTGGCCGGCCGGTCGTGTTTTGCTTGCATCTCTCGTTAGCTGGCCTCGCTCCGCTTCTCATTCTCGGATGATTGATCAGCCTCTTGTTTGTATTCATTAATTGAGCCTTGTCTTGGCCCCGTTCGCTGCCCCGTTGCCTGGCGAGTGTAGCCAGCAAGCCGGCCAGCCGGCCAGCTTAGTTTGGTCGCGTTTGGCAGCGAGAGGGCAGCGCCAAGATGAAACTTGTTAATGGCATTCAAATGAGTCAAGCTCCGCATCACTCGTCATCTGCGTTGTTTGTTGTCATCAATCAAAAGCGTTTGCCGCTTTACTCAGCCAGGCCAACCTGATTCGATTGGCTGCCTGCGAGCGAGATAAGCGCAAAGCAAAACTGAGAGCCTCGAGGGTATCACTCCGTTGCTGGCTGCCAAGTGCTTGCTGCACGCCAACTCACGCCCACTTAAACAAGCAACCCCCAAGAAGCCGATTGATTGGAGGCGGGCAGGAGGAGAGAGGCATTGACTCGAACTAACCTCATGTGTCCCATGCAATAACACTCACAAAACAAAACCAACTATCCATTCAATAACTCAGATGCTTGACGGCCACTTATTTGCGGCCAAACAATCGGGCATCGTTGGAAGCGGAACCGCAAACTTGCGCTTCCTAATCTATGCCTCCTGTCTCCTTAGCGCCTTATTGCTCGCTTTACATCTTGGAGCCGCCAGCTACAAGCAAGCGCACGACCGGCGCCTCTTTGCCTCAATTCCAAGCCAAGCGCCGCCCTCGTTATTGGTTACGAACGCTCTCGTTCAAGCTCCAAATCAGAGGCCGACAAGCTCGAATCTTGAGTGCAGTCCAATGGAAGCTGACTTGGACTTGGAGCAGCAACGCCAGCTAGCCGCCCACCAGCGGCTTACAACCAATGGCTCAAATTCGGACTCCTCGCCCACCTACAGCAGCAACTATTCTGCAGCGCTTGCAACCAACAAGGCAAAACTTGAGGCAGAGAAGATGGACACCTCCTCGTCCGCTCCCTTTCCCTTTAAATTGAGCCCAAGAACCATGGAGACAGCAACGGCGGCGGCCGCGGCGGCTAGCAGGCGGCCGACTAGACTAACTGTGCCCATCCATCTATTTGGCCAGCTGCTTGCTCTCCAATTGCTCCTCGTGCTCCTAGTTGAAAGCCAAAATTATAACCAACGAACTAGGCCACCGGCGAGCCAACTCTTCCAACCCGACCTCTCGCTTTCCTTTGCGCCCAACCCGGGCGCAGACCAACTGAGGCCCATCGGCGCCATAACCTGGATTCTAGTCTGCCTACTCTACTATCTCATCGCGGCATTCAATTGTTGGCTGCTGGCCCAACTGGTAGAGCTAAACGTGGCCATATTTGAGGAGGAGACACGCCAGAGTGGCCAAATGGCCGCCGCTGCCTCCTCCTACTCCTCCTCCAGCTCCAATGGGGGCTCCTCGGGCGCAAGCGATAAGAGCATTCAATACGGGGCCACCAATTCAACTGTCCTATCCTCATCAGCAAATCAAGTCTCGAGTTCCATCTATGGGCAGCGACAGCAGCAGCAGCAAATGGTGGTGAATGCAAACTTCTACGGCGCCCCCAGCGCTTGTTACGGACAGGCGGGCCACAATTATGGGGGCCAGCGGCAGCACTCGGTGGGTGGCGTTCCAATCAGCGCTGGGCCTCAATCGAGCACCTCGCCAACCTCATCGTTCTCGTCGGCCGGCCGCCAGTCTGCAGACCAGCAAACTGCGCTGGGCCGTCTCGAGGACTCGGCGCGCCTCTATGGGCAGCCGCCAGTCTCGCTGCTCAGCCGTCAGCACCAAAACCAACACCAACACCAACACCAACGCAAACATCGCCAACGCCAAAGCTCGCCCTACGCGAGCACCCTCCTCGAGCGCCTGCTGGATCCGTGGGGCCTGCAGGGGCCTGTGCTGAATTCGTTAGTGGTTCATGGGCTGCCGCTGGCGCTCGTTGCTCTCGTTGCCTGGCTCTCGAGCGGCAAAGCCCAACTCCTAAACTCGCTCCTCTACACAACCACCTTTGGCGCCCAGCTGGCCAGCTGGCCGCTGCTAGTCGACTCGAGCTACCCGACCTTCTCCAAGCTGCTCTATTATGGGCCAATTGTAAGTATTAGCCCCCCCCCTCCGTCTGGATTGACCGCTTGCCAAGCGAGCAACTTCAGGCCTCCCAACTTGACTCCACTCAACTCCACTCGATTTGACTGGACTGGAATGGAGCAAACCAGACTTGAACTGACGCCTATTGAGCAGATTGACAGCCGGTGAACGCAAAAATTAACTCCCAAACCGAACTCGCCCAACTCGAACACAGGTCTGTCTCATTCTCGCTGCATTGGCACTGTTTCAATTGCGACGCCAAGATGGTGGAGAGAGAAGGTGCGCCTCAGCAGCCATGAGGCCGCCAGCGAATCCGCCCCTCCATCCGCTTGTGAATCCATATGGAAGCCTCGTTGGCCACAGTGGACCCTTTGGCGGTCACTCGGCCAACTTGCTCGCCGAGCCGGCCGAGCAATGCGTATTGAATAAACAATCAATGCGCCCAAACCAGCCAGCGGTGGCCAGCTTTTGGCCGAGAACGAGGAACTCGAAGGAGGCAAAGTAAGTATTGAGCGACTTGACTCGCGCTCGATCGTTGTTGGTTGTGGGCTGTGCGCCGTGAGTTGTGAGTTGTGAGTTGTGGGGCCGGAAATGGGCGAGCGCGAGGAGGAGAGATTGCGATCGATGGAATCAATATTCTGGCAGCGAGCGGCGCCCATTTATATTGCACTCGGATGGGATATTGTTTTGTTTCTCGTTGGCGCACATCTTATTTCGATTCGAGCCATCCTCTTCCAGCTCAAGCCTATGGGGCCAAAGGGGGAGAGGAGAGGGGGATTTAGTGCAAAAATAACAACCGCTGTTCCTGGCAGCTAGGTGGGCGCCTGCTTAGCGGCGAGCCCCCATTAATGGGCCACTTTCATCGGCGCCACCAGACGCTGGCCGCGCAAAGGGTTGTTTGATCCCAAAACAATAACTGGAGCCCTATGCAAATAAGCGGCCAACAAGAGGCTGGCGGCCTCCACCGGCGAGTTTGCGCGAGCCTGATTGGGCGCCGTCGGCTGCTGGCGCCAGTGTAATGAGCGCCCGCCGTTGGCCCCACAATCAGCCGCCCCGATCTGAGCGCTCCGATCCGGGTTCACGTAATCACTTATTGCGTCACGTTCAAGTGACAGTTTAGCTCATCTTTGCTTGCTCCTTCCAAGCTCGCACTTGAACTTTAGCAGAGCCGGCGCCTTCCGCCAGCTCTGCCCCTTTGAGCTGGGGCGGCACGACATCGGCCAGGAAGTTGGGTTAGCCGAGCAACTTCTGCTGCGGCCAACTACGTGATCTCGGCCGATTGTTTTCCAGCGCCCGAATTGACACCAAAACATGCGCCAGCCAGCCAGCAAGCAAACTGGGGAGCTCCATTAGGGCGCCGGGCTCGCTCGATCGCGCTCGCCATGTCTGGTCCAGTCTGGTCTGGTCTGGCCTGGCCTGGCCTGGCCTGGTGCGCTGGTCAGGGGGAATCAATTTTGGGCAGAGGCACGAATGGCGCCCGCCGGGCCAACATGCGCATAGCCCATCTATCTGGGGCGCGCTTAACGCTGCGTGTTTACACAATTTGACAACTAGTCCGTCACGAGCAAGCAGAATGGACCAACGGAGAGAGAAAGGAGAGCGCGAATAATTAATTAACTCCACTGCTCTCGGAAGCGGCGAGTTTGTTCCGGCGAACTCGCCGCTCCAAACTCGCGCAAGGCCAGCAAATTGGCCTCCTCGTCTCCCTGATTAACGGCGCCGGTTTGCTCTACTTTGGCGAATCCCAAACCAAATGAAACCGGCGGCGCCACTTTCCAGGAGCTCGCTTCGGCAAAAGTGTCAGCTCAATTTCAATTATGCCAGCCCCTCTCTCGCCCCTCAGCCAGCCGCTCAGTTTCACGCACTAAGAGGGCGAGGCACAAATTTGCATATATCCCCCCTCGCCTTGTACTTGAACAGCGCGCTCCATTTGAGCTGCCAAGGTGGCTGCTCGGCTGGTTTGCGCTTTCGAGGTTTTGGTTTGAGTTTGAGTCTGCCATATAATCATTGCGCGCCCATTGGGGCAGCGAGAGAAAGAGAGAGTGGTTTTGATATTTATTTCATGCCCCCATCTCGCCTTGAAAACTGTCCACGTTAGTGCCAGAGTTTAATGCCCATTGGCCCTCACAACTTGTCGCGCCTTTCGGAGCCGGAAGGCGAGCAGATAGACATATTAAATTTTTGCGCCCCCCCTCCCTCATCGGGCCGCCGCCGCCAGTCTCTGATGAGCGCAAATTCCGCCCCAGAACCAGGAGCGGAGGCTCGCGGCAAAGCTGGCCAACTCGAACTCGATGCGAGCAGAGAGGAGTGGGCGAGATTTAATTTGATGCGAGCGGACGTGGTGGCGCCGTGAGTAAGTCATGAGGTTGGCCGCGCGCATGTTATTGTTGTTTGCCCGCCGGCCGGCCAGCCAGCCAGCCAGCCAGCCAGCCAGCCTGCCTGTCGGCCGGTGGTATTTATCTAGCTGCACTGAGGGCGAGCTGTTGGCGCGTAAACGATGGCACATAAACACGGAAAGGCCATAAACTTTAACCGCTCAGACGTCCGCTCAGATATCAATTTCAACCTTTTGCGCCACTCGGCCGGCCCACTTCCGTCGGGCCCATTGTTTGCATGCGCCGGCCCAATTAGAGTTTGCTGGCGCAAATGCAAAAGCCGGGCGCCCAAAGAGAGTGGGAGGCCCTCCTTGCTCGCCCGCCAGCCACAAATCCAACAACTAATGAAGGCCAACATCAGCTAACCTCTCGCTAAACCAAAACCCCATCCACCTATCAAACAAACGCCACTGACTCCAATCTTGCGCGGCCAAAACCAACCGAACGATCATTGGACGATGATGCCGATCATGGTGCTAATCTAAACAGGCTTGTTTGCGCCCTATTGTTGGCCCTCCTAGCGCTCAATTCAATTTGCTGGATCTCCTTCTTCCTCCATCTCAGGCAATCGCTTGGCCCTGGAAGCGGCCAATCAAGCAACGGGACCTTAGTGTACGTGTTTGCGCTTACCAATCTAACGCTCGTGCTCATAGTCAGCTGGTCCCAGAGGCGAACTCTCCGCCGCGCAATCCAGCTTGCGGGAGTGTCGCGCGTCTTGGCCTGTCTCTGCTGGTGCACCGGCTCGCTGGGCGGCCAGAAGCCGCGCTTGGCCCCCCACCAGCAGCGGGCCCGCTTCTATCGGGCCCAAAACCAGCTCGAACCGATGGGCAAGAGTGGAAGCCCAACGGTTGGGGTTAGCAACCCTGTGAAGGTTTCGCCAAGCAGCCAGTCGCTGTTCCTGATCTCGCCGGCTGGCGGCCAGCAGCAGCAGCAGTATGCGCCAAACTTCCACTGCGCCGGCGGGCCCTCCTACTCGTCAAGCTCGTCGCAAGCAATGCAGGCGCAACATTTGTACCAGCAACTGACTGGCCAGCAGCACATCTACGACTCAGCGACCGCAATCAACGAGCAACAGAATGGCGCATCAAATCTATTCCAAGTGATGCAGCAGCAGCAGCGCCCACTCCAAATGCATCACCAATTCGGGCCGCAACACAATTTCACGCTCAATAGATCGCTCAGCTCCCTCCACCACCTCCACCACCAGCAGCACCACCAGGCGCACAATCTGGACCAGCGCCAGCTGATGACCCTGAAGCCTCAAGTGGAGTCGGAGCGCCACTCTCACTGCGGCCAACAGGACCAAGCGGGCCAGTTCCTCGTGCTTGACGCGAACAATGCAATCAGGCAACAGCAGCAGCAGCAGCAGTCGCTATGTCACCAAGCGAAGGCTGGCCGCCAGGCGCAGTCGGGGGAAGCGGATGGGCCGTTAGTGGCGTTCAGCAGCCGGCCAACCTCAGGCAGCCAGGCGCAGGCCACTTTCGGCCCAAACCAGACCACCTCCAGGCTCGTGGCCTCGGCCAGCCAAGCTCAGCAACCTCAGCTGTCTAGTGGAAAGCGGGGGGAGGAGGCGCGCGCGTCCAGTGCGGCGGCCAATTGCATTAGCGGCGGGCCCGCGCGCTCGCTAGGCGGCGTCGCTGCTTCCGGCGCCGATGCAAATCAGCACCAATACCACTCGATCGGCGCCGGCGATGCTGGCGGAGCTTGCGGCGCCAAGGAGAGCGCTGCCGCCGGCAGGCAGAGCCAGCCGAACTACGCGGACGCGCTCAGGGCGGCCATGATTCAGCAGCAGCAGCAGCAGCGGGAAAATGAATCACCCGTGGTGGCCGCGCACCACTTCCGGCGCGCGGGTTCAAAACAGGGGCACTCGTTTGGCTTGCAGCGCCACCAGCCGGGCGGCCTGATTGATCGGCAGCAGGGAGGCTGCTTTGGTCGCGATTTGGAGCAGCAGCAGCGGCGGCGAGAGGAGGAGGAGGAGGGAGGTCCAAATTTGGGCGACAACATTTACGACGTGGCCAGTTATGCGTTAAACTATTAATGCGCGCCAAAGCATTGAACTGGTGCCCATTGTTGACGGGCGGAACAGGAAGATGACCAAAGATGGAGGAAAATTAGAATCTCATAAGCGACGATCTCCTCGCCAAAAGGCTGGCGAGCAAACACGTGAAAAGTGTTGAACAGAACAGAACAGAACAAAACAAAGGAAAAACCAAACCAAAACTTGTTGGCGCCCTCAAAAGCAATGCACTTGCGAGGGATGAACTTGAGAGGGGGAGACAGTTTGCTCATCCTAACTCGAAACCAGTGATCTAAATAATTGTGATCTTAGCCAAAAGGAAACCAAAAGAGATAAAAGCTAATCTTCCGCAACGCAAATGGGGGGGATGATTTTGATTTTATTGATAGAGGGAAAGGAGGAGGCCGCGTTTTTTGGGGCCGAAGGACGGGCAATGGTTGTTGTTAATGCGCACTCTTTATGCACGCCAACTAATACTGCATCCGCCAACCAGCTTCTCGCGATCAAAAGCGAAACCGAAACCAAAACTAAAACCGAAACGGGAAGCCAGAGGCCGCGAAGGAAGCGAAACCAAATGTGTAAAACGAATAAAGCAGCTACCTGACAACTTGAGTTGGAGCCGTCGGCGCCAAGCAAGAACCAGAACCCAATTCTAATCTAATCTAATCTCAATCAATCGATCTCTCGAGATCCTGGCTCTCGATTGCTGCTGCCGCTGCCGCTGCTGCTCTCCTTTTTGGCGCTTCTCTTTGTCGCAAACAAGCCCCCAGGTTGCGCAAGCGAGAGCTTATTTTCGCTTACTTCGCACTTTATAGCTCCAAAAAGAGCGACAGAGGCCAAATGTAGTCCGCAAGCTCACTCTATCCTCTGGAAGGGAGCTTCTCGTTTGCGCTGTAAATCATCGCCGGTGGCAAACGCTGATGACAATTCTCTTGTTACCATTTGAATATTTTTCAGTTTAGATCCAAATCCTTGCCCACCACTAGCGGCAGCAGCTCGCTTGCGCTCAGGGGGCCAAGTTGGCGGCGTCAGGCAGAAAATGGATTCAATCCTCCTGTTCCAGTTTGTCGCCGCCTCCTCCTCCTTTTGGCATACAAGTTACATAACAAAATAATGATAGCATTTGTTTGCCAACCCAAAGGAGCGGAAAACTCTCAACACTGGGCGCCAGTTGTATCAGCGCCAGCAATGGGGTCCGGCCGAGTTCTGGCGGATCATCCATTGAAGGCGCTCTCGCTGCACCATAAGTTTTGCCAAAGGACCAAAATCAATATATATAAAACATGGTTTCGCGAGCACGAGTTTATAAACGGGGAGCGGGCGACTTAATGATTACGTTGAAAGGGGCTTGCGGACGAGTTTGCCCGATCCAAGTGGCCGGCGCTGGTTGGGAGGGCGACTGCTTGCATCGTCCCTGAAAGGCCCACTCCTGGGACGGGAAGTGGGCCAAGTGGTGCGCCTTCCAAGTTTGGAGCTAAGCGAGCTCAGGGAGGCGAGGAGCGACCTTTGATCGGTTGCGCTGATTTGGATCACCGGCCAGCGCGGCCCCGATGGCTTCGGCGGATGGCCATTTGCTTTAAACCTAACGACTCAGCGCTCGCTCTCATGCCTAATGAAGTTTGGCGCCCCATCTGCGGGCCCGGCAGCAGCGCCGGCGCCCCATGTCCAAGCGGACAGCAAACACGCTCACTCGCCAACTTCGTTAGTTGGGCACGTGCGCCACTTCCGGCGGAAAGCGGCCGCAACTAGGCCGATGCGAGCAAGCCTCTCGCTCGAGCACTTTGGCGCGATATGGCAGCCAGAAATTATTGCTCGTTATTACCATTTCGCGCACTGAGAGACTCCACTTCTCCCTTGCTCCTGTTTAATTTGGACCAACTTGCGCCAGTGCAGACCAAAGCCAAAGTAGAACCAAAACAAGACCAAAACCAAACCAGGTCCAGCTGAGAGAGGTTGCACAATATGGGGCGATTCAGTGTGAGAAAAAGATTCTGCTTTCGCCCTTCCAGCGGCGGCCACTAACGTGACACACTGCACTGGCTCGAATGACTAATTTTGCCCGCTTCCGTTTTGTCTCGAATCCATTGGCTGGCTTAGTGGCGGCTTCCAAAGCGAATTGCGCCGCCCAACCACCCATCTCGGACAGTACGAGCTCGATCCGATTTCATCTCCCTCCACCAGATCAGCCAGTCCGAATGGTTGGCTTGCCTCCCTTCCTCTGGCTGAAATACGAGAGTTGTCGCAAACAAGCCCGATAGTGAGAACTAAAAACGCCGCCAGATTTGCTGGCGCTCGTTCGCGCGCCCTACCTGGCCGAGCTAGACGACCGCCCGATGATAACCTGATTAATGGTCTCCTCCACATGATGCGCTCCCCCCTCTCGCCGCCGCCAAACTCTCCTCGCTCTAATTCTCCACAAACTAGTTAATGGATCTCGGCTAGCTACACCGATCGCGTAACGCAATCTGCCTCAAATTGTCGCCAAAATGCCAGGTTCCTCTTACCTCTCAACCAACGGAGGGTGTTCGAGTTTTAACAAAATAGGGGACTTTTTAAAAAGTAGCGCCAACCTAGTGCTCTGGCGCCGCTCCCCTGGCTCCGTGGCGCCGCCTCTTGCAATTCCTCCAAAACTCTCGAGGCGCCGCTGTGCTACGCACGGTCCTGCAGCAAATCCTTAGCGAAACCACAGTTGTAATAATATGACTCACGCAGCCAGGATATTCGTGGCCAGTATTTTCTCATGTTTACTGTCCAAATTGTTAATGACTCGGTTGTGCAAGACGCTTCTCAAAGGGTTAGCCTTTTAATTAAAACTATTCTTTTAACTCACAACTATTTCGTCAAACTGTCACCTAACATTCCAATCGATCAAACAACAAACAAGCTAAGCCCAAATCTTGTTACTGTCCCTCAACAGTTGACCAGGACAAATCGCACTCATTAACTCACGAAAGAGCAAACTAAACCTACCTCAAACACTTACATAAGACCCTCTCGCAGAGTGTTCCAGCAAATCGGGCTCGTCTGGCGCAACTAATAGTCCAAGAATGAATCCCAGTCGCTATGGCGCGGCCAACAAGGCCAGTGCTGGCGCTGGGTCGGGAAATTTAATTGGCGCCAGTGAGGACATGTTCTTGCAAGCATTTGATTCAACCCCTAAGCTCAACTTGGCTACACAAAAGAAGCTGGAAAACGAGCTTGCTAGGGTCGTGGCAATCATATCAAACCCGCATGCCGATTGGGATAACAGGGTACAGGCTATCAAACATTTTAGATCTCTTGTCAACAGTGGAATCGCAGATTCGGAAGATTTTCACACAACTACCCTCAAAACTTTGGAAATTCCATTCCAAAATAATATTTGTGATTTACGCTCGCAAGTGGTGAGAGAGACTTGCATTACAATTGCCTTTCTCTCTTGCCGGCTGCAGCAAAAGTTCTCCCGCATGGCCGAAATGCTATTACCTTCACTAATTAAGCTTATACCAAACAGTGCCAAAATTGTATCCACTTCTGCCCTTGTTGCGCTACGTTTCATAATCCAATCAACCCACAACTCGAGGCTTATCACAATAATCAAGTATCAGTTCTCCACCACAAAATCGAAAGATATCCACAGAGCTTTATGTGAAATTGCCGAGCGTATTGTAACTATCTGGCCCCCGCATATTATTGAGCGCCACATCAACGATTTACAAGAGGTTCTTAAATTAGGTATCTGTAATTCAGACGAACTTGCTCGTCAATATGCCCGACGGGCGTTTAATGTATTCGCAGAGCACTTTAGGGAACCAGCTGATCGGCTGTTTAATTCGCTCGACCAACAGCGCCAACGTATGCTCAACAATTTAAATCACGGCGGTGGTTCTACCCTCTCGATGAACGGCTACGGCTCCATAACAAGCAACCTCAACACAGCCGGCCAATCAACGATAACGTCCTCCATGAACAGCAACCATGGGCCAAGCTCCATTGCTGCCTCAGTCAACATCGTCTCACGTTTGAAGGGGCCCCTCGCAACGTCAAGCAACGGAACTAGTGGCATTGCTACTTCATCCGTTAATACTACCTCAAGTCCCTCACGAATACGAACCCCAACTGCCAGATCAACTAGCGCCATCGATGTCAATGCACAGCGACGCGCTCGAGCTCGAGCAGTATACCTCAGCTCGATGTACACTAGACCCCGTCAGATAGGCACCATAAACTCGCCCGCGAAATCCACCATACCGACTAGTAGCTCCGCAAATCATTGCACTCCAACGACAACCAGCATCAATCATCATTCGACGCCTCTAAATCAGCAACAACAGCAACGAAATATGCTCCAACACAACCAGGATTCTACACCCCAACAAATTAATTATAGCTACAATCAAAGCAACCATCATAATTCGAATCACAAAGCCACACCAAACGTGGCACAGCAACAACAACAACTGCAACATCACCAGCAACAGCAAGCGGCATCGGCAGAAAAGCGAGATGGTATTGCTCTTAGTAAGGCAGCCTCCTATCTAATGTCAGTAATGAACAACAATACAATTGCTGAGAGTCAGATTGTAACGACGATCAAATATTTCAATTCTCTTATCGAGAAGCATCCAACAGAGATAGTGAACCAATTTTTATCTGAACTGATGCCACCACTTGTTATTGGCATCGACAATGCGGCCATTTGCGTACGTAAAGCATCTGTATTCGCAATGGTGGCAATTCATGCTAAAGTTGGCCTCAAACAAATGGAACCTTATCTAAGCAGCCTGACGATGACCCAGAGAAAGCTTCTTGAAGTGTACATAAAGAAATCAAAGGAGGATAATAGGGGCAAGCAACAATTTAGTGGGGACAACCAAGATTCTAGTAGATTTTCCTCCTCCATCTTCTTATAATTAAAATTAAGATTCCGTCGAGACGTTTGTCCAGGCGCGGAAAGGCGCCTAACCATTCTCTCGTCCGAATCCTCTTTACCTTCATAATAATATTGCACTGTGACTTACAACTTGCGATAGAGAGCGAGAGAAGTTCGCTTTTAGGAACTTGGAGTTTCCTCATGGTTGTCTAGCTGAGAGACACCGTTCGAGTTGTAACTTTCTTCTCCGATCTGGATCTTTCTAGTCCTGATTCCATACGCTCTTTGGGTCCAATTTCAGGACTTACTCATGAGCTCGTCCGAGCGGTTCGAGCTGACGAGCTTATATCCACAACCGAAAGGAACAGATTGTTTATGGTAGGGCCGATCTGGATTGTATAAATACTAGCCATACCTGCTTGTTATAAGGGTCTAATCAAGAGGATAAAAGCGTCTTAAAGGCCTGGTTATACCAGCCGAGGGTCGCTTAGCGGTTTGTCGGATAATCCTTACAATGGCTGTGAGCGCTTGCATACGAGCAACAAATTTGGTTATTAGCCTTAAGTGTCTATTATATACAAACAACATCAAAGCAAGCGATGTAAGAGAGGAAAGGAGTAAAAGAGCATGGGGTTCAATAGCAAGTGGCCACGAGATTTAGAGCTAGAGGGCAAAAAGTTAGCCGAGCAGATTAAAGCGGATGGAATCTCATGGTAATAATAACAACAAGAAGAATAATCAATCAATTTTTCGCTCCCCTTAGCCAAATAGGAGAGTAGATCAAGGTTAAGAGGGACCAAGGTTTTTCTAATTCTAGCAAAAAGGCGATACTTGTAATTGAATTAGAGCTAGTAGCACTGCCACTCGCTAGTCTAGATTGTGAGCCGTCCACTATACTGGACTCCAACTATCCCTTACACTTTTATTCTTTTCTCTTCAAACCACAAGCACCACTCAGCTAGAGTGTAGAGAGAGAGAACTGGATTCGGCTTGCTGAAAGACCAAATGGCCACTGATTCCAGGTGCAACTCAATGGCTTTGGAAACAAAGTTTGCACGAGCGTTGAGTGAGAGTTGTATATATCTGTTCTTGGCTTCTCGGACTGGGTTCGATGCAGTGCAGGTTTGTATAGGTAATCATAAGCGGGAAGTCATAAGGGAAATGGAACACGAAAAATCTAATTAGTTCAGTGCGCAACTCTCATTTGAATAGCAGACCCCCAGCAGTCGTGTTTTCACCTGCTTCTTGCTGAGCCCTTTGCGTTGAGTTGAAGTTTTGATCACAAGATAGAGGCAAACAGGTGGAACCAAGTTTGCTTGATCCAGAGCCAGAGATAATAGGTTTGAAGTTGACTGGGCCTCTCGGTGGCGAGAGGAAACTTTGAGACAACAACGTGCACTTGTACATTCTTTTGTCTACGTGGAGTCATGTTTTTCCTCATCGCACTACAGAGGACCAATAGCTACCACTAATCCGAGAATCCATCGATTGGAAGAATAACAAACAGGCTAGCTTAGATGAGCCACAAGCGATAAGACGGAAAGCTAATCTGGGAAGCGAAACTAGTCATGGCTAGTTCAATCGAAAATGAGAAACGTTTCCTCTTTTCGCTTCCAAAATCAACTCTAGTCGATCAGTTTTGGAATCGCAAATGTTTTGCCAAATAGAGATAAGTGAGATGACTAATTAGACCACCAACTTGTCTCTGGTGATCGGCCATTTTTCACTCACTTAGCCGATAATTAATCAATACATCGCCACCTCACAAAGTCGCCCTCCCCCCGCTTGCCGCTCCCAAGTAAGCCAACAACCCTCACCTCCGCCTACATCCCTCCCCCTGGCAAAGGCCTCCCATCGTTAGTTTTAAGGCCACTAGCGCTGCCGCCTCCTTGTCTTCGCTCCTGGTCTGGCCAGCAAAACCTGCTAACACTAAGCCCGATTGATGTTTGCAATGCCTTTGACACGGACTAAAAACGACCAACTCATTCCTCCGCTAGCTCCATATCGGGCCAAAAACAATCCAATTCGTCTCGTTTCCCTCGATTTATCTGCCCTGTCTTGGCTGGTTCGCCCTCGTTCCCATTCCTCTAGCTCCGCATGCTTACACATACAGAAGTTGCAATGCTAACTTCTGGCCCAACAACACTCGCACCCTCTCTCGATTCGGCCCGATTCGATCCGATCTAACTTAATACAAAGACCTCCAATCGGTCGATTCCAGCTGATTCGATCTTGATTGGAGTGCAGGTGAGAAAGGGGAAAGGTTAGCAAGGGGCAACGCGCGCAACAGGTAGAAGCGCGCGAACACGCACAAGCTAGCGCGCTAACTCAACTTAGAAGTCCTTTACGCTCGGCCACTGGACGACTACAACAATGGACTGGATTGCCAACGATATTATGGGCGGAGCGGTGTTTAAATTTATTCGAAAGCAAAGTGCAACGAGAACTCGCGGTCACCATGGAGGGTCGGCCATTTAAATAGTGCTGCAACTTCGTTCGAACCATCATTCATCTCAAGGAACCCAAAGCAAGCGCATACAAATCCAAAGAGAGCCCAAACCAACCAAGACAGCTAAGTGAATCCTTTAACGAAAGCCTAACAAACAACAAAACTCAGCCAAAATGTACAAGCAAATCGGCATCACTCTTCTCTGCCTGGTCGGAATCTCACAAGCCTCTTACTTGGCGGCCCCACTGGCGGCTCCATTGCTACCAGCGGCCCCAGTTTTGGCTGCACCATCTTTCACCACCTCTGCTCACGTTGGAAACGTCGCCAGTGTCTCAAGATCATACAGCAATGTTCCACAAACACGCTTCACCAGAACCGACTGGAACCAGCCAGGTAGCTTGATCACAGCCCCAGTTTTCAGCCCCATCATCTCGCCAGTGCTCGGCCAAGTTGCCGTTCCAGGCCCAACCAGGTATGACAGCTACTTGGTGCCACGTCCACCATTGGTCGAGAACATCGTCTCGCACGTTCCAGGAGTTGCGCACGTCCCAGCCGTCGCTCACGTTCCGGCAGCCGTGCCTGTTGCAGCGCCAGCAATCGCAGCCTACCCAGCTCCAGCACCAGCGCCAGCGTACGCAGCCCCAGCTCCAGTTAAGGGATACTGAGCGCAACGCTACCCAATCACCCTTTAAGATGGCCTTGCTAGACATTCAGCCCTAGTTTTGGGGATTCTGGTGAATCAGAATCGTTGAGTTATGAAGACGCTAGGGTGCGACCAGCATCTGTTGAACAGCGCTCCTCTCAGCTCGCACTCAACCATGGTGCTGATTCCGCGACGACTCAACAATTGCGCCTCAGTTGGACGATGATAAGTTAGGTTAGGATGGAAGTCAGGTTGATTTTACATAGATACTATTTCGTTCTAATATTCAGATTAGATAATTCAATAAAATTGAAAAAGGACCAGTATTGTGTGAATCCAAACGATTATCGTCGCTTGGATGCTAGATCTAGGCCAGCAAAGGATCTTCTCAACGAGTTGGTCAGAGATGATTCAACTCGACCCTCTTCACAGCCCCTAATTTCGGTCAGTTTGGCTGACAGAGAATCAACGAGACTCGCCTGATTCTCTGTCCTGTTCTACAATCTAATGGACAGAACAACTCTCGAACACCCCGAGATTACCCTCTAAAACTTTCAATCGCTGAACAAATTTTGCTGGAGAAATGAAGCTCTAAATGAGCCGCTGTAGTTCATTGAGTCTTGTATCACAGCTGTTTTCTCCTAATTCAAGTAAGGCGAAAGCTTTCGGTTCGGCAGTCCGACAATCAGAGTGGATTTACTCCCATTGAATCTGGAACTCGGTGAACCAGCCTTTAATTCGCACCCACATCCTAGCTTCATCATGTTGTCTGAAAGTGGCGATGGTTTAGTACCCCAGAACTACCTACAGAACAATAAATCTGCAACTCAACAGTTCCAAGCTCAAAATAGGCTTCATGTGTGCTTATCTAATGGTTCTATGGGCGACCTTCAACGAGCACCAGAGATCAACAGTGTCGGCTCTATATGACAAAGCATCCAGGTCACTTCAAGGGTACTCATCGAGCAGTGCTTACGAGGCTTCTCGGTGGACCTGCTAATCTCATATCAAAGCTAGTTCGCCACTGTTGCAGGTGAGATTGTTTCGATTCAGTCGCTCTATGACCAGAGATGAGCTACTAGGGACGGCCTGATCAGATTGTCACCAGACCGTTGCACAAAATGAATCCAGCCAAAGGACACATCTGTTGCACGTTCGAGCGATTCTGTAAGCTATGAGCATATTGAAACTATAGACTAGATTACGCTTGATTGATGAGAGGTAGAGAGAACAGAGGGTTTCGCTGAGAAAGTAACAGTTCTTTGAATTGTAACAACTCGGCAAAATCTATGAGCTTGCGCTAATTGCTTCAACACCTGTTGTATCTACTAAAACTTATTCCCCCGATATATTATGAGTTTTGTTGAGTAAGTCGTTCTATTCCGCTGTTAACAAGATCCAGAGAATCAAGATGATACGAAATGTTCTAGCTTTACGTGTCATTTGCTCGCTGATATTGACCGCAAATCTAGTTGCAACGGACGATACAACTACACAGGACGAACTTGATGCAAGCACCTCAGACATTATCCGTTTCAGGGGCTATTCAGCTGAGGATCACTATGTAGTCACTTCTAGTGGGCATATACTCAACCTTGTCAAGGCCACAAACCCGCTGATAATCAAAAACGTCTCTAGAACTCTCGACAAAGAACCGATTTTGTTCTTGCATGGGGTCCTAACGACTTCCAAATGTTTTGTAGTCAACTCGGTCGATGCAACTCCGAAGGATTACAGTGATTTGGATGCTGGATCTATGCCGGCAGAGGCTCTCACTGAACTGCTCAAGGACGATCCTACTTCAAACTCCCTTGTCTTTACGGCCTTGAATTTCGGCCACGAAGTTTGGCTGTTGAACCGACGAGGTTCACCCGATTCTTTGAATCACGTGGGCCAAGATTGTCAACCCTTCAAGAATCCTATCTCAAATATCGTTGGAACTCTCGTGGGCGATTCACCTTTCATCGGTGGAAGGAAGAAGCGCCAGGTAAATCCGGAAACTGACGCACCTTTAACAGGGCTCTTACAGACTTTATTTTCGACTCAACTGGACCTATCGCATTTGTCGGATAACATAAATCCTAGATTTTGGAACTATTCGCTCGATGAGCAGGCAAAATACGATATACCTGAGGTCATTGACTACGTTCTCGAGGAGACAGGTAGACCAAAGCTGGTGTTGGTTGGTCATTCAGCTGGCTCTGCATTGGGTTTCATGTCTCTAACTGAATATCCAAGTCTAGCAAGGAAAGGTGAGTTCCAAAATTAGACACACCTTTCTGGGGCAAATGTGAAAATTAATCAATATCTGTCGTTGCAGTATCCAAGTTTCTAGCGTGGGCTCCAGCATTGGACCTAGGTAGCACCTTCACAAAGAATCCGTTGATTGGCATAGGGTCGCTGTTACTGAGATACCCCATCATGAGCTATATTGGACCATTACCCCCTCAAATATTCGTTCCTCTGTTTCATAATTTGGAATCCGTATTATGTCAGACAGAACTGTTGCAATCATCTGTTTGCACAGGATTGGTGGACTTGTTGTTTGGTTATGGAGGCGACCAACAAAAGATCGTGAGTAACCTCTGCAAAATCATCACATCAAATTTAACCCTCTCTCTCTAACTATCCACACGAATTTAGAAACCTGGTTTTACTGGTGCTTTTCCAAGTACAATCAGCTCCCATGAATCGGCATCTCTTATCCAATCTGTACTTAAGGGTAAAATGCAATATTATGACTATGCAGATTCAAATCGGAACTTGATCGCATACGGTCAGCCAACTGCGCCATTCTATGATATATCGAAGATTATTTCTCGGTCGATTTCGGTTTGGGTAGGCGGGACGGATTCACTTGTTCCCCCAGAGGATGTCGATAAAATTATAAGGAGATTGACTGGTAAGTAGAAAAACGACATTATCTCGCACATGGTGATATCTGATTTCATTCAGAAGCTCTACTGTCATGTGTCGAGGTCTGTCCAAGCAATCGAAGAGTTCGACGCGGAAGGTATCAAGTCTCACTTGATCTGAATGAGGCTTTGTGCCCATTTATTGTGGAACATGATAGTTCTATCACACTGATCAGATACGATAATCGCGGCGTCGTTCTCCTCCGAACTAAACCTCATATAAAGCACAGCTCGCAAGATCAATCATTGTAAAACGCCTTACGATTTACCTATGCCCCTTAGATTTGTCAAGGTAGTGGGACTTTTCTTCTTCGAATGCCTCGCCGAGAAGCCGCCTCCTATCTTCAAGTTCTTTTTGCTGCTTCTCCTCAAGCACTGCTACCCTATTGAGATGCTCCAACTTGAGACTTTCTTTACGAGCACCAGAGAGAAACCTCCGTTGATTAACTTGTCGCTGCAAGTCAGCACCAATAGCCATCAATGCGTCATTTGCTTCGATGCGCTCTTTTTGGTCCTTCAATGTGATCAGTGCACTCTCAATTCGGACAAAATAACATTCCAATGTCTTGAGATCCCCTTCCAGAACCTCGATTTGTTGATCGAGTTTCGCCAGTGATCTGTGGCTCTCAGTAAGCTTGTCCAGCTCATTGAGCCTTCTATCACAGCTGTTTTCTATTGAAACAAGTTTAGTGAACGCTCTCTTAGTTTTAGTGATGTTCCTCTTACTGTTGGAGTGTATCTGTTCCCATTGGTCTTGGAATTTGGTGAGAAGCCTGAATCCAGCCTTGAACTCGTTTGTAAGCTCGTGCTCATTGGCCATGATGAGGGATTGTTCGATTGGCTGTTGAATTGAAATAGACACCATCCAATGGCTCTTTGCGACTCGGATTTGTTTGTTCGTAAAATTTATGCGGCTTGGTCATGTAAAATCCTTAAAACCCGTAATGAAAGGGTCCAATATAAATGTGTCAAGACAATACCTGGGGTGGCCCCGATTAAAAAGATGAAAGAAGAACCATCATATCTTTGACAGACTTCGCACGATTGAGATGGGCATCACTGACACATCCACTGTTAGAGCTAAAAACTCATGATCAACGCATTAGAGCGCGCAACATTCGTTCGTGGACTGCTTCAAATGAGACATAAAACTCACTTTATCAGATATCCCGAAATATCACCGTATATTGATCCTTCCCAACTGACATGTATCACCAGGACTAACTTCATTTGACCCATCCCAGTTCCCGTCGAGCGACATGACATCAATGGACATGGTGTTTATTTCAACCACGGATCCTTCATTATTCACAAGAATGTGTCCCAGCTGTTGATAATTCCCAGTTTGAGGACTCTTGAGAGCCGTATTTAGCAATCGCCTCAGAATGAGTAGGTTTGTTGATACGGTTGACGATAACAGCGTAATTGATCAAGACAACAAAGCTAGGGCAGAGAGACTGGCAACAAAGTTGGCAAGATTGAAGCATGTGGCAGTAACTATTGAGGAGGAAACTCGCGATCACATACCAATGTTAGATGATGTTGATGACAGTCATGAAAGAACGTTCGCCGCCTTAAGTTCAGGTCACAAGAGGTTGATTGGGCTAATGAGGTCGAACCGCAAAAATAGACGTGTATGTTGCTACACATTCCTAATGGTCCTCATGCTTATGATAGCCTTATATTTATGGTTAGCGAGAGGTTCATAATGTTAGATGAGGACTATTAAGTTAGGATATCACATTATGAAGTCAAGGCTGATCTAAATAACCTCATTTGAATTTAACATTGTATACTATGGATCCAAAGATGTCGTCAGCCGTCTTAGTCTGCCCAAAGTAATCGACAAGCTCGCCTTTCGGGTCAATGAGATAGGAAATTATGGTATGGTCAACAATGTAGTCGTTATCTTGATCCTTGGGTCCAACGCTGTAATAAACCCTATAAGCTCTTGTTGCTCGTTCTATTTGACTTTTGTCGCCTGTCAAGCCAATGAACTTATCTGAGAATTCCTTGAGATACTTCTTGATGAGCTCCGGTGTGTCTCTCTCGGGGTCTACTGAGATAAACAGCGGAACAACTTCAATATTTTTCTTCTCCAACATATCCAAAACTGTAGCCAACTTTTCAAGTTCCTCTGGGCATACGTCGGGGCAATGGGTGAAACCAAAGTAAATTAACAACCATTTTCCGCGAAATTCTTCTGACGTTCTAATCTTGCCCTCTGTATCGACTAACTCGAAGGACCCACCAATAGCCGCTTTTCCAATTGAACGGCTCTTTTCTCGCTCTATCTTCTTGTGACGCTCGTTCTTTAGATAAACAAAGTACGCCGTCAGAAGTCCGAGCGTTGATCCTCCTATCAGAAGCGACTTCCATGATATTGGGCCCTTATCTAAGATGGGGTAGTTTGCTTTTGACATGGGGGCCTTAGGTGGTGTTTTGTCAGCTGAATTTGATCTCCTGGCATGACTTAGCGTGAGATGTCTTCGTGCCATCTCAATAAACGAGCGATTTCGGAGCTTGGCGAGTATAAACGCCATGACTTGATAGTAGTCGAGCGTAATGCTGCGAGGTTGAAGATCTTTAGCAATGGATCGTGGAAACGAATGCCGGGGCGTCTAGAATAAACCGAAGTGGTTGTGGATTTCAGCTTCGAACAAGACGAACTCGTGTGTCAGTGTGCGAATTGGGCGACAAGTACGCACGGAGATATGAGCAAACGTGTTGGCTATAATGGAATTAGATGAGTCGGCCCCTCCTCAGCTATATTGGGTCAGGTGACAAGAACAAGCGGTCCAACACATGGTTAGTCCTATCTATGATTTTTAATGTTACAAAAGTTTCTGGATCATTTTGTTTCGATACATGTAGTGAGATATAGTGAAATCTATGTCATTACATTGATAGAGAATATTTGCGCCGATCATTTTACGGATCGTTTGACTCATTGTGACTATATAAGTAAGCTAACTTCTGGAATCTGGGGCCCCATCGACTAAGATAGTCGAAGTCTTGATTTTCGTCTTCGCCGTTGCCGACAGACGCTAGGGAGCTTAGTGAGCCAGCAGTGCTTCCACAACCTTCGTAGGCATAGTTTCTGAGATCATCTAAAGCTCTAGAGGTAGCACCTCGCTCCTGACCATCGATCAAACGGACACCAGGATCAACGAACTGTCCTCCGGAAACCTCAGTTTCATAGGGGGTTTCGGTGTCATAAGTGGTGCCTTTGGTGAGATCTTTTAATATTCCGGGCTTGCTGAATATGTTTTGTTTTCCTCTTGCTGAGATCATGGTGCCGCTAGAATCAACTGGTATTCTCAAAGGTGTAATGTCAAATGCATGCATATCGTCCTCACCACCGCCTTCATCATCATAACTGATGATATTTTCTCTGACATCGTCGTCTGGATCGCTAGGTCCATACTTTTGGTCCATGTTGCTCCTCCTCATCATGAAAAATAGTGCTACAATCAAGACTAAGTTGGTTGGAGAGAATCGGGTTAGTATTTGTACTAGTGACGGTTAAGTATAACCTAGACATTATGATGCGTACAACTCATAAGCATGCAAACCGAAATTATGGCAACTACAGCGCGGGAGCTTATTTGTAAAACTGATTGTGAGTCAATTAACATGTTATCGCAGGTGCAATTCGTGCAGGTTTTAAATTCTTCAAACGATATCGGGCATTCACAGTAGAATCCTGCTCCGAAGTCAATGTTATTACAAACACCACCTGACCCGCATGACAAGTACCAACATTCGTCTTTATCGCCACAGGTAGGTGGTGCTGTATCTTTCTTTTCTAATCCTTTTGGACATCTGAATTGCGGCGTGGTTACGTTGATTAAGCAAGGGGGGGTTCAATCATGCAAGTTAATTAAAAAAGTCGTACATTATACAAACGAGATCAAAACTAAATTATGATAATGCGTTAAAGGTGAACACGAGCGGGGGATGTAAGAGATGAGCAGCAGATAGTTAAAGGATCCCTAGCTTACCTAAGACGTTGATGAGAACGAATGCGATTACCCAATAGGCACCACTAGCTACTAGGATTATTTTTTCTTGAACAGGTAAATGGCATATATCGCCCGTAAAACCATCAGGACAGGAGCAAGCAAAACCTTGGCCATTGTCTAGATTTGTACAGGTGCCACCGTTATAGCATGGGTCGCTAACGCATTCGTTATCATCAGCACAGTTGCCATCTTCGGTCGAAATCCAACCGGCAGGGCAGCTAGCAATATAATAAGTTGAATTTGCACGAAGTTCGAGTGTGAGACATAGTTCGAGAATTGGAGTCAGAGGAGGAGCAAAGAGGGTGGAAAAGAGCACCACAGAGGGACTGAGATCTTGCATTATCATAATTAGTTGACTTGTTAAAGGGTAACTTACGTGCACTCGTGATGATTCCAAAGATCCATACAAACAAATGGTGGTGAGCAACTGTTCTGACCTTTGGTGCAACTTGTCGTTGAAATACAACCTTCTATGATGTTTCTACTTTCTGTCACAGCCGCGTTCTCCGAACCATTTTCCATCGGCAGGTGACGCTGGTCGATGCGGATATCAGTTACACAACTATCATGGAGACCGTTCTCCACGTAGTACGCTGCCGGGCCCATGTGATTTACATCACCACCAACGATAATTCCTTGCTTACTAACGACCAGCAATTGATGTAGGTCCTGATAGTCGGTGATTTCGTTAAATTTCTTCCCACCACCACCGTCCACTTCAATCGTGGCCGTACTACCATGTCTAACAACCCTCACAGTGTGCCAAAGGCCATCATTGACTATGTATTCAGAGAGTGTTAGTTCGAACTCTTTCATCGAATGAACTTGATTTAAATGATATCTAAATTTCAAACGTCGGTCCTTTATCTCGAGCACGCAGTATTCTCGGGTATTCTTTCCAGTAATTCTGATCAGTTCCCCATTTTTCTGACGGGTTCTGAACCTAAGCTGAATATCGGTGATATATGGATTTGGGTCGAAAGATAGGGCATAGCGCATGAAGCTGGATTGTTGAAACATCTTAACTTGTGTTTCCATATCACAACGGCTACCAGTCCAACCTGGATCACAGGAGCAGATTGCTGCCTTATAGCTACCTATGCACTGTCCATGTTCGCAAGTGTTTGTTAACGAATTTGCTTGACAACGTTCCTCTGAAACACTGCAACCGCTAACACTATCAGCGGAGCCTCCGGGAGAACCTAAATCGTATGTTCTTGAATTGTGCACAAAGTTTCTTATACATCCTTTGAAACCTTCTCTGGTATGCTTATGCTTCCAGACGGGAAAGAATTGGGATAGTTCTCGATGAAAAACTCCACCAATTTGCAGAGGGGAATTGACGTTCAAAAATTCGCTAAATTGCTTGATGCTCGACTTCTGTTCACAGTTAGACCTATTCATTGATGGACGGTCGGTATCCTCATCGAATCTAGCATCGCGACAATGATCCACCACCATCCTAATATCTTCTCGAGTCCAAAATATATCGACGCGATGCCATTCCCCATCATTGAGATCTTTCAAAGTGTTGATAACAACTTCCGATGTACCCGAGCCAAAGTCGACTAGCAATCTCAGTTTACCGACGTCCAGCTCTAAGGATATGAAATCGGAGTAGATGGAAATACCCTTATCAGGAACATCCACTGGTCCATTGTAGAATATAATTCCACTGGATGACTCCGTCATAAATTCGAGACTTAGGTGAGAGTTCTCGCATTGCTCAAGAGGAGGAAACCATGCCCATCCTTTCCCGCCGAATGTTCTTGATGTAGTCTGACATTGGGGACCAGTATATCCTGGCGGACACTCACATGTCGCTATGCGCCCAAGCATAGAACATTTTCCACCGTTTAAGCAGAAGGGAGGTTGCGAGTTGCACCCATCTATTTCGTCAAGACTTTTGGCAGCGCATTCACAAACTGGTAAGACACGGGTGAAAACACCCACTAATGAAGTCCGATTTGCGTTCACGACGTAAGGAAAAGGTTCCACCTTGAGTGAGTTGAAGCAACTTCCGTCGCAGGGTATAAATTCTGTCAGGCATTCGTCAATACCGACCATGGAAATATTCAATCCAAGTTCTCGCTCGATCGCTCGTCTATTTATAGCAACATATCCATTCAAGAATGTTGATTTGTGGTAAGGTGATCCGTGAGCTGAGAAACGTACATCAGTCTCTGGATATCTGCCCTTGCGGTAGTGTGTTACGACACTAAAGATGTCAATATTTTCCGTCGATTCTTTCAGTATCTTGGATAATGTTTCGCGAAGTAATTCGTACTTGCTTTGGACTTGTCTTTGCGATTTCCAATCCCAAACTCTGATAAAGTCTTCGTCGCTCATACCTGACAGTCGTATCGAGCCAGAATTGTATACGGCTTCTTCGGGCAAGTTTTTAACTACCACTGTCACATTCGCTCTCACGTCTTGGGTAAACTTCTTATCCGAGACGACAAACCGAAGGAGGTAAGATCCCTCGGTGACGTTCTTCATGAAAATTGTTCCATTCAGCGCATCGAGAAAGAAATTTGGGTGTGGTATGTTGCTTTCCCACATGAATTTCTTATCATGTATGTCCCAATCGTCTAGATCTTCAACATGGACACGTCCAATGGGGATATTCTTGTACTGACCTTTATAGTTGTAAATGTTGATGGTCTTACTACCTGGGTGCATCTTGTTGTCATTAATATCACCGACTATAACTGTAAGATTGCTTGTTGCTGACAATGACGGGTTGCCATTGTCTTTGATCATGATTGGTACTTGATACTCTTTCTGGACCTCTCTATCAAGCACTTGCTTTGTGTAGACATATGCAATACCCTCACCTGTGCCAGACTCGTTGGTTACCTCGAACAAATCTTTTATGTGCTGTGGAGCGTTAGGATCCATCCTGAATTGGAAAGGTGGACCATTGCCAGCAGTTCTATCGTCAAGATCGGCAGCTTGAATTTCTTCGATTTTACTGGGTGGGCTGTTTTCGTATATAATTGCAACATAGTCTTTCAAGAACTTCGGAGGATTGTCATTTACATCATCGAGCACAACTGTGAGAGTTGCAACTGCAGTTCGCTGTGGCACACCATCATCTATAGCCAGAATTTTGATCGACATTCTCGGTTGTTCCTCACGGTCAAGGGGTCTTTGGATAGTAACTGTTCCGGTCTTGGGATTTATAGCAAATTGTTTCCTTCTGTCGGTCGACCTTTCTATTGCGTATCTAACCTTGGAATTACCACCTTGGTCCGGATCTCGGGCAGTGAAGTTGGCAAGTTGAGTACCTCTCGGAGCGTCCTCACGAACGGTCACCTCTATTGATTGTCGTTCAAACTCAGGTGGGTTGTCGTTGATGTCTCTAAGACGTATTCGAACGATGGCTGTATCAGTGTGCGATATACCCTCTACTTCACCACCGTCGTTAACTTGTATGGTTATATTAAATCCGTACTTCTGTTCTATATCTTCAAAATCCAGAGGCTTAGCGATTTTAAGAGAGCCTGTACCGTCTGCGTTAGTAACCATTGTAAATTTATCTGCACCTTGACTGTTATCTAGAACTTTGTAGCTGAAACGGTTAGACTCGAGTGAATCAGCATCGTTCACTTGAACAATCAATATCGGTGTTTCTGGAATCTTTGAATCTAGCGTTTCATCGACCTCAACAAACCAGTCAGGTTTGGCGAAGCTGGGTGGCATGTCGTTGATATCTTTGACCTTTATGATAGCCTGAGCATGGCCTTGATTACCGCCACCGTCTGTGGCAGTGATTTTCAAGTTATACTCAGGGTTAGTCTCTCTATCAAGTTGGCCAACGGCGGTGTAAATAACGCCAGTCTCTTCGTCGATCCGGAAAATCAATTCGCCCTGTTCGTTAAGCTGATTTTGCTCGATTGCATAGCGAAGCTTTGCATTGCTACCCTCATGAGGATCATCGTAATCAATGGCTTGCATAGTCATGACGGCTTGATTCGCTACACCGCGTTCACTAACGTTCCCGATGTAGACGTTATTAGGGAAAAAGGGATTGTTGTCGTTGATGTCTTTCAAGTTGACCACAACATCGGCATAACCAACCAAACCGTTATGACCGCCCTCGTCCTCGGCATAGACAGTAAATCGCCACACAGGTCTACCGTGCGGTGCATCTCTGTCGAGAGGTCGCTCGACAAAAATCTCTCCAGTGTTCGAATTGATCGAGAAATATCGTTCATTTTTGTCGCCAGTTCCTTGATCAGTCAAAAAGTAAACAATATTCTGAGGCCTATCCCTATCTCCGTCGATTGCAGAAACCTAAAGTTTGAAAGATGAGCGAGTTAATTTGGATGGGGTTCTCCGAATTTATGGATCGTTCCATACTGTAAACCAACCAAGGATGGGTTCTGGCTCAGGGGAAACAAAAAATAAGAAAATTACCTGTAAAATGCTTTGTCTTTCCCTCATTTCCTCATCGATCGTTACGGAGTAGACAACACTACTGAACTTAGGTGGTAAATCATTGACATCTTTAACTTTCACTCGAACAGTGGTACTATTCTCGAGCAAAGTGTCGTGAACTACTAGGGTAAGGTTGTACTAAAAAAGGTGGCGAAGTTATTGATTAGTCTCAAACAAGTAACATGCATTGATAATTGAATGATGTTGGACTTTCGAACTCAAGATGGGTGGCATAAAGCGGATTGTTAGGGGAGTAGATATATGGTTTACAGTAGGAATGATGGCACAGAGAAGTGTCAGGATAATGACCTGTAGAATTTTTTTCGGTAACTTCCTATCATCTCCCTCTACAATAGTGGTCTGATAAGTCGGTCGATCGAAAATCGGTGGATTGTCATTAACGTCTGTTGGAGTGATGGAGTGTGGGTAACGAGCGTGAGTTTGAGAGAAAGAGGGTGCGATAGGTAGTCTTAAGACTGGAGCAGAGTATACCTTTGACTTTGATGACAACGTTTGTGTAGTTTTCATTCAAGTTGTCGGAGGCGACAAGAACAAGAGTGTACTAGAGAAGACGAGGTGGTGTTTAGACTTGTAAGAGATGATTGAGTTCGAAAGACCAATGCATTCATGTGGCTCCTCAGTTATACTTACCTCCTTACGTAGCTCGTAGTCCAACGGGCCAGCGACGTATATTGCGCCAGTCTCATTGTTTACGGCAAAAGCACCCCCACCTATATTTCCTTTGACAATTTCGTATCGCAGCTTTGAGGACTCATCTTTGTCTTTGGCAGTGACTGTTATAAGTACGTGGAGGTTGTCCTCGTCTTCATTTACCTCCGCCTCGTAGAGTGAACTGTCGAAATAGGGACTGTTGTCGTTTTTGTCGCCAATGCCGATGCGGATTTTGGTTGTGACAGAATTGGGTCGGCCTTCGGAGCCTGGGCGGTCGGACGGTGCTCCATCAGTGGCTCGGACAATTAGAGCATAGTTTTGCTTTTCTTCACGATCGAACTCGACCCTGGTGAAAATATCTCCGGTGTTACGGTCGATGGTGAAGTTCTGTTCCACTCCATCCTGACTCTCGATCGAGTAGAACACCACATTGTTTGGCGAAGTTCCATCTTTGTCTATCGCCTGGACTTGAGTCACTCGTGTGCCCGGAGGCATAGATTCAAGAACTGTCTGCTGCTCTCGTTCGACGAAAAGCGGTATCTCATCGTTGACATCCTCAACCTCTATGTTGACAGAACATTCAGAGGCTAATTGTTGATTGCCATCATTCTCAGCCCGGACTGTTAGATTGTAATAAGTGATTCTCTCGTAATCTAGATTATAATTCAAAAATATATCAGCGTAGGTGTATGGACCCTCGGCTCTGGTGGTGAGATAGAAAGTTGTCATTTTGTTCGTTTGCTCTGTGCTACCCCGGATGATCGTATAGAAGACGTTGTTGTTATCTTTGATTCCAGAGCTTGCTTTTATAGAGATTATCTCAGAGGACATTCGCGCATTTTCTCTGATTCGTTTCGTATAAACAGATTGGTCCCATTGCGGTGGACTGTTTGCACGATCGACTACGTCAAGGATGACTTCAACTGTGGCGTTGTGATAAGGCGGAGCTTGATCTCGAGCTATGGCCCTTAGTTGGTATGAATCGCGATCCAGCGGTTTTCTCAATGAGATCCATCCTGTTTCAGAGCTCACTGAGAAGTAATCGAGATCATCGCGGCGACCGCTTGCGGCTATACTATATCTGATAGCTCCATTCAAGTCAACATCCTCATCGGACGCAGAAACTCTGAGGATATGAGATCCAATTGACATGTCTTGCCGAACATTTTCGTGGTATTCTTGTCTATCGAAGAGAGGAGGGTTATCGTTTGCGTCGGTAATCTCAACTTTGAATGAACAAACACCCTCAAGGGGTGGTGAACCACGATCGACGGCTTTTACGGTCACGCTTACAAATCTTCCATCTTCTCCTTCTCGGTCGAAGACCTTATTTGTCTTAATTTCACCTGTTATTTCATCGATGGTGAATTTCGACCCCTTTTGATGATGCTGCTGCACAATAGAATAACGGACTTGACCATTATGGCCCTTATCATTATCGGTAGCCTTGACAGTGGTAACTGATGTCAGGAATGGCAGACCCTCTCTAATTGTGGGATTATAATTTGCACAATCTTCGAAAGTGGGCTTCTGGTCATTCACGTCTGTTATGAATACAACAACGAGGGCAGTGCTTGTATGAATCACATTATTGCCTTTCCCTTCACAACATTTACCGTCGTCTTTAGCAGTCACGTTTAGTTCATACTTATCTCTATCTAGCTTAATTGCGTTGTTAGATAATCTAATAACCCCTGTTCGGTCATCTATTTGGAACAAAGACGTTTTGGTGTTCGGTGCAAAACCAAAAACTACATTGTCACCATCTTTATCGCTTGCGACAACAGTTGTGACGAGAGTCTTTGGTCCAGCATTCTCATCTACGTTGGGTGTATACACTTCCTGGCTAAATTTAGGTGCTTCATCATTAGTGTTCTCAGTGTAGACACGGACAACTGCTGTTCCCGAGAGTGGCGGGCTACCTTTGTCGGTTGCTTTGACTGTCAGGACGTAAGTGTTGTTGACATCGGCATCCAAGCGACGGCTTGTGTATATGTTACCTCTGGAGTCAATGGAAAACTCGTTTCTATCTATCGAATATTCAATCTCAGCATTACGACCAGAGTCCAAATCGATGGCTGAAATGGTGGTGATTTTGGTGCCGATTTTGACATCTTCTAGCACGTTATAAACCTGATAGTCTGGCAGTTCAAATCTGGGAGCGTTATCGTTGACATCAAGTATGCCAATAGTGACCTCTGTGGACGACGTAAAACCGCCCGAATCTTCGGATGCGTTCACTCTCAATGTGTATGATCGAGGCTGACGAATATCTTCATAATCAAGCTCTTTGGCTAGCTTGATCTTTCCGCTCGTTGGTTCGATGATAAAGGTGCCAGTTCCTTTGTTCTTAACCTGAAGGGTATACCTGATCTCTCGGTCTGAAAATGACTTGGCCCTGATCTCGATGATGTCCGAATCCTTCTTCGTATCCTCACGAATACTAACAGAGTACTTTTCCATGTAGAATTGGGGCGCTCGCCGGCCAACCACAATGGACATTCGCATCTCTGGCGTCATGGGATACTTGCTGTCGAGTGAGTTTAGTAGCCGACTATGATCTTCGGCCCTAACATAAATGGAGTACTCCTTGTCAATAGGAAAAGGTTCGCTACCCCTCGTTCGCACTTCACCAGATCGATCGTCCACCTCAAAGCGGCCGCCTGATCTGTCAAGTGAAAGAACATATTTGATATTGTTGTGCCCATTTGGGCTGTCTGCTCTGGCCTGTAATTTGTAGATGACTGTGCCAGGACTCGCCTTTGGAGGCACAACAGCTTGCAGAGGGATTGGTCTGTTGATGAAATGGATGCCAGTTTGTTGCTGTTGTGGTTGTAGTTGAGCGGCGACACTGTGGATGAGTAGGTGGGCTAGGATAGCAGTGATTGTGATGAGGAATATTGTGTATGGCTTAAGCATGGTTAGGAAATGGTGCTTAGGTCTAAAATGCGCCGCTCTGATTGGAGAGCGAGAAGTTGGGGCGAGAAGTTGATTGTTGTGATGCGGAGTCCTCATGTTGCAGTTTGGGTGAGGGGTTTAAAATTTTCTCTATAACAAAATATATCTCTATTGAGCAAACAGAGTGCAAATGATGGATGTGATTTATGGAGCAGTTGGAGGGTGTAAATATACATGTTTTCTCCTTATATCGATTGGAGACTCTCTAATACAGTTGCGGACTTCCAACTCGTTGTCAATGCTAGTGGGTTGATGTCGCCCCACTTAGGCAGGAAAGAAGCGCTATGAGTAATGGGCACTTCTTGCGAATTTGACTCGCGATGAACAAAGTGAACTGCCTTTGCCGCCGACAAGCTTTGGCCAACTAAACCGACAGTGCCAAATGTATACAGGCTTGCTAAATAACAGCGAGTCTCTAAGCGCTGGAGCTCAGCGCAAGGATGGTCGGATGGAAAAGAGCTGGATGGCCAAACGCTGCGAGAGACCATGAAGAGATTTGAGCAGTTTGCTAGCGCACACACATTGGAGGGAGAGAAGACACCATCTCCCCTCTCACTCGGACATTGCTCGGACTCGTCGCAGCGGGTCTGTCATGCAATTGGATCCAACCCAAAAAGTTCCGCACAGAGAATCACGGTGGCTAGCAAGCGAGCGGGCGGACGTTTGCGCTGCATCACAGCACAAACCACAGGCGGTGGCTGCCCCGCAACCAACTAAAATCCCATCGAACTTGGACGGTCCAACGGTTCAACTCTCTGAGGCTTGCCGTCCGAAACCCCCAGACCAGAACCCTCATTCGGCTACGATCGCTGGGCTTCGCTCAGTTCCCTCTACGCGCGATAACACCCCATCGTTCTCTGCGCAGACGCAGACTAAAATGGACTCCCCCCCTTTTCCCCAACTCGCAGTTGCATGATGCAAGGTGCACATGGTGCGCACCATTTAGAGTCCAATGGTTCGTGCTGGTAGAGGAGGGTAGTTTCTAGAAACCGTGTCGATAACAATTGCTTAATGGTCTACCAAACTTGAACCTATTTTCCATCTAATACCACATTTTTCTCGCTATATTGACTTATACATACATATTGTGGTCATCAACATCGATTTGTGTTCTAATCAATCTCAACTTTCTTGAGGAAAGAGCTTCAGTTGGAGCGAGACATTAAAAACGTCAAAAAATGAACAGTGATCGGTTGATGAGGAACATGTTGCAGAGCATGGGCATGGGCATGCCCATGAACATGTTCCCAGATTTCGGCATGTTACCTGGCATGCAGATGCAACCAAATCCAATCGATTCCATGATGCCGCGTGGGTTCATGTCTCCGATGTCCATGATGATGATGGACCCGTTTCAAGGGATGCAGCAGGCCATGTCCATGGCCAACAGTGGCAATAATGGATTCAGCTACTGTTCATCGAGCGTCACCAGTTACACTACTGACGATCAAGGCCGGCCTCAAGTTTATCAGCAATCCAGCGAGGTCAAGCAAGGACCAGGTGGCGTCAAGGAGACCAAAGCTGCCGTTCGAGATTCTAGGACTGGTCACCAGGAACTCGCCATTGGTCATCATCTATACGACAAGGCTCATGTAAAGAAGAAATCCAAGAATATCTACACTGGCGAGGAAGAGCAGGCTGAGGATTTTGTTAATTTAGATGAGGCAGAAACTGAAACATTCGAACAAGATTGGATGCGTCACGCCAAGCACATCACCCCTAGTTCCTACAACCAACTCCAAAATGGGTCTCGTGGAAGCTCGTCCTGTCAGAATGATCGGCTTGCCCTCACTTCCTCGGCTCATGAAGATCTTGTTAAATCTTCATCTCATCGGAAGTCACCCTACTCGTCAATCAAGTCTGCAATGAAACTCAAAAAGAAAAAGAAGACCAAAGAGCTTAGAGATTGATTCGAATAATATCAAGTGAAGCAACACGTAAATTTAAATTAGTCACTCCATATAGCCCAACGAAATTGGTATTTACCACTAAATTTGACAGAACGATAGCTTTGTTTGTTCTAGTCTAACTTCTCGTCCTAAATGTGAGAGTCGATAAAGAAAGGAACAAAGCCTCTAAATATGTATCGGAACTGGTTGTTATAATCCCTCGATCATTTTTGGAAACAAAATTTTGTAACATAACCCCGGTAGCAAAAAGCTTGGCGGACTTGGAAAGATATAACACCCGTCATATAGGAATGCAACCGAACCTCTAGAACTAGATTCTGCAATCATTGATCCGTCTTTAATTTCTTCAAGGTTGTCCCACTTCTTTGATTGACGCACGGATCCGACTTTTCGTCGACTTGTTGCAAGGGTGTGCAATTGTTGTACCTGAATCTCGGCTTTGAATAGAGCAAGGGTTAGTTAAGGATGGGTCGATAGATGGAGTAGTTGATTGCCTAATTGACCCACCTGACACAAATATGGGGGAACGGGCTGCAAGAGGATCCTCATACTTTGATCTTCGTCTTCGACGGCGTACTTTTCCTCAAAGCACTTGACTACATCGTACAACTGATCAAGGGTTGTCGAACTCCCCAACTTGATACGCAACTCTGCGTTGTCCTCCATAGCGACACATTTGTGAAACAATTTGAATAAATGTGATTTCGCCATTCCTGCCGGTATGGGATACTTCGAGACATAGTCAAGATATTTTTTTGCTACCTGCCAAGTTGGTAGATGGTAGTCTGTGAAAATGGCTGGATTGTAGAGATTGCCCTCGGCAGTCATCACAGCATCGGCTTTCGTCTGGGATAGGCACTCATTCGCGTCTCGGAGTGACTGAATGTTTCCGTTTGCAATCACAGGAATACAGACACTCTCTTTCACGGCCTTAATGTGATCCCAGTCAGCCAAGCCAGTGTTGCAACCCCTTTGTTCCCTTGTCCTTGCATGAATCCCGATAAAAGTACATCCAGCCTTCTCTAACATCCTTGCATACTGAACGGTCTTGCTGGAATCATCGAATCGCCGTATCTTACAAGAAACGGCCAACTCGGGATCTAGGTTGTTTCTCAGCCTATCAACTATTTCACGAATGAGGTCCCATTCGTCTTGCAAGAATGCACCATAATGACCTCGTCTTGCGATATCTTGAGGGCAACCTAGATTTATGTCGATCCCATCGCATAGTTGCTCGACATGCGAGGTAGCTGTGACCAATGTATCAGAATTGTTGCCACAAAATTGCACTATCAGAGGTCGGTCTTCTGGACAAGTGGAAAAGTTTTTTATCCGATACTTTTTCTGGCTCGCAAAGTTTGCAGCATGCAACATAGGGCTGTACGCGACTGGTATACCATAATCACGACTAAGCATCCTCCAAGGCAGCTCACTGTGATCCACCTAGAAATATGCGACAAAAGTCAGAGAGTTGGTGATGTGAGACATGAGGGAATCCGTAGAGAGGAGAGTGTAGGACTCACCATCGGAGCAAGGATAAACTTAGGACTTCCCAGCCGCTGCCTCCAGAACACCCACGGATCCATTATTCTTCCAGGGGCAAGCACCCTGCCCCGAATAGCGATATGTAACCTAGACTAGAAATAAATAACATGAGCCCTAGATCGATGAGCAGGTCGATCAGTGGAATAGAGTGATTTCCTAGCGGTCATGGTCAATATGTCTTCGTATTCGTTCCAGTTATTCTGAGCATAATGCTCATTGTTGAAAATCAATAGGCGACTCGAAATCAAAATTTACTTCTATTTTCAAATCCACACAATACTCGATTGCATGGCTTTGAGCGTCAAGAAACATCAGCCCTGTTGCCGCGGGCATCTACAAGTCGCCGTCCCATATTTGATCGTATATCAGCATCAATCAACCATTTAAAAGCTATTCACGTTGGCTCATTTCGAATCGAAAGGCTATCTTCTAATTATGTCCAACTACTCGTAGACATGGTGGGGTTTCTCACCATTTAGAACCACCCTGCCACCTCCATACTCGGCGTCAGGATCAGATCAAGCTCAGAGACACCTGGGATACTCTTCTACTTTTTAATTTATTTTCAGATTAAGGGCATACTGCCAAACAGAATGTATACTTCTCTATCAATAATACTCAACCCTATTCAGGGCAAAGCTGGACGCGTTAAGGCTTATCCCGCTCCTATGACCATCTTCCGATTATGTCCGATTCTCTGTAAACATAGTGGGTTTCTCCATTTACGTCCACTTTGTTACCTCCATACTCGGGCAGCATAACTTTGTCACCTGCCTTCAGGACCGGCTTGTAAAAGTCGCCGTCCCGACTTCGTGCACCAGAGCCTACGGCCACCACTGTTCCATTGTGTGTCTTGGTTTGATTCTCTGGCAACATGATTCCACCCTTGGTTTGAGCTTCAGCCTCAATTTTCTTGACCAGAACTCTATCGAACAGAGGCTCCAACTTGGTTGACATCATTCGTCGCGAGGTTATGCCCAAAGCGCTAGGTAAGCGAGCTATTCTCAGAGACTGGATCATCATGGTTGATGGATTTTCTAGTGAGAGTACTCAAAACGTAGAGTATATACTTGTTAACCTGACGAAGAGTAAGGCAGGTTAATTTGTGATTATTATATGGTGATGAATGTATATCTATCGCGAATGAGATGCAGGGGAGCTTTACACCGCTATGAGCGCTAGGTTTAGACCAGGGGATTGTGCAACACAATAGACCACATGGACATCACGCGAGTTGTTGGTGACCATTCTAGAAAAGGCAGGGTCCATGTTCAACAAAAAACTCATACGCATGCGTCCTATGACGGGCGTTTGAGAGGGAAAATTTTTTCGTAAGTTGGCGCTCAAATGCACTCCGCTTGCGCATGCGTTGCAGCGAAGTGCGTTTAACCTGGATAAGGTCGTAGGAAAGAAATCGAGAACAGTAGCAAGCGAGTATTTCTTCACTACACCTAATTGATAATACTATTAAATCTGAACCCATATAGATATGGCTCTAAAGCGAATCAAAAAAGAATTGGAGGACTTAAAGCGTGATCCACCAGCACAATGCTCAGCTGGACCAGTAGGAGATGATCTATTTCACTGGCAGGCCACAATAATGGGACCACCAGATAGCTCATACCAAGGTGGTGTATTCTTTCTAACTATACACTTTCCTACCGATTACCCATTTAAACCACCGAAAGTGGCTTTCACAACCAGGATTTATCACCCAAATATTAATAGCAATGGCAGTATTTGTTTGGATATATTGAGAAGTCAGTGGTCGCCGGCATTGACAATATCCAAAGTCTTATTATCTATTTGCTCGCTTCTATGCGACCCAAACCCAGACGATCCATTGGTGCCAGAAATCGCCCGTATATATAAGAATGATCGTGAAAAATATAATGAATTAGCTCGTGAATGGACAAGAAAGTACGCCATGTGAAAAAGGTTTATGATATTGCGCTCTACCCCCTGAATGGACCCTCTTGAATAAATGCGCAGCTTACAACAACAACAAACAAAAATAACAACAAACACGTTCCCTTTCTCTCGACCTTACGCTTTAATAATAATGATAATTTTACGTGGCACGATCATCCCATAGTTACGAGCGTGGTCGCGACCTCGGCCGTGGCTTCGGTCGTCGTCATCGTGCGGTCGATGATTGTTGTGGGCGCGCACAGGAAAGGTCAACGTCCACTCTATAACTATTAGTTATGCTACCACAAGAGTCGCATTGTTATGTAGTATCACTACGCAACCTGCAAGTTAATAACGCATAGCGACAGCGCTCATATGTCCTGGGGCCATTGACATCGGGAGCGAGCAAGCGCGCGCTTGCACTCGCCAGCTCGTGAACTTCAGATGATTCAGTCGCAGGGTGGCTGACACCAAGACGAGAAAGATCATAGAAATGTACACAGAAAACGAAAGTTAAAAATCTGCCGAATAATAAACTTTGCGAACAAATTGGTCACTGTTTTAGGCGCAATGAAGCCAATCAACAACCTGAGTGTCCTAGGTTCTCCGTCTTTTCCTCTAGAAACTAAGAGTGCTGAGAATCCGGGCGGAAACGGAATAAGCGCTTTGAGTGATCATGAGCACGAGCGACCCAATCGTCACATAGACCAGAAGCCTAGCAATATGAATCCTAACCAGTCAGCGATTGAGTCAACGAGCTCAAGTCCAGCAGACTTGTTACCAGACAAGACAGTGCAAGATAAAAATGATCTTTGCAGCAAAGAGACACCACTGAGTGTGCTCAAGATCCTTCCTCTGACTCACTTTATCCACAATAAAGTGAGCTCTAGTTTTCAAACACCACAACAGATGACCTATAATTCTCTTGCTGGACTTTCGAGCTTCGTTCTCCCTGCAACTAATCGAAAGGTGAGAGACTCTGGCTCGTTGCTATTTATGCTAGCATTCCTCGGTTTTCTCGCCTACATGATCTGGGATGGAATTGTCGTTAAAGAGGCCGATATAAACTTGATTGTTCACGGTCATGACAGTTATGGGAACATTTGCGGCCGAAACAATCGACCGATAAAATTCGTCGAGAAGTCTGGTCAAAACTATGAAAAAAAACCCTACACCAAGTACACTCTAATCAACGCTCAATTTGAACGTTACACTCTGGACTCGGAGCGACTGAAAAAGGGTGAACTCTTCTATGTCAGACACAACAACTCTATCGAGACCTTGTCGACAGATGGAGGTGTCTCGGAGGGCAAACTGTTCATCAATCGTCGAGTTAGACGAGCCACACCCGAGCTCTCTTCGCAACATAAGCAGTTCACAAAGAATCAAACGCTTCTCAAGCAACTGAAATCCACTCTCATGTATAATTATCCCCCTCTGTACGGCTACAACAACATTCAGACGAAAACTGCAAGCAATGAGATGTCGCAAAGTATGAAAAATTTTAGGGCCTCCCAAGAGGCTCAAATGGAAACATCAGCATCAAACATCGACCATAGATTCGTGAGCGGAGTTGACTCACCCAGCACCAACAATCGAGTTTCCATGCGGACAACTCAGAATGGGGTTCTATTTGACGATAGCGCCAATGACAGCGATCGCTTTGATCATATGCTCGTTACTCCTACTTCAAATCAGGTTACAAGAGGTCCAAACGTCTTGAACCAAAATGAAGTTAGCAGTCAATTGCTCTATTTGACGGAATGCGTTGACGTTTGCCCAGCAGACCATGTCGAGCTCATATTCTATAGGTGTATGCCCAAAAATTGGCGTTTCTCTCTGTTCCCAAACGCGATCAATGTCACCCGAACCTTCATCGACGATATCCTAACCGATATGAGCCACTGTTACAGGGAGCTGATTTACATTTTTAGTTTCGCGCTATTCTTGTCGCTAGCACTGTTAATCCTGCTCCGTTTTCTCGCTAGCTTCATCATTTGGTCTTGTCTGGCATTGCTTGTATCGTTACTCTTATCAATAGCAAGCTACTCGTGGTTCAACTATTACCATCAAGTTGTCGACCTAAACGGCCTAATGCCGCATGATTCAGTCTACTCGGATAGGTTAATCTCCTCAGACAAGTGGCTTATTGGTGCCATCTTTCTGACTTTCGTAGCATTTGGCGCCTTGGCGACAGTTATATTCATGCGCAGAAGGATCCTATTGGTAACGAAGCTGTTTAGCGAATCTGGTAAGGCTATATCCGATATGCCCTTGTTACTATTACAACCTGTGCTCACATTTGCCGCACTCTTGGCCATAACCATCATCTGGTCGATCGGCTTAATTTGCCTACAGTCGGTAAAGGTGCCTGTCATAGATGTACGCACTGGATTCGTTGTATTCAAAACGGAGATGCTACACAAAGTAATGCGATGGTACCATATCTTTGCTTTTCTTTGGGTTTCACACTTCGCCATAGCTTGCCAGCATTACGTTATCGGAGCTGCAGTCTCAAAGTGGTACTTCACTACTGACAGGTACAACCTAAACTCGCCGATCGGCTCGTCAGTGTCTGAGCTAATGCTATTCTATCTTGGCTCTGTAGCTCTAGGTTCATTTCTTGTGGCAATATTTAAGGTTATAAGGATTGTAACCCGTCAGATACGCTATCTAGTCCAAAGAAATTGCATTTCACATCCAACTCAAGAGGAAGAGGCGCGCCAAATGTCTGACTCAGCTCTCAACCCTACAAGCTTACCATCGTCTTGCTGCAGCTCATTCGCCTATGTTGGCCGAATGTTCGTTTGGTTCTTTGATAATATTGTAATGATCATCAACAGGGATGCTTATGTCGAAATTGGGATACACGGCCATTCGTTTATAACAGGCGCTAAACGAGCTTTTACTGTTTTGGCCTCAAATCCCTTGAAACTGCTCGCTATCAAATCTGTGAGCACAGTCTTACTAGCTATAGCAAAGATTAGTGTAGTCTTTGGAACAATCAGTATGGCAATCATTTTAACGGAAGAGAAAACCAATCAACTGAATTACTCCTGGTCACCCATAGTCGTATCTGCTCTGTACGCTTACATTGTGGCCCATTGGTTTCTTTCAGTATATGAAATGGTTATTGATGCGCTGTTCATTTGCTACTGTGAAGATTACGAGAGATCAAAGAACCAACAAGCGGAACACGATGTTATAAGGGGTTCCAACTTTATGTCTCGAATTTTGAATAACGATCAAGGAGTTATTTATTAGTGAACATGAGTCGACTGTTCAAAGCGAAAAAAGGCTATCACCAGTGTAGATCCTCAATGATTTAATAAATTAGAAAACGCCCAACAACAACCTGATCGAGCTTAAGGCGATATAACTATTTTGATAAGATCTTTCTGATGAATCCACTGATATCCTCGTTCTTGTTGGTCAAAATGAACTGATGCGTCCCCAGGATGTCATACTTGGGCCGGCTCTGATAGTCTTTATTCAAGCATTGATTGATAAAATCTTCGAACTCTGGTGAGAACCGTCCAGGAGGTAATCTTGGAGGCTTGTCTGTGCATATGGATTTGAGTTGTTCGAAGAAGCCACGCGCATGGTTATAAGGATACCGGCCAGTGGCTATCTCTAAGATTGTCACACCTAGGCTCCATACGTCTGATTTGATATCATAACCGCTCCTATCTCGAGGAGGGTCGATTCGTTCAGGTGCCATATATGGTCGACAGCCGGCCTCATAAGTTCGGGCCACAGAGTTCACTAGATAACCAGATATGCCAAAGTCGCACAGTTTTATAACACCTAGTTGGTTAATGAGAATATTGGACGGTTTTATGTCACGATGAATGACCTTGATCGAATAGAGGTAACTGAGAGCATTCAGAATATCTGCAGTTATAAAACCCAGGACTTTTTCTGGTATAGGATTACAAACATCGCAGTTTCCTAGATCGATGTTTTGTGCCAAGTGGGAGCAAGGCGCTGCTACATCAAGCTCGGGCTTTAATCCATGCCGACTCTCTGTTGGAGTGTTCTCTTTGCGATGGGCCAGTCGATAAAATTTGTCAAGGGAGCAGTCCATCAGTTCCATCAAAATCCACAGATCTCCCTCCCAGATTAAAGCCCCGTAAAATTTGATTATATTTTTGCACTTGGTTCCTTTCACTAAAATGTCGACATCCATGAGTAAACTTTGGCGCGCGTTTACATCACCCAAACTGAGAGGAACTCTTTTGACTGCGAATTGGCAACCGCTCACCTTGTGACGAACCTTCTCAACGATTCCGTACTGACCATGGCCAAGCTGTTTGATAACAACCAAATCGTCAGGTGTAATCAAAATATCTTTCTGATCCCCGACGTCGACTTTAACTGTGCTTTCCAAGTTTCTGTCTCGATCATCACTTGTTGCGTCATTTTGATTTGCGGATCCAGGAAATTCAGGCTGTGCTTCTCGGATGAGTGGGCCTAGCTTCGGCGGACGTTTCTTCTTGCTTTCGATCAGACTAGACATAGCAGATTGATTTGCATATGATTTGTGTTATTGCACAAGGACTGGCTACGAGGCTATGGTTTTGACAACATAGCTCCTTGCCGCACTCGATAACTTCGCATTCTGTTGATTGGGATCAGTCTTTTGTCTCAGGAGTCTGTTTATGGCTTCGCTGGACGGAATTGTTGGCTCGATTATTTGGAAGCGCTAGAATTGACTTGTGGAACTCAGATTTGAATGTCAGGAACAATTTCTCATCGGAAAATGTTTAGATGATTCCGAAATATCATCGTTTGAGAGGGGATGTGGGGTGTTTATCTCTCTAATGAATCTGCGTGCACCTTTCACGCAAGGAGAGCACTCGGAATCCGATAGCAAAAAGGATAAAAAATGATGGGACTCGTACCCACTCGTAGGGCCGGGATTAACAACGCTTCGGGCGCCTAATTCTCATTCGAACGACCAGCTCGTGGCCAACAAACCCCAAATAAACCTCAAAACCTTAGATATTATTGGCTCAGGTATATTCTGAGCAGCATATTGTACAAATAATTCATCATGAGTGGTGGCGTCTATGGAGGTGACGAGGTTGGGGCTATAGTTATTGACATCGGCCATGGATCAATCAGGGCCGGTTTTGCCGGTGAAGACACGCCGAAAGCAGACATACCCTCAGTTATCGGGATCGTCGATAACCAGATGGACGTTGACAGTCAAGGAAAAGAGAATGTAGAAAAGAAGTATTTTATGGACACCACGGCCATCAGTGCTGCGCGTAAAGATATGGAGCTGACCTCCTTCCTCAATGACGGAATGATTGAGGATTGGGACCTCTTTGATAAAATGCTGGAGCACATCTACGATAAACATGTATATTCTGACTCTCAACTCCATCCAGTACTGATCTCAGAGGCACCCTGGAATGTAAGAGCAAAGCGAGAGAAGATCACTGAGCTCATGTTCGAAAAGTATAAGGTGCCAGCTTTTTTCTTAGTTAAAAACGCCATGTTAGCTGCTTTTGCCAATGGCAGATCAACTGGTCTTGTTTTAGATTCAGGAGCCTCTCATACCTCGGCCATACCTGTACAAGACGGCTACGTTCTTCAGCAAGCAATTGTGCGTCAACCTTTTGGTGGTGATTACATAACACAACTTTGCCGACAGTATTTCGATCATAAAGGCATAGAAATTGTACCGCCTTACTTGATTGCTTCTAAAGAACCGGTCAAGGAGAACGAATCCCCAAAATGGACTAGGAGACCCAACATCCCACCACTAACAAAGTCGTGGACAGACTACGCAATCAAAAAAGTTTTACAAGATTATCAATCGTCTATAATACAAGTTTCTAGCGATAGCACATACGACAAAGAAGTTGCAGAGACGTATCCATCTGTACACTATGAATTTCCGAACGGATACAACTTTGAATCTAGTTCAGAAAGATTTCTGATACCCGAAAAACTATTTAATCCCCACGAAACGGGCGAGGGCATTCAAGATACTCCGGACATGATGGACATGGCCCAGCTCGTGACGACAAGCGTCGGCATGTGCGACATAGACTTGAGGCCAGCTCTCTATGGTACAGTCATTGTTACTGGAGGAAACTCTCTGATAACGGGCTTTACAGATAGATTGCAGCTTGATTTATCATCAAGAACTCCTCCAAGCATGCGACTGAAACTCATTCATACCAGCCAGCCAGCTGAACGGCGTTTTGGAGCTTGGATTGGTGGATCCATCCTGGCCTCGTTAGGTACCTTTCAACAAATGTGGATCTCAAAGCAGGAATACGAGGAGGTTGGCAAGGCACAAGTCGATAGGAAGTGTCCATGATTGTCGACATCTCAGCTAGAGCCTAGCGCTCAAATGTAAATTAAACAAAATCAAAAATCACACTCCTGTGACAAGACGCTCAAATCATGTTCAGTCTCCGGGATTATCAGGTCACTGACGCTCCAATTAGTTTATGTCTAGGTTCTCCGATTTCCATTTATATACAACCATCCGAATCAGCTAGTTTTTGGAAAATACTTTTTTTCATCATTTTTACATTTACTGCAACAAGGGATATTTCAGATTTACATGTAAACACGGACTTGGGTCAGATTTGTATTTGCTTTTTGTCCACGAACGATTGATTAACGATTCAACTTACTCCTCCTGGCATGATTGGACACCTTCAAATTAAGCGGCTCTGGCGCTGTTGCGCTATCGAGCTCTAATCTGTTTCCATTGCCCATGCTACCATCCGAATCCTTACGGCTGCCGGCCTTGGAACGGGCAAAGGGACTATCTGATTCCTTGCGGCCTCCGCTTGCGCGCATACAGGTGCTATCCTCGTGCTTGCACAGGTACGATTTTAGGGCAAAGGCCTTATTGCATCGCTTACAGATATAGGGTTTGGTGGTCGAATGAGTTTGCTTGTGTGCCCTCAGGTTTGATTTGTCCGCGAACGGTTTGCCGCAGATGTCGCAGCTGAACGGCTTCTCGCCCGTATGAGTCCGCATGTGGCCCTGAAGGAGCCAGGGCCGGCTGAAGGACTTTCCGCAAATCAAGCAGATACAATCCTGCTTGTGGGTGCGCAGGTGCATAGAGAAGGCCGGCATTGAGACATAGAGCTTGGCGCAAACTGGACACTTCTTTGCCTTTACATCGGTGATATCACGATGAGTCTGCCTATGCCTGGCCAAGTTGCTCGAGGTTGAGTATCGTTTTCCGCAATCTAAACAAGAATGTACGAAACTGTCGCTACTTCCGCTTCCGCTTCCACTACCAGAGCTGCTGCGCTTACACTCGCTCGCATTGGAGAGGAGGGGATCGATGATGTCTGATTCGCTGGCCAGGAAGAGTTGCTGGCTATGTTGTTTGAGTTGCTGCTCGAATGTTGTTGAGCTCGCGCGACTATCTGCCAGCTGCTGGCTGCTGGTTTTGGCTTTGTTTGCTGATTTTCGGTTTCCAGTGTGCGAGGGTTTGCAGGTTGGTGGTGTTGTCGCAGGTGTTGCTGCTGCTGCTGCCGCTGGCGTTTGCGTCGCAAGGGGCGCCGAGCGTCGAGATGATTTGGTTCTGTTTGTGTGCGCCGATGGGCGAGCTTGCTGGCGCCTCGGCTGCTCTGGTTGCGAGTGAAGGTGAGAGTGAGAGTGCTCTTGTTGCTGCGCTTGGATGGCCAGCGGACTGGCGAGAGAGGAGCCAGCCTCGAGGGGCTGCTGCAGTTGCAGTTGCTGCTGCTGCTGCTGCTGCTGCTGCTGCTGCTGCTGCTGCTGTTGGTTGATCAGACTTATGAGCACCTTGTAGAATATTGCGTTTGTCAGCGTGTCCACCTGGCGGTCGGCGGCCACTTGCGGCTGCAGGCCAAGCGGCTGGCAAGCCAACTCCCGCTGCTCCTCCCCGACGCTCATCTCCTCGTCGCTCTGCTCTGCCTCCTGCTCTGTCTCGCTCTCGTCCTCGGTGAAACTCTGCCGCTCCTCCAACTCGCCCCTTATATTTGCAACGCTCGGACTTGAGCTCTGGCTTGGCGCCTGCTGCTGCTGCTGGCCGGCGAGCTCGTTGCTTGCGGCTTGCGTTGGCCGCTTCCGGCTGATCAGCATCGACCTGGGCATCCTTGAGTGGGAAAAGTCTTGCGAGGTTGCACTTGCTGCGCTCGCTGGCCGATTTGCTTTGCGACTAATGGTGGCAGGTTGTTCGGCGGGTTGATTGCGTTTAGGCGCTAGAGCGGCCGAGTGAGCTCGCTTGCGGCCCCTTGCTTGAGTCGCTCCCTCAAGAGACTCGCTCGCTTTTGCTCCCGGAATCAGAGTCAACTGGGCGAGTTGAGCGGCGCTGGAACAAGTGAGTTGCCGGGCCGACTGCGCACTTGTGGCTCCGCGGCGGCCGCCCGAGCCTTGAGATGGCCACCGAGAGCCTATATGCGCGCAGGCGGAGACAAGTGCAAGATGTTTGGGGCCGCGCAGTCGCAGTTTGCGCGCGGGCGCGCAGCCGGCTCAAGTGGCCGCGCGGCCGATTGTTGCGTGGCGGCCGGCCGAGCGAGCTGCCCGGCTGGCTGCCTGGCTGGCTGGCTGGCTCGACGGCTCGATGGCCGGCAGGGGGGCCGGCGGACACTGAGGCTCTGGTGCCGGCTGATGGGCGAGCGCGATAAGGGCGCAATGGGCGCCCTCATCGCGCGTACCAGTTGCGCGCGCGCGCGTTTGGCATGAATGGCGCCGACTTGAGCCATTGGCGCGTAAAGCTATATGCAGCCGAGTGCTCCTCCTCCTCCCCTAAGTAAACAATCTTGCGCACTCGGCCACTGGATTCACTTCAAGCTCGAGACTCGGCACTCTGGCTCGCCTCCAGTTGGGCAATAATAATCAACACAATGTTGTTGTTGTTGTTAGGGCCGGCGCGCAGGGCGAATCAATTACCATTGTCTGCGCGCACCGCTCGCCTAGTCTCGCTCGCAGCGCCCAGCTCCAGCCTCGCTCAGAATCGGGGCCTTGAGTTGCTTGGGCTTTGCCGCCGCCGCCGCCGCCGCCGCCGCCGCCGCCGCCGCCGCTGCCGCTGCCGTTGCATCACAGCGAGTTGCGCTCGATCGCTCAGTTGGCCGCAAGTTGCAAACTGGAGTGGCGCCGAGATGGGCTCCAAGCGGCGGCCAGCTGGCGGCGCGCCGAGCGGACCCAAGACAAAGCGCGCGCAAGGGGAGGAGGAGGAGGACACCGAGAGGACTTCCAACGCAACACATGTGGCCCTCCGCGCTCGCCGAGCGCCGCAATCCGAGCATCCATTATTCCCTCGGCTTGCGCTGAAGCCAGCCGGCCACCTCTCGTTGGCCGCCTTTGAGGCGGGCGAGCGCAAAGCGGACGGCATTCAAATGAGTTCAACGCCTCAGAGTGGGAGCGAGAGTCGCAGTTGGCGTCTGAGTCCGCCGACACACAAAGCCAGCGCCGGCCTGACACTGCGAGCGGCCGGCCACTCTAATTAGGCGGCGATTGCGCCAACAGCCAGCGCAAAGACAGAGGCTGAGGCGGCGGCTGAGGCGGCGGCGGGGCCAAACCAGTGCGGCCTCCGCTGGTCTGCGCGGGGCCCTCGTCGGCCGAGTGCGTAAACGCGCGCCGCCCAACTCGCGCGCGCGGTGACAACCAGCTCGGGGCGGGTCGCGGCCAAAGCGGCTCCCCTTGGCCGCCAGCAACTGGTTGCCGCCGGTGGTTTTTCGGTTCGGCCCGCTGGCACAGCCTGAAATGATCAGCTCTCGGCCCAAAAGATGAAGCAAACAGGCGGCGCCCTCGAAAAGTTGGAGGCGCCGCCGGGCGCGAGTGTCATGTGCGCGCTCGATTGTCGTCAGCGCGCAAACGAACATCTGTTGAACATATTTGCCCAAACCTATCCACTTGTTCGCCCCGGCCGGCCGGCCCGTTAATTAAGGCGCCCGAGCGAGCGCCAGTGGCCGTCGCCCATAACCATAACTCGCGCTCGCTTGAGCCAGTGGCGGCCATTAGCTCACTTTGGTCGGTGGCTCGCTCTCGGCCTCTCGCTGGCCTTTGCTTGGATTGGTTGGACGCGGATTTGGAGGCGGCGGCGGCGGCGCAGAGTGGCGCCAGCTCTCCTTGGTCGACTTGTCGGCTTGATTGGTTTTGGCCAAGAGCAGCGAGCAATGAGCAGCTCACTGCTCGCTGCGAGCGCAGCCTGAGACTGAGGCCGAGCGGCGACAAGCTTGCGCCAAGACGCCCCCTGCTGCCGCGGCCGCTGCCACCGCCTTGTCACTGGCTTGAGCGGCGGGCGCAAGTTTCCATTCGGCTGCCAGGCAAACGGAGACTCGGGACGGGCGGCTGACGCTTGGCGCTCATTTGAATTGGCATTCAGCCGCCGCAGCCGCCGCCGTCCCGCGCGCTGGCCCCAATCTGGCCCAGACCCTCGCCGCTCCTGCCTCTCGTCGCGCCGGCAGCCCCATTCATCTAGTTGCGCAAATCTGGCCCGCGGACTTGTCGCTCGCCCCTCGTAAACCACCGACGCCAGCAAGCCGCTTGGGCTGCCTATAAGGCGCGAGCTCGCACAAGCTCGCCGGCCGCACTATAGGCGCCAGCCAGCCAGCCAGAGGCAACACGGCCACCCAACGCACCTAGTGCCGCGCCCAGCTAAGCCCTCGCTGGCTCCCCTCTCCCAACGGCGCTCGCCCCCGCCCATCGGCCCATCCGCAAATGCGCCGCATCCGCCTCAGCCAGGCCAGGCCAGGCCAGGCCAGGCCAGGCACCAGCCGCTGGCATCCAAGTTGGCTGGCAATTAAAATTTGCCAGCCAGCTCGCCTCCAGCGGCCAAACCATCGGGCCGCGCAAAGGGGAGCGAGAGAGACTTGCTAGGCGCCATGCAAAATTAGCAGCAGCAGCAGCCGCCGCCGCCCATTCAGGCTCCAGTTGTTGCGCCTGCTGAGCAATGGGCCAGCAAAGAGGCTGCCAAACGGAGCGCCGATTCTTGGGAACAACAAGACGACTCCAGACATCAGATGGAGACAAGCTCTCCGCAGGCCAACCGAAGGCAAACGATGCTAACCTAGATAAGAGCGAGAGTGGGAGAGAGAGCGAAAGGAAGGCCCCAAGTTGAGCGAGGCCGATTTAAGTTTGAGTTGCGCAGGCAAGATCAATCATTTCGCCTCTATGGTGGCGGCGCACAACCATTCGAGCCGAGCGCGAGCGCGCCGCCCTCTCTCGGGCCGGCGCCAAACCAGTTGGCCCCAGTGCGGAGGAGCGAGCGGTCGGGGGGCAGCCTGTCCGGCTGGCTCACGTTAGTCCGCGCTTCCAAGTTGCGAGCTGCCGCGGCTCAGCTTGAACACTGCGCGCGCCGCCACAGTGGAGCGCTCTGCCTCTGTCTGGCCAGCCCAAGACTCGAACAGGCCGCATCCACTGAGCGCAGCACCTGTGCGGCGCCGAGACAGCGCCCAGCTTCCTGGCTTCAACAGGCTCGACAGGGGAGTCGGCCGGCGAAAATCAACAGATGCAACCGGCTTGTCTGGGCGGCGCACTGGCGCTGGCAGCGCTCGGGCATCGCAATTGCTTCTTGCTAAACAGGACAGAACAGAACAGACCTTGGACAAGCAAGTGCGCCATGCTCTTTGCGCACCTCAAGCCTCTGCGGCCTTCTAATTATGGCGACGAAACAAGAGGCTGCAACTGCCTCCCTGCAGCCAACCGAATCATGCAGTTGCAACGAGCGCACTAAATGGAGCCTACATGTATGCCTTTGACAGAGAGCAGCCGAGCGAGGGCTGAGCATTTCCTTCACTGAACGCACTGCAGCCTGCCCATCGCTCTGCAGCCTTACTTTGCAAGCAAAACTTATTGACTTCCAGCCAAAGCAAAACGCTACCAAGCAGCCAAAGCCAACAACACGCTGACTCAATAATCCGCCTCACCCACCCACATTCAACCATACTCGCATCAATCTGACCGAGCAAACCAGCAGAAAAGGCCTCAAAATATTCGTACTCCTATTTGGCCAAGAGAACGCGGATCGTGTTGGCAGGATCATGGAGCGCACTGGCTTGGACAACGAGTTCGTATCCACGCGCTACGGGATTTTGCGGGTCGCGCATTTTGTAAGTATCAACCACTTTGCTTACTCATTATTCCTAGTTGACCTCTCCGCCCAGTTTTTGGGTGGACAGCCAGTGGCGGCGAAGAGGTAGCATGTGTGCGAGTGTTTGTGTATGCGCGCCAACCTTGGTTGCATCACCAAATTTGGCAATGCGCTCCTCTCCATTCAGCACCAGCAAGCATGCGTTCAAGACTACGCGCACACATCAGCACTCGCAAACACATGAGATTCGTACGCCTTCAACCGCCAACACAACGGCAACAACCATGAGCTGCTTCATCCATCAAACCTGGATGATCTAAGAGCAAGGATATTCACACTGACACCTTCCCACCAATTGAACAGACCCTGTGCATTATATGTCTCATCCTGGAGGAGGTTTCAAGTTGCTACACGCGCAACTATGGCCTCTTCGAATGGGTTTCGAGTTATGGGCTCATTTTCTCCATTCTAGTGCTTGTTATGTTCTGTGTCAGATTCAACAGTAAGTCAACTTGCTCCCATGTGAGGCCAAGTCAACTCAAGGGGACCACAGAGATTAACCTTCCCTCTTCGGACCTACCTACTTGCCTCTAGATGCCCTGGAAAACTACGTGAACTTGCCCTTAAGTCTCATGGTTAACGAAGTTATACTTACTGTGCTGTTTATACTGGCTGGCGTAAGCGTATTGGTGTCTCTTTGCGCTGGGGCCGCAAAAATAGGTGGAATTTTCACGGGTGTAAGTAGCTGTGAAACGATACAAAACTCCGTAACCTGTTGACACTAACTGATTTCGACGCGTTTCTCTCCTCGCGACCATAGATTTTTGGCATCATAACAGGTGTGACATTTGGTGCGGCCGCCCGTCTCTCTTACGACTGGTTTGCAACTGGAAGCCCCGTAACAACCATGTAAATTATCCTTTGCAATAGCCTAGTTGACTTGGGAGCAATTAACAAAGATATATCAGAGACTAATTTGCCAGCACGAGAAGATGGAAGCGCAATCGGAGCCAAAATATCCATAACAAAACTCGATACTAATCTTTACCCGCCAGACTACACTCACAGACCGCAGTTGCCAAAAGTTATGATCTCTTGAGAAACGAAAAACGAGAACTAACAACCACTGTTTGGCTCTCGATGTAGCACTTCCGGAGGATTTGCTGCTATAAGCAAGCTAAACGCTGAAAACATACAATATATTATCAAATGTAAATCGATATACATATATATATAGAGCTATATATATGTTCTCATTTATCACTTTCTTGCTCAACTAAGATCTTCATTGAGTATGGACTCAATGGCCGTCGCTGCTTCGCTATCTGGCACCGATGGGTAATGTGATTTGCCCCATTTATCTGTAAGAAGCCAGTCATCAACGTCCCGAGAATGGGCAGCATTGTCCAGATCGTCCTGATTCTTTTGTTTTGGCGAGTTCTCTCCAAATGCAAAATAATTTGGTCCGCATTCGTCCTTGTTAGGATCCAACTTAGCGTCAGTCCGTGCTTGTTTTAGAGCTATGCTCTCCAAATGAGCTGTGGACAAACATTTTCGATATCGATTAGTGCCTGTTGTTTACATACGACCAAACAGATCCAGCCCAGGTCTTTCCACTTACCTTCATATTCCCGGAACAATTCACGCTCTCTTTTGAGAGAGGCTTGCTCGTCGTTTATGAATACTTGTTCTAACATTACTTCCTCGCTGGATGGCACAGTTTTCTGATGGGTGACCAAGAGGGTTAGATAATTGCGACATTTAAGCGTAAGCCTTGCTTATCTCGCTACGCAAGTACCTACCATACTCTGCTTGATTATTAAGAATCTATATTTATCATAGATAGCTTTCTTTCTGGATAAGAGAGATTCTGCAGCTGCTCCAAAAATGTCATCAACTGGAGAAAATAAGTCCACAAAGAAGCGTCCATGGTTAGTTCGTAAGGTCACTGTAATTAGAGCGTCACACATCGGACATCGGAGCTTACCTTGCTTAATTTGAGCCTCATTGATAGCTTGCGTATCAAATACATGATACCTCAAAAGTCTCTTGCACGCATCCTCAATCGACCTGAAAGATTGTTTGATTTGAGGATTCAGAGCGGCATTTTGATCAGCACTCAATTGATTGAGTATAGACTGCGCGCGCACATCAACCTGGCGCGCAATCTGCTGTATCTGGTTCAATTGATTCTGAGAATTTTGGTGTTGAGCTTGGGTTTGATGTAAAATGAGTGTCGTAGTCAGTCCATTATTGTTCAAGATGCCTTTTGTGACTTGGCTCTGTCCATCATGTGTCTTGTTAATTCCGTTTTGCTCGACTTTTAGAGTATCTACCGTGAGAGATAATGTGGGCATCAATGATGAACTAATGTGAGGATTGGACTCGACTGTTCCGGGTTTATCAACTTTCTGTAATACATTTGTTGTGACATTACCTGATGAGCTGTTTAGCGAGGTAGATGATGTTGTGAGAGCAGGTGAATTTGTTATAGTTGAGGACGCATTACCCACTGCAGAGGCTGAATTTTGAACCGTCGTATTGGTAGGGCTAATACTGTTTCCTGAATCTGAAACTAGCTGAGTATTTTGATTTAAACTAATGGTGTTTTGATTTAGCCCTATGGTATCAACTAACTTAGTGCTTGCTGGTATGCTAGCCTGAATTATGTTGCTATCAACTAGAGGCTGTAAGGTGGTTGTCTGCATGACTGGGGTAACAATCTTAGCTATGGGGACTGGTTGAACTCCAGCTAACTGACCTATATTTGGTTTCACATCTGACCGCCCTAGAACTTTATTCTGATCTCCGACTAACACTGTCATCGGCACCACAGCTACAGTTTGCAACTGCTGCTGCTGCTGCTGCTGTTGTTGTTGCTGCTGCTGTTGCTGTTGCTGCTGTTGACGTGCGATTTTCGGCGTCTTCAAAATTGGAAACTTATCCAAATCAGACTTTTTCGATCTAGTTCGTTTAGCTACCGTACCTTTGCCTTTGGAGGTTGACTTTTTGCTATCGGCACCAATATCACTAGTGAGAGTCGAAGGGCTCGATGAAACAGTCATCATCGGAGAACTAGAGGGGACAATGTTGTTGGGGTTGACAGCATTTAGCTGGGTCTGACCCATAGTGTTCGTCAATACAGGTCTGATTGAGCCGTATACAGTGGGCTGCATAATCATTTGGCCATCAGGACCGATTGTTATGCGAATTGGCTGTTGCTGTAATGGCTGACCGGCATAGTTTGGAATCTGTTGCTGAGTAGGATTTGCAGGTGAGGGGGACGAGTCCATCTGGGGCATAGGGGAGATGATTTGGGGTATGTTGGGTATTGGGGAGTTGATTTGTGCTATGCAAGGGGAGTGAGATGTCTTTAAATTGGCTGGAGATTGAGATGCAGTTGATCTTTCCTCTGGCAAAATACCACAATCCAGCAAAAGATCTGCAAGATCTAGACCGGACTTAGAATTCGCTACATTTTTGGAGGGAGTAGTAGATCCCTGGCGGGTGGGGGTGTTTTGTGTTCCATCGGGGGTTTGTATTTGCTGTTGATATTGGTTCTGGTTCTGGTTGTTGTAATCAATCATAGTATTGTTGAGAGGCTGTTGGGCTTGTTGAGTTGGTAATGCTAACAACATAGGCCCGTTTGGCGTTTGGATCTGTATGAATTGTTGTTGTCCAGGTAATAACTGGCCTGGGCTATTAAGTGGGCGATTCAGTATCAGTTGATTAGACACTCGAGGCATCATCATTGGTTGTGAAGAGGGTAAGACAACATGTTGAGGCTGAGGGTTCTGTTGACTCGATATTGCAAGGGTTTGGCCGGCCAGCATGGGTGAAGTGATACGTGTCTGATGTTGTTGCGAGGATTGAATCACTTGGGACCCATTAACGATAATATTGCTACTTTGTGAGCTTATCATCTGCGGTGAATGTTGACTGAAGCCTTGAGTAGAACGGTTTTGCAAGATTATGGGTCCTGGCTGTGACGATGCGAACTGCTGTTGGGCTTGCATCTGTGGACTTGTATTCAATCCGTTAGCTGGAGACATCTGGTTGGACACTGATGTCTGCTGATTGTTTTGCGCTTGACCGCTGTATTGAACGACTGGGTTTTGTGATCTAACTTGAGGTTGCTGCAACGGCGAGCTGATTGTTTGAGGACTTGTCAGACACCTTGTCTGTTGTGAATCAGGTGTGAACTGCTGATTTGATCGGTCGGATGGTTGACTGGTGGGGGTTGAACTATTGCTTGAAGTGAAATCCGATGACAATCTAACATGTTGTTGCTGCTGTTGCTGCTGCGGACCGTTGGGCGTCAGTTGAGGCCGATTGATCATCACAGTTGAATTCTGTTGGTAGCAGATCTGTTGAGAGGAATACTGCTGAGATTGCAATCCGGGTTGTTGATTCATTGGACTGTTATTTATTGCCGGCCCAGGTGCAATCGCGAAATACATTGGACCGTTTGCTGTTTGGATCTGTATGACTCTCTGCTGCTGGGGCATTCCACTCATAGGTTGGCTGATTGGTGGAGAAGCTAGTATGCCTGGTTGCCGGACACCACCGTTATTAGGTTGAAATACAATTTGTTGCTGTGGCGTTGCAAATTGAGTCTGCATTCCCGCTGGTGCTGTGGTAGAAGTAGCTGGTTGCTGGCTCGAGGCGGTTTTAGTAACCTTGGCCTTGGGCGTTCGAGGATTGCTTCTTTTTGGGGCCCTCTTAGGGGTGGGTGCGGTGGTTTTAGTTGTGGTAGTTGTTGATGATGTGACTACAAAGGATGGCGATGAAATCGTTGAAACAGACATGTAATTGTTGCTCGAGGTTGGAGTAGAGATAGGTTCTTGTTTCACTGTTTTGACTTCTATTTCCGCATCCATAGAAAGTTTTTTGTTGGTTTCAGAAAGTTCAATGGTGTGATCCAGATTATCTGCATCGCTCGTTTCGGATTTGGCAACGGAGGGTGGGACAGTTGTCATTTGACTTTGCTCGTCGACAATGGAAGTTTTAAGGCAATCCTTTTCCGATTCGGTCTGGGCGTTGTAGACATGCTGAGAATTCAGAGTTTCCATACCATGTTCAATTTGATCTCGGACTTCAAAAGCGATGTTAGGCTGAATTGGTCCCTCCGAAGGGGATTTCGTCGCAGCAAAATTCTCGTCCGAGCCAAATCCCGGCTGGTCTGCATCTTGCAAAATTTTATCATTTTCTCCAAGGTCATGGTGCGGTGCCGCTGCATGATCGTTTTGGATAAACTCAGCATGCTCCTGCTTTAATGTTTCACTCTTATCAAATTTTGAGATTTCGTTCAAGGTGCCTGAATGACAGTTATCAGTGGTGTCGCCCATTATATGACTCTTTGACTCGCATTCTAACTTGATGACAGGGTCTTTTTGGGCAGTTTCCCTTTCGTCCAAGAAGGGCATACAAGGCTGATGCGCTTGTTCGCATTGCTGATTTTCAGGAATAGAAGCCTCGGAATCACTTGGTGGATTCAAATCTGCTTGTTCTGTAAGTTTCGAAGCCGTAACGGTCGCAACTTTTTCTATTTCATGGATCTGCTCCTTCAGTGATGTTGACTCTATAGTAGAGCCATTCTCTGTCATATGGTTAGTCTCATCGTTGAAAGTTCTGCTGAAGCTAATACTATCATAGTGGATGGTTTGTGTGTCCGTGCCAATGAAAACCTGCTCCGACCTTGTTTCATCAATCGTTAACACGGAACGGTCGGTTCCACTCGAGGTGTTGTTGTTGTTAGTATCATTCGGATTGAGTGTATTCAAATTGCTTATTTGTTGCGGTCGGTCGGCATCAGACAAGGTGCTGATAGCAGCGCTTGAAACGGAGCTCGGGTCGTGGTTGATATTGATTGAGGGTGAATTTGATGCTTGATTATTTGTCTCAGCATTCGATTCACTCTCTAGAAAGGATTGCAACAATTGCGGATTATCGATAACATCTAGTAGACAACGATTTTGGTCCATTATCCATAACCAGTAGCCGAGGACCAGCAGGCAGCTACTATTTTTTCAACAACCGGCTCTTCAAGTAAAGTTCCAAAGGCTAGTTAGTTACCTGATGGGATTATAATCTGATATTTCCAAGAATTGGGACGTCAATTTTGCGGAACTGCTACCCTCATGAGTTTGACGACAATGTTTTGCCGGTAAGCAGAATTGCTTATTAAAACAGGGAAGTGGTAGGTTCTCTTCATACTCATGATTTGTAAAATGTTCAACTTGTTGTTGCTATCGGTATCATGGTTGGGTGCCTCATGTCATTCGATTGAATATTCATGTTTCTAGTCATCAATTTGTGCTCAAGAGTTCGATTGCTAACAATTTATGTCAAAAATATATTCTCTTCATCTTCAATCGTGCCAATTGTTTCTTTCAGTTTATCTTGAAGAATCTCATACTAGATTTATATATCAAAAATTCTGGTGAAGTATAATTATTCTTGCAGGAGGAAAATTCGACTAAGAATATGAATGGACTTGATGAATAAATAGTCGTTGAATTTCTCTCGGTCAATCCAATAACAATGGATAATTAAATTAATAATTGTTCCTTACAATTAAAACATGGAAGCTTGAACTAAGTCCACCTTCAGCTCAATCGAATTTCACTTTTCGTGAAGCTCGAATTGGAGTTTTCAAATTGAACGCTGGAGCATCAGTGATCTGTAGAAAACTAGCGGTAATATTTTGGTTCAGATGAATGTTTTATGAGCTGAGGGTTAGGATGATGATAATCTCACAGATATACTGTTAAAAATCGATGGCCCATAATAAATAATGGCGCCCTCTACCTCTTGAGCAGTATAGCATTTTTATTCTGCCAATGTTTTCGCTGCATAATTTCCTGGCTTCTCGCGCTGGGGTTTGATTCTCGTGCACTACATTCCTTTTTTTGCGAACTCAGCTCTCACATTGTCCGATCTCAAGCCATCATTAAAACTGAGAAGTATCTGCAAGGGACGACGGAGCAGGTAGCGACTCAAGCCGCAGCTTTTGACACGAATCTAACTAATTTAAAAACGCTATTCGTAGGGTGCACTGGCAGACGAATTTCTGCCTCCTTTTCGCCTGTACGTCTCAATAAACCTGCAGATTGAAAGGATATAAATCCTGCGGTCGGGAGAGAATTATAGCACCGTTTAATTCAAATAGTGCAGGCTGAGAACTCAAGCGCCACCGCATGGCCGTTGTAGGCTTTACAGAAATGGGCCCCCTATTTTCCGAGGATCGGCCGGCTCGACCCAGTGTCAGGTGCAAACGTATGCATGAGCCCATTGGCCATGTGCAATAGCCGGCGCTCGCCGTTAGGGTGCTAATTGTTGCAGTAGGAACTAAATAATCATGGCCCTTATCATGGAGGTTTTAGTGGGCTCGGGTGGCTGGCCAGACTTCTGCGCAACTCGCAAAAATTGTCTCTCGGCGTCAGCCGGGATTTAGCTAGTTGTGACTCGCGAGTCGCGACTCTGCCTGGTTAGCGTCCTCTGTTTCTCCCTCTCTCTCTCCCTCTACCGCTCGCCCGCTCCCATGCACTCGCCTCTCCTCTTCTAGGGCGACGCCAATCCTGTGTGCAGTTCACAATGCGAAATACTGAGGGCTGGCGTACTTTTGCGCTTGCTCGTGTGTCTGCATGTTTGTGTCGCCTTGAGTTGCACCACTCGCAGGCCCCTGTGGCTGGCTTTTGCGTGCGTCTGCGCGTCTGTGCGGCTTGCTGGCTGATTCTCGCACACTCAAACACAGATCCTGCTACTACACACGCCATCTCCGTAGATCATTGCGTCTGAGCCACTCGCATTGAATTCACCAATATCCATTATATCTGTTCTAACTCCTCGAGTTGGTTCTTATATTACTATATCACATAAATCTATCTATTTGTCTATACACACACACACATAAATCTATATATTTATAACACAAGAATATTATCAATATAATATAATCGATATTGCACCATCATGAGCCGGGAAATTGGCGTTATCGAAAAGATGTGCTCGTCTTATGGGTTCATACAATGTTGTGAGCGGCAAGCTAGACTATTTTTCCATTACAGCCAGTATACGGGTCGAGTTGAGCATCTCAAATTAGGTGATCCAGTTGAATTTGAGATGACCTATGATCGAAAAACTGGTAAACCGATAGCTAGTAGCGTCGTGAAAATAAGCTCAGGCGCCATGTTCGATGAGCAACTTAGCCAGGATCGAGTGTCGGGTTTTATAACTTTAGAGGTCACACCTGATCAAGAGGGCCGAGTTGTCTACGAGAATAGAGGCGAATGCTTCTTTCTTCCGTTTAGCGAATGCGACGTCGAGAACAATGTCAAGTTAGAAGCCAAAGACGAAGTAACATTTCATATCTCCACTGATAAATCAGGCAACCTACGGGCTAAATGTTTGAAATTGGGCATGCCAACCCCGGCACCTTCATTCAAGGGCATAGTTTGCACGCTCAAAGATAGATTTGGTTTTATAAAACGAGCTGATTGTGATAGAGAAATTTTCTTTCATTCATCCGGGTGCAACAATAAGATCTTCAATGAGCTTAATCCAAACGACTGTGTCGAGTTTGATATTCAAACAAGAAATAACAAAGAAGTGGCCGTCAACGTAACTAAGCTACCTTTTGGTTCCGTTCAAGTTGACGATTCATCCAACTCGGTACTAAATGAATACCTAACACGTTCCACTTTAGATAAAGCATCATGCAACAATAGTGGGAGCATCAGCAACAATAGTCTACACAACTTTAGTAACAACAATTTAGTTAATAACATCAATAGTAATCTAACAAATATATTTGATAGCATTGGCACAAACAGTTTACTATCGTACCAGCAGCAACAACCGCAACAAAATAATATAAGCACCTCAATCCTATCATCCATTATCAACTCAACGTTGTTATCATCATCATCACCGCCACAGTCACAACAGCATCAACAAATTTCATGGTTGTCGAAACCCTTTGATTCATCCAAGGCTCTCCAGCAACTGTTCAACAAAACGGCTGAAGACGTTGAGGATGATTATCCTTTAATTGATCTTAATACTGATGTTAACTCTGAGCAACAACAGGCTTGTAACACTGATTCCATGCGATACAACTTTATCTCGCCCTCTGCAATCAACGGCAACGGACAAAGGTCCGGAATTAAGAGTGATTCATGGTCTGAAATTCTAACTCACCTGCCATTAGACCTTAACTTACAGATTAGCAATGACCAACATGATGACATGAACTGCGCCGTGCCATACCGACCTGAGAAGAAAGCTCTAACAAAGCAGTTCACCGAGGAACCAAAGGGTCCCAAAGTCGTGCTGTTGCGGCAACCAAGGGTAAGTTTCCATTAAATTCCTGATTAGATCTGCCACAGCAACACAAACCGTCTAACATTATTATATTTCACCACTCTTATCTTAGGGCCCAGAGGCAGGGCTAAGTTTCACTCGAAGATATGACCTCAACAATCATCTCATGACACAATCATGATGACTTACAACGCAACACATACATAAAATATACAAGGAACATGATTAGAACTACTTGCGATCGTCAAAGAAGTGAAGACAAGAATATTAAGGATACTGTCAACTCATTCAAGCGATAAAGAATCATTCAAAAACTGTAACAATTTAGAAAGCAAAAAATAAATAGAAAAAAAAGGAACTTAAGAAACTAAGATCACGATAGACATGAAATGTAGCCAACCTCTCTTGCTCACCAATTGTCGTTTCCGCCGATTTATTAAACTAAATACTGGACAGGCCACCCGACCTGACCTGCTTGCCAATCTCTACATTGTCGCTAATCACATAGTACCATCGACATATCCTGGTTGTGTCAGCGAGATCGTAGGCTACTATAGTGTGTGCTCAAACGGACTTAATGACTAAACCCTGTCTGACTTTTGTCGAGCTAGCTGGGGTTTTTTGTTGGTCGGGAATCATGTCAGTTTCAAAGCGAGGAATGTGAGCCCGTTGAGATACCAAAATAGCGATTGGAATTGAAAAAGGGAGGCGAGATACTTCTCGAGGCCATCTAGGGTCGGGCAATTGTTACAGCTCGCACGGATACATCCGGTGGGCTTCCTGCTGTATCACTTTACTGGCTCTTACGGTGGGATCGATCGCCGAGAGGATTTCAGAATTTTCGGGAGAATTCTCCCCGAAGGTACTCCCAGAAAGCCGAGAGCATGTATCTGTTCTTGGTTTCTAGGGCTTGGGTTCGGTTCTCAGTTGCGTTCTTCTTTCCCTTTCAATTCAACATGGAATAAATAATGAATTGCGCAGACCCGTTACAGAAATAAACACTAGCTAGCCCGTTTGAGTCCTACCCTCTGCTCTCTCTTTTTTACGGCCATATCCTTACTGGTGAGTCCCCAAAGCACGAGTCTGTGCTGCGGACTGAAACAAATTAGAGACCATCCTCCCGAGGTCATGATTCTCCTCTACAAATAGATTGTGGCATATCGCGTTTTTCCGGGAAAATAAAGCTGTTGAAAGCTATCTAGCCCGCCAGACTATCGTTATACATTTGGTTATTCATTCGTAACATCATCACACAACAATATTGGTATCATGAGTTCTCTAACCAGAGTCACAAGTTTAATGAAAAAGGCAGTCGGTCACAAATGCCTCCAGTCCCAAATCAGACTGGCCTCATCTAAGTCGTCTGCAGTATATCATGGCCCAAATCATTATAGTCTCCCGATGAGACAACCTACCATGGACGACTTCATGGAACCGTACGGATCTTATAAAACCGCCTACGAGGCCGAAAGAAAGAGAGGGAATAGAGCTGTAGTTCGGGGTATCCTTAGTCTAACAGCCTCATGTATGCTTATGTACTATTCGGGTGTTTGCGACGCATTGTTCATGCCCAATTTGGATAACATCATGGAGGATACTGAGCCCTACAATTTCGACATGGAGGGTAGATTTTAGCACTGTTACAGAACTATTGTTACTTTAATTACTTGGTCAATAATTTGTAAATCATCACTATCACGTGCAGAAACTGACTAAATGTAATCAATAATCGATCTTAGCTCGAGCCAGAGTGATCTCTTGTCCGACCCTTGAATGGCTTCCACAACGAAAGCTATGCAGATTGTTCAACGCTGTAGCGATAACTAGTATAATTTGAGCTTGAAACAGGTTGATAATTGCGGCGATAGAACAACGAATTTCCTCTTCTGAGTTGACGAATGTCTTGCAAGTAACCGTAACATTGTCTCCAATTATCAAACTTGGGGTTCACCCCGCTACGCCCGTTATCGGCCATGACGGTGGAGATTACATTTAGTGGGTATAAGAGCGACTGAACAATGAAGGGTGGTATACGGGAAACAATCGCCTGACCAACTTCGTCGTCGACGAGATCAACCGTCAGTCTTCTGCTAATGATACCAACCCAAACCATGGTAACTTCAACAATTAGCTTGGGAACTATGCCCCTGTATACGTTTTCTATAGTAAACTCTATCGTTTCTTTGGTTCCGAAGAAGGTTGATGAGATGTAGCCGATGCCGATCGTTACCAATGGATAAGTTATGAGGGTGGTGTGAATTCTAAGAGCACTTTCTCGAAGACAAACTGCTATCAGCTCACTGACGCCACATTTACTTGTTTCTACTTTGTGGTCTGTTAGCGTAGCCATCACATCGTACGACGACTTTTTGAGTATTACGGCTGGTAAGTAATATCCAATTCCAGTATATAAGGAGGCATAACCTCTCTGGCGTCTGATTATTGAAATATAGGAGATAAGACTCGGAAGTCTGCCAAACTCATCCGGCTCCACAGGCTCATAGCCGATCTGTACTAGGGTCCTGGCCATATAAATTGGGTATCCCGCCACGCTGAAGGCAATGGCTCGGGCAAGTCCTGCTGAACCGTCCATGATTGAACAGATCTCAACAATCTCCTCACGAGTGGTGCTAGTTCGCCTCTTTGAGAGGTTGGAATTAGAGAGGATTCTATAGAATTAAGAAAATACAACTGTCAGGGTATGTTCAACCGTGAATATGAGGAATTAGCGCCCATAGACGGCGCAGCGACACATGTTCGATCGAATTCGCATTTTCTCGTCGATGCGTTATCATTGTTCCGGAATTAATTCTTAAATTGAATTTTGATTCGCTAGACTTTATTGTCACGAGAGTATCGTGGCGATGGACACACTTGTATTGGGATACAAGACTCCGGCATCGATTTCGAGATTGTCTGCTGTTAACTAACCTCAATAAACGCAGTGCAAATCTTAACTTGAGAATAGCTTGCGAGAGCTAGGCTTGTGAGCCGTAACAACTCAAAGCACGAATAGATCGGGCAAAACTTATTGCCGCGTGTTACTGCCGATTGTTGGCGGGGTCTCGTGATCACTGCGGCTCCCAGTTCGAAGCAGGCCAGAGTTAGAATGGAGGTAGCTATAGATATGAAGGGACAGGTCGGACAGCTCTGACGACAGGGAGGATTGCGAGCGATAGCGAAACGGGGCGGGTATACTAGAATCAGAGTTAACCCCAATCGAAGCCTGCTGACAAGAAGGCATCACTCGGTTAACCATGTCTAAACCGAGAGGAGCTGTCGTTCTGTCGTTAGGTCATCAGTCCGAGATTAGTCCAACATAGTGCTATTCAGTCACTGAGCGAGTGTCGCATTTAATGACAGTCTAGAGACGAAGAACTATATCCATTTTAGGCCGAGGGACCAGATAGTTACAGAAACAAGTCGGAGGGAACAGAATCTCAATTGTTAGCCCTAATGTCCCAAATAACCGACGACTATCCATTACTCAGTAAACCAAAAACTCCTAATAGGACATCACCTAAGATCGATCCCCCGCCTCTCTATTCATTATAACAATCTCAATGTCGCTCTCACAACTTACCACCTCGACAGTTAGTCGATTTCTAGATATTGCCTCGAAATTTTGATGGGCCTTGTTTCTATACCGCTTACATGACACACATAAAGCCTAAGACACGCGCCTCCCTGGTAGATGACTTTCGGAGTCGAGCCTTTCAGGAAGTCAAGATCTAACTTCGGCTCGGCCGCATTTGAGAATACGTGACCCCTCGTCGAGTTTCCACAAAGATCTGTCAACGTTTTGCTCTCGAGCAACAAGTTGGACCGCGTCTCAGAACCTAAAGCGAAGGGGTCGACAATTTCTAAGGTGCATGTACCTATTTATTGATTAATATATATATACATATATATCATTTTAAATACATAAGATTTCAGAATTTAGATCACAAAGTGGTTAGGTCAAGCTAGACTTTAAATGCCCCGATTTAACACGGAAAGTCCCAAAACATTTTCCCTGCCTAGTTTTCTTACACTGAGCTCGAACATGATTTGAGTATGATGACGACGTTATATTTCATGCGGCAATCAAACGCGACAAGATTGAGATACCCTGTCCTATCGAGCTCTTTAAAACTATAGGCGCATTGGCGGATCTCGCTAATTTGTCTAGTGGTTGGATTGAACTTGATCGTAGCTGGAAATAATGCTTATTGATCCTCCACGCGACCAAACTTGAATGTTAGAGATCCCAGAAAAATGAGTATATTCTGAATTAAAAGTGCAACTCCAGGATATGCGTTGCCATACTTTCCTGAGGCATATTCACTTATGAGTATCCAAACAGATCCTGTGAGAGCGCTGAACCCCAAAATGAAGCCGATGAGTAAACAGCCTTTAGCTGCACGTGGATTAACACTGTCGTAACCATCGTCTCTAAGCTGGCTATTAGAGATAGAGTTCACAATGATAAAAGAGATGGTGCCAAAGATGCCGAATGTGTAAAACGCCCCGTGAAAATCGTTTGCCGAATATCTGGCCCCAACGTCTATTATTATCCACCAACCTGAGAAAAACTATGGAGGGAGACATGTTAGAATGCTAAGCAGATTCATTTAGGATGTGAACACGTTTAACCAGAGCCCTACTCACCAGTAGACCAGAGATCATGGATGCAAGTATGTTTCGCTTTTCACTGATGTCCAGTGATTCTCGAACATGGTTTTGTAGAGAGGTTATGCCTGCTTGGATATAATCCATGTTGACAATATTTAACTTGGAATATCTGAACTAATGATAAAGATTTTTGTCTGGACAACGGTGACTCAATTGATTTCCCGATCTAGAGAAAATGAGGCATTAGAATCACCGACGAATAATTCGGCGCTAATTTTTAGATAGGACATTAGAAACGACCGCTCTCGCACACGCGACTAGGGTTGTATTGGGCAAAATTTACAGCTGCAAACGCCGACTCGTTGCAGGAATGAACACTAGACTAATAAAGGAATTATGGCATTATAGATTGTTTATTCTTGTTTTGACCGTGAGTCAGGTCAGCGCCTGGATAAAAAGCGCAGATCTGGTACCAAGCAAAAAACCAGAATGAACCTGCTACAATCATTCATGGGTTGCATGTACCCCGGTAGCATAAGGACAGAATCGATAGAATCTATGGACAGTGACTATCCAGGACTGAGGTTCCAAGTAAGTTAATCAGCAACCGAAAATTTTCGCACACATTTGGCTTGGTTTTACGAGTCGGCCTGTACGCCAGGTAGCGCAGGTTCGACATGAAGACAGTATGCTAGTCCTTGTCATTCCATGTTAGAGACTATCCATTAAGACTAGTCCCTCCGAAATTCAGGTTGCCAATATCGATGAGCAGGGCAAAGAGGTCTCCAGAGGTGAACTACAGTTAAACGATAGAGATTTGATATATTTTAGGCCGAGCAGATTTCCAACACGTTGGCCGATCGGTTACATTCGCAGGTATGGATGTAGTGAAGAAAGAGGTATATTCTTATTCGAAGCGGGACGTAGATGTCCAACTGGAGAAGCAATATTTGCTTTTCGTCTGAGCCGTGGACCCGAATTAGTTGAAAGACTGAAGGAATTGATAGAAAAGACTCCGCCTGCTTTCAGTGAAGCCCAATCCTCAAATGTATACAAGTTCGGTCCACCATCCCTCGACGATCAAGATGGTGCGGATCCTCGACCACTGTCATATGCCCTGATAGATTTTGACACAACTAAAGCGCTGAATGAATCAGCCAAAGCCCATGCCGCTAGTAGGGTGAGGTAACGGATGTTCATAGTATGTATTTCGGGTCGAGCTAGGCCATGGATTAGCTCCTCCAGCATCGAGTACACTCCTCTTGTACAGTCTCTCGATACCCCCGATTGTTAAGAAGTTTGTGGTAAATTTTAGGTGAGGATCTGAGCCCACTAGGCTCGTTCCCGATGTAACACACACATACTCTCCCGTGGTTTTCTCTACGTCAGTGAACGCCATGAAACAAGTAGGTTATAACGATTTAAACTTCCATCGCTTACATTTATTAATTTATCACATTAAAAGAAAATTGAGATTCAGACACCAAAGTTAAATTCGAACGGCGTTCGCGGTCTCGACTGCTCCTCTTTCCGGCACTCACATGCTTCGAGAATAGTTCTGATAATATAGACAGCGAGCACTACAATACCGAATGCGCAGAACATAGTGATAAACACTGCCATCATGAGTATGCAGTCCTTGATCACATCGTCGGAGAGTTGAGAACTGGGATCGATAACTGAGGCTTGAACTCTAGCTCTCTTCTTCAACTTAGCGAACTTTCTGAAGGAGGCCTCGTAGGGTTTTTGGGCTGGTTGTATCGTTGTGGTTGGTGTCAGACTAGTTGTGGGGGGTGTTACTTTGGTGGTAGTGAATGTGGTTGAATGCTCAGTTGGAGCTTGTGTTGTAGCTGACTGTTTGACCGATATTTGAGGGTGTGTGCCATCATCTTCGATGTCATCGAAGTCAGGATTCTGAGTTGCCGAGTCCAATTCTTCGTTATCGAGAGCATAATCGTAAACTTCTGTTGTTGTTGGCTTGAACTTGCGGTTTGGATTCAGCGTCACAAGGTATTTGCTTCTAGGCCGGCCGAAGCTCGACTCCGTCGTCGTTGTTTCATCTGCTAGGGGATCCGGTGTTGTAGTGGGAGGAGAGTTAGGGCTTTGTGATTCAGGCACAGCTCGTCTGGCGTTTGGAAATTGCTTCTGATAGCGCAAAGTCGGCGGTTCTCGTCTACACTGTTCACTCTTTGAATCACATTGGATGATGCTGTCGATGCATTTGCAGACAATGCAGGTTCCTATAGATGGATGAATGGCAACTCCGAGGATGGGGCCTGGGTCTACAGTAGTGCCGTTGGGCATATTGCAATGGACAGGGATTGAGTTTAACAACTGGGACCTGGTTCTGGTGATGGCCAGTATACATATGAATAGGGTTATGATGGATTTCATCTTGACTCGTGCCAGTCATGGATTGATGGGGGCAATAGGGTGTATCTGTCAGTGTGATTCTCTCTCATGGCAAGAACGGAATGGGAGGTTGCGGTTGGTGGGTGGTCACTTTTATACGAAGCGCTGACCAAACAACCGAGCTCTGTCATTTTTCCGCCGGTAGATAGCACAGGAGTCAAAGGTGAGAAACCTGACGCCTAGACCGTCTGCGACGTCCAATGGCGGCGCGCGTGTATGCATAGGCGGCGGCAACAAGCTGGATCGCGCCGAGTGATTGCCGCCGCCGGCGACAGTGCGCGCGCCGCACGCATTAAGCGAGAAGTCACAAGGTAAGTCGCGACCGGCGCCACTTGCGGGCGCGAGTAGTGGCGCCCCAGCTGACGTCCAATCGAACCAGTTGGTTAGTTCAGTTGTGGATAGTTGGTGGCGCGTTGATTCGAAACTGGTCAAGGAGTGTGCAGTCAAATGAGGATTACAACCTTCAGCTTCTTGTTGCACAACAGAGTGTAAAATCTACAATTGGCTCCATTTGATGGAACTACTCGTTTAATCTACCGTTTCAAACTATCAAACTGGTTGTAGGTCAAATGGGTTTAAGCCGCCGCCTCATCCTCCTCCTCGTTTCCACGAGTTATCACTTGAATGAACTTTTTGATGTCCACTCGGCCCTGATTGTCGGTTGGAGCCTCAGCAAAGATTTCGTCGCACTCCTTTTGGGAAAACTTTTCGCCCCAGGTAGTTAGCGCGTGCTTTAGAGTTTCTTCCTTGCAAAAGCCCTCGCCTTCATCGTACATGTTGAATGCGTTTGTTATTACATCCTCGTCGTCTGTTCCCTGAGCTCGATCTCCAAAAATTGTGAGAAATGTTGTAAAATTGATTGGTCCCTGAGGAGGATCAGTTGAATGTGGATCAGTTAGTCTCGCGTCTCAAGCCAAATGCGAACCCTGAGATGCACTGTAAAGGTAAACACTTACTGGAGCCTCGCTTGCCATATCATCAAGTTCCTTGTCAGTACACAAGCGGCCTAACGCATCAAAGGTGGCTCGAATGTCGTTCTTTGAGATGATTCCATCCTTGTCCGAATCGATGAATTGAAATGCCTCCTTGAACTGGGCCACCTGGTGTTGAGTGAACATAGCAAACACGTTTGAGCCACTGCGCTGGGCGCGCTTTTTCGAGGTTGATCTAGCTGGTGCCGCATCGCCAGATGCAGATTCCTTTTCTGATTTCTTGGACTTGGTCTTCTTCACCTTTGTCACCTCCTTCTCACCTTCCTCAGGCTAAATACAAAAGAAATGGAGAGAACGAGCACGATTAGAAGGTCACATTAGCGCGCATTGTGAGCAAAACCAGTTGATCAATCACTCTACTCACCATTCTGTCAATTGATACAACCTCTGGTTTACTTCAACCCTCTCAAAGACCAAATCTGTCGGCTGCTTGAACCGAACGATCCAAACAAATTTGTGACAATCTAGTTTGAAAATTATATTTGAATGGCAAACGAATTGTGACGCGAGCAATCAAACGAGAGCTGGCAAACATTTGCCAAGAATGTTGGGCCAAGGTGACCGAAACTAACCCGAGTTGTTAAAACTCACATTGGACTCATTTAGAGAATCGCTAGAGTCTTCGGAGGCTTGAAATAAACTGTTAGCTAGGAGGGTTAAAGCAGTTGTTCAATGGCAGCTAACTAAAATTTCCTCTACACGAATCTCAAGCCCCCAGATTCACACACGAGAGCCTTGATATAGTTGTTTCGAATGGCTGCATTGTTCTGACAATTTATATATCTCGCCCAAAATGTCTTGAAATTTCCATGCACATTCTAAATGAACTGGCACAGGCAGAGCCTAGAGCTACCTAGAGCTCAGGGATGTTCAAAACGCAAAACTCAGTTTCGATGACATTGTTCTGGCTGCTGGTAGCTGTTGCATTTGCTTATATTTATACCATGACTTTATTCTAGTTGTCAACTCGAGCATTGAGCATTCTGAGTAGTCATGAGATTTCAAAGAGTTAAGGATATAACTCGTCACAGTAGTTGAGCTTATTGGCGTCTTCAAGCAGCTAGAAGCCTCTGTCTGAATATTCCAAGGTGTCGAAAGTTAAAGAGATTCAGCTTTTGTCAAAGCATCTCAATAATGAGCGGAACTTTGGGCTCTAGAGCAGAGAGTGAATGTAGTTTGGAGTCAAGGGAAGAATGAGGTCTAGGGTTGTGCGCTTGAGCTTTTGATGGAGACAACAAGCTGAATTTAAGTTTGCACAGCAGCCTCATATCTAACATCGAAATCTAACCGAGACATCCCTGCCCATGCAAGGCAGAATGAGGTTGAAATCCGAAGTGCGAAATCTTGTAACGTTCGTCTATCCTAATCTTGCTCTTAACTCCGGGATAATTTAGAGGCGCCCACTCAGCAGCAGCTTTCGCTCCCCAAGTTCCCTGGATATCTCTGAATTTAGAGCAAAAACTCCAATGTCAGGTTCGCGAGCCAATGCCTATTGAATCTAGAGCTGCTCAGTTAGGTAATCCATAGTTGTTGTAGCGAACAGCATGCAAAAATAATGATCAGAAATCTTCTTCCAAAGGTGTGAAGTCCCTGTCTGGACCCTTGAACACATCCATCCGTATGCCTGTCTGATTTCCTTGCCCGTTCCGATCTCCCTTGCTTTCCTCAGGCGAAAAGCGCTGGAATAGGAAGGGCGAGGCCCGAACTCCGGAGCCAGCTGACACTGATTGTCTGTGCACCGAGACAGCCTCTAGCTTGTCGTTGACCCTATGGCCGAGAGCTAGCCCGTAAACGAATGCAATTAGAGCCAATCCTGTTGTTAGGATGGTTACTATTCTTGTCCAACTATCTTGATTCGTTTGTACAACATCAAGCAGCTTCTGTCTGCCAATCATATGCAGCCTCTTGAGTTTGTCCAAATTCGCGTCGCGCTCATAGTGCAAACATTTGGATCTCACCTCGAGCTCAACTCCGCTTGACTCAGCGCTAACCTTGTTGATAAGACAGGTGTTCGGGCAAAAGTCGAAGGAGGCGCAAACCTGGCCATATTGATTCCAACAAGCCCTCGCGCACTCCTCAACACTGGCCAAAGCAACCTCGACCTGTTGCTCTTCCTTGCGCTTGAGAACGTGGCCCGAGAGTTTGAAGTAGGTCTGGTACTTTTTGCGATAAACTTGGCAGATCAACTCTCTAGTAGTTGTTCCAGTGTCCTCAGCTGCCCAATCGCCATCTACAGGCTTGAACAAATTTTCGTCGAGGAGACAGGTTTTGCTCTGGCCACAATAGGCGAACATGGCGACATGGTGCTCTGGGTCTGCAAGTTCCAGATCAACACTCTCCTTTGCGCAATCGAAGGGCGTAGGTGTGGTCTTGAATTGGTAACTGAGCAAATACTTCAATCGAACTGTCTCGGAAGTTTCTCTAAATATGTTCAAATAGTTTCGTTCATAGATATTACAACGATCTGCTAGCTCAATGTCAAATTTCGTCCCCTGTTGACCAGACACCGAGAGAAGGGCAGTCCCATTTTCAGGAGCCAAAGAGTTGACGAGTTGATCTTGAACCTTCGAGGCTCGAACGTCAAGAGTGGATACGATGCACCTGTTAGCTACTTTACTCGAACAGTAAGAGTATGATCGACATGTGGCGTCTAGGTGACAGACTCTGGCGCAATCGCCCTCGCTTTCATAAGTCTCGCCCAGTGTGTAATCGAAGCTTCGCACATTTTTGTTGCTTGATTTATCGGCCGCAAACGGATCAATGAAGAACTTGTAGTTGCTCACCACAACAAGACGGACTTGTTGCCTGAGGTCATAATCTTTGATTAAACCTTCGAGAACCTCGTTCTGGTTACGATCCTCTGGCAGTCTTGCCGCAAAGGAGACTTTATGATCGTACAAATTGCTGCTTTTGCTTCGAACATTTTGTAAACTTTTGATTGGATTGAACGCTGAGAGAAATCTATATACTCGACAGACTGGCTTTGTCGAATCAGCTCCAACATACTGCTCGATTACCGGCTCAATTCCCCCATAAACGGCAGTACAAAGAGAGTCTTGATCAGCAGTTGGCGGACAATAGACCACAAAAGATGCATCGATGATGAGGGAACTTGATAAGACGCAAGATTCTTCCGTGTTGCCTTGCGAGTCGATTCTATTTTGTGAGTAGACGTCGGTATCTGGAAGTGAGCCTGTTCCAAAGTAGAGAAGCTCTTTAATTGCGCTCCTGTCAGCTAACACCATCTCCATGGTTAGATGGTTAGGTCTAAATTTGAGCTCATATTCAACAAGATGCATCGGGCTTATCTTGAATATATCACTGGTTATGTCTTTGATCAGATCAGCCTCGAGTTTGAACTTGTTGTACGACATCAACAGCCTATGAGCTTCCCTTGATGACCCATCATGCACGTCTCGAAAGACTATAGACAATTCTGTACGAATCTGCTCGTCGTCCTCATCAAAACACTCGCTTGCCATGAACATTGCGCCCTGTTTGGTGGGCCAGCCTTCAAGAGACCAATAGAAATCATAGATATCCAAATGATCTATGTAATCTATCTTCGTACCAACGCGTCTGAATAGAGTGATCTTCGCTGGCCAAAAGTTTCTCTCTGACAGCTCATGCTCTTTGCTACCCGTTGGTATGTTGTCTTCGAGGAGATGGAACTGAACAATAAAGTCAACTTTGGATGGGCTAGATATGGGTGTAACTGCGCTGGCAAATATAGGGGGAGGTGAGGGCAGGATAGTCTCATAAATGAGACAGGACAAATCACGGACTCTTCCTTTTCCCATAAAGGCAATATTCTTAGCTCCGAGCATATTTAGTACATCGAAAGCTCTTCCGTTTGTGTCGTATGGCCGGTAAATTCTGCTTAATTTGATATCTCTCACCTGAGAGACAGAGCACAATTGCTTATTGCTGTCCTGGTACCGGAAGGAATCTTTATTTATGTGGTAGAGCAGATCCTCGTTTAAGTCCCAAATGCTCACGCTCCTACCGACAACATCCTTTCTCAGCAACCTATTTTCATGATCGTAAGCGTAGAATTCTGTCTCGGAGCTCGAAGCTACCTTGTACCCGAGAGAGAAGGTTTGCGCTTCTATGTGATCCAAATTAACCTTAGTCACGGACTCGCTGCAGCCAGAGCCGAGGGGTAGGTTGAATTCCTCCCTCATCATATCAAGCTGCCATTGATCCAGCTGATGTTCGCCAAAGGCAATGATATCGAAATAGTCAATGGTGATTCTGAAGTCGGTGGTTAGATCGATCTTGGCTGCTGAAAGGTCATTTTTAGACACCGACACTCTAACGGTGAAGTACTGCTTCTCTTTGCTCAGCGGCCCGATTGTTGGCTCATAAAACTCTAGCATCACATTCAGTCCACTAATTTGAAACGTTTTAGTCACAACATTGCAAGGCAAATTCCTGTAAATCTCCGTCCTCGATGGGCCAGGCTGAGTTAGGAGTGAGAACAAGTAGGTTAGTTTCCGGCGCTAAGGTTATATAAGAAATAATAGACATACTTACTTTTGTTCCAGCACTGCTCATTGTCAATACCATGCTCAAAAATCCAGTCGGTCCAGTTTGATATGAAGATTTACCAGTGAACATCACTAAATCGACAGATGGAAACATCTGTTCAATGAACCAGCCTATCTCGGACACAAACGATGGTTCCTTGAGAATGGGCAAACAATCCTCTGTCATCGGTGGGTGCCCATAAGTTTTGACTAGTCTGCGTGGCTTGAAAGAAAGTCTACCGATGCTTACAGAGGACCTAAGTCCAATCGTATCTACAGACTCGGAGAACGAGAAGAGAAACCTGATTGGTTCCGGTTGACCTGGATACTCGAGAATTATGTGACCTTCCGTCTTGAATCCCTTCGGCATTTCCACTGGAGAGGATGACGGTTAGGTTTGTTGACTTGTTAGCGACGTTCAAACTCAATTCGCTCGAATACTGACATATATCGTTGAAAACTTGGCCAACCTGGCCAAGAACAAGAATCACAGCGAGTAGCCATTGTTTCGGCTCATGTTTGATCTTCATTTTCTTGACCTGGCAGTTATGATCACTTCCGAATGGCGATTCTCACCAGACATCTAAACTTTGTGGAAAAATTTAATGCGGATTAGGTGCGAACATCCTACCGGCATCGAACTGAATGGATTCAGAAACCACCTGTGGAGAGAGGAAGGAGATAAAATCATCGCTGCAGAGATTCACTCAGATCTCTGATAAAGCATTTTGCTCACTATCAATTGGCAGGAAGTCAGAGAGATACGCAATCATTAGCTCTGCTACTCGTGGTCATGAGTCACCAAGAGATCCACGTATCTTTGGGGTGTGCGTATGGAGCCAATGCTAGAATTAGTTGAGTTTAGTGAACGTAAAAGTTTATGAAATTCAAAACCGAAATAAATTCAAGGGAAGATTCTGTTGACCAGCGATCAACCTCGAAAGGCTGAGGATCAATCCGGTAGAATCATACAAAATCGCGGGTTCGCCCCACCAATTGGAGTCGGAATTTTATCCGAGCTCCACATGTGATCGTCGATACAATCCTAAGGATTACACTTGTTCTAGGCCTCTCCGAATGTAACAAAAATTTATAAAAAAAACCCACCATTCTAAATAGCGTATCCGCTAGCGGTTTCTTATGCGCGTATGATCAAAATCTAACAGTGTATGAAAGTAGAGCGTAAATTAAATGAGCGGCAGAAAGCATTGCACGAACAATCTCACCGCATAACGCTCGATCTATGAACCATTGTTGGGTGATGGTCAAGTTTCCTCATCTTTATGTAATATTATCTCTCATGGTTGTAGTAAAGTATACTCAAATATTGTGTACTTATAGCGAATTGTTAGAATCGATTGTCTGAAACGGTTAACAACCGCTCAAGAATATGGACAAAAAGAAACAATTCAAAAGAGGTCAGCCAGGTAAGTTTGTTGTTGGTTTTGCCGCCCACGTTAGGCTGATATTACCTGATCCATGAGTAAAATGTCGATTCATTCATTGTCCCTATGCTCATATTGACGAAATTACTTTCTCTTCTCCCATAGCTACAAGGCATCCAGCAATGAATGGCACCCCGCACCCCAAACCTCTCATTGCACTCCTTGATGGTAGGGATTGCTCGATAGAGATGCCTATCTTGAAGGACGTTGCTACTGTGGCATTCTGTGATGCTTCAACGATTGCCGAAATCCATGAAAAAGTGCTCGATGAGGCAGTTGGAGCTCTCATGTGGCATACCATAACACTAACAAGAGAAGATCTCGAGAGGTTCAAATCCTTAAAAGTGATTGTTCGCATTGGATCCGGAATAGATAATGTTGACATTAAGGCTGCGGCAGATCTAGGAATAGTTGTTTGCAATGTGCCAGGTTATGGCGTCGAAGAAGTAGCTGACACGACCCTATGTCTAATTTTGAATCTGTACAGAAGAACATACTGGTTGGCGAACATGGTCCTGCAAGAGGGAAAACGTTTCAATAGCTCTGAGCAAGTTCGTGACGCTGCCAAAGGATGCGCACGTATCAGAGGTGATACCCTAGGTATTGTTGGTTTAGGCCGCGTGGGTACTGCAGTCGCCCTGAGGGCCAAGGCTTTCGGCTTCAATGTCGTCTTCTATGATCCCTATATCTCAGATGGAGTGGAAAAAGGTTTAGGAATAACACGCGTTTATACATTGACTGACCTCCTGTTTCAGAGCGATTGCGTATCTTTACATTGTTCCCTGAATGAGCACAATCAGTTTATCATTGGACGAATGACAATCATGCAGGTAAGAAAGGGCGCCTTTCTCATCAATACTGCCCGTGGAGGACTCATCGACGAGGCGGCATTAGCTGATGCGCTAAAACTTGGCCACATCAGAGCTGCGGCACTTGATGTTGTTACTTCTGATGTGTCTAGTCCAGATAGTCCCTTGAAGGACGCACCAAACTTGATCGTAACACCTCATTCTGCTTGGTATAGTGAAGCAAGTTGCGCGGAGCTAAGGGAAATGGCCGCAATCGAAGTGAAAAGAGCCCTCGCGACCAACTACACTCCAGAATCGCTAAGGAATTGCGTGAACAAAGAATACTTCCCGTCGCCCTGCCAATACCTCATTTAGAATCAAAAATACACTACTCATGGTGACCTATTTTCTTCCATAATGAAACTGCTCTGATTCCCCGAGCGCGCAAACAATGAACGACGCCGAAATTGGACGGAAACCTCGATGACATCATTTAATAGTTTGCTCCCTAAACTGACTTATATTTCTAGCTTGACATTGATCTTGAGACAATTGAGTCAAGAGTCTTATCCAATTTCTTTGCAGTGAGTGTCAGCAACTTTTTGGTGTCTGAAAATTGTTTCTTATTAGAGTGAGCATTGGCGGTTTTCTCTTAATTGTTCTCCACAAACAATGAGCAGCCGTTCATCATCTTGATCCTAGTCCAGATTCTGTCTCCAAAGTTGCCATCGAAAGCTCAAATCTTCTCGCCATTTGGAGGGATTCCGTCTCATACAGACAGTGATTTCATATCCTCTTCGAATCGCTAGATCAGTCAAAAATTAATCTCGTATGGATTGGAGGCAGTTAGAGATGCAAGTTTTGCATTTTAGTTGTGATTTTTAGGACTAGCATGTGAACTATAGATTATGGCTTATCTCAATTATCTTGTTGATGAAATGAAATTCGCGATATTTTCAAGCCATCGTATACATTCGATATTATCCGTAATTGTGTTTATAATGATCGTAAATATTTTGACATGTCTAACTACATCCGTTGATTTTAGCTCGTCGTTGGATAAGCGACCATCTCTTTTCAACAATCAATATGATCTCCCACAGAAAATCACAATCAACAACCAAGAACGATCGACATACACGACATCAAATCATCCTACTCACATGCCATTAAACAATTCAACAGGTGATACGCGTTCAAGGTTGAAAGACGAAACGACCGAAAACATCATCTTGTCGCACAATGAACCCGACTTGGATAATGGTCTCGCGCTTTCAAATCAGAGCCCGATAGGCGATGTCTCAAAGCAGACGCCTAACACCACCCAAACTTCAACAACAACCACAACGAGCTTTTTCGAGGACGAAGATTATCTGAACCGGTACTTACACAATTCGCTCGCATCAAACTATGCGGATGAAAGCACGACATTATCAAGTATCGGAAGCACTGAACCCTCTTATAAACATGACGCAAATTCGGATCATGCAAGCGCAAACATTGAATCCAGCTCAGCTGATCAAAATCAATCCAGTCCGACTACAACACCCTTATCAGTTGAGATTCTACAAACTTCCGAATCTCAAGTTGCCTTGCCAAGCTCGGCCGACGAGCGCAGCGGATCTCATCAACTAACAACTTCCGCTAATGTTATCGATTCCTCCAAGCCAAATCTTGTCTCCAATCCGGACAAACCGGACTCAAAGTTTACCGGATATAGACTACCAAGTCTATCAACAGTCGGAATGTTCGGGCCCGATCAGACATTGGTTACATCCCCAAAGCCGCCATTCCCACAGGCTAGTCTTGCCGATTTGCTACAGATAGTAAAACATCTCAACTTGGTTAATAAGGCAACAGGAGTACACCAACCAAACAATTTGTTCAACAGGATGGGACACAGAACAGACTATTCGATGAGTAACCTGCATCAGTTGAATTATCAACCCCAAACAGGGTCTTCGTATTGGCCATTAAGTGGACAGATTGGGCATGGCACTAATCCGTTCAACAGGCCATGGGAGATTCCACAACAAGAGCTCTTCGTCGCTGAAAGCTCCTCGAATAAGGTTGACCAACCACTGACAAAAGATCTACCAAACTTGATGCCAACTGAAGAGCCCCCGAGAGTTCAAAAAAGTACATCTGGTGTCACCTCAGACAAGAAATATGAAAACATCGTCAGTGAAGATTCGGTTGGTAAGAAGCATAAGGGAAAGCCTTCTCGTTATGCACTTGTATCACCTTACAGTGCAAGTTTCGACCTGGGTATAACTTCGCGGCAAGCCTTTCCAAACAGAGCCGCCTTAGATAGAGCGCAAGCGGCTCCTACTGCTGCGGACAAATTAAACGGCTTGATCTCGCGACAAAAGTTTTATGACAAAATTAGACCTCCACAACTTAATCAAGAGGACGAAAGCCTGAATCGGCATGGTTCTCAGCATGCCTCAACTATATACTATGCAGCCGACGATGGTGTTAAGGCTATTCAGCACTCAAAATTGATTAGTGCAAATTCCAAGCCACTGAACCAGAGGCATAAGATTTCATCCAATATTCCTGGAAGGGAAACCGGCGCAACACCTGCTGGAGACACTGGAACTAAGAGAGGCGAACGAACCTCAAATGATAAGCGAAGCGCCGCTAACTTACAAGGCAAGATACAGATCGGTTCCAAGAGGCCATCTGAGGTTCATCAGGAGGAGAACGGTGCGCAGCCAAGCATCAAGGTCAACCAGCTCAAGGGAAAGCGCGATGATAAGAATAAGGTCAAGAGTGTTGGAACAGAGGGCATAAAGGTTGAGGATGCGCTATTGAATGTGAGAGTCCCTATTCCGGCTGACGGTTTGATTGGCGAGGAGAAGTTTTCGTTCCCTAATCATGCATTATATCAGAGAGATCCACCGTTGGTCAATCCCCTGACTTTTCAGAATATCGATGATGCTTACAAGAAATCGTTGTATTATGTTCAGGAAAGGCCTGGCTATAACTTGGAAGACCAACCGCCACCATTAACTATTGGTGAGCTTGCAAATCAACACGGAGTTCCGTTTAGACTGAAATCTCCGCTAGGAGACAACTATCAGATAGCTAACACAATCAACGAGCCCAGAATCCCGCAAGAAAGTAATCAGTATGAGGACTTTGTTTATATGCCCCACAGTCGCAACAGCATGCCTGAGTCCCTCGGTTATAACTTGGATACTGAGATGAAGAAGAAGCTTGCAATGAAGACGATCGAGGATATAGTTCGAGACCCTGAACTTCCGTCGAGTTTGCTCGGTAACTTGCTAGCTTCGAGTCAGGAATTCTCAGATAATCCTTCTAATATGCAAAAACTTTATCCGAATCTGATGGCCCCTAGTAGTGGGCTAACTAATTTCTATCAACCGTTGGCTCAAGCTGCCAATCAGATACCACTGAATATGATTCTACCTATACAAGCGCATCAAGATCAAGCTTTCACGCACAATTTTGCACCAAATGAGCAAGCAATGTCCCCGTTGAAGATCAACTCTTCGCTCAATCATATAGCACCCGAACTAGCATACAGGTGGGCCATCTCGCGTATGCCTGATTTGATTCCAATACCTCTGGCGGCCACAGTTCCTGGATATCTAATCAGGTTGCCCAATGGGCAGATACTAGCTGCAGCCTTGACAAATTCGTTCTCAATTCAAGGCATTCAAAAGGGCCCGCTGAGCCCGGGTTACAAGAGCTTTCTCAATCAGCGCTTTAAGAATCTGATCAAGCCCTCCAGCTCGAAACAAGCTTCTGCTTATCCAGTGAATCATATTGGCTCTGCTTCAGGTATTAGCGCCATTGCATTACCAGCGCCACAACAAATCAATCATAAGGGACCCTCAGAGAAGGGTGGCCTGTTTTCGCGTGGAGTTCTAAGCCAGCTTGGTTTTACTAGATCAAGCCGAAGCTCTAACACGTCCAGAGAAACAAACAAGACCAGACTAGCAAAACCAAAACTTATCAAGTTCAACAATGGCCCTCATCCAATACCGTCATTCAGTGAACAGGAGCTGGCCACTCTACCTGTTGCAAGCATCAATGAGCCTGTCTTTTCTTTTGCAGACGAAAGTCAGCTCATTGACGGCCCAAATACTCTTAGCCAGCCCACTTTGGCCCCAAATATTGAGACGGGAGAACTCTTTAACAGCGACAGCGCGCTCGCAATAAGAGCAAAACTAAATCAAATGTTGAGTTTGAGAAACCTCTTTGGCGAAGAAATGTTCCAGGGAACGAAAAAAAGAAGATCGCCCCCGGGTGGATTCGAACCACCAACCTTTTGGTTAACAGCCAAACGCGCTAGCCGATTGCGCCACGGAGGCATGTGCTTATAAAGCGGGTGAGAAAATGACTACTTATTGCCTCGTGCGAGAGTCTGCGGCGTTCGAGGTTGTGCGAAAAGATCGGCAGATGCAGAGGAAATGTTTCAAAAATACCCGCCAACGTGGGTCAACATGGGCAAAATGCAGCGACTAACGCATGCGTGTGGGTCTCCATGGGGCATCGCTTTCCTGTGCATCCGCTCCAATGGTTTTAATGTACAAACATCGGCATCGTTCTTCATCCCTACGCCCAAACCATAACCCAATCCTCTAGTGACTATTGTTGCCTAAACAGGTAGGCACGGCATAACCTCATACCACTATATTGTTGACTCAAATCCAAGCTCTTGTATGTTAGATACCTTCCAGAATTACAAAACTAGTGGAGATCTACAATGAGGTAAGTAATCAGGCGTACCTCTAGCCGAGGCGGAGTGTCAATAACAATCACATTGGGCTAACGCTTTTTCCATCCTCTATTAGTTCACTAAGGTTGCAAAAGCGTTTGGCCTCTGTTATTCTTAAATGCGGAAAAAACAAAATATGGCTTGACCCTAACGAGACAAACGAGATTGCGAACGCCAACTCTCGTCAGCACGTTAGAAAGTTGATCAAAGACGGTCTTATTATTGGTAAACCAGTCGCTGTTCACTCAAGAGCTCGCGTCAGGGAGCGCCATGAGGCAAGAAGAAAAGGAAGGCACACAGGTCCCGGTAAGAGGAAAGGTACCGCAAATGCGAGGATGCCGGTCAAAGTTTTGTGGATGCGAAGGCAGAGGGTGCTACGTAGGCTACTCAAAAAGTATCGAGCGAGCAAGAAGATCGACAAGCACCTCTATCACGACTTGTACATGAAGGCGAAGGGTAATGTTTTCAAGAACAAACGTGTCCTCATGGAATTCATTCACAAGCGTAAGTCAGAGAAGGTTCGCGCCAAGATTCAGCTTGACCAGGCCGAGGCTCGTCGACAAAAGGCACGTGAGGCGAGACGTAGACGCGAGGAGAGGATCGCAAACAAAAAAGCAGCTATACTGGCCGCTTATGCGGCGCAAGACGCCAAGATGCAGCAACAACAAGCGGCCCAAGCTAAGGCTGCGGCAAAGGCGATGGCCAAAGCCCAGACATCTAAACAGCAAGCCCCGGCTAAAGTCGCCCCGGCAAAAGCTGCCCCGGCTAAAGTCGCCCCGGCAAAAGCTGCCCAGGCGAAAGCTGGACCGGCGAAAGCTGGACCGGTAAAATCTGCTCCAGCAAAAGCTGGACAGGCAAAATCTGCTCCAGCAAAAGCTGCTCCGGCCCCACCAGCTAAACCAGCGAAATCAAAGAAGGGCCAGAAAGCTTAGAACTATATAAAATAATCTAAACATGTCCACAGTTTATGGAAAATAAATTTCTGGATACACTTTGTATCATCTCAATTCTTGACCAACGCATTCGAGTTCCGAGACGTGCTGAATTTTATTTAACCTTTCATCATTGCTGGTTTGCATGCGAATACATATTAAGACATGAAAGCCTATTGATTTAGGCTGACAAAAAATTGGTCAGCTTTCTTGTCGCTTCACGGGGCAATCAGGTTGTTATACCATTCGCCGAATATATATATATGTATATAGATAAGACATATTGTGTGTAGAGACATATAAAATGCCAATGACGATGGTGATAGTTTAGAAACATTTACGGTGAACAATGCTTGGGCCTGATTCGTCGTATTCCTGCTTGGATATCCACATCTGTTGAAAGGTTGACAGTGAAGCCAAGATGGAACCACCAATCCAGACGGAGTATTTACGTTCTGGTGGAGCAATGATCTTGATCTTCATTGTGCTCGGTGCGAGCGCAGTGATTTCCTTCTGCATACGGTCAGCAATACCTGGGTACATGGTTGTACCGCCCGATAGAACGGTGTTGGCATAGAGGTCCTTACGAATGTCGACATCGCACTTCATGATTGAGTTGTAAGTAGTTTCGTGAATACCACATGATTCCATACCCAAGAAAGATGGTTGGAAGAGAGCCTCTGGGCAACGGAACCGTTCGTTACCGATTGTGATAACTTGGCCGTCAGGTAGTTCGTAAGATTTCTCCAATGATGAGCTTGAAGCTGCTGTTGCCATCTCTTGTTCGAAGTCCAATGCAACGTAGCAAAGCTTCTCCTTGATGTCGCGAACGATTTCACGCTCAGCGGTTGTGGTGAATGAGTAACCACGTTCGGTCAAGATTTTCATCAAGTAATCTGTCAGGTCACGGCCAGCCAGATCCAGACGGAGGATGGCGTGTGGTAGAGCGTAACCTTCGTAGATTGGAACTGTGTGGGAGACACCATCACCAGAGTCTAGCACAATACCAGTTGTACGACCAGAGGCGTAAAGCGAGAGAACAGCTTGAATGGCCACATACATGGCCGGTGTGTTGAAGGTTTCAAACATGATTTGTGTCATTTTCTCTCTGTTGGCTTTTGGGTTGAGCGGAGCTTCTGTTAATAATACTGGGTGTTCTTCCGGTGCAACACGTAATTCATTGTAAAAGGTGTGATGCCAGATTTTCTCCATATCGTCCCAATTTGTCACAATACCGTGTTCAATGGGGTATTTGAGTGTCAATATACCACGCTTTGATTGTGCCTCATCGCCTACATAAGAGTCCTTTTGGCCCATACCAACCATGACACCCTGGTGACGAGGTCTACCCACAATGGATGGGAAGACTGCCCTTGGGGCGTCGTCGCCGGCAAAACCGGCCTTGCACATACCTGATCCATTGTCTACAACAAGAGCTGCTACTTCATCATCTGCCATCTTGCCAATTTAATGTTGATGTCAATTGAACGTGTGAGTGAGTGTTCGTATTTAGAGGGTTTGTTAATAAAGATGTTCGTTTGTTTAGTTCGAGAATGCCAGTTGGTCTTGATGACGGCTCTACTTCGTGCGTGTGTTTCTGAACTGCTTGTTTGACGTTTGTAGACGCCGATTTGTAAATCTCAATTCGTGATCAGATAAAATGGCTTCTCTTGGCTTCCAATGAGCGCGTGTCGAGCCAACACTATTAGAAATGATGTGAAAATATTGTATTGTATCGTGTACACCTAATTGGTCTCTCCTTAGTAAGTTTTAGATTTCGAATGTCCTCTGAGTTCACCTCCTCGTCTGAATGTGAGAGACACAAGAAGCCTAGTCAAAAGTATGCGAACCTAGAATCTCTCCCTCAGCGGCGGCGTAGTCGCTGTCGTTGCCGCCGCCGCCGCCGCCGCCGCCGCCGCCGCTGCTGCCGTCAAACCGTTCGCTTTTGCCGCCCGGCCCGCGAGCATCGTTGCCTTGAGCGGCCGCACCATCCGCACACACACTACGACGAATCCCTCGGCTTCATCGCAGGCTGCGGTGGCGGCGGCGGCAGCGGCAGCGGCAGCAACGCCAGTTTAGCTGCAAACGCCAACGTCGTCGGTTTGATTGCCCACGACGGGCGAGGCTGTTCCCTCCTTTCTCCTTATTCGGCTGATCGTGCTCTGCCTGAGCGGGCGTTCTCGCTGCAACGCCGGGCGCTCCCAGCGGGCACAGAATGCGAGCGCAGCCCGAACGATGGTTACGAACAGAACGCAGGCCGAATATGAGCGAGCAAGCGAGCGAGCTGAGCAGAGAGCGTCATCGGCGCACATTGCAGACTCCAATTAGTGCGCCGCAGCCGATTGGAAATCCGCACACGAAACGGCCGCAAGCGGAGAGTCCCATCCGACTGGCCCACGCAGGCGCCCGCCGCCGCACTCTGCCTTCCCCCGCTCGCCCTCAGCACCATTCTCTTGCACAACTCCGCCGCGACCCCTGCAACGCAACCCACTTCCCCCCGCCTGACAGCCCCCTCCCCTCCGCTAGGCTCACAGCGCGGGCACATAGCTCGCCTCTAGGTCGCCCGTCCTCTCAACCTCTCGCTGGCTCGGCTAACCTTTTAAGGTTTAGCCCGGATCCACTCACTCCCTCTCTCGCAAACCTTAAATGGACAACAGAGAGCTCGCCAATCTGGGCCACTTGAGCAAAGACAGCGCTCGCATTCATTAGGCGGCAGATGGTAGTCGCCGGAGCGCATCATTGTTGACTTTACACAACCCCCCGCGCGCACTGAGGGCCCCAAGCGCCCGCTAACTTGCCAATGTAAACGGGAGAATCAGAGTGCTAAGCCTTAGAAGGATATTGGACTTGGCGCCATCCCCGCCTCGGGGCGAGGAATGCTAGCGGCCGATCTATTGCCTAGCGTCGTAGGCATGCGAAGCTCCATGACTCATGCCTACCCTGGAGCTGCACGTGGTTTGCGCCGGCCGGCTCGGTGGGTGAACTTGCGCGTCAAGGCTGCAACCTGTTGCTTCCTTGTTCTGGTGCCGGCTCAAAATTGCGCGCCGCCTTTCGCCAGCATGTAATCCAACCCGAATTCAACCGGCTCATGTGTCCGTCCGTCCGCCTGTCCGCCAGCAAGCATTGTGTTTGCCGACCACGCGGCCTGACCCAAGCGGCGGCAAAGGGAGAGCGGCCGGCCAAGAGGGAGTGAGCGAGCCACACAGCGCGCCGGATCGGGTCTGTCCACAGGCCGGACTGGATCACGCATCTTCGCACTCACTCCTCCCTCTCCACGTGCCGAATTCGCCGCTCTCCTCTCGCCAGTTCGCTCTGCCGCTTGCTTTCGCCGCCTGCAATCCAACCCAAGTCCCCACTCGCAACACAACCCTCTCCTCTCTCGCTCGCCCAAACCCAACCAAACTCGCCCTCCAAACGACCCCAGCCAGACTCCAGCTCGCCCGGCCCACCAACCAAGCTAGCCAACAATCATGGCCTCGGACGGCTGGTCCACCATTGCGCCACTAGCGCCCGCCGGCGACTCAAACTCCTTCTCAAACTCCAACAACCACTCCATCCATGCCGACCACGACCCCGGCGCAGACGACGAGCGCCCGCCGCCCTTCAGACCCGAGGAGGTCGACCTCGAGGCGGAGGAGCAGCTCAAGATCGATCAGGGGATCAACTTCGACCGTTTTGACAGAATCGAGGTCGACTGCCGGGGCGCCGACATCAAGCCCGTCGACCGCTTTTCCGATCTAATCTCCAGCGACCTCTTGCTTGCTAACATCGACAAGGCCGGCTACAAAAAGATGACCCCCATCCAGCGCTACACTATTCCAGCTCTGGCACAAGGCTACGATCTCGTCGGCTGCGCCCAAACCGGCTCGGGCAAAACGGCCGCCTTCCTACTGCCCGTCCTCCAAACAATCCTTAACGAACGCGATCTCGACATGCAGTACGGCCAAGAGTGCCAAAAGCCCCATTGCATCATCATTGCTCCAACCAGAGAGTTGGCCAAGCAGACCTATGTTGAGGCCCTCAAGCTCTCGCGCGACTCTGTCGTCAAGTGCCAGTACATCTACGGTGGCATTCAAACGGGCTACCTAAGGGCCCAGATATCAAAGGGCACTCACGTTCTAGTTTCAACGCCCGGACGCTTGAAAGATTTTATCGAGCGAAACTGGATTAGCCTCGAACGAATCAAGTACATTATTCTCGACGAGGGCGACCGTCTGATTGATGACGGTTTTGTCACGGACATGAGGGTCCTATTTAGCCACCCCTCCATGCCGCCCAAGGACCAACGCCAGACCATGTTCTTCAGCGCAACATTTAAGCCGGACGCTCAACAATTGGCAAAGGAATTCATGAAGCCAAATTATCTGTTCATCACTGTCGGCATGGTTGGCGCGGCGAACGAGGATGTTAAGCAGGAGTTCCTTAGAGTTGAGCGACCTGAGAAGAAGCGAGAGCTTAAGAAAATCCTTGTCAACTTGGGATCCGAGGATAGGGTGATCGTCTTCACTCAAACTAAAGCCACTGCCGATATCATTTCCGGCTTTCTTAGCTCGAGCGGGATATCCTGCACGAGCATCCACGGTGATCGGCATCAGTCTCAGCGCGAACAGGCTCTCTCCGAATTTAAACGCGGGACCAAGAAATGTCTCGTTGCGAGCCCTGTTGGCGAACGAGGCCTTGATTTACCCAAAGTGTCCATGGTAATTAACTACGACATGCCCAACGAGTTGGACGAATACATCCACAGAATCGGTAGAACTGGCAGAATCGGAAACGTAGGTAGGGCTATCAGTTTCTTCGATCCAGACCGCGACACTCGACTCATCAATGAGTTGACGAGGGCCCTCAAGCAGGCACAACAACCAGTGCCGGACTTTTTCAGCAACACCAGTTACAATCCGGAATCAAATGACGCTTTTGCCGATAACTCCGAGGATATGGTGGGCGACTCAGGCCAAGCGGAGGTGGAAAGCTGGTAATCTCAGGCATTCATGCTAAAAACATTGAGGAATATTTTCAAAATCCCGACCGTTGGCAAAATCTAAATAAACTGTATTTTCGCTACCGACTCTCTAAGAATCCAAACATACCCTTTTCGGCATGAACGCTAACTCGCATCGAATATGATTACCTAAATTTTGACTGTTCTCCACTGTATTACAGACGCTTTTTTTATCGTCAAATCAGTCGCTCTCAAATGACTGGTTATCAAATCAAGAGCCTTACTCATGCAGACACATGATTCCAATGGGCATGTAACCTAGCCTAAAGTTAAACTAAGTATGATAGATGGCGATCCCGTGCGATTGGATTGATGCTTTGTCGCCTGCTAAGTTCTAGATAGAATGATCTGATCGTTATCTAATCCAACAAGTGGATTTCAGCCCCTTACGAAGCTCGCTAGCCACACGATGTTCATCATTCTGGCGCTTCAGATCGACAATACCGATGCTCTTACAGATCGACCAGATATGGTTATCAGGCTGAGAAAGACTCTCTCTATGCAGCTTTGTGCTCTCGTGGTTTGGAAGCGAACAAGCTAAGTTGTCTCTAGAAATGTTTCGCTCCCAAACATAACAACACAGAATTGACTTCATTTCATTCGGAAGCCGAGGTGAGGGTATCTATTTCAGCTTGTAAATCCCTGCAACAATACTTAGGTGGCACCTTTGAAAGATTGTCGCCTCCAAATTGAATCGAAGTGGCAATCATGCCTCCAATTGCTTCATCCACTCTCGTCTACGAGAGCCAAGATATTGAGAGCCTTCTGGCTTTGAACCCAAAACCAAAACTAAACGCATCTGTCGTGCCAACGATCCACACAAAATTGAACAAAAAGCATTGGAAGCGAAATGTGGATAAGAATCTGAATTCAATACCCAAGGATCTTCTGAATGCAAATTTCGAAGATATAAAGCACACGACATTGAGCGAGCGAGCAGCGTTACGCGAAGCCTCTAGGTGTCTCAGGTGCGCGGATGCTCCCTGCACCAAGAGCTGTCCAACTCAAATAGATGTGAAGTCGTTCATCAGTATGATCGCTAATAAAAACTACTATGGGGCTGCTCGCGTTATACTATCTGACAATCCCTTGGGTCTCACCTGTGGAATGGTTTGTCCGACAAGTGATCTCTGCGTCGGTGGCTGCAACCTCTACGCAAGCGAAGAGGGCCCTATCAACATCGGTGGTCTTCAACAATTTGCCGTGGAGATGTTCAAATTGATGAACTTGCCACAAATTTTATCGCCAGAGATCCAGGAGATTAGATGTACGAGCAGCGAAACTTTGAAAAACCTTCTCAACTCTCCGATTGCCCTTATAGGTTGCGGCCCATCGAGCATAAGTTGTGCAACTTTTCTCGCTCGCCTAGGCTACTCAAACATCCATATTTTTGAAAGAAACCCCTATGGTGGAGGACTGTCTCTCACAGAGATACCTCAGTATCGACTGCCGTATGATGCCGTCGATTTCGAGATTCAATTCATGCAAGATTTGGGCGTTCAAATCCATTACAACACCCCTCTGAGCAAAAAGAACAATCTTACCTTGGCTCACCTTTTAAACGGTCGCAGAGACAATCAAACGTCTAGTCTTATACCCAACGATGGTTTCAGAGCCATATTTGTCGGGTTCGGCAAACCTCAACCTAAGATCGCAAGTATGTTCAAGGACTTAAATCAAACAAATGGTTTCTACACCTCGAAAGATTTCCTGCCGATCGTATCAAGGGCGAGTAAGACCAAATTTGGACTGAATTCAGTTAGACTCAACTCGTCTCGACTATCCTGCTATTCATCAAGCCCCAACAAAGGAGGCTGCAGCAAACTCACCTCCAGTGATCAATGCTGCCGCATCAGTTCCCAGATACCGACGAGTTTAATTGAGTTGCCAAAATTGGACGGTCGTGTGATTGTGCTCGGTTGCGGTGACACAGCTTTTGATTGTGCTACCTCAGCCTTACGGTGTGGAGCTAACAAGGTGTTTATCTGCTTCCGGAGAGGCTTCAGCAATATTCGTGCTGTGCCGGAGGAGATGAGTCTAGCCATAGAGGAAAAATGTGAATTTATACCATTTGTCTCACCAAAAAGGGTTCTTTTGTCTGAGACTGATCCGCGACGTATTGTTGGGGTTGAATTTTACAGAACTGAGCTAAAGGATGATGATGGCGATGAAGTTTTCATTGACGATGATCAGATATTGAGACTGAAAGCAGACTTTGTGATCTCCGCATTTGGATCACAGATTCAAGATACGGATCTCATTGAAGCGTTAAAACCTCTCAGCTTAAACCCAGACACTGGACTGCCGAGTATAGATCCCCAAACCATGATGACATCGATTGCTGGCATTTTCTGCGGCGGCGATCTATCTGGGATAACTGAGACCACAGTTGAGGCAACTAATGATGGAAAGACAGCAGCTTGGAATATCCACAATTATCTGAAACAACAGCTGGCCACCTCTGGCTTTGATAGTGCAGAGCCGGATGTAATTAGGTTCTACAGTATAAACCGATTGCCGCTGATGTTTACGCCGGTCGATAATGTTGACATCAGCATTGAAGTTTGCGGAATCAAGTTTGAGAATCCGTTCGGACTTGCTAGTGCGCCGCCAACAACCAGCTCTGCCATGATTAGGAGAGCCTTCGATGCTGGTTGGGCTTTCGCCGTGACCAAGACCTTCGCATTGGACAAAGACAACGTAACGAACGTATCGCCACGAATTGTGCGTGGAACAACTTCCGGCCACATTTATGGTCCTGGCCAAGGTAGTTTCTTGAACATTGAGTTGATAAGCGAAAAGTCTTGCTTATATTGGCTCACAAGTATCCGCGAATTGAAGAAAGTTCATCCACGAAAGGTTCTCATCGCAAGTATAATGTGTGCCTACATCGAGGACGATTGGAAGACCCTAGCTAAGAGAGCCCAAGATGCTGGCGCAGACGCCTTAGAGTTGAACTTATCATGCCCACATGGTATGGGCGAAAAGGGTATGGGTCTGGCGTGCGGCCAGAAGCCAGAGCTTGTCCGAGATATCTGTGCTTGGGTCAAGGAGGTCGCCAGGATCCCATTTTTTGCCAAGCTAACGCCGAACGTGACCGACATTGTGGCCATTGCGCAAGCCGCTCATGATGGGGGAGCCAGCGGGGTAACCGCGATCAATACAGTCTCAGGCTTGATGACAATTAGCCCGGATGGTAAACCTTGGCCGGCCGTTGGCAAGGAGGCCCGAACGACCTATGGAGGAGTCTCGGGCAACGCTATCAGGCCCTTGGCGCTGAAAGGAGTTGCCTCCATAGCGAAAGCTTTGCCTAATTTTCCTATTCTTGCAACGGGTGGAATAGACTCTGCTGAGACAGCGCTACAGTTCATCCTGGCAGGCGCCAGTTGTGTTCAGATTTGCTCGGCTGTTCAGAACCAGGACTTTTCAATAGTTAGCGACTACATTAGTGGTCTCAAGGCGCTATTATATTTGCGATCCTCGTTGCAGGCCGACCGGTGGAATGGGCAGACATTCAAGTTTCTGCCAAAGCTTCAACGAGGGAAGACGGTGATTCCTACGGACGAGCTCAAGCCTATCATCAACAGTCTATCGGAAGACTCTCAACTCCCGTTTTTTGGCCATTATAAGGAACAGCGCGAATTGCTTACATCACAAGCAAAGAGACAACAGATTATCGTTGCAGAAAGTGGGATTTCTAACTCAAATGTCTCTTCCAGGAAGACGAGCTCAGTAGTCCAGATCTCTCAGACAAGCGAGGACATCAACATGGTGGACAAATCAAGGGGTGGGATTCTAAAACTCGCGCATCTCGTTGGTGAATCGATCTCCAAGATTGGACCGTATGGAAATCTCGACAATAAGCAACAAGTCGTGGCACTGATTGATCATGACATCTGTGTCAACTGTGGCAAATGCTACATGACCTGCAATGACTCCGGCTACCAGGCTATCAGTTTTGATTCTAAAACTCATCTGCCGAAGGTTAATGACGCCGATTGCACTGGATGCACTCTATGCGTTTCCGTATGCCCTATCATCGACTGTATCACTATGGTCGAACGGAAGGAACCGTACAACCCCAAGAGAGTGACCGACATCATAGATGGCTGATTTTCAGCGAGTGTGTTTGTGTGAATTTATATGATCCATGGATCTAGAGTTCAAATGAACAACTCGCTCAACTCGATTGATCAGCCAAGAAACCAATTCTCTGCTACTGTTCGAGTCGTCATTATATTCAGACAAAAGTTCTTAATGCATCGTCATGTCTAGGGTCTTGGATGCAGCAAGTAGGTAAGGATTTTTTGTCGCGACAAAGTCTATGGCCATGTTGAGCGCCTGATCATAGTGCTTGTCCTCAACCTTGCGTATCGCAGCATCCAATAGCTTGTGGAATAAGAGCCTACTCGCCTGAACGCCTGGCGGTTTGTTACGGATCGAATCTACGATTTCGGCCGCAACTTCCGGCCTCTTTGTGATAACCAGATCGATCATCTTCTTGCATAACGATTTCGCCCTGCTTGGGCAAACAGTTTGTAGTATTTCTTCATCCGAACTACCAATAGAGTCTACCTCTGAGACGATTGGCTCACCATCAATAGACAACTTTGGATTGAAAGTGGCTTCTTTGGATTTACGATGCATATAACGAAGCAAGAAGTTGACTTTATTTGGCTTGCTATTTTGGAAAGGGACATGATCATTGTCGCTAAGAAAGAGACTTCTCCGTCCAGGTAGCGACTCAGACCTACCAATGATGGACCTACTAGAGTGTCTCTCTAGCTCTTGTTGTGGGTCTGCGCTGTCAGCCTCGCTAGTTACTACCACAAGGAATAGTAACAGCGCCCAGAGAGACTTTTCTGAAAACATGAGTATATGGGGTCTTCTTTACCTTGGAAAGAAAACTCCACCGCACCAGATTGATGAGTGACAAGGAAGGCCAAAATTTGACATCATGAGACCGATGGATCACTGGTTATTTTTGGCCATAGTAGGCCGATGGCAAGCCACTCGCATAGTGAGAGCATGAACTTACAACTTGGGCACAAGATTGCTCTCGTGTATGACAAGGCCGGCTGAAATATCTTTCAAACTAGGACATCCTGATAGTCTCATGGTTAACTCTAGCTCATCCCTGAGCAAAGCCATAACATCACGAACACCCTTAGCTCCCGCACAAGCCAAACCCCAAAGAACGGGCCTGCCAACGAATACCATTGTTGCCCCAAGGGCGAGACATTTGAAAGCATCAGTGCCTGTTCGTATACCGCCATCCACGAAAATTGGGCACCTTCCGTTCACTGCGCGAGTTATCATACCTAAAACTTCAATCTATGATTTGGCATTAGATTCTTGTGATGGAGAAGAGGATTAGATTGTACGGCTCTGATGCCGGCACAAAACTTACAGTTGCTGGCACACCATCTAGTTGACGTCCACCATGATTTGAAACAATTATCCCGCTAGCTCCATGTCCTAAGGCTAACAGACTGTCTTCAGGAGTCAATATTCCCTTCACTATGACAGGCAGTCGACTCACCTTACACAACCAAGTGAGGTCTGACCATTTGATGGACGCGTCGACATATTCAACGTTTTGTAAACTCCTGTCAGAGTCTTGCTTAAAATTAGCCAAAGATTTGGCTGCCACCTTGAAACTGTTGCGAACATCTCGACGTCTAGTTCCAAATTTAGGTGCATCCACAGTGAAAACTATGGCTTTGAATCCAGAATTTTCCGCTCTTCTTATCATCTGCAAAGACTGATCACGATCGGTAAACAAGTACAACTGGAACCATTTGACTAATTTCGGATATTTGTTCGCTAGCTCCTCCATCGAAACGGTGGCCAAAGTGCTCAGTATCATGATAGAACCGATGCTGCTTATCCCTTCTGCTGTACCTAGCTCTCCATCAGGATGAGCGAGCTACATGGTTGATCAATATCAGGTTTGAAATCTATAACGCACCGATGAGGTGTTCACCCTTACCTTATGCATAGCGCTTGGGCTTGCGCCAATCGGACAGGAAACAGCGTCACCGAATACCTCCAAATTCATATTGATCGACGAGACATCCCTTAGGAAGCGGGGCATTATTTTCCACTTTTTGAACGATTCCCTATTTGCTTTCAGGGTGACCTCCTCATCGGCTCCGCTCCTGTAGTAATCCAAAGCTGCTTTAGGCAGCTTTTTGAAGGCTTCCTCCTCGTAATCATCGACACAGACGAACTTCATGGTTGATAGATGCAACTTGCCTCTTCGAATATTAAAAAACGAACATTGATCGCCGACTAATTCGAATGAACGGATGATTCAGAGGCAATACTCCAAACAAACTCCTATCAGGCGCTAGATCAGCACTGAGCTATACCCATAGATCGAGTTACTGTGTAGGTTATAGTGAATAGCGTGTTTTTAGTTTACTATTAGATAAACCATCTTGACGCTTGCCGAACCTTTTTCAGTATTTCCAGCCTGACGAGATCTTATGATCCTTCAACTCGCCTTCAAATGAATAAGTATTCACTTAACTTTTGCATTAGGTTTTGATCGAATTGGAGCTAGATGACAGTGATCTAACATCGAGCCAATTGGGCAAAAAGTCTCATCAAAATCATCCCTATGTTTTAGCATCTCCATCGATCCCATTTCATCTCTAGATAATTCGGGGGAGGGCTATTTCGTCTCAAGAGGCTTATAGTAAACCTTAACAGAAACGCGTCAGCACAATTCTACATAGATCGCTGTCATCAGAATCAGGTCACTAATTCATGGAGTGGGACTTTGAAAGAGCATCCTTGCACCAAAGTCCACTTATCGTGAGCTCATTCTCGATTACCAGTGGATGTTTCCATACCAGATGAAGTATCGAGTGGCGAAGTGCCAGGTTGTTTGTATCGAGATCGTGTTTGGATGTTCAAACGAGGGAAGATGAACAATCTAAGCACCAGTGTCGAGATTTGAGTGTCGGGATTATGTCTCGTGATATCAGAGAACTAGTATAAGATCAAGTGAGCTGAAAAGAGTGCTCTCAAAGATAGTGATGCCGGGCAGAAACTAATATCCAGCTGCATTCGCACTGGTAATGAAGTCGTTGATAGGTACACACAACGCACAAGTGTTACTCGGGCCTGATATCTATGATCTTTGAGGCGCAAACTGAAGCTAGGCTGGGAAGCTTCCGCTTCGCAATCTTTGAACCGTCTCACCTTGGTTGGGCTAAACCGATTTTTTAGCGCCTCTGCAGATTATGTTCCGAACGAGCAGTGTTCCGACGAACGTCCGATAGTTTTATGCTATTCGGAGCATTAGACAGTGATTCTCCGTTCACCTATGGTTTCTAGTCTACATTGTAAGAATCAGAGCTCCACTTGGAAACCAGCTCGGGAAGCTAGGTGCGAATCAAATTGCTTCCACATCAGTTCCGTAACACGACGTATATTTATTAACCACCGGAGATCAGAACAAATGCGTTACGATAAACCGTTCATTAAATTGCAATGGCTAACTGAACAAAATGGTTTGTATGCTAATCCGAATAAAAATTTCTGGCTTCAGAGTGCCTCATCTAGTAGAAACTAAAGCGAGGCAACACACCATTTGGCTAAAGCTTCGTGTTTAATGATCGACTCTGATGACTTTGGTGATTTAGACGCTCTCGACATCCATGGAGTTGCCACAACAATCGTCGAGCTCACCCTTGTAATCGATATAATGCTTATCAGTTTCGTGCAATCTTAGATTCACCATCGTGGTCGTATGCGGCAGAAGCTTACTTATTTTGTTCCACATATAGATGGCAATGTTTTCTGCAGTGGCCACAATACCGGCACTCACGAAGTATTCCAAGTCTTGATCGATGCGTCGATGGTCCATCGGTTCGATGACCATCGCCATGATGTCTCTCAATTCCATGAGATTGATGACCATGCCAGTTGTTCTATCGACCGGACCTTTGACGGTAACTTCAACCTTGTAGTTGTGGCCGTGACCATTTGGGTTGTTACATTTGCCGAAAAGAGTTCTATTTGTTTCATCATCCAGGCTTGGATTGAACACCCTGTGACCCGCGCAAAACGTCTCGCACCGCGTCAAGTAGGCTATTGGAGTATCCTTCTTTTTCGGTAGAATGGGATGATCTGAGGTGGTGGATCCGATAGAGGAGTTTGGTGAATCCATGGTTATGTTGTTTCTGACTAAGAGGTTCACTTTGACATGAATAAAATGCTTTGGCACGTGCTAATACTGCTGTTATTTTACGAGCTTGCACAAATTATCTACCAGAGGTTGTTCGTGGACTTTGCCCTCTACAAGAATGGACTAGGTTACGGTTTTAGCCGACTTGAGTAATACTCTATCTCATAATCTCTACAACTATCGAGCTCTAACCTTCAGAGATCGAGAAACTTTGCTGACTAAGATACCACTGCCTATGCTTGTTATAATATCAGATAACTAGGGCATGCAATAAATGTGTTGGTGAATGCTGACATCTAGCCTATCGTAAGGACTGATAGACATCGATACCGGTTATTTGAAGGTGCTAATGAGGTATTGGTGCGATGGAGACGAAACTTCTCGTGACCGATTCAAAATAAGCGTGCAAATTAAAGGGCCGCTATTGCACTGCTGAGATTATATTTTACCAGCGTAAGTTTTGACCCCCCGACTGCGCGAAATGAATCCCAACTCGGGCATGCCTTCGATAAATGTCGAAATTCGCGAAGTCTTATCGATAAACTGAGGGTCATCTCGACGAAAAGTATTCTCACACCTTTTACTTGAACCAGCTAGTGGATCAGCAGTTAGATTGCTAACATTTAGATTCTACCGGCCGGTTAGTATTGTTGCAAAGGAGATCCTAAGCGAACGTTACCTCATAGTTCACTGTCAGGCCCAAGAACTTCATCGAATCGACCAGCCAGCAGGTATTTGGCTTCGGTCGGTGATAGCAAGTCGCGTTCCAGAAACCAATTTTATTTTTGTCAACCCAACTGTTATATCGACCAAAAGTGATATTTTCGCTATCTACGCCAATGTATTCTCAAATCGTCTTTCATTATTAAATCTTCCACCACTGCTCATACCATCATGACATGGACAAATCACCCACGATTTGTTTTGGAGATTTGCCAATATACATCAAAATTGCAGCCGCAACAGCCTCAGCAAGCACTAAATCGGTCAACACTATCGCTTGCCGGCTTGATTGACCAATATCGTCCACAGGACTGTCGGTCAGACATCCCGTGTTCCACCAAAAGTTTTGGTTTTCTTAATCCTTGGACGACATATTGCCGACATCATCGCTACCTCTTGGCAATCAATAGCATTGGATTCACCTTTCACAATTACTACCACGAGCTCACCTAGGATTAATTATAATGAGTTCTATCAATAACAATTTGCCAGCCCAGGGAATGATTACGCCATCTGTTGAGTTCAATAATTCTCGAACTGGCGTAGTTCCAATGGTCAACATGTCTAGGCCTCAGAGATCGGACCACGATGGAAGTTCATCCACCAGTAGAGGTCGTAGGTTCAGTAGGGGAAGAGGCAAGAGAGTCGGTTCGCTTGGTCATCATGGTAGAAACATGGACGAAGAACTTTCGCATGCTGACAGCGAAAGTAAATCGGAGACTACAAGACCCGGGCCATCTGACATGCAAACGACGCTCCAGTCTGATGGTAGGCTGTTTGCTCGTGTCGCTAATCATAGAGGCGCCAATTCGAGAGGTGGAGGAGGAAAGCACCGTCAACGTCAACAAACTAGCCAGCTCATAGGAGGAATGACCGATCTTGCTGGATTGGACATGGGCTTAGATGACACCATCGCTTCAATCGGGTCAACCGGCGGCTCAGTTGAAGCAAACAAAGGTCGCTATTCTATCCCGACTAGAAAGGTCAATCTAACTCACCTCCTCAACTATAAATTTGAGAACAGACAAAGAGATAGCAGACATCACTTTCGTTCTAGTGAGAGCACAAGAGATCGAGGATCCCAATTCAGGAACCCGGGAACGGCACACAAATTTAGCAAGCAACAATTCCTGCAGGCGAATTGCCAATTCGTCGTTCTAGAAGGCCACGACTACTCGATTCATCGAGCTAATGCAGACTGGCCTGTTGATTGGGACTGCGTGGAAGAAGTTAGATTCAAGCAGTGTGCGAGTACAGAAACTACGTGCCCAGTGTGTCTTGAGCCACCGGTGGCTGCCAAAGTAACTCGGTGTGGTCATATCTATTGTTGGACTTGTATGTTGCACTACTTATCCCTAAGTGATGAGACTTGTCGCCAATGCCCCATATGCTTCGAACCTGTTTACAAAAACGACCTTCGTAGCGTTATCTCTTATTCGTTCGTGAATCATTTAGTTGATGAAGAGATAGTGATGAGACTTATGATGAGGAAGAAAGGTTGTGTCGAAGTTGAACCGTATAGGATTGGACCAACTGGTATGGTTGAAACTACAGACTGTGACCAATACGGTTCTCAGGCAAATTTAGTCATTGTTGATTCGGACACTGTCATTGAAAACATAGTCGAGCGAGAGAAAAGTCAACTGTTGGCCAAGTTAGCTTCGGATCAGGCCGAACCTGAGGTATGTTTCATCGATCAAGCTTTGAGTGAGATTGAAACGAGACTAGGAAAGCTTCGTCTTAGAGGTTCATCAACGAAACCACAAGCTTGTGCACTGGAATTCAATCATCAAACAAATATCGGGTCCAAGAATTCCTGCGATGTCGAGCCATCAAAAAGCTATTTGTTCTACCAGAGCTCCGATGGGCAGCATATATATTTGAATCCTTTTAGTACCCGGATACTTTGTCATGAATATGGAGGTCTAGAAAATTGTCCACATGAGATCAAGGCGAAGATTTTACAAATTGATTGGTTATCGATGAGTGAGGCGTGGCGGAAAAGATTCAAATATCTAGAGCACCTACCCTTAACCTGTGAATTCAGACTTATTGAATTAGATTTCCGTGATTCGAACTTAATCTCAGTAGAGACTTATGGATTATTTGATGACAAGATCAAACAGCGCGAACAAGAGCGCGAACGACGTCGTAAGGAAGAACGCAAGAGGGAAAAAATAATACAAGTTGAACAAAACCGAAAGATTTACGGCATCCAGCCATCCCTCAAGATAAACCTTGATAATATGGATCAGTTTCCGTCCGTTTCTGATGAGCGCTATCTAGGACTGTCGCAACCCAGAAATCAGTTGAGCGCTATTGAGGACTCATCCTCGGAGGACGAGAGGCCTGAACGAGGTGAGTCAGTTGGAATCAGTTCTAATATGGCAGACAAGCAGACACAGCCTGACTCAAATAGAGTTGAGAGTGAACTTGTGTCGGATAAGACCTCAACAGTAACATTATCATTCAAAGATATACAGTTAGAGGAGGCCGCAAAAGCCGCTAACTCCGCAGCTAAAGTAAAGTCGATAGGTGCCTGGTCTGCTAAGAAGTCTGCAGCTTCATCTAATCCGCAATCATCGTTTGCTCAATTATTAGTTGATGCCAAGGCAAGTCAAAAGGAGTGGACCCGCAGCACCGTCAGCTCCATCTCAGGAGGTAAGAGTGCGTCAACCACTCAGGCGGGCTCTAGTCACTGGCCAACGCTTCAGTCGGACTACGATGAAGGGGAGGAGGAACTCAGAGCGCCCCCTTGTCAATTCACTATAAGTGATTTTATAGACATGAATATCATATCAAATGTTGGCAAGAAGAAAGTTAAATCCAAGAATTCAAATAAGAAAGGATAATAGCTCATTGCAGCCTTCTCCCTGTAATAAACTGGGTGATATCAACTTGAAAGCTACGGATAGATAAGCAAACAGACATTTATTGCTCAACTCCGTATCCGACCTGAACGTTGGATGTTAAATTGCGCGTGCTATCTGAGCCACCTCAAAGTTAGAAGCTTGAGACCTCCATCAGGGACTAAGTTTACGGCACTGACGCCTTGAGGCTGAACAATGAATGTTAACAAGATGTATGAGGACACTTATTCTAACGAATAAGCAGCGCTGAATACCAATAAATCATCGCTACGTTGTGTCAAACAAACCGAGAGTATTAACTGAAGGACCCAATTCTATGAGACCAAACTCCGAGTACTCTTTGAATTTTCAGTTGGCGGGCCATCAAATCCAGAGGCTCGTTGATCATGATCAGAACGTGAGTTTTGATTTGAATTCATTCTAGTTTGAAAGTCTTTGATCAGTTCTAGAACGGAAACGTTTGACGACTCGATGAAGGCTGAGCACCTCTCAATCTCAATGTGATTCTTGCACGAGAAGCCAAGAGCAGGTACATGTCTATTCTCTTGACTGAATTACTGGATGGAGCCCTGACAAAGCGCGATAACCTCTCCCGAATTCGGGTGGCCATCTCATAAAAAGTAGTGATAATCGCTGTCTTCCCACTAAAAGTGGAGTGGTTACCCTTTGAGTCATGCCTCTGTTCTTGGTGTCTCGAGCCGGACCGAGCTAAGAACAATACGTTTTTGAATTATTCAATTTACGCAGCCACTTTTCGGATCGACAGTAATGTCTATCTATCCTTACTTGCCTCGTTGAGCACATGAAACGAGCGCCAGGCCAGTTGCTAGAATGATAAGGCTGAGAGGGAAGGGAACAATTATGTACTGGGCGGGACTTGTTTCTCGATGAAGGTTGCGCTCTAGGACTAGCCAGCTAGTCGAGTAGGCTGACTGGTTGATGGACTCGGAAAAACTTGGCAAGTAAGGCGCTCCGTTTACCTGACTGTAGTCTCATGCTGTGCAGCATTTGCGGCACGAGCTTAATCTCGCCCGCCAAGCTAATGTTTGTGTAACGGAACACAATTCTCAAAGGCTATGATACATTCAATGGGCGGAATGGAAGTACAGCCGAGATATGCAGTTGTCGAATCTGCTTGATGAGCAACAGGTACACACTTTTCTCAAAGGCTCAGCAGGAGTCATTCGCACGAATAGCTGCTTTGTCTTGTTTCCGGCCAACGACATGAGCCTCAACAACCCAGAAAAGCCTTTCTGGATTAACCAACTGATTGGGCAGTATGATATCGAATTCAGTTTCGTCTTCACAAATTCAGCCTAAACTTTGCCAAAGGCCAATAGTCAACCTGCCATGAAGTCAAGTTATCTCGAGTTAGCCGAACATGTAGCCGCTTGAAGATTGTCCGATTGAGCCGACGGTGGACTTAGGTGAAAGTGTTGGTAGCTGAGGCTTTGCTGTTCGACTGTGGGTTTAAAGAAAAAATCATGCGCGACAAACATAAAGTTCACCATGAATTCTATCAAATATCAAACAATTCCAAGCCGGAGTAAACAAATTTTGGGGGTGACAAACTCAGGAAAATCCACCTCTTCAAGAATGGAAGCCCTGTTAGTCTTCACCATTATCCTCTTGACCACGAACGACTTTTTTAATAGATCAGAAGCAATCAGGAAGAGTTCAGTGAATAGATTGACACCATTAAGTCCCAACCAAAGACTACTAGGTCTCGCAAAAGTTCCATCCGTTCGAGGCAAATCAAAGTCAGACTTCCAACTGGCGAGCAGTAGCTCGACGAACTCCGTCTCTGGTTATGATGGGAGCTTCATTGCCCAAGAGCATATGGACATGACCCATTTAGAGAGATTGACGGAGTTCCAATCGCCACACCTACTGTATCCGGTGAAGGGTCCCTTCAATACAAGTAAACTAATGCGATCAGATTGGACTCCTTCGCCAAAATTTAAGTTGCAATCTAAGGGACGTAAAAACCAGTTCACTAGATCTACTTCCGGCGGTGAGCATCCACCTCAGCCGCTATCGCAGCAGAGTAGAGAGGGTAGCTTGAAGTGTGCTCTAATATTACAGAGAACATACGTGAAGAAGCTACCTGGAAGTAACCAAAACGAAGATTATGATGATTCACAGGAAGGTGGCCCAATGGTGCGACAAACAGGAAAACAGGAGCGCATTTGCATAACCTATGCTGATGTAAACAAGGCGATCGCGGAGGCGAAACAGCGGCGTGGATTCACCTCGATAGCCCAGCAGGAGGTCAACAGCATTGAGCCGAGTCCACCAGTCATTGCGGAGCTTGGCGAGCTAAACCAAGAGGTGACCAGGCTGTTGGCTAGAAAGTTTGACTTATCGGCGGATGAAATTTTAAATGGCCTTCCGCTTATAAACATGTCTCGCACCGACTTTTGGCCAATATGCCCGCTTATGGTAAAACCAGTACGATGCGATCCAACTGGTAGATTCCGCTCCTTCACAGGCCACTGCAACAATCTGAAGCATCCTGCATGGGGAGCCGCGCAAACCCCCTTCGTACGTTTCCTCGCTCCTAGGCACCCGGACGGAATCCAAGCCGAGCGAACCTCAGTTGTGGATGGCTCCTCGTTGCCTTCACCTAGGCTGGTCACTTCCATTGTGCACCGAGACCATGACCAGCCATCCAGTGAACTCTCGTTGCTAATCATGGTCTGGGGTCAGATTGTTGATCACGATGTTGCTTTGGCAGCGCCCCCAAGGGGTAAGTTGGAGAGAGAGAGAAGAAACTAGTGGAGAGAATCGCGTTCTCTTGCTTACTCAAATCATCTTAAACTGGACGAGCTTGAGCTAGCTAAGATCCTGTGTTCCAAAGCGACGACTTGATGGTCAAAGCGCGAGCTGCGATTTATGATTGATCTCTGGCGTGACCATCAAGGAACGGCTCTTGTTTATTCTAAGTAAGCGAGTCTCATTCTCAACCTCACTTTCACCTTAAGATGCTTTCACCTGTGCAATGGGCCGAGCCATGCAAATGGTGGGATTTCAATTCGTGAGATCGGACCAGCCATGGTTGCACCCTTGCGTAATCTGGCTAGCAATTGATCGGCATGCATAGTCTGTGTCAGCTGAATGCATTCGTAATATGGCAACGCCAGCTTACTTGACTTTGAATAATCGGCAGGTCAGCTCAACCGAGCCAGTCAGGTGGCGGGATTGTCTGTCCTGTGACTCTAAAACACTGGACAATCCAGAGTATTGAGTCGTGATAGTGTGGCAGCCTGTTTGAATATCCTTTTGAACCAGCTCTCCACGCTTTAGGACCAAGACTAACTCAACCCCCTATCTTGACTTCTAATATAACTGGAACTGATCAAATATAGACGAGCGCGGCATGGATTTCAACTGCTGCAAGCGACAACATCCAAACTGTAAGCCCATCCAAATCCCTGACAACGATCCACTTTACAGCCAATACAATCAAAAGTGCATGGACTTCAAGCGATCTCTTGCAGGCCTTAGACCTAATTGTGCTCTCGGGCCGAGGGTGCATATTAATACCATCACTGCTACCATTGACGCAAACACAATTTATGGCTCAACCAAGGCCGTGGCTGACCAATTGCGCACATTCTCAGGTGGACTCCTGAAAGTCCAGGATGTGTTCAAGAATCTCAACTTGAAACCTTTGCTGCCCCAACAGGTTGATAAGCCTGATCTCGATTGTTTTGCGCGGCCAAAGAATACTTTCTGCTTTCTAGGCGGCGACGAGAGAGTTAATGAGCAGCCTACACTCACCGTCTTGCACACCATCTACGTGAGAGACCACAACCGGGTTGCGAAGAAACTGGCCTCCATCAATCCGCATTGGGATGATGACAGGATCTATCATGAGACCAGGCACATTCAGGCAGCCATTGTGCAGAATATTCTGGTCAACGAGTACCTCCCCCTTCTAATTGGTTCAGAATTGATGAATGTCTTCAACTTAACAGCGGCGCCCGACGGAACCTATTTCAATGGTTATGATCCGACTGTGACGCCTTCAATCTCGCAAGGCTTCTCAACTGCTGCCTTCCGCCAAGGGCACACCTTTATTCAAGGCAGTATTAGACTCCATAATCCTATGAATCACAATTATCTGGGCTCAGAGATGCTGCGCACACTCTTTAAGCGCCCATTTCACTACTATAAGCCTGGTAGATTGGACCAGGTGCTGGCCGGTTTGGTCAATACGCCTGCTCAGGTTTATGACCCGTTCATTACGGAAGAGATCTCAGGGCATTTGTTTCAGGAGCCTGGCCAAGCCTTTGGTATGGACTTGCCGGCCATCAACTTGGCACGTGGGCGAGAACAGGGAACACCAGGTTATAATGCCTATAGACATTGGTGTGGGCTACCGAAAGCCGAGACCTTTGAGGACCTCCAGCCGTATCTGAACAATAGGACGGCTTTCATGTACTCTAAGCTATTCAAGCACGTCGATGATATAGATCTCTGGTCTGGAGGGATTTCGGAGCGTCGAATGCCGGGCGCACAAATTGGCCCCACTTTTGCGTGTATAATTGCAAGACAGTTTGCGAACATAAAGCGCGGCGACAGGTTTTGGTTTGAGAACGCGGGATTTCCATCGTCATTCACCCTGGATCAGTTAAGGGAAATCAAGAAAATGACTCAAGCTAGGGCTATCTGCTACAACTCCGACAATTTGCTCACGATTCAACGCAATGTGCTCAAACTGCCACATCCCGTTTACAATCCGCGCGTTAGATGTACAGATATACCTGATCTTGACTTGAGTTTTTGGCGCGAGGACCCCGCAACCCCTGGTTCCTTTTATACATCTGACAGCGAACTATAAAACTTGATAGCTGACGAGAGATGTCGAACCTCAAGATATCATCTTAACTGAAATAATGGAGGATTCTCACTTTGAGATGGGTGTTAATCTTCTTTTACTCTGGGTGGCGATTTACATCTGTGCCCTTCATACCTATTTTGAATAGTCGCTCAGACGGAACAGAGTCCTGTCATAATGTTCAGCCGAAATTTTTCTACCCGCAAAAAACCTCCCGTCTAAGGCTCTTCTGGCGCGTTGACTTCCAGCTTCATCACCATATTTCACAAATATTTTAACCTGGTCAACGCTCTTCGCCGACTCTGGCGTTGAATTTTGCTGGTGCCTCTTTTCAACATATATCAAAACCTGTGAAACAGCACCATGTTTGCTGCACTCCTCGTATACATCAAGCTGTAAACTCTCATCAATTTCCTCGTCTAAGCTTACCATATTTCTCAACACCAATATATTTGAAACGTTCTCACTCGGATCCACTTCCAAGACACCCGATCTTACTCTGGACTGATTGTCTTTTTGAGGCGGAATTTCATCATGCTTATGTTCATCTTCGCTCAGTTTCTCGCTATCTCTCTCCTGCTCTTTGTTGGCCCTTTCAAGTTGTGCTTGGATGTCCTCTTCTGAATTATGATTCGTGGCACCTGCTGCTTGCGTACTCTCTGAGTCTAGGGTGCCGTAGGTTGATAAGCAATCAGCTGGTGTTGTGGCGCGACAAGCGTGTAAAATTTGTCCGCCGAGATCAAGATTGTCCATAGTTAATGCTTCAGTTGCAGCAGCTTCAGTTTCGAATTCTATAAAACCATAACCACGATGCTGTGGTTTGTCTACATTTGGAGTCATGGCTAGTTTACATGTTCTAACCCTACCGAAAGGATCGAATATATTTGCAAGCTCTGGCTCAAAAAGGTCGGGATGCACATTCGAAACGTAGATTCTGTTCTTCTCTTTGCATTCTTCTTGAATCTGTTGGATGATTGGGGCCGCCTGGGGCATATTGGAGGGTCTACCAACCTTAATTTGTCTTCCTCCGAGTTGAATTCCATTCATGTGCTCTAGTGCGAGCTGAGCGGCCTCGGGTAGCTCATACTCTACAAACGCGAACCCTTTATGCTTCAACGTTACCTGATCCCATGACATATTGATAGATTTGATGGCCCCAAACGGAGCGAAGGCAGCTTTAATCGTCTCCTCTCTCAGTTCGAAACTGATACTACCAACGTAAACTCTGCACATCAGTACCAAAGCCTGATGCCTTTGGAGGAGTTTTTGTTGTTGTTGCTGGCTGGTTAGCACTTGCTTCAGGACGATGCTTTTCATACTTTGTTCCATTGCATACTTTTTAGCTCGACTGAGCATTTCTTGTTGTTCAGAAGTTGGTGTTGCAAGATTCGCTAGAATCGAATTGAGTCTCAAAGCGCCGGGCCCCAGCAGGAGGATACCTGTCTGGGCGGCCGAGCTTACTTTCGACATTGTTTCCAGAATTCAGTCGAACTAGCTTGAGAAACCAAAAACAAATGCAAGTGTCAGGTGAAGATCGAGAGCAGCATTTTCAGTGTCGAGTTATTTTCCGCGAAATTAACGATGTGAGGCTATTGTTGAGTGACACTTTATCCTGATCGTTTCTCCTGATTTCTTCATTAACCCTTGGCTAAATTGGATGATGATACAAAATGTTTTCAGGCAGGACAAACCTGAGCAACTCCATTCTAAATCTTCGAAGAATGATTTTGCGCGAAAACAACAAAGTATTATAAACGCAATCATGAACCTGCCACTCACGTGCTTCAAACCAAAGTTAAGAGTTCAAACATCGAATACATTTGATCAATTCACACGAGAGTGTTCCTTGACCTCAAAGGTCGATATTTTTCCGCTCCCCAAAATGAAGATCTAATCTTTAATCCAGAATCTGATGATTGGATTTATACGATTGAGATCAGCTTCAGTTTCAAAATTCGAAGATGGATAATATTAGAATAAAAGAGGATGCTGACTATCCAATTAACAATTCCACGGCAAATCATTTGAAACGAACTGAGAAGAGATTGGATGCATTGCGGTTTAGGATCAGGGATAAGTCAGATCGGGCCACAGTCGACCAAGTTCTTGATCCAAGGACTATAAGGATACTATCCAAGTTGATAAATCAGGGTCACATATCAGAAATACATGGTTGCGTGTCCACTGGAAAGGAAGCAAATGTATATCAGGCCACAACCGCAGATGGCGAGGATCGAGTCATAAAAGTCTACAAGACCTCAATATTGATCTTCAAGGATCGTGATAAATACGTCCAGGGAGAATTCAGATTTAGGCGAGGTTATTGTCGAAGTAATCCTAGGAAGTTGGTTCAAACATGGGCAGAGAAGGAGATGCGAAATCTCTCGAGAATCCATCAAGCTGGAATTCCGTGTCCAAAGCCGTATGTGTTGAAAAGCCACATTTTGGTAATGGATATGATCGGCCGTGATGGACTACCGGCTCCCTTATTAAAGAATGCCAATATTCAGGATAGAGATAAGTATTGTTCGATTTATTATAAGTTGATTGTTTACATGCGTAGATTGTTCCAAGATTGTCGATTAGTCCACGCGGATTTGAGTGAGTTCAATCTCATTCTAATGGATGACGAAATTTACATTATCGACGTATCCCAATCAGTTGAGCAAGAGCATGTTATGGCCCTGGAGTTTTTGCGCAAAGATTGCATAAATGTTAATGAATATTTTAGGAAGAAAGAAGTAGCGACTCTAACAACCCGCGAGTTGTTTGACTTCATCACAGATCCGACCATTAATAATGAGAATATCGATGAATGCCTCACAAGGTTGAACGAGATTGCTTCAAAAAGAACGATGGACGTGTTGACAGAGCAAGAAAAGTTGGATGACGAGGTTTTCAAGAGTGCTTACATCCCGCAGCGACTGGACGATGTGATAGACTATGAGAAGGATGTTCGACTCGCAAAGCAGGGCAAAGTCGACAACCTGATACTCTACCAGACTCTTACAGGTATGAGAGACGATTTGAGCGGTCCGAGGCTGAAGCCGCGTATACTCGATGATGAAAATGTGAATGTTGGTGAGAAGAGCTGCGCTCGGATGGTTGGCATGTTGGAAGGAATCCGAAAGTTGAAGCTCAACGGCGGCGAGGAAGTTGGTAGTGATGAGACATCAAACTCAGGGGGTCAAGAAGACGAGACGGGGAGTTCAACATCTAGCAGCGGATCATCGAATTGCAATTCAGACAATGATAATCAAGCTGTGGAGCAGAGTAGAAGGGCTGCTGCAATCGGAAGTGCCAGGGACAAGAACGAAGACTCGGAAGCAAAGCGGGCGCGCAAGAAAGCGCTGAAAGAGGCAGCTAGACAGAAACGGACCACAAGCAAAGTCCCAAAGCACGTGAAAAAACGAAGAGAGCGGCTAGCCAAAAGCAATAAATAATCTTGATGGCCGGATTTTGTTCAAATGAGCCAGATTTGTCAGGTCGATTGCTTGTTCTAGCCAGATACGTCAAAGTTTGGTGGGCACTTGATTGATCGCCCGATCTAACAGTCGCGCTCGCTGCTCAAGACAAGCTTGCAGCTAGTTGGCCAGAGAGAGAGAAATTGAGGCAACGAGCAAGTAGGCTAAGTAATTAGCCTAATTTCATCTATTTAGCATCCTGATGTTGTTGTCATCGTGCAAATTGAACGCATTTGCTTAACTAGATTGAAATATCTCTTGCGTTAGAGTGCGGAAATTAGTAGTTTGTTTTATAGTCCAACCAATCGAGCTTAGTTGTCCTCTATCACGTTTGAGCAGTTTGTTATTGTAGCAGAGAATAGAGCGGCGGACCACTTCGGACATTGGTCGGTATTGAACGGGCAGGGAGTTCAAATTTCCTCTTCAGTTCGAGCAAATCGGATGCGACAACCACAGTAGGCGTATGAAATTACATCCAAGTTGCAGTTCAAGCCGAAGGCCAGCTGCAATATCAGTTGTTTGTCATGGTAGCAGGGCCAGAGGGCTTGAGGCAGCTCAAGTTGTAGATAGTTGAAAGGAATCGAGCGAATGGATGGGCGGATTTGAGGTTATTGGACGGCGTGAATTCGGGTGGCCCGAGCTGGTTGGAGTGAGAGAAAAGGGGCCGACAAGAGCACTAGATCGAATGGCTAGATTGGCTCTCACACAATTTTGCCGCCACGAGTACGCCTGGTGACGCAACATAAACAAATTCAATGGGCCCCCATTGACTGAGTGAATCCTCGGCGCGCCGATGGCCCGCAGAGGCCTGCCTGTCCGTCTGTCTATTTGACGTTTAGTGGCGAGACGGAGGGGAGCTGCTAATATGTATGCATAGCTGTATGTAGATAGATAGAGAGGAAGGGAGGGAGGGAGGGAGGGCGCTCCTATTAAGACGTCAGATTGCTCGAATTTGGCTTTGGCCCATGATTGAGTTCCAAAAATTGGCGCCTCACTAATGGTTTGTGATCGGGAAATTAGGGTGCCAGATACTATTCAATGTTGGGTGGGTGAATCACAATGGTTGAATTGAGCCAAACATTCTCCTCCTGGTGACAATTCCGTTTGACGAGAAGGCCGAGGTTAATCAGGAGGCCAGCTTGCTTTGGGTGCTCCAATTTGAGCTAACAATTTCTAGCTAAAGTTGTGGCAACTGAACGTTCGTCTGTGTCCATCGATATAAATGTCATAGTTTGCCCGAAATATAATGCATGTCTCCATTTCACACGACAGACAGCTGCCAGCTAAGGCGCTAAATTGAAACGAGCTTTGTAATTCAATTGGAGGTTGTGCCCAAATTGGCTTGCCAAAGGTCTAAATTGCCCGCTCGCATGCTCGGCACCTTCTTTCCAGATTGAGCCAGTTAGTAAGGGGCCAGCCTCTGCTAGTTGGGGCCTCTTGCGAGCGGATCACGAAGAATCGGCAGGCCAAGTTGGGCCAGTTGGCTGAGCAGGAGCGATGAAGTTTGAGTTGAAGATGGCGATGGAGAAGGCATTGGAAGGAGGAGAGGGACCTGGGCGAGAATGTGCCAAGAGCATTCAAGTCAATCGGCACACTGCACCACTGGCAGTTGCTCATGTTTGTCTACACGAAAACGGCAGCCATTCGCGCCGCTGGTTTAGTTTAGCTGGCTCTAGATTGGTGGCAGAGGCCCGGTTGAGATCTGGAGAAAGACATACGCAAAAGTTGTGCAGACTTGGGATTTCCAATTATTTGTTAAGCTCGCGAGGCCAACTAGATCTCGTGCATATCCAAATTATCCTTGCTGGCGCCAGATCCTATCAACGCGATCTGCTCCACTGAATCATGTCCATCTCGCAAGTGATTTAGAGTTGCCTAGCAGATCCAGTTAGTGCTCCTCACTCTCTCTCTCTTTCCTTCTCTCGCTCCTATACTCAATGACAACCGAGCGCCCTGCCTCTGTCATCCAGTTGGCCCATTTAGATGTACAAAGATGCACGCTGGTCTGTCACGCGCCTGGCTCATTGGCCAGCAGATCGAGCAAATTGATGGATCGCCCAATGGACTTATTCTTGTCCCTGATCCTCCCTCGGCCGACCAGCTTTGTGTGAGCGCCCCCTGCGCACTCCACCTGTTTGCTCAAGGCGCAAGTGGCGAGCTTAGTGGCCTCTCTCCTTGGAGGAGCCGCTAAGCTCGTGGCAGCGGCAAAACAAGATTTGTTCAGTGCGAGAGCACTTGCAACTCATGAAATGGGAGCACAAAGTTGGCAGACAGCGCGCGGCGAGACGCAATTTGTACAGATTAATGGCTTTCACGTCCATTTACCTGGCAGAGTTCACTAAATGCACAATAATTTAATCTCCGTCAAGGTGTCGCCCATGTTGTTGTTGTTGTTGCTGCTGCTGCTGCTGTTGATGCTGTTGATGCTACTTCTCCTGTCATTGTCGTTGGCAGCTTTCGGCAACTCGAGGACGCCGACACCTCTCTGCTGGGCGAGCTTGCATCCCGCAATCAAGCGCCAGGAGGGCCAATTGTGGCCGCATTGAATCCCCTCGCACTTCTGGCGCGAGTTTGCTCGATGGGCGCGTCAATCCGCCGCTCGCTCTCCCTGTCACTCCATTTCCTCCTCCTCCTCTTCTGTCTCCACTCTGCAGCCCCCAAGCTTGCAAGCTGTGGAGCCAGGCGCTGGGCCGGCAAACTTGAGCCGCCTTCAGCGCCAGTATGGTCTCGGTTTGTCTCTCATGCTTTGCGCAACATCCGCCCGGCTCGAGCCGATTGCGCCACAAAAGGTCACCCACTGACAGGGACTCATAGTGGCAGCCACTCGAATGCTCCCCAACTGTGGCCGCGAGCGCAGTGATGGTTGCCGGCGTATTAGAAGGGGGAGGAGAAGTTTGAGGGGCGGCCGCCAAGGGAGGCGCATCTTGGTCACAAGTGTATTCCTTGCGAACAAAGGAGGGCAACACCGGATGCGGCTGCAGCTGCAACCGCTTTGGCCCCCCAGCAGCTCGCTTGGTTGGCGCCGTCTCTGGGCTCTAAGCTTGCGGGTTGTTATGGAAATGCTGCCGCGTTGGCTGGCGCAAGTTTAAATTGGAGTCCCAAATCATATCGGGCTGCCTGTTTGCTCGCTAGTTGAATCAATTTTGGCGCTGCGCTCGCCCGCTCGTTCGCCTCGAGGGGCCGCCGGCAGGTGGAGGGGGTAGATTTATTTGTTTGCCTAGCTCGTGGCGCAACTAATGGGACTTGTTTGTGTTGGCGGCCACTGTGTTAGGTAAGACATCATTTGGGCGAGGCAGTCGCATGAGAGAGGGAGACTCTGCGCGGCAAACAAACGAGCTCGCTACCTGAAAGTGTCACCATGACGCCCAATCGGGATTACCTGTCTCTTGCTGAACGAGACGAGACGAGACGGGACGAGAGGCTGCCTCTGGCCGAGCAGCTCGCGCTGGCCAGCCTCTCCATCGGCGAGCAGTTCAAGTAGTCGCGCTCGCCCGAAACCAACACAAATCCAGCCTCCCACTGATCCGCTCGATCTCTGCGAGCAAGATTTGCCCTACCAATGGCGCTCATCCGTCACCTGCCTGCCGATTATCTTTTAGTTGTTTTCGAAACACAGGGTTGTCTGTGTACTTATGACTTGGATTGGACGTAAGCGAAGGGGACATTCACTCAGTGGTCGGGCAACGTCGCCTAGAGAAGTCCGAATCCTCGTCTCCTCATGATAATTCTAGGCCAGGATTGACTGCTGCAGCCGTTAGTACCGACGTTCATCGTCACACCAATGAGCGAGCCCAGCTCTCCTCTGATGGAGGCTCCACTTCTATCCTTCATTAACGAGTGCCTCCTCCCATTGAACTCGCATTGAGCATCAAAGTCGATCGGGAACTTCTCGACACTCCAGAGGGGTGCGGCCTTCTGGCGGGATGCCGGCATCCACGATACAGACCATTCGTCTGGCGCGAGCCGCTCCAGCTATCAAAACCGTGCCACCGGATTCACCAAATCTCACCAACCTTATAACCCTCAGCTAGCTCAACCTCAGCCTGTTCATTGTGGTCGTTGGTCGTGAGCTAGAATTGTTGCTCGAGTGGGGAAAAACGTGAAGATATGATCGCGCGCCAAAGGGGCCTCTACTACCAGAGACGGGCAGCCAAGACACTCAGAACGGAGGCCCAGCGACCGGACGGGAGCTTCAACTCGGCGCAAAGTATCGAATGTGCCAACCAGAGCGCACAACCAGAAGCTACTGAACAAACTAGGCGACGATGACGAGAGCGATTGGAGCGCCAGCAACAGCGATCAGCGATCCGACGAACCATCGGCCAGTGGCTGTGGTGGCGCCAACCATGCTGAAATAAGGCCGACTAGCTGGCTCGAGGGTTAGCCGACTCGGAGGCGAAGGGAGAGCTGTTTGTGGTTTGTGTATTTCCAGCCTCCCACTGATCCATTTCGTCCTAGCTCTTCGCGGGTAAAATTTGCATCCGCAGCCACCGAGTCCGTCCAAAAACGAGCCACTCGCTCCCCCCCCCCCTTGCAGGCTACACACTTGCACGTCCAAGCCATTGTGGGCTCGCCACTTCTGAGGTCAGGTGATCAAATCTCTCCCATTCTCTTGGCGGGTTCGTTATCCATTTTGGCGAGCGGTTTTGCAATGCAAATTAGTCACACGGCGGCCTCCTTCCTCCGCGGCCGCGGCCATTAGAGGCAAGCGGCAACGGCAACTCCAAGCAAGCCAGCCAGCCGGCTCCTCGGCCCAAAAGCGCACAAAGGGCTCCCCTCTCGCCGGGCGCAGACTTGAGCGCGCCCGCTAGAATAATGGCAATCTCCTCTATCTCTCTCTCTCTCTCTCCCTCCACTCGCGGGCCCCTTTAAAGCAACAAAAGTTATAAACACAATGAGCGTAATTGAATTGCCCATCTCTCGCCCGCCACCTTGGCGAGGCAAACAAATTAAACTTGGCCCCCGAAAGCGAGCTGCTCGTTTTGGGGCTGCCAGCTCTGCGGCCAATTTGCGCGCGCTCTTTCAGGTGAACCTGCGCAAGTAGGTGAACATTATCGCTCATTTGTCGTCTGAGCCGCCCCCATTCAGCAGCCCCCAAATGCAACAGCGTTGGCCCGACGAGCGCGGCCAAGCTCATGCGTCGTCGCCGCCGCAGCCGCCGCAGCCGCCGCAGCCGCTGCAATGCGAGCAGACGAAAGCGAGCCAAAGATTTCGTAATTGCGGCCAGCTTTCGGCAGCCGAAAGGGTAGCCGAGTCTAATGCTGGCACTTGTAGGCCAATTGTGGCAGGATTTGCGTTAGCCAATCCTGCTAAGGCCAACGCAAAACATGACACAACATTTGAGCGAGCGGCAAAATTATCCTCAAAAAGTTGTGCGCTCGCTTAACTAACGCGCCGTCACCATAACCTCGGTGGTCTGTTTCCTAGGCGCGCCACCGACGAAGCCAGTGCTTGCGGCGGCGCCGCCGCCAGCTCGGTTGGCAAGCTAGAGTCGCCCAGCTAGTTTCGCGGGCCGGCGCCGGGCGTGCGCGCACCACGCCGACCACGAAAGCCTCCACTGTCGGCCGCCAGTCGTTGCAGGCTGCTCTTCAGCAAGCTCAGCTTCGTGTTCGTCGTATTCCTATTCGTGATGATGTTCGTGGTTTGCTACCAGTCGCCGCCGCTGCCTCAGCTGCAGCCGCTGGAGCCACAAAGCCGACTACGACAACAACATCGACACCGCAGTCGCCGCCGGCTCCTATGAAAACGGCCGCTCGTAAGTTTAGAATGTAGCTGTAGACAGAGGGCCGAGCCGTCAGCGAGCGTGAGCCTCCAAGGGAGAGCAGAGGGGTAGAGAGAGAGAGAGAGTTGCAGGAGAAGTCTGGCGGCATTTTGGTGGCGTCTTGAAAGTTAGACACGAGCTTGACGATTGCAAGGCAATATGACAGCAGATAAAGAGATTGGACGAGCGCGATAGAGCCAGTCGGCAGGAAGGAAGGAAGCGGGGAGAGGAGTCGGCTGGGCTTCGGTTTGGCGGCCAGGCCGGCTCACCGACAGCCAGCGAGCGAGCGGGCGGGCGGGCGAGCAGAGCCAGCGCGGCTCCACACTTGGGCCCTCCAGGTTCGAGGGGGCGCGCAGGTCGATGAGGCAAAGGCGAAGGAGGAAGCCAATCGGGAGTTTGAAGATCCTCGCCTGGCTAGTGCACGAAAGCGGCGCCTCGAGTCCCAGTGCTGGCGGCTCGGGCGCTAGTAGGGCCAGCGGTAGTAGTAGTGGCAGTTTTGGAGAGGACGAGCTCGGCGTTTTGGGCGAGCAGCAGGGTGGCTGTGTTTTCGTGCGCCAATGGCTCAAGCTTTGCCGCAAATCAAGCAGGTGCTGATGGTCGCGCCGAGCGAGCAACAAGCTGATTGAACTAGAGCTAGAACTAGAACTAGAAAGATAGAGATAGTGAGCGAGAGAGAGAGAGAGAGAGAGCGAGGAGGCCAGTATGAGCCAGAAGAAGCCGGCCGGCTTCAAGCACCGAGCCTCCTTGTCCCTGAGCTCCG